>Ga0351937_1093_pt1 | contig 27396 bp, 29 predicted proteins | sample TotcelHT113001M9_FD_206857 | JGI IMG/M metagenome (GOLD analysis project Ga0351937, IMG submission 206857) | Enriched cells from coal bed in the Powder River Basin, Montana, United States - Total cells T11 rep2 HSBNCT.T11.300.1.M9 ... | reverse complement strand
CTATATCCCCGATGCCGGAGAGCTGACATACGACATTGTGAGAGATGTAATAGGGAGGATAGCCGGAGATTTAGAAATAAAGGCAAACAGATTCGTACCTGATCCTTTAATAGAAGAATCGCTGAAGGGCATACAATTCCCGCCGAGACCTCCGAAATTATGTGCAGGCTGCGCGCACAGGGCATCTTTCTTCGCAATGAGGCAGGCATACCCTGAAGCAATCTTCCCCGGTGATATCGGATGTTATACTCTGGGTATTTCTCAGGGGGCTGTGGATACCTGTCTCGATATGGGCGCAGGAGTAACCATGGCTTCGGGTTTTTACAACGCTGTTAATCAGGACGGGAAGATCATACCCATACTTGCCTCTGTCGGAGATTCAACATTTTTTCACGCCTGCCTGCCTCCGCTTTATGATGCAGTAAAAAAACAAAAACGGTTTATACTCGTTATTATGGACAACGGCACCACAGCAATGACGGGGATGCAGCCGACTCCGCAGACAGGGATTACGGCAGACGGTACAAAGGGCCGCCAGGTAATGATAGAGGACATAATAAATGGTTTCGGCGTTGCATTTTTAAGGATTCTCGATCCCTACGATATACCCCATATGATTAGCACAATAAAAGAAGCAGAAGCTTACATCAGCGAAAACGGTAATGGCCCGGCAGTAATCATTGCCCGAAGGGAATGCCTGCTTTTTACAAAAAAGAAATTCTCGGGGACATTTAACAGGGCGGTGCTGGAAGAGGAATGTATAGGATGCAAGCGCTGTATCAAACTCCTTGACTGTCCTGCCATGTTTTTCAACGATGAAAAACATAAAGTTGCTGTTGACGAAGGTCTTTGCACCGGATGCGGGACATGTCATATAGCCTGCAGCACATGCAGACCGGTGAAAAAGGCATAGATATCAGGTAAAACCATATGCTTTCCATTATTATAATAACGAAAGATACGGAAGAACTGCTCAAAAATCTATTATCCTCAATTAAAAAAGATAAAACCCTTGAGCCGCTTTTAAAAGAGGTAATCGTCGTTGACAACGCATCTTCCGACATGACCGGTGATATGGTTAAGAAAGATTTCCCCGGCTTCTTATATATCAGAAATGAAAGGAATGAAGGATTTGCTGCCGCTGTCAATAAAGGTTTTTTTCACTCCGCAGGAGAATTTATACTTTTTTTAAATTCCGATACACTTATTATTGAGGGTGAAACAAAAAAGATGCTTAACTATATGGAGGAAAACCCGGATACCGGCATATGCGGCCCTCAGCTTGTATATCCTGACATGCGGGCTCAGCGTTCTTTTGCATATATCCCTTCTTTAGTTTCCGAAATACTCCCCCGCTCCCTCATTGAATTGCTGTCTCATGAAACTGTTTCTGCCAGACCTTCCGCACTGCTTAGCCTGACCTCTGCCATTGATGTCCCTTCCCTCATCGGAGCCGCTGTTCTAATAAGAAGAAATATACTGGAATCTCTGGGTGGTTTCGATGAAAGGTTTTTCTTCTTCCTTGAAGAAACGGACCTTTGCTTAAGAACAAGGAGTATAAAATATGGGACAGAGGGCAAAACATACAGGGTTGTTTTTTATCCTCATGCAAAGGTTATTCATTTGCAGGGGAAAACGGTCGCAAGGAATTGGGTTCAGGGCAGAATAGAATACAATATCTCTCTTTATAAATTTATCAGAAAACACCACACTTACCTGTATTACATGGTTTTTAAGACTATCAGGTTCTTCAAGTGCTTCGTATTCCTGATGATATTTTCAACTCTGCCCTTTTTGCCTGTTAGAGAAAAATTAAAGAGGTCATATACTTACTATACAAAGCTGTTTCTCTGGCATATAAAAGGCTGCCCGGATAACACCGGCCTGCATAGTTAATGCAGGAATTGCGGAGTTTAGCTTTCCAATACGAAGATCACTTCAAGGGTAACCCTGTATTCAATGATCTTTCCGTCTTCTACCTTGCAGCGTTGCTCTTTTACTTTTAAACCTGTTATGCCTCTCAATGTTTTGGAAGCCCTTTTAAAACCTACCATAATCGCATCTTCGAAACTTTTAGGCGAACCGGAAACCACCTCTGTTATCCTTGCTACTTTACCGTCTGACCTCATATTCAGCAACCTCCTGGTTTTTATAAAACAATTGAAAGAATGTAAAAGGCTAACAAGAAGAATAGGCCGTGTCAATATCAAAAACACTTTACACAGCGCTTCGTATAAAACCCCCGACTTTTTACCGTTCGGGAACCATATAGTTTCTCATCCGGAGTTTTCGGATGGAAACTATTTCACCGTTACATTGAACTTTATTTCTGCTTCCGATTTCCTGCAGTATATGGGTTCCAGGGGAATTTTACCTGATATACTTTCCTTTTTTAACCCTTCTTTGATAAGTGCTTCACCCGAAATCTGTAAAAAACCTTCTCTGATTATCCGGACATCATGTATGCCGGAGAGGACTGACTCACAGATGGCTGTGCCGGTACCAAAGCATATACAGGGTGTTTTAATCAAGTCTGTCAAGTGTTCAGGCTTTACCGAACGATAATCGGTAAGTCTCCGCGCATGGCCATCGGATACATGATACATGGAAGTAAAAACCTCTCCCTTTTTTGCATCTATAAGCGGACAGAGGTAATACCCCTCCATAAACGAAAAAGGTGATGCAAGCACATCAAGCGTCGACACACCGACCAGGGGAACATTACTGCCGGCGTTGAGCCCCTTGCAGAAGGCAATCCCAACCCGTATACCGGTGAATGAGCCGGGTCCCAATGTTGCAGCCACAAGATGTATATCATTTATCGTATAGCCGTTATTGGAAAGCATGTGGGATATTTCAACGGGAAGTATCTCTGACGGTGTTTTTTTGTTTCTGATATGTCTTTCTTCTATAATCCTGTCTTCGATAGACAGGGCAATGCTAAGAAAATCCATGGAGTTATCTATCCCGAGGACAATCCTATTTTCCAAAAAACATCCTTGTAATATCGTTAAAGAAGGCAAGCGCCATAATAGCGATTAGAATTCCCATGCCGACCTTCTGAGAAATTTCAATAAACTTTTGCGAAACCCTTCTCCTTATAACAAGTTCTATGACGTGGAACAGGATATGGCCTCCGTCAAGAATGGGAATCGGGAGAAGATTTATAACCGCAAGATTGATACTGATTATTGCAATAAAGTATATAAGATTTTTTTTACCTTCCTTTGCCTGTTTGCCGGCCACCTCAAGGATAAGCAGGGGCCCTCCGACCTGCTTCGGAGAGATGCTTCCCTCTATCAATTTGACAATTCCCACTATAGTTATCTTCGTAAGGTTGTAAGTCTGATAAACAGCCTTTACTGCTGCGCCTGAAGCCGTCTCTTTTTTTACAAAAAACTCATTGGATGCTGCGACACCTATAACCTTTCTCTTAATCACGTCTCCGAAGATGTTTTTACTTTCCATTTCCTTCGGGGTCAGTGATATATCAAATAAGTTTCCGTCCCTTTTTACAGTTACTTTTATAGGCTGCGAACCGGTTTGTGCCATGGCATCCATGAGGTCCGACCATTCGGCAATATTTTTACCGTCAATGGCCATAAGGGTATCCCCTTCCCTGATACCTGCTGCATAAGCAGGATAATTCTTGTCTACACTTCCTACCTTCGTTGAAAGTACGGAATATCCGCTCAAAAATACAAAATAGAAGAGTACAAGGGCAAAGAGTATGTTGAAAAAAGGACCCATGAAGGCAATGAGAATCTTAACTAAGGGCGGTTTGTTCGAATATGACCGGGATACTTCTTCTTCCGGTACTTCTTCTCCCGGCGCTTCACCGAGCATCTTTACATACCCGCCAAGAGGGATGGCAGACAAGGCATATTCAGTCTCACCTTTTTTATAACTCAGGAGTTTTTTCCCGAAACCAAGTGAAAACGACAGTACCTTTACGTTTGCCCATCTTGCAACAAGGAAATGACCAAGCTCATGTACAAGTATCAGTAGGCTCAGTGCAATAAAACCATAAATTATGTTTATAACCATATTATTGACCTCTCATATTAAGATAATCGGGTATCAAGTATTTGCGCTCAGGCATCGAAGACAGAAAAATCATACCGACAACCGGCCCCCGGCCCCCGATCCCTTTATTATTTCTTCCGTATATTTCTTTGCCCAATTATGTATCTCCCATATGGTTTCAGTATCATCAACCACCGGTAATGCCGGATGACATTCAAGGGCCTGTTCTATAAAAACAGGGATATCAGTAAACCTGATTCTGCCGTCTATAAATGCTTCGGAGGCAACTTCGTTTGAAGCATTCAGTGTAACAAGGGCGCTATCTCCTGCGTGAAGCGCATCAAAGGCAAGCCTGAGCGATGGAAATTTATCCATATCGGGTGAATAAAATGTCAATTTGTGCAAATCTTCTAAATTTAACCGGACAGAAGGAAGGCTGCGGATCTTACCCTGATTTATTGCAAAAGAAATCGGGATTTTCATATCAGGGTGTGCCATATATGCGATCAAGGCACCGTCAGTACACTCTATCATCCCATGTATGATGCTCTCAGGATGGACAAGAACCCTGATATATTCAGGCTTAATATCAAACAGCCAGCGTGCCTCTATAACCTCAAGGCCTTTATTCATCAATGTTGCCGAATCAAGTGTCACCTTTTTCCCCATTTTCCAGGTAGGATGATTAAGTGCTTCTTCCGGCTTCACATCCATTAAAGCGGTTTTCCCGTGCCCCCTGAAAGGGCCGCCTGAAGCCGTGATAGTTATAGCTTTCATCTCATGTCTTCTTACCTTTTTCATAATTTGAAAAATGGCAGAGTGCTCACTATCAACGGGGATAAGTTTCGATCCATGGGTTTTTAACAGTTTTGAAACAATCCTGCCTGCCATAACAAGGCTTTCCTTATTTGCCAGGGCAAGTATCTTATTTGCTTTTAAAGCGCTTATTGTAGGCTCAAGACCAATACTGCCGGGCATGGCATTTACTACTATATCTGCCTCCATGCCGATCATCTCGTTTATACCGTTTATACCGGTAAGAAGTCTCTTACGGTCAAAGCGCACCTTTCCCTTTAAAAACTCATCATAGATACATACATATTTAGGTTTAAATTTATCTATCTGTTCATTCAACAGTGCTGTATTCCCCTTGCAGACAAGGCTGAATACTTCAAAGACATTCTTCTGGTTTTCTATAACCTCAAGTGTTGCACGCCCGATAGAACCTGTTGAACCAAGTATTGCAATCTTCTTTTTCATATCTCCTCAGATGCCTGCTAAACGATATATATTGTAAAGAAACGGCGCGGTGAAGATAAAACTGTCCATTCTGTCCAGTATACCTCCATGCCCGGGGATCAATGATGAGGAGTCCTTCACACCAGAAACTCTTTTGCCGATTGATTCAAATATATCACCAAGCTGCCCCAGCATACCAATCAAAGCTCCGATGATAATCGATTTTGTTAAACTTAAACCCGATAAACGGCTTGTCAAAACGATGATCACCATACTGCCGAATATGGCGCCAAGCAGACCTTCGAATGTTTTTTTCGGACTGATTTGAGGTACAAGAGGGATTTTCCCTAATGTTTTTCCTGCAAAATAGGCACATGTATCGCTCGACCATAACGCAAAAAGGAGGATTAAGGGTAAATAGTTATTCAACTCTTTTAACAGGTAAACATAAAAAAGAGGGAGGATGATAAATATTTGGCTAAATATAATGACTGCAATTGTCTTAATAATTTCATTATTTATGTCCTCTTTTTTACTTCTTCCGGCTGCAAGGCTGACAAGAAGATAGATCAGTGACGATGCAATAAGCCACATGAAATATACCTGATAATATTTATAATAGAGAGGGGCAAGGCTGACGATAATAACAAATAACGGCAGAAATTTACCCGGTATTTTCACCATTGCAATACATTCAAGGGCTGCAAAAACAGCAATTATGGTTAAAAACGCAAAAAACCATTTAATCGGTAAAATATAAAACAAAAATGCTGTGAGGGGTGCAAGAAGAACGCCTGCAATTACCCTTTTTTTTAGTTCTCCCACTTTTTAGCTTTCCTTTAAGCTGTAATTATTTAATTTCAAAGACATATGAGGCTTTCAACCCTGTTTAAGGGCAATTGGAGTTACTACTGCCCAAAACAACCGGGGGATTATTTTGTAATCCCGAATCTTCTCTCTCTCCGGGTAAATGCTTTCAAGGCCTCGGCATATGCCTCTTTTCCAAAATCAGGCCACAACGTGTCCGTTACATAAAGCTCTGTATAAGCAATCTGCCAGAGTAGAAAGTTGCTTATCCTCATCTCTCCGCTTGTCCTTATAAGAAGATCAGGGTCAGGTATATTCCTGGTATATAGATATCTGGAAAAGATATTTTCATTGATTCTTTTAACAGCACCTTTTTTTGCATCTTCCAGAATTAATTTAACGGCATTTATTATCTCTTCCCTTCCGCTGTAGCTTAAGGCAATGCTGAGTGTAAGCGATGTATTGCCAGCTGTTTTATCCATTACATCTTTTATATGATGCTGCAGCCTCTTCGGAAAATCTTTTAAGTTTCCAATTACATTAAATCTTATGTCTTTATCCATCATAAGGGGCAATTCATTTTTAAGATAAACAGCCAGAATCTCAAGAAGTCTTTTTACTTCCTCTGCAGACCTTGACCAATTTTCTTTTGAAAAGGCGTAAAGCGTCAGAAATGGTATATTCAGGTTCCTCGTTGCAGTTATAACATCCCTTACAGATTCCATACCCTGGATATGTCCTTCCACTCTCGGGAGGTTGCGGAGTTTTGCCCACCTGCCGTTTCCATCCATTATAATGGCTACGTGGGTTGGAAGTTTATTGATTTCGATATTTTGCATTGAAGATATCAGATTTCCAGAATTTCTTTTTCTTTATCAGTATAGATCTTTTCTGCCATCTGGATATGTTTATCTGTAATTTTTTGTATATCTTCCTGATCCTTGTGGAGATCGTCCTGTGACAGGAGTTTGTCTTTTTCCATCTTTTTCAGCTTTTCATTCATGTCTCTTCTGACATTCCTTATGGAAACCTTTGTACTTTCAAGCATCTTACCGCCTGATTTTACTAACTCGCGCCTGCGCTCTTCCGTCAACTTCGGGAATGAAAGACGTATCATTTTTCCGTCAGACATAGGATTGACCCCAATGTCTGATTTCTGGATTGCCTTTTCTATTTCACCTATAATAGACACTTCCCAGGGCTGTATTGTTATAGTTCTGCTGTCAGGCACACCTATTGCGGCCACCTGATTTAAAGGAGTAGGCTGGTTGTAGTAGCTAACCCGAATATCTTCAAGAAGAGAGACAGACGCCACACCCGTTCTGAGTTTGGACAGGTCCTTTTTAAATGTGGCGAGTGATTTATTGAGTTTATCCTCAAGCTCGTTCATAATCTCGCTTTTCATAACACCCCCTTGACATTTGTTCCGATATTTTCTCCCAGAACCACCCTTTTTAAATTATCCTTTTTCTTTATATTAAACACAATAATGGGCAGGTTATTCTCCCTGCAAATGGTTATGGCTGTTGCATCCATTACCTTCAGGCCTTTATCCAGCACATCAGAATAAGTAATTTCCTTAAAAAACAAAGCATCTTCATATACTTCAGGGTCTTTATCGTATACACCGTCAACCCTTGTTGCCTTAAAAATAACCTGAGCTCCAACTTCCAGCGCCCGCAAGGCAGCGGCAGTATCTGTAGTAAAAAAAGGGTTTCCAGTGCCGCAGGCAAAAATCACAACCCTGTCCTCTTCAAGATGTTCTAATGCCGTTCTCTGTGCGTAGGGTTCTGCAACCCCTCTCATCTCAAGGGCACTCTGAACCCGTGTGGGGACATGCATTTTTTCAAGCGCTTCCTGGAGAGCAAGGGCATTTATCAGGGTCGCAATCATGCCCATATAATCGCCTGTTACCCTTTCAACACCCTGTTTTTCTGCTTTGCCTCCACGATATATATTTCCGCCGCCGATTACAACAGCAATCTCAATTCCGAGTTCTGCAATATCTTTAATTTGAAGGCTTATCTCCCGGACAATATCAGAGTCAATACCGAAACCCTCTTTACCGGCGAGTATTTCTCCGCTTAATTTTAAAAGAATTCTGCTATAGGCCATGTTATTCTTCGACAGTCTCGCCGAGCTGGAATCTCACAAACCTCCTGATAACAATATTCTCCCCCAGTTTTATAACAAGTTCTTCAAGAAGTCCTTTTACAGTTATATCGGGATTTTTGATAAAGGACTGTTCGAGGAGGCACACTTCCTGATAATATTTTTCCATCTTTCCTTCAGCAATCTTATCAACAATCTTTTCCGGCTTGCCTGAGTCGATGGCCTGTCTGCGGTAAAGCGCCTTCTCCTTTTCCTTTACTTCCTCGGGAACGTCCTCCCTTCTTATATAAATCGGGGTAGCAGCCGTAATCTGCATAGCAACATCTCTTGCAAAATTCTGAAATTCATCTGTTTTTGCAACAAAATCTGTTTCGGAGTTCACCTCTACCATAACACCGACTTTTGAACCAGCGTGAATGTAGGATGATATTACACCTTCTGATGCAGCCCTTCCTGAACGTTTCTGCAGTTTTGCAAGACCCTTTTCTCTTAGATATTCAATGGCCTTTTCCATGTCGCCATCTGAGTGTTTTAATGCCTCTTTGCAATCCATCAGGCCTACGCCTGTTTTTTCTCTCAACTTTTTAACAAGTTCTGCCGTTATCTCCATCAGCTTCCTCCTAACTATTTTTCCTCAAGATCATCGTCGTCATCATATTTTTCTTCGAGTATGCTTTCGTCTATAAAAGGTTTAGGCTCTTCCCCTGCCTCATCTTTGCCCTGGAATTCCTCCACATACAGTGCCTTTCCTTCGAGAACCGCATCTGCTATTTTCATGGTTATAAGCTTTATAGCCCTGATTGCATCATCATTTCCCGGTATAATATAATCTATATCGTCGGGATCACAGTTTGTATCAACAATGCCGATCGTTGGAATGCCGAGTTTCCTCGCCTCTTTTACTGCAATGTACTCTTTTTTAGGATCTACGACATAAACAGCGCCGGGGAGCCGATCCATACCTTTTATGCCGCCGATGTTCTTTTCAAGTTTCGTAATTTCTCTGTCTATACCTATCGCCTCTTTTTTGGAAAGAGCTTTTATTATGTCACTCCCTTTTATTTCTTCATACTTCCTTAGTCTTTCTAGACTTTTTTCCATGGTTTGAAAGTTTGTCATTGTTCCGCCAAGCCACCTGGAATTGACATAAAATGTGCCGCATCTTTTTGCTTCTTCCCTGATTCCTTCCTGGGCTTGTTTCTTAGTGCCAACGAAAAGGATATACTCATTCCGGGATGCTACTTCTCTGGCAAAATTGTAGGCTTCTTTGAACATTTTCAGCGTCCGCTGAAGGTCAATAATGTATATGCCGTTTCTCGCACCGAAAATGTAAGGTTTCATCTTCGGATTCCACCTTTTTGTCTGATGTCCGAAATGGACGCCTGCTTCGAGTAACTGTTTGATGGTTAAATTAGACATGTATCCTCCTGGTTTATACTTCCGCTTTTCGCACTTTGGAAACAGACAGGTTGCCTGCACCCTATTTCCAATTGAAAGGCGTGCTAATTTGAATGCATGTATTAAATATCACATGATTTCAAATATTTCAATAGAAATTGTTCATTACAGGCATTCATCGGAAGCTGTTAAAAATATCTGTGTAAACCCTAATTCAGGGATACGGCAGAGATGGAGAAGGCAACGGAACAATTAATCAGTTTCTCATCCGGAAATTCCGGACAGACACTAATTAAAGAGACCTGCAATTATGGCAATGCTGTTGAGGCCATAGAGTATCCTTACATACCTGCCATATTGGTCGAGAATTATCCAATCTTCTGTATTTTTTGCTGTCCGGACCATTTTTACACATACAGGGATGCTTATGAGGAATATCAGGGCATGCCACGAGAGTACCTTTGTAAGTATCAGGCTTATAACGGCCATATAAATCAAAACCCAGAAAACAATAAGACCTGTAAATGCACCTTTTTTGCCAAGTTTCACAGCCAGGGTATATTTGCCTGCAGCAAGGTCGGTTTTCATGTCCGGGAGACTTTGATAATAGAGGATCGAAGCAACCATCAGTCCGACAGGCAAGGATATATAAAAGGGCACCCAGTCAAAGCGGCCGGCAATGACCCAATAAGTCCCTACTACAATGATCGGCCCCATGTTTATCCCGACAAAAAGTTCGCCGAATCCGTAGTATCCATACCGGATCGGGGGCGCTACATAGAAAAAACTGCTGAAAGCGGCAAAAAGAATCAAAGGAAGGATCACAAAAAGGTTCAAACTGAACATGATAATAAAGGCGATCAGGAAAGCAATGCAGTACAAAATGACGATCACCTTCAATAATACATCAGGAAGGATCTTGCCCTCCTGTATGACACGGGAGCCGCCGATTGATTCACCTGAGTCAGTGCCCTTTATATAATCGAAATAGTCATTTGCAAGATTGGTAACAAGATGCACAACAAACGATCCGAGAACAACCAGTAAAAATCTGTCCGGATGCAGGCCATAAGCCTTTGCAGATATCCATCCGATCAGAAGCGGGGCAAGAGTAGCAATAAAAAAAGGCGGACGGCTTGCCTGAATCCAGGCCTTCAGCGTTTCACTGCTCATAAACTGTCATTCCCCGGCTTGATCCCTGTATAAAGATAGGTGATACCGAATGTAAGCTTATATTTTTTTACCTCTGTCAGCCCTGCTTCCCTCATTAAGCCTGCAAATCTTTCCGGAGAAGGGAAATTCATGATTGAGTCGGCAAGATACAGATATGCAGCAGGATTAAAAGAAAGCAAACCTGCAATGCCCGGCAATATACGGTTTAAGTATAGATGGTAAAGTTTTTTAAGCAAACGGTTCCGGATATATGTCATTTCGAGAACCATTACCTGTCCGCCCGGCACTATTACTCGCATCATCTCTTCCAGTGCCGCCGTCCTCTCAGGGATATTCCGTATGCCGAAGGCGATGGCTGCAACATCAAAGGTGTTGTCTTGAAAAGGAAGGTTGAGGGCATCTGCATTGGCAAAGCTGATACCGTGTCCGAGCCCTTTCCGAAGAACCTTTTTCTGACCCGCATCGAGCATGTCCTGGACAAAATCGATACCTGTTGAATGTACATCATGAAATCTCTTTGCAGTCATAATGGTAAGGTCGGCAGTACCACAGGCCACATCCAGAAAGCGGCGGGTGTGATAAAATCGCATTTTTTTTACTGTAAAGCGCCGCCAGGCAACATCGCGCCTCATACTTAGAAAATGGTTCAAAAAATCATATCGCTTTGTTATGGTGGAAAAGATCTCCTTAACCATGCCGGTGTGTTCTGTCCCGGTAACTTTAGATATTGAAGGATATTGTTTATTCAGACTTTTTTCCATCTGCATACCTTTCTTTCAAGGAGATCGAAAATCTCATAGATTACAATACCGATAGTGGAAAGCGCAATGATACCGACAAACATAGTTGTATAATCCGCCCTTCCCCAGGCGTCTATTATATAATATCCAAGCCCCATGTTTGTCCCGATAGACTCGACAAAAAAAAGTACGGCGATGGATGTGCCCGTGACTATACGCAGTGAAGTAAAAATACCGGGGAGGCTGACCGGCCATACTACATGGCGATAAAAATCCCATTGCCGGCTGCCGAGCGACCTGAGCGAGTAAATTACCTCCTTATCTATTGTACGGGCAGCATCGCGGGTTGTTATGAGAAGCTGGAAGAAGATAATCATAGTAATTAGAACAATCTTGGCTGTATCTCCAAGCCCGAAAATGACAAAGATGATAGGCATAAGGACGATCTTCGGCACCGGGTATCCAAGATATATTAACGGCGAAAACAGACGGTCGAGCTTATCGTTGCTTCCAAGGAGAAGCCCCAGAGGGGTTGCAGTGAAAAAGGCAATAAAAAGCCCGGTGATGATGCGGAAGGTGCTGGACATTACATGCTCCCAGAAGCTGCGTTCCCTGATCTCTCGAAAACCTTGAATAAATACAGATACCGGGTCGGGGAGTATTGAACTGCCAAGGATTAAAGAAAGGATATACCAGACTGCATAAACAATGATTATCGTTATAACATATGTAATGATCTGCTTTTTTTTCATGCAAAGTCCTCAAGGATTTTGCGTAATTCAAGACATCGTTCAAAAAATGCGGGCCTGTTCCGGTATTCAAGACTACCCATTTCAGGGTTTTCAATGACGGTCTTTATGCCAGCCCCCTGGTTATTCAGTACCATAATTTTACGCCCGAGAAATACCGCCTCTTCAATATTGTGAGTTACTATGACAAAGCTGAACTTCCCCTGGGTAAATATCGTAAGAAGTCTGTTTTGCAGGCGTTCACGGGTAATCGTATCAATTGCGGCAAAGGGCTCGTCAAGAAGCAAAAGTGACGGGCGAAGCAGAATTGCCCTTGCAAGGGCAACGCGCTGACGCTGTCCCCCGCTTAACTGCCCGGGGTAAAGGTGGTCAATATCTTCAATGCCCAACTTTTGTTTTACAGTAATCAATTCTTCATCAGCAATTTTTATCTTTTGCAGGTGAGCTCCCAGTGTGATATTGGCTGCTACGGTTTTCCATGGTAATAGTCCGTAATGCTGCAGCACAAGCCCTATCTTTCTGTTGGGAGCATGTACCGGGCTGCCGTCCATCCATACGCTGCCTTCGGTTGGAGAGAGAAGTCCTGCCGTAATCAGCAGAAGCGTTGTTTTACCGCACCCGGAAGGACCGACAATAGAAAAGGAATCGCTTTTTGAAAGACTGAGATTGATTCCCTGCAATACGGTTTTTGACTCATCAGCATTAATAAATATTTTTTTTATATTATCAAGTCTTAAAAGGTCATGGGAGGTAGCCATCACCCACCATTTGTTTGAATGTCATCTCGGTTTTTATGATCTTTTTCCCTCTCAACCACTGATATACGTCCATAACTTGATTATAATCAGGTGTAGTGAGCTTCCTGAATTCCGGGATGGGAAATGTTTTTTGAAGAGGATCAGGAACTCTGCACTCACGGTTCATGATTGAACGGACTTCATCGCGATGCCTGTTTGTATATTGAGAAGCTTTCTCTACCGCTGCAAGAAATTTCTTTACAACATCGGGGTAATCTGTGAGGAAACGTTCGTTAAAAACAAGTACGGTAGCTGATGCATTAGCCCCTGCATCATCAATCAAAACCTTGCAGCCTTTCTGCTCGGCAAGGGTTACAAGAGGCTCAGGGAGCATTGCAGCCGGTACCTGGCCTGAGAGGAGCATCTGCAGGCGGATCGGTATACTTTTTATTTCTATCTGTTTTATACTCTCTGTTTGATTGGATTTTGACTTTAAAAGCTTCGTCATAAGGTAATCTAAAATAGTGTTGGAGCTTACTGCAATCCCCTCCCTGGATATCTCGGAAATTGATTTGTTTGTGTGCTTCGGCGAGGCAATAATTGCAAACATACGTTGTGTTTTCGGAGTGTTAAATATTGTAGCTATCATTTTTGCAGGCGTCTTATTGGCATTCAATACCATGGGGGTCATCATATCGCCGAAATACCCGGAAATCTGCCCCGCAGATAGCGCTACATCTTTTTCCATAGCAGAATTGAATCTGACAAGGTTTACAGACAACCCCTGTTCTTTAAAAAAATCCTTTTCCACTGCAACAAAAAGCGGAAGCGCCTGCAGCACAGGGAGTGTACCGAAATTTACAACAGGCAAGGGCTTACTGTCTTTATTTTCTCCTGCATCGAGTGACTGATTCGTCAACGTAAAAATTGATACAAAAATTATAAATAACAGGGCAATCTTCTTCATTTTGTATGTCCTTTCAGTCATTTAAGCCGGGGATATCCAGTTATTTCTTACAACATAGTATAGAAAAGAATGGGCTGGATGTCAATTTACCTGACATAATACACATACATCCCTATTTGTTATGTCTATGTCTGTGAGCATTACATTATTTCCCCAAAATGACAGTATACAACTGTAAAAATAAAGGTAATCATATCAATATTATTATAAAAAATGTATTAATGTATTAATTGATTATATCTTTCTTCGAATGAGCATCAGGTAATAATCTCTAAAGAAAATGTAATAAATGACGATTGTAAAAGCAATACTCAAGGATAATGTCAGGTATGCCCTGTCATTCCAAAAGTATTTCGCCGCAAAGATCAATAACAGCAGTATAATACCGGCCATCAAGGATTTAGTTATCTGGCGGATGGTCTTTCTCGTCATTCTGTATCCGATCTTTTTCTTTAAGCACATGTAGAGCACTGAAAAATTGTAAAGTGAAACAATCGACGTGGCAAGAGAAATACCAAGATTTTTAAATTGTTTCATCAGCAGGGCGGCAAGTATTGCGTTGATAATAATTGAGGTGATACCGATTACTGCAGGTGTTTTCATATCGTGCAGGGCATTGAATACCCTAACAAGGGAGAGAGAGAGGGCATAAAAAAGAATCCCTATTCCATAACCGAAAAGCGCCCTGTTGGTCATAAACGTTTCCTTTGAGGTAAAAGCGCCGCGTTCGTATAGCAACTTTATGATTGAATCCCCTGTGGAGCATAACAATATCGTAGAGGGAATCAGGGTTATACACAAAAGAATGAAAGAGCTGTCAATGTGCGCATAGATTCCCCCCATGTCTTTTTCATGGTACAGTTTTGAAATCTTTGAAAACATTACCGTATAAACAGGGACGGCAAAAAGGCTGAAAGGGAGAATAAAGATCCTGAAAGCATACGATAGAGAAGCTACCTCTCCATGAGGAAGGTAAGAAGCTATAATTCTACCCACAAAACTATTAATAGGGACGATCGATGTGGCAATAAGTGCACCCGTAAAAAGCCTTTTTGCCTCTGCAAAAGACGGGTGGTTTAGGGAAAGTGTAATCCTGTATCTGATATTGAATTTCCTTAAATATGGGAATTGAACAATAATCTGGGCGGCAGAGCCGAGGGTAACCCCTGCAGCAAGGCTGTATATGCCGAATTTTTTACTGAGAATAATTGCAACGAGTATAAAGATGATGTTCCACATAATCCCTGACATCTCAGGTGCTGCAAAATGTTCTTTTGCGTTAAGAAACGCCTTCATAACTGACAGGATTGCGTGAAGAGCGATAACGGGTATCATAATGATGAATAAGATTCTTGTAATCCTTTTTGCTTCAGGATCAAATCCCGGCGCGATTAATTGAATAATCTCATTGCTGAAAATAAAGAATATTGTTGATAAAATAAGTGTAATAATTATAGTAATATTTATAAAGGTCGCATATATGCTGGAGTATTCTTCTTCGTTTTTCATATATTTTGTACATACAGGTATAAGAAAGGCACTTGTTGCACCGGAAAAGAAAAGTGTCTGAATTAATTCGGGAAAGTTAAAAGCCACAACGAATGCGTCAACCAGCAGCGTAGCACCGAACAGGTATGCCTGGATTGCCTCTCTTACATAACCGAGAGGCCTGCTTATTAATGTGATTACTGTAATTATTGAACCTTTTTTTATTATATCGTTTGTAGGATTATTTAAAGCGTCCCGATCAGATATTATCTCTTTCAATATTTTTTCTCTTAGCGGTTTTGCGCAGCTTGATTAAGGCCTTTTGCTCTATCTGTCTGATCCTTTCCCTTGTAACCCCAAAGATCTTACCAATGGATTCGAGGGTCTTGGGTTCCTCTCCGTCAAGACCATACCTTAATATAATTACCTTTTTTTCATCATTATTTAATGCATCAACCCAGGAAGCTACCTCTTCAACCCTTTTTGCCTGTTCAAGTGCCGCTAAAGGTTCCTGGTACAAAGTATCCGGCAAAACATCTTCAAGCCTGAGCTTGCCGTCTTCATCAATAATCGTTTCAAGTGAGCATGTTTTTATTATCATGGAGAACAAATTATTTACAAAATCAATTGAGAATCCCGTTTCACGCGATATGTATTCAGGTGTGGGCTCTTTCCCCTCCTTGTCCATATAATCGTTCACTGTCCTTGATATTTTATAAATTCTTGAGGAAATATGTATAGGCAGGCGAATAGTTCTTGAGAAGTTTGCTATCGCCCTTTCTATTGATTGTTTTATCCACCATGTTGCATATGTAGAAAATCTGCATTTTCTTGACAGATCGAACTTTTCTACAGCCTTTATCAGGCCGATGTTCCCCTCCTCGATAAGATCGAGGTTTGATAATCCCTGGTTTACATACCTCCTTGATATCTTTACAACAAGCCTCAAATTGGCCTCTACAAGTCTTCTCTTTGCGTCCAGGTCTCCCTTCATCATTTGTTCTGCATATGTTATCTCCTCTGTTGCCGACATAACCGGAAGTTTCCTCAACTCTCTCATATAGAGCTTTTCAACCTGAAATTCTTCGTATTCCAAAGACTTTGTCTGTGTTTTTCCTTCTGTCAACTTTCCCAACCCTGATTGCCTATAAGTTTCACAAACCTGCATCCCCCGTAACTTTCTTTACTATATTCGTCTTTATCTTCTTTGGTATAGACTATTAAATCCTGTACAAACTCTTCGCCTATGGGGATAACAAGCTTACAACCTCTTTTTAATTGTCCGATGAGAGTCTTCGGAAGATAAGGCGCTGCCGCAGTGACAATAATCCCGTCATAAGGACTGTGCTCTCTCCACCCGAGTGTACCGTCATCTATGGTTATCACTATGTTTGTGTATTTCAGCTCATCAAGCAGCTTTCTTGCTCTTTTTGCCAGTGTCGGAATTCTTTCGATTGAATATACCTGATCAACAAGTTCGGCTAGTACGGCTGTTTGATATCCTGATCCCGTACCTATTTCGAGGACCTTTTCATTGCCTTTCAGCTGGAGTAATTCTGTCATCAGGGCTACAATATAAGGCTGGGAGATTGTCTGCTTTTCTCCTATAGGGGACGGATAATCTTCATATGCCTGAGACCGCAGCGCTTCATCGAGGAAGAGGTGCCGAGGGACCTTTTTCATTGCATTTATAATCCTGATATCCTTTATTCCTCTCGATACTATCTGTGAGTCCACCATCTGTTGTCTTTTACTGGCATATTCATTCAATATCATAATGAAAGTTCTTTTGCCCTTTTTGTTGATATTTCAACCGCTTTCATTATATTTCCCTTAAAAGCGCTTTCCTCCAGAATTGCGAGACCGGAGATGGTAGTTCCGGCAGGGGAAGTGATCATCTCTTTCATCAGGGTTGGATGAATCCCTTCCTCTTCCAGCATCTTTAATGTGCCTCTAACAACCTGTGTGCATATTGTTTTTGATTTATCCCTTGCAATACCCATTTTTACGCCTGCGTCAATCATGGCTTCAAGGAAAAGCAGGAAAAAAGCAGGCCCGCTTCCGCCAAGGGCGGTAATGGCATCCATCAGCTCTTCCCCTACTTCTATCGTTTTGCCCATCGCCGAAAAGAGGGTTTTAACTGCTTCGAGTTCGTCCTTCTTTATATCGGGTCCCGGAGCGATACCGATTGCACCTTCTCCCACTTTCACACAGATATTGGGCATTATTCTGATTGCCTTTAGCGGTTTACCTGTGGCCGATAACAATTTCGAAAGGGTAATACCGGCCATTATTGAAATAATGATTTTGTTATTATCAATGAGAGGAGCAATATCATTTAACAGCTTTTTAGAATCCTGCGGTTTTATTGATAGAATTATATATCTTACCTTTTTTATCAACTCTCCGGCGCTGCCTGCGAACTTCACTTTGTATCTGTCTTCTATAAACCTCGTCCTTTCCGGCTTTATCTCAAAACATAGTATCGATTCTTTTTTAGCACCGCTTTTCAAAAGAGTCTTTACGATAGCTTCTCCCATATTGCCGAGACCTATGATCCCGATTTTATCCATATCATCCTCCCTCACCGGATCTAAATATTTATGCTTAGATGTTTATATCAAATGGGTAAGATATTTTAAAGCTAAATTTGTCCGCAACCCGGTGTTTATCATTTTAGCAGACACAGTATTTGTTTATAGATTGTAAATGGCGGATGCGGCAGGCCTTTACCGTTAAAACAAGCATATCATGCCGGGTACCAGCCGGTGTTCCAATCAAAGGGCTTGGAGGAGAGGAAATTTGTCTTCTTGCAGTAAGGGGCATGTCATGCCAACGGTTATGTATATAGCAAAAATGTAATTTTATTTACAAGTTACGTGGTTTATTATAGATTAACAATAAAAATAAAACGGTTGCCTTGTAAACTGATGCGTGCAACCGGAAAACAGGTGAACATGAAGACAATAGCTGAAAACGATTTGATTCTGATTATATATAAAGATAAAAGATATTTGAAAAAGGTGCAGATAGATAAATCATTTCATGGGAAGGGCGGGATAATAAATTTTGCCGATCTGACAGGCATGTTCTTTGGAACACGCTACGGTCAATATGAGATTTACGAACCTACGGTTGAAGATATCGTAATGTACGGTATAAAGAGGGAAACTCAAATAGTTTTTCCGAAGGACTCGGCTTTCATCTGCTTCAGGCTGGGCTTGATGCATAACTCCAGGATATTGGAAATTGGCACCGGTAGCGGCGCTCTGACATTTATATTTTCCTGTGCTGTCGGACCGGGGGGCTCGGTTGTTTCATTTGAGAAAGAAGAGAGGCATTATAAGAACGCTAAAAAAAATATTGAACACTTTGCCAAATGGGATAATGCAAAGCTTTACTGCGGCGATGTAGCAGAGTATGAAGACGGCGGCTTTGATGCTGCATTCATTGATGTGAGAGAGCCCTGGATGCACCTTGATAAAGCAAGCGAGCTATTAAAAGGCAGCGGGTTGCTCGGTATGATAGTACCAACTGCAAATCAGATAACAGACATTCTAAAAGAATTGAACAACCGTTTTGGGGATATTGAAGTACTGGAAATTATGCTGCGGAGATACAAGACCGTTGCCGAAAGGGTTAGGCCCGTTGACAGAATGGTTGCCCATACCGGCTACCTTGTTTTTGCAAGAAAAATTGAAGATATTAAAAACAATGCCGATTATGGAGAATAATAACCGTCTCAAAAAACAAGAAAAAAAATACAAAAATGCCGAATTTTTTTTCAATGGTGAAAAAGGGTTAAAATTTCTTGTTGAACAGATCCCCCTGGGTTATCAGTCATTGAACGAAGACGGCTGTATCGTTGACGTCAACAAGGAGTGGCTCAACATAATGGGATACTCACGAGCGGAAGTCATAGGGCGCTGGTTTGGTGATTTTCTCATTCCGGAAAACATTGAAAACTTTACGAAGAGCTTCAGCCTATTTAAAAAATCGGGCCAGATCAACGGCGCGGAATTAGAAATGGTTAAAAAAGACGGCTCGATAATAATCGTATCCTTCGATGGAAAGATAGGATATGACAAAAAGGGTAACTTCAGGCAGACCCATTGCATTATGAACAATATTACCGAACGCAAGAAGATGGAAAGGTTGTTGACAGAGTCGGAAGAAAAATACCGCGCACTGGTAGAAGGCGCAAGCGATGCAATGATACTGGTTGATATTCACGGCAATGTCCTTGAAGTAAACAGACAGGCAGAGAAACTTACCGGCTATTCAAAAAATGAACTCTTAGGCCTGCATATCGGCCGTATTCATCCTAAGGAAGAAATCGAAAGGACACTTAATGGTTTCAGGGAAATAGTCATACAGGGATCAGGGCTGCTCAATAATGGTATAATATTAAGAAAAAACGGGGACACGGTGCCGGTAGATATAACAGGGAGTGTAATCAGATTCGCGGATAAAGTTATAGTTCAGGGAATCTTCAGAGACATTACCAAACAAAAAGAACACGAGAAGGCATTAAAAGAGGCAGAAATAAAATACCGGAATATTTACGAAAATGCTATGGTCGGCATCTTCCAAAGCACGCCTGAAGGGCGTTTGTTGAATGTCAATCCTTCCCTTGCAAAAATACATGCCTACAAAAGCCCGGAAGACATGATGCAAGATATTTTCGATGTCGGCATAAAGCTTTATCCTGATCCTGATGACCGGAAAAAATGGAGGAAACAGGCTGAAGAACGGGGTGTTGTGCAGGGCTTTGAAGTGCAGCTTTATAGAAAGGATAAGAAAAAAATCTGGGTTTCCATGAATGTCTGCACTATTCGTGATACAGATGGTACAGTACTTTATTATGAAGGTATCGTGGAAGACATTACTGTGCGAAAGCAAGCGGAAAATCTTTTAATAAAATCACAGAAAAGGCTTAAGTCTCTTGCAGCAAAACTGGCAGAAACCGAGGAAAACAAAAAACAGAGGCTTGCGCAGGAGCTGCATGATAAACTCGGACAGAATCTGACCGCCATAGGCATAAATCTGAACATAATAAAATCGATAATTTCCAATGAAACAAAAGAATTGATTGCATCTCATATAAATGATTCAATAGCGCTCGTTGGTCAAACAGCCGAGTGTGTCCGTGACTTGATGGCAGAACTCAGGACGCCTGTACTGGATGATTACGGTCTTGTTGTAGCACTGAAATGGTACGGAGAACAATATGCGGGAAGAACCGGCATTCCGGTGACAGTTCAGGGATTGGACCCCGAGCCCAGGCTGGAAAGACGTATTGAACAGGCAATGTTTCATATCTTTCAGGAAGCGCTGACCAATACGGCAAAACATGCTATGGCAACAAGAATTGCGGTCAAGATAGAAGAAAGGAACAGGACAGTAAAACTTATAATAAAAGATAACGGTATCGGATTTGACTATAATCGCTTTAAAGCGTCTGAAAGGAAAAACGCCTCCGGCGGTTGGGGACTAATGATTATGACAGAGCGCGCCGAAACGATAGGCGGACAACTACACATCGAATCCGCCCCGGGCAAGGGAACAATGGTATTAATCGAGATAATAAGGTGAATATTACAGTCTTCCTTGTTGATGACCATTCTGTTGTTCGTGACGGGCTGAAATTGCTTCTCGAAACGCAGCCTGATATAAAGGTGGTCGGTGACGCTGCGAACGGACGTGATGCAGTACGTAAAATTGCAAAGCTCAGTCCTGATGTCGTGATTATGGACATTTTGATGCCGGAGTTGAATGGGATTGAAGCAACAAGAAAAATCCTTGAAATATGTCCATCGACAAAGATAGTTATTCTTTCAATGTATTCCACTCCGGAACATATATTCCAAGGATTTCATGCAGGCGCATCCGGTTATATGCTGAAAGAATCTGCAGGCTCGGAAGTAGTTGATGCAACCCGTTCCGTCTATATGGGCAAACGGTATCTAAGCGAAAAGATCTCAGGAATAGTGATAGATGAATATGTAAAAAATCGCCAGTTAGACGAATTAAAAAGCCCTCTTGCACGTCTGAGTCAGCGCGAGAGGGAGATACTTCAGTTGCTTGCCGATGGAAAAACAAATGCGGAAATTGCCGGTATTCTTTTCGTTTCTCCAAAGACCGTTGAAACTTATCGTAGTCGTTTAATGCATAAACTCGGTATTAATGACCTCCCGGGTCTTGTAAAATTTGCCATTCTGCACGGCCTGACTGTACTTTAAAGTTTATCAAACTTTCCTGACAACAAATATCAAACATTCCCTACATACAACCTGAAGGAATATTTTATTAACTATATTATGTTGAAAACAATATTGATTGTTGAAGATCATACAGCTGTTCGTAATTCTTTAAGAAACTGGCTGGAATCTGAGTTCACGCATATTCAGGTTAAAGAAGCAGGAAGTGGCGAAGAAGCACTTTCTATTGTAAGAAAAGATTTACCTGATATAATTATCATGGATATCGGACTACCCTGTATGAGCGGAATTGAGACAGCGCGTCAGATAAAATCATTCAGTCTTGACACAAGAGTTATAATGCTTACAATACACGAAGATGAAGTGCATCGCAGAGATGCTGAAGCGGCAGGGGCAGACGCATATGTACCCAAAAGAATGCTGCAGACAGAACTTCTTCCTGTATTGGAGATATTGTTTTCAAGGAATGGAAGTAAATATGTTATATAAACAGAACGCCCCTCCCCATTATCCTACCACCGCCCTCTGCCTACTCCCCCCCGTAAAAAAGTAGAGGGCAATTTGGGGAGGGGATCTTTTTAATCAAAAGAGATTCCGGGGTTTACCGTTCGGCAAAAGTCATAAAAGTTTTATTATAAATAAGATGTTTGATGTCTTGCGGTTTTGCTATACGGGTATTAATAAATTCATGATTGGTGTTATCAATGCTCCTACTGTTTAAGCAGAGCGATTCATTAAGGATTGGAAACCGGCGGACTCCACCACTCAATCCATGTACCATCTCTTTTAAATGCTACATTTAACTCGGATTCAATCTGTCTTATCCAATCACCAAGGTAAGAAGAATGGTGAATTATCAGCGGGACGCTGTGATTCGGCAATATATCGTCAAAAAGGCGATACATAGTGATGTTCATATTATTCTCAGACATTGTCTCGTTGTCATCCCATGGAGTAGGGTGGATAAAACCGTGATTTGCTCCTTCATCAGATCTGTAAAGCATGGAATTACCGAATCTGTCTTTTAATCGCCTAAGAATCCCGACGCACTTTATAATATCATCGACTGTGATCCCCTTATTGAGAAACCGGAGAATTTTATCATTAAAGGACTCAAAGCCTATAGACGAAAACATAATTGTTATTTGCCTTTCCCGGGCAGCCATTAATGCTTCAACAAGCAAATCGGTATGTGTGTTTATATCATCGATTCTACATACAAGTTCGATCCGGGAAAGTTCAATGCCGGCTCCGGCAGCATCATTAATTATCTGTTTCAAAGAATTAATAGGATACTCGTCTATAATCTCAAAGGGGATTTTTCTTCCGTTTTCTTCCGGTAAAGCCTTTATTTGGGCTAATACCATATCCCTGTCAATGCGCCCGTGAAAACCCTTATCTCTTGAAACATCGCAAAAAATACAGCCGTATGACTCAACATCAATGAATAATGATCTTTCTTTGATAGTATCCGGCAGCGGCAGTCTGACTGTGTTTTTCTTTTTTGCATATGGACAACCGATTGAATTCAACACCTGTGCTGTTTTTAGTTCAAGTCTTTTCAGCATATCTGTAAAGGTATACATATTTTCCCAGTCAACACTAAGGGCAATGTTCTTTCCCCAGGGGAAACTCAGACAACCGGTTTTTGAATGGAAATCCTCTTGTTTCAGGCAGTCAACGGGGCCTTGAATTGCGAGGTCTATTTCCTTATGCAGCCCCTTGAATCTCGTTTTATAGTGCGAAGAATCTATCTCCCCGTAATAATCTTTTTCAGCCTGCGGACCACCAAGCATAGTAAAAAAACCTCTTTCTTTCACAGCACCGATTAATTCCACAAGATCCTTCCTTCCGCATAGATGAGAAAATCCGATGATTTTTTCCTTACCTTCATAATAATCATCAAGAAACTTCAGGAGGAGTTCTTTTGAAAAATATCTATCAATGCCGACAACAATTGAAGGCATATTCAGATTCTCTGTCAAATATGTACATGCAGTCTGAGCGCCGAGGATACCGTGGGGCTCACCGGTATGATGCGTAATCAGAATCATGGTTCTTTTACCTTCCTGTCTTCATCCATATTCACGCTGAATGAAATTCTTTTATTTATTTTTTCAGCAGTACTTTTTAATTGCTCCGTGATAAAATGAAGTTTCTCATCAATTATAGAATTTGAAAAACCTACAACCCAGATAGCACCCAATGGATGATTGTCCTGGTGTACAAGAGTTGCCACTGCCCTCACACCATTCAGATATTCTTCGATATCAACGCCGTATCCCAACTCCCTTGTTTTTTCTATTTCCATAATAAATTCATCTAAATCTGTGATTGTGTTTTCTGTATATTTTGGAAGACCTTTTTCCTTTAATATCGCCACTATTTCTTCATTTTTCAGGGCAGAGAAAAAAACTTTTCCGGCGGCTCCGGCAGTCATGGGCATTTTTGTACCTACAGGCGCAGACAGCTTAAGGCTTTTTTTAGCCTCGACAACAATAAGAATTTTTAATATATTGTTATCACTTACACCGAAGAAAACTGTCTCGTCTATTGATTCGGCAAGATTTTCCAGGAAGGGCTTTATGATATATATGATATCCTGATTTTTATAAATGATCTTTGAAAGTCTCAGCAGCTTCTTCCCGATGGCATATTTTTTTGTTTTTGTATCCTTGTATAGAAAACCAACTTCGCTTAGAGCCTTCAGAACTCCATAGGTCGTACTCTTGCTGTATGTAAGTATCTTCGAAATTTCCGAGACACCGAGCGGCCGGTTCTCTTTTCCGATTAATACGATGATATCTATTGCCTTTTTTATGATGGGTGCGTTGTAGTCGTTCATCATCCTGAACAATTATAATGTATTGTTTAATCCTATGTCAATGCGTTCATTATATCGAACGATATTAACCTGTAAGGCACAATATTGTCAAGAAATATCTTTACGATTAATGCTCCTGAACGTCTTTATATTATGTCTATTATAAAATATTCTTGACATAAAAAACGATATGTTATAAATAAATATAGTTTATGATATTGAACGATGTAATGAAAATACAAAATTCATACAGAACCTCCAAGCAAAAAAGCCGCAAGAGTATATGTCTATTTACTTTTTTAATATATGGGTTTGTGAAATATTTATCAAAATCATCATATTCTTGGTACACGGTAGTGCCTTAGACTTTATTTAATATGGAGGGTAAAAAATAATGGCTAACATTCCAGGTTTAATGGTTGTTGAACCCTCACCTGAACAGAGCAAGCATCGAGCAGCAGGTATATTTGTCAGAAAAGAGAAGAGGGTTGAAGGCGAATCCGTTAAAGAACATCTTAGGAAAATCCGTGAAGATGCCAGAAACAACAACGCATCGTTGATTGAACAGCTTCAAACAGTTCTCGGTAAATATGATGGTGTGAAAATTGCTTCAGCCAGGGATGCAAAAGAAGCGGTATCATATATTAAACAGATTGCAGACAGTACAACCCTTGCATCAATAAATAAATCAAATATTGTAGTAAATGAGTTAAGACCTGGACTTCAAGCTGCCGGTTTTAATACATATTTGCGTTATTATGGAGAATTTAATAATTTTGAGGAAGGGAAGTTTCAAAAAAAGGTAGAGGATTACTGGTCTCTCCCAGGCATGCATGGAAGAAATCTTGTAGAGTCCTTTGATAAAAGACACAGCATAACAAGATTGTCTTCATCAGGAATAAAGGACTATGTTGCAATTATGGGGGTAAATGCCATATCTGCAGATGACGGCACAGTATATTTTTTACAGCATATGTCAAATATCACCAAAGATCTTCAGCAGGCAAAGAAGATTATCCTGGTAGTAGGTATTGAAAAAATCTTAAAAAATAAAGAGGATGCTCTTTTTCACACGAAGTCAATGGGCATATTCGGTCTTGAAAGTATTCTTCTTGACCTTATACCTCACGATATCGAAAAGTATGACTTCGAAAGCCTTCCTGAACTTTCCGGTGAGAATGGCCAGGAACTCCATGTTATCATTTATGATAACGGAAGGAGCGAACTTTTAAAAAACGGTTATAGCGATCTGTTTTTATGTATTGACTGCAGGGCCTGTGCTCGTCAGTGTCCAGTGGGACAGCACATCTTTCTTGACAAGGGTATGGTATACAGTCCGAAAAATTATCTTCTCGGTTCCCTCCAGGGGTGGCTGCCTCCGGTTGAGGTTTGCCTCCACTGTGGACGCTGCCAGGTGGAATGTCCTGTTGATATCGATATACCTACATTGATATGGAAGGCGCAGTTTGAGCATTATGCAGAAGACGGCAGGAGTCTGAAGAAGAAAATGCTCGATGACCCTGAATTGCTCGCAAAACTTGGCGGTTTAGCCGCCCCCTTGTCCAACTGGATGGTAAAACTGTGGATTGTAAAAATGATGACCCAGCTTTTCACAGACGTCCATAAAGATTCCAATTTGCCGGAATTTCATCGCCAGACTTTCAGCGACTGGTTCAAGGGAGGTTCTCATGAATAATAAGGTAGTCTATTATCACGGTTGTTTTGCAAACTACTATAATCCTGACGCAGGAAAAGCCCTTGTATCGATCTTGAAAAGGAACGATATTGATATAATTGTGCCTGAGCAGAAATGCTGCGGCATGCCCATGATGGCAAACGGAAACCCGGCCGGCGCTAAAAAGAACTTTGATTATAATGCCCGTATGCTTGCTGAAGCTGCAGCTCCCGGATATGATATCATAACAAGCTGTCCGAGTTGCAACATGATGCTTAAGAAAGAGGGACTGCCCTTTTTTGACAGCGAGGATGCCAGGTTTATATCCGAACGTATTTATGATGCAAGCGAATATCTTTACAAACTGTACCTTGAAGGGAGACTCAATACAAACTTTGGTGAGATGCCGCTCAGGGTATTTTACCATAATCCCTGCCATTTAAAAGTTCAGGGCATTACGGATGTGCCGGTTGCTCTCCTGAAACTGATCCCCGGTCTGGAGATTGTCAAGGTCAATACGAATTGCTGCGGCATGGGCGGTTCTTACGGCATGAAAAAAATAAATCACGAACGTTCTGTTGAAATTGCACAAAAGTTATGGAATGAGATAAAGGCAGCCAATGTAGATGCTGCAGTAACGGAATGCGGTGGTTGCGGACTGCAGATCGGCGCAGGGACAGGAATACGGGTAATACATCCCCTTGTCCTGCTGAACGACGCATATATAAAAAATGATGCCCGCAAAGCAGCTTAATCTTAATAAACAATTGAGAGATAAAAAGCTGTTTGTTTCAATAAAACATTTTTGGAAAGGAGGATTAAGATGGCAGATGACAAATTATCAACTGCAGAAAGTCTGAGAAGTACGAGAACCTATGGTCAGGTAAGGTGCATGAATCCGAGTTGCACAGCCAGAATCACACCGGCACCGGGGCAGACCCAGGCGAAATGCCCGATATGCGGTTCCGAGTGGCGTATTTTCTGGATCAACGCCAATCTCCCCCGCGTAAAAGGTCCGGTATGGGAGACAAGTCAGAAATTGGCAAACGAGAGATTAGAACAGTTAGCAGCTGAATCAGCAAAGAAGGAGGTAAAATAATTATGTCTCTAGACAGAAAAGTAGCAATAGTGGATCTTACGACAGGTAAGATCGATATAAAAGCGATCCCTTTAGCAGTCAGGAAACAGTTTCTTGGCGGCAGAGGTCTTGCAGCATATTTGCTTTACAAGTATTCAAAGC
>Ga0351937_1080_pt1 | contig 27768 bp, 33 predicted proteins | sample TotcelHT113001M9_FD_206857 | JGI IMG/M metagenome (GOLD analysis project Ga0351937, IMG submission 206857) | Enriched cells from coal bed in the Powder River Basin, Montana, United States - Total cells T11 rep2 HSBNCT.T11.300.1.M9 ... | reverse complement strand
GAAGTTGGTCGGGCTGGCCCGGGCACTCGTGGCACGTCCGTCCCTGGTGCTGCTTGACGAACCCTACGGCGGACTGGTGCAGGACGAAATCGATCGCCTCAGTTGCCTCTTGCGCGAGTTGACAGTGTCAGGCATGACTGTGCTGATGGTCGAGCATCTGACAGACGTGGTGATGGATGTTGCAGGCAGGGTTGTGGTGCTGCACTACGGCGAGAAGATAGCCGAGGGGCCGCCCCAGGAGATTCGCCGGGACGAGCGGGTCGTGGCGAGCTATCTTGGAGAATAGATGGAACAGAGCACAGATGTGACAGCCGAACAGCAGTGCGCCGTGCTTGAAATGAAGGACGTTCGAGCGTCCTACGGGTCGTTCGACGCGCTGTGCGGTGTCTCACTGAGTATCAACCACGCTGAGATCGCCGCGCTTGTCGGCCCGCATGGCGGAGGCAAGAGTGCGGCCTTGAAAGCCATCTGTGGCCTTCTTCCGGTTCGTTCCGGCGACATACTCTTCGAGGGTTCACGTATCAACGGCTCTTCCGTGGAGCGGCTCGTTGGGAAGGGCATCGTGTATGTGGATGAGCAGCGACTCATATTCGCCTCCATGAGTGTGATGGATAACCTGGTTCTCGGCGCCTACGCGCGCCGGCGACGGACCGGGGCGAATGCCATTCGCGATGACATCGAGACGGTACTCACGCTCTTCCCCATCCTTCGCGAGCGGCAGCGACAGAGCGCCGGCACTCTGTCCGGTGGTGAGAAGCAGATGCTGTCAATCGGGAGGGCATTTATGGCGGCTCCGCGGCTGCTTCTGCTGGATTGTCCCTCACTCCGGCTGGCGCCGATACTGGTCAGGAAGGTGATGGGCGCAATATCTGAGCTACGCAATCACGGAATCACAACGCTGCTCGTGGAGCAGAACGTTAAGGCCGTCAGCCACATCGCTGATAGGGGCTACTTCATGGAGCAGGGAAGGGTCGTTGCCGAGGGCAGCCCCGCGGAGTTGCTGTCGCAGTCGAGCGGCAGCCGGCTCGTCTCCTGATACTGCGGACCAGGTGCCGCCCGTGGTTGAGGAGCGGGACTGTCCTGACGCGTCAGCAGATGCGTGGCAGCAGCTCTCCAGCCAGCATCTGGATGAGCCTGGTTGGACCCAGGTGTGTTCGCATCATCACCCTGCCGGGCTTGCCGTCTACCACCTCGCCTATGTCAGCGGCATTTCTTCCCAGTGGATGGGCGCGCATTATCTCCAGGAGCCTCGACGCACGCGAAGGCTCCACGATAGCTACGAGCTTCCCTTCGTTTGCCACGTAGAGTGGATCCAGGCCAAGCATCTCACACGCGGCCCGAACCTCCGGCCGCACCGGTATGGCGTTCTCATCGATGACGAAGGCCGCCCCGGATTGTGCCGCCAGTTCATTGAGTGTGGACGCAACTCCTCCGCGGGTGGGGTCACGCATGCAGTGGAGGGCGCCGGCACATGCCTCGACCATAGTCTGAACCAGTCCGTTCAACGGAGCGCAGTCGCTTGATGTGGTGGTCGAAAAGGAGAGCCCTTCGCGTGCGCTCATGATGGCGACACCGTGTTCGGCGATTGTGCCGCTCATCAGTATCCGGTCGCCCAATTGCGCGCGGTGTCCCGAGATATCGACGCCATCCGGCACGACTCCGATGCCGGATGTGGTGATGAACAGCCCATCCGCCTTGCCCCGGTTGACCACCTTGGTGTCCCCCGTGACGATGTCCACGCCCGCCTCGGCACATGCCGCCTGAACCGAGCGTGTCACCGTGTCGAGTGTGGTCAATGGCAGCCCCTCTTCAATGATGAGCGCAAGGCTCAGCGCAACCGGCCGAGCGCCCATCATCGCCAGGTCGTTAACGGTACCGCACACCGCAAGGCGGCCGATGTCTCCACCGGAAAACACGATGGGTGAGACCACGTAGCTGTCCGTCGTGAACGCAAGCCGCCCGTGCCACGGCAGGACCGCAGCGTCGTCGAGCCTCGCCAGTGTGGCGTTGGAGAGGTGCGCAAGCAGGCGCCTCTCGATCAGTTCGTGGCTCATCGCCCCGCCGCTGCCGTGCGCTAGCAGCACGATGTCATCAGGCCTTTCTGCGCTCACTCGAGTGTAAACTCCCACTTGCAGCAGATGCCCTGCTTGTCCTCTCGCGGAGGCAGCAGCAGAGGCTCTACCTTGATGTTGGGGTTGAAGAACGCGGCGTACTTTCGCAGTACGGCGGCATCTATCTGGCTGCAAATATCCTTCTCGCGACCCTCGCCTTCCTTCTCCATCCCTTCGAGTATGGAGCACCGGGTGACAATCATGAGGCCGCGTTTCGGCGACTCGAGTTCGAGGCGGTAGTCGGTGACCTGCATCCATGGCACCAGTTGCAGGAACTTGAACAGCGCATCGATGCCGTCGCCCTCGATGCCTGCGAGTGGAACCAGTCGCTTCAGTTCGAACCGTGTGGTCTTGTCCCACGCCCAGTGGTCCACCTCCAGCGCCATGTCGTTGTCGACGTGATTCTTGACCCCGATGTACCAGAATCCGTCGATGGCCATGTAGGCCCTGCCGTAGAAGCGAAGAAGCTCGGCCAGGAACTCTTTGGAGAAATCCGAGAATTGGAAGTCGGGCCGGAACTCGACACTGTAGTTCTTCAAGTCGCTCATGTGGACTGGCTACCTCCTTCGCTGTGGCGTGTCACAGTATGTCATGTGCCGGCCGAGTAGGAGAAGTGCGCGGCACAGGCGCCTTCGTGTGAGACCATGCAGGGTCCGATGGGGTATTCCGGAGTGCAGATCGTCCCGAACAGAGCGCACTCCTGCGGCGAGATACTGCCGCGAAGGACATCGCCGCAGCGGCATCCCGCGGGCTCGACTGAACGTGCGATGTCCGGATGATACCTGGCAGTGGCATCGAAGTCCTCGTACTCGGGACGCACCGCCAGGCCGCTGCTGGGCACCGCTCCGAGACCGCGCCAATCCGCCTCGCAGGACGCGAACACCCGGTCGATGAGTCCTCGAGCTACCTCGTTACCGCGGTCCGACACAGCACGCTCGTAGGCGTTCGCCACCTCGGGTGAGCCGCTTTCGATTTGCTGCACGAGCAGGTCGATTGCGCGCAGCATGTCGAGCGGCTCGAATCCTGAGACAACACAACCCACGCCGAATCGAGTGGGAATCACTCTGTATGGCTCCGTGCCTGTGATCACGCTCACGTGTCCGGGGCATATGATGCCGTCGATACGCAACTCTCCTCGCTGCAGCAGTGCCGTCATCACCGGTGGAGTGAGTTTGAGCAATGACAGCACCCGGTAGTTGCGCAGGCTCTTGCGGGATGCCGTGACGATGGACGCCGCCACGGTTGGGGCGGTGGTCTCAAACCCTATTCCGATGAGGACAACCTGTCTCGTGCGGTTCTCTTCCGCGATGGCGATGGCATCCAGCGCGGAGTAGACCACGCGGACATCGGCTCCGGCAGCTCGTGCACGCTCAAGGCTGCCGCCTGTGCCCGGGACTCTCACGAGGTCGCCATACGTGGCGACGATGGTATCCGGCGCCATTGCGATGGCGATGGCGAGGTCGATGTCGTGGGTGGACGTAACGCACACCGGGCAACCTGGCCCGGACTTCATCGTAATCGTGGGGGGAAGCATGTCGCGGATGCCATAACGCAGGAGCGCATGCGTGTGGCTGCCGCAGAACTCCATCAACTGAGCGGGTTTCGTGGACGCAGCGGCGATACGCCGGGCAAACACGCGGGCGAGTGCCGCGTCACGGAACTCGTCAGAGAATCTCACTGACTTCCGCCAGTTCCCGGAACACCGCGAGCGTCTGCTCAGCCTCCTCGGGCTGCAATATGCCGATGGAGTATCCGGTGTGCAGGAGAACGTAGTCGCCTACCTTGACCTGTGGGGTCAGCATGGTGCCGATCCGCCTGTGGACTCCACCGATATCCACCTCGGCGCTGTCGCCGTCCACAGAGAGTATGAGCGCGGGAATCGCGAGACACATAACGAGTGACATTGTAGCCTGCATGGATACCGACGTACAAACCGACCTGGAGTCGACGACTTCCTGGCTGGATGCCGTGACAGGTTGGCAGGCGCCCGGACGCCTTACCCGGCCCTGGCGGCGACAACTGCCTGGCCCAGTGACACGCAGCCGTCGTTCGATGGAAGGAGCGAGTGAGTCAACACACGGAATCCGGCGCTTCTCAAACGTTCGGGCGTCATCTCTATCAGTATCCTGTTCTGGAACACTCCTCCGCTGAGCGCGACGGTGCGGATGCCGGTGTCTCGCGAGATGAGTGTGGCCACGTCGACTGCCATCTCGACTACCGCCTCGTGGAAGGCAGCAGCGATCATTGGAGCTGCCGTGCCTTCGACGATGTCACGGAGCACTGCGTCGAGTACCGGGGCGACTCTGACCACGTGAAGCCCGTTGACGTGCTCGATGCCGAAGGCGTAGCGATGTGTGCCCCACGGCTCTGCGTACTGGTGAGCCTGCATCTCCAGCTCTATCGCGGCCTGTCCATCGTAGTCGATGGTGCTCCGTACGCCGGCCAGCGCCGCAACGGCGTCGAACAGACGCCCCATGCTTGAGGTGAGCGGCGTGTTGAAGCCTGTCTCAATCTGCCGGACAAGCACGCGCCACTCATCATCGTGCAGCACGTCTGCGATATGGCGGCATTGCCGCAGCCTCTGCTCTCCCAGCAACTTCGTGACGTATGACGCCGCGATGCGGTAGGGACGAAGCGTGGCCGCGTCGCCGCCGGGCAAGGGAAGATATTCCAGGTGACCGGCGCGACGGGAGTCAGTGGGGTCGCAGACGAGAAACTCTCCTCCCCAGATGTGGCCATCACTCCCGAGACCGGAGCCGTCAAACGCGATCCCGATGACAGGCTCGTGCACCGTGTTCTCGACCATGCAACTGACGATGTGCGCATGGTGGTGCTGGACCCCTCGAAGCACCTGCGGCGCGGTGGCGAGACGCTGTGCGAAGGCGGTGGACGCGTAGTCCGGGTGCAGGTCGTGCGCGATGACCTCGGGGGCGATGTGGAACAAATCGCGATAGAGTTGAATCGTGTGTTCCAGGTGATCGAGCGTCTCGACGCTGTCAAGGTCGCCGATATGCTGGGACACGAACGCCCGGTGCCCCTCAGCGAGGCAGAAGGTGTTCTTGGTCTGAGGGCCGACAGCCAGCACCGCCGGAGAGTCGAACGTCAGCTCTATGGGGTAAGGGGCGTAGCCGCGGGCACGTCGAAGCAGGTGGGTCTGTCCCCCGGCCACCATGGCGACGCTGTCGTCATAGCGGGAGTGGATGGGCCGGTTGTGAGTCAGGAAGTAGTCGGCAATACCGTGAAGGCGCGTCAGCGCTTCCCCGGTTTCCGCAGCGATTGGCTCTTCACTCAGATTCCCGCTTGTCATGACTAGTGGCCGATTGCATGCTCGGACCAGGAGGTGGTGCAGAGGCGTGTAGGGCAGCATGATGCCCAGGAACAAGAGGCCGGGCGCGACGTCCCTGCAGACCGTAGACTCCTTCTTCCAGCGAGCCAGCACGATGGGGGCGGCCGGGGACAGGAGGAGTGACTCCTCCGCAGCGGTCAAGTCGCAGTGGCGCCTGGCCGTCTCGATGTCGCGGACCATCACGGCAAACGGTTTGGTCGGCCGACGTTTGCGGACGCGCAACTGCTGCACAACCTCCGGAGCGGTCGCGTCACAGGCAAGCAGAAAGCCCCCGAGTCCCTTGAGTGCAACTATGATGCCTTCGTCCAGCAGGGCAGCCGTACGCGAAATGGCATCGGCGTCGGGCATCTCGTTTCCGTCGCGGTCGAGGAGACTGACTGCAGGGCCACACACCGGACACGCGTTTGGCTGCGCGTGAAAGCGCCGGTCACCGGGGTCGGCGTACTCCGTACTGCATGCTGGGCACATGGCGAATGACGACATCGTCGTATTTGGCCTGTCGTATGGCATGGCTGTGATGATGGTGAATCGCGGGCCGCAGTTGGTGCAGTTCGTGAAGGGGTAGCGGTAGCGGCGGTCGGTGCTGTCCAGAAGCTCATCGAGGCACGCATGACAGGTGGCCACATCGGGAGAGACGAGCTGGCTCCTGCCTTCCTCAACTGCGCTCTCCAGTATCTCGAACCGCGTTGTGGTGCAAGGAGGCGCATCCTCCACCGACATGCGGTGGATACGTGCGAGGGGTGGCGCCTCGTCCGGGAGTCGACTGATGAACTTCTGTACTGCGTCGGTCGGACCGCCAACCACGATTGTGACGTTCTGTGACGTGTTGCGCACGTACCCGGTCAACCCGAGTTCGGAGGCGAGCCTGTAAACGTACGGGCGGAAGCCCACTCCCTGGACCACGCCTTCAACGCGGACAAGGGCGCACCGGTGGCCGGGCTTCTCGTGCCCCGACGGAGAGAAACGCGCGTTCACCTGGTCGCGCGCTGGTTGCGCAGCCATGCCACCCATTCTGCCACGCCCTCGCCGGTCTTGCACGACATGGGGAAGAAGACGGCTCGTGCATTCAGATTCCGAACAGCGCGTGTGAACTTGTCCATGTCGAAATCCACGTACGGCAGAAGGTCGGATTTGTTGATGACGACCGCATCGGCGTCCGCATAGATGAGCGCGTACTTCAGCGGCTTGTCGTCGCCTTCAGGAGTGCTGGCGATGACCACTCTCAGGTGCTCTCCCAGGTCGAACTCGGCGGGGCACAACAGGTTGCCCACGTTCTCGATCAGGATGAGGTCGAGGTCATCGAGGGGCAGACGCTCCATCGCCACCTGAATCATGTCTGCCACGAGCGCGCAGCTCTCCGGCATGCCCTTCGTGTTTATTTGAACGACAGCCGATGCAACGCCCTGCACCTTCTCGGCGTCGACTGTGGAGACGACATCTCCCTCTATCACCCCGATCCGGGTATCCGGACGCAGTCCCTCGATGGTGCGAAGTATGAAGCTTGTCTTGCCTGCACCGGGAGCGGCCATGATATTGACCGCCAGACAGTTGTGCCTATCGAGAACCGCGCGGTTCCCCTCGGCAGTCGCCTCGTTTGCATCCAGGATTCCCTGGACAATCTCGATCTTTCTCACGATACTTCCATCTCCTTGACGTACAGTTCTCGCCCGCCCTGTATGTCCACCTCTGATGAAGCACACTTGGGGCAGGTCCACTCTCTGGACTCCGGCTTAAACACTTCCGCACAGGTGCGGCAGCGCAGTGTCACGGGTAGCTCCTCGAACTCGAGGCTGGCGCCCTCGGCCACTGTGTTCTTGCTCATGGTCTCATAGTAGAACTGGATGCTGTCAGGGACGAAGCCGGTGAGTGCCCCGATGACCACTCGTATAGTGGATACTCGCGCGACCCCGGCCTCTCTGGCCTTGTCCTCGACTATGCGCAAGAGACTTTCTGTGATTCCGTATTCATGCATGGATGTGCCCGTGGCGGTCCAAAGTCCGGCCGGTCTACTCCTGCTTTGTGTGTGGCCTGTCCTCATCCACGACTGAGCCGAGGACGCCATTCACCAGTCGCGGTGTGGAGTCGCCTCCGAAGGTCTTGGCCAGTTCCACAGCCTCGTTGATGCTGACCTTGAACGGCATGTCGCGTGTGAACACGAGTTCGTATAGCCCGATTCGAAGTATGGTGCGGTCGATGGGAGCCATCTGGTCCACGGGAAACGCGGGCGCGTGCTGCTCGATTATCGAGTCCAGCTGTCGCCGGTGGGACTGCACGCCTTCAACGAGCGCCGCCACGAAACCATATGTCTCTTCGTCGACACTCTCGTCATACACGAGACGGGCGAGAACCTCTTCTACTCTGTGGTGTGTGCAGTCGAGTTCGTAGAGGATCTGGAGGGCGATGCTTCGAGCCCCGCGACGTGAGACCATATGCTATGCCGGCGGCGCCGGGTCGATGAGTGCCGCGATATCCTCGACCCCGGAGATGTTGATGGTCTGGGCATCCGGACTGATCCTCTTGATGAGGCCGCTCAGGACTGTGCCCGGGCCTATTTCGTAGTAGGTAGTCACTCCCTGTCGGGTCATGTACTCGACCGAAGCCTGCCACTGGATACAACGGCGCAACTGCGAGAGCAGTTCTTCGCGGAATTGCCGGCCGCTGGTCAGCGGTAGACCGGTTACGTTGGAGACGATGGGGATGCGTGGCGTCTTGAAGTCGAAGCTCCCAAGTACGCGGTTGAATTCGTCGATTACGGGGTCCATCAGGGTGGAATGAAACGCACCGCTGACGTTCAGTGGAATGAGGCGGCGTGCGCCGCGCTGCTTCGCCAGCTCCTCGGCTCTGTGGAGCCTGTCCACCGCGCCACTGATGACGAGCTGGCCCGGGGCGTTGATGTTGGATATCTCCACTCCCGCTTCCGCACACACTTCCATGAGAGGGGTTCGGTCGAACGCGATGACTGCCATCATGCTGCCCGGCGTCTTCAGTCCGGCCTCGTACATCAGACGGCCGCGCTCTCGCACAAGTCTTAGAGTGTCCGCGAGAGGCAGCACACCCGCGGGGACGAGTGCCGTGTACTCACCCAGGCTGTGTCCCGCCATGTACGCCGGCGTCGGCAACTTGGTGCCGAGACCCTCGCGGGCTGCTTCAAGACAGGCGATGCTGGTTGCAACGATGGCGGGCTGCACGTTGACCGTCTTGGTGAGCTCTTCAGCAGGACCTTCGAAACAGAGCCTGGATATCGGGAAACCAAGGCTGGCATCAGCCTCGTCGTAGACAGCCCGGGCTGAGCGGTATTCCTGATAGACTCCCAGCCCCATGCCGACCTTCTGGGAGGCCTGCCCCGGGAATACGTGCGCGGCCCAGGATGACATCGCTATTTCTTCGTGCTCTCGGAGGTGACGACGACGGTTTGTCTCCCGTCGTACATGCCACACGTCGGGCACACGCGGTGAGAGAGCTTCGGACTCTTGCAGTTGGAGCACAGTATCAGCGCCGGGTTAACCAGAGCATGGTGGCTTCTGCGCTTACCTTTGCGGGATTGCGAACGCTTCTTCTTGGGTTCAGACATCGGGACCTATCTCCTCCAAGCCGGGACAATCTGTCCGGCACAATGGTTTCAGGGGCAAGTGCAAAACGATATATTGTCGTATTATCTCACCTAAGTCAAGTGTGTGATCGGGCTGGATACGAACCTCACCGCATTCTTCGAATCCGTCGCCTCCGCGGCGGTGGGCAAACCCCGGCTCCGGATGCAGCTCTTCCTCGATGGTGAAGTGGACGTGTTCGCAGTACTCGTCAAGACAACGCATGCACATCAGCGTCACGTCGGCAGTCCCGTCGCCGGCCACCGTTATCCCGCGACTCGTGTGGGTGAGAGTCAGTGTGCCCGACGCAAGACGTGCTTGCGAGGCGGGCAGCATGTCCTCGATGTGGCATTCCACGCTTGTGCCGACGGGATGCTGGAGGAGGGCGCTGACGTTGTAGCGGATGTCCAGCGGGTTGCCGGAAAGCGATTCCATGGAGAGCATCTGTGTGCAGAAAGGTACATCAGAATCGCCCACCGGTGCAAACGTGGCACGAGTGTTCCGGAAGCGCCGCGACCTGTGAAATGCCGCTGGCAATCTGCTACCATTGAGCGCACATCATGAGCTACCAGGTAGTTGTGCTTGGAGGCGGACCGGCCGGGCTTTCGGCTGCTATCTACGCAGCCAGGTCGGGTTACTCTACGGTCATCGTCGAGAAGTCGTTTCCGGGCGGGCAGATAGCCAACGCTTCCCGTGTCGAGAACTACCCGGGTTTTGCTGATGGAGTGTCCGGCATGGAGTTGGGACAACTGATGCACCGGCAGGCTGAGTCTCAGGGTGCCCAGACGATGATGGCGGACGTCTCCGCACTACAACCCGGGGTTGGGAGTGGGCTTCACACGGTGAAGACCTCCGAGGGCGATGTCCAGGGAGTGGCTGTCATAATCGCTACCGGATCGCGCTACAGGCTGCTGGATGTCCCCGGCGAGACGGAACTCGCGGGGAGAGGCGTGTCCTACTGCGCTACGTGTGACGGACCGTTCTACCGTGGCAAGAAGGTGGCTGTGGTGGGCGGTGGCGATACCGCTATTACTGATGCGCTTGAGTTGACGCATTTCGCCAGCGAGGTTACGGTCGTGCATCGGCGGAGTGAGCTTCGTGCCAGTGCTGCGCTGCAGGCCAAGGCGCTCAACTCTCCCAAGATCAAGTTTGCGTGGAACTCGGTTGTGGAGGACGTTCACGGCGAGAACGTCGTCGAGGCGTTGCGGCTGCGCAATACCAGGGATGGTATAATCTCGGAGTTGGCGGTGGATGGCGTGTTTGTGGCGGTTGGTTCCGTGCCTTCGACCGGCTTTCTGGGAGAGACCGTCCCTCTTGACGACTCCGGTTGTGTCATCACCAATGATCTGATGGAGACAAGTATCGCGGGCCTGTTTGCCGCAGGGGATGTGCGCCACAACTCGGCGCGCCAGGTCATCACCGCAGCGGGCGACGGGGCGACGGCCGCACTTTCGGCAAGGAGGTATATCAGCTCACTATGAAGGTTATCTTTGTGAAGGATGTTGCTGGTTCCGGCGAGGTCGGGGACGTCAAGGAAGTCGCTCGCGGCTACGGACGGAACTATCTCCTGCCGCGCGGGCTCGCTATTGAGGCAAGCGCCGGCGCAATGAAACAGGCAGAGTCCCACATCAGACAGGAGAAGGAGCGCAAAGCGCAGGAGGCGAAGAAGCTGGAACTGCTTGCAGAGAAGCTCCAGGGAAAGGAACTGCACTTCAAGGCGCGTGTAGGCACTGAGGATAAGCTGTTCGGGTCCATCACTGCAGCTCAGATTGCTGAGGAACTCAGCCGCATCGTCGATACCCCGATTGACAAGAAGCACGTCGTGCTGGACCGGCCTCTGCGAGAGGCAGGCAGCCACGAGGTCCATGTTAGGCTGTCTGGGAAGGCAGAGGCGGCGGTAAACGTCATCATCGAACCGGAATCAGTGGACTCTTAGGCGGTCGTCATGGAGGAACAGGGGAGGCTCCCGCCCCACGACATCGAGGCGGAGGAGGCGCTGCTTGGCTCCCTGCTCATTGACCCCGATGCCATTCTGAAGGTCGTCACCTTTCTCAAGGTGGACGACTTCTTCGACGAGTCAAACGCGGCCGTCTACGGTGCGTGCGTGGACCTCTACCGCCGCAGCGAACCCATCAATCAGATTACCGTTGCACATGAACTGATGCGCCTCGGGCGGTTGGAGCAGACCGGAGGAGCCTCAAATCTCAATCACCTCATCGGCGGCGTCCCTACGTCGCTTCATGCCGAATTCTATGGACGCATCGTAGAGCGCATGTCCGTCATGCGCAAGCTCATCGTAGCCGGAAGGCGCATCGCCGCAGTTGGGTATGAGGCGGGTCCCGATATCGATGACAGCCTGCGACAGGCTGAAGATGCCCTGTTCCAGGTGCGGATGCGGGAGAGCTCACGCGACTTCGTCTCTATCCGCGACGTCCTTGACGGATACTTCGAGCAGGCCGGGAGTCCCGTTGACGATGGCTCCAGGGGGCTGGCCCAGGTGAAGACCGGCTACGCTGGTCTGGATGGGTTGCTCGGCGGATTGCAGCGTTCGGACCTCATCATCCTGGCGGCGCGACCCAGCATCGGCAAGACAACGCTTGCGCTTGATATCGCTCGCAGGGCCGCGACCGAGCAGAAGGCGTGTGTCGCGCTGTTCAGCCTCGAGATGTCCGCCGAGTCCGTCGTGCAGCGCATGCTCGCGGCACAGGCTGACGTCGACTTCTGGCAGGTGCGGCTGGGCAAGTTCCTCGAACATGAGGAACGCAAGATAATGAAGGCCGCCGGGACCCTGTCCGACACGAGCATCTACATCGATGACACTCCTCAGGTTGGCACGATGTCCGTGACGAGCAAGGCGAAACGGCTGGACTTCGAGCGGCGTGTTGACCTCATCATCATCGATTATCTCCAGCTCATCCAGGGCGACAGCAGGAAGGAGACGCGCGTGCAGGAACTCAGCCAGATCACCCGCGCGTTGAAGTTGATGGCCCGTGAACTGAATGTTCCGGTGATAGCGGTTTCTCAGCTCAGTCGTGCGGTCGAATGGCGCACGACTCATGAGCCGATACTGGCCGACCTGCGCGAGTCAGGAACTATCGAGCAGGATGCCGATATCGTGATGTTCATCTACCGCGAGGACAAGTACGTGACCGAAGAGGAGTGGAATCGACTCCACGATATCATGGGGGAACCGTACCCCAAGGGGATTGCGGATGTCATTGTGGCGAAGCACAGGAATGGCCCGCTCGGGCGGGTGAAGATGCGCTTCGTGGATCGTGTCGTGCGGTTTGATGGACTGGAGCAGGAGGCTTCGCCGGCATCATTCATCTAGTTGAAGACGGAGAGGTATGACGTACCGCGTGCCGTATTCCGCAGCGCAACCCGGCTCATTCGCGCAGGTGCCGGGAGCCTATGTAACCCAGGCGGTGCGGCAGGTCGGCGACCTGGTTGAGCTCAAGGTGACGCTCCTCACGTTCTACCTCTTGAGCAGGTCGCGTGAGTATCCGGGATACGTGATGCATGCCGACCTGGTGCTCAAGGCGGCTACGTTGCTGGGCATCGACGAGACAGCCTGCGTCGCCGGCATTGGCGCAGCACTGGAACGAGGTGTCTTCTTGAAGGCGCAACTCCAGGCGGAGGGCGTTGCAGGAATCGCCTACTTCGCCAATATTGAGGCCGATGTCGAGGCTATCGAGCAATTGAAGGCAGGAAGTTCGGCGGGGGCGAGCGCCCTTAAGACGCCGAACATATTCGAGTTGTATGAACAGAACGTTGGCGTAATCACGCCGATAATGGCTGAGGAACTCAAGGACGCGCAGAGGACCTACCCTCCGGAGTGGATTGAGGACGCGTTCCGCGAGGCAGTGAAGGGGCAGAAACAGAACTGGAAGTACATCAGCAGGATTCTGGAACGCTGGAGAGTCGAGGGCAGAGGAAGTGGAGCGCATAGATCGGGTACTGTCCCGGATGACCCCGACAAGTACGTCAAAGGCAGATACGGCCGCGTCGTCAGGCGCTGAAGACGGGCAGCCCGTCAACGGACTTGCCGGCCAGGATGGAGCCCGTTGCCCGATATGTCGAGGAGCCGGCTTCGTCCATCCCGTGCTGTCGTCGGGAGAACCTGACTACGCTCGAGTTGTCCCCTGTTCCTGCCGGGCCCCCGAGCTTACGAGGGAGAAACAGAGTCTTCTCGAAAGATACAGCAACCTCGGCCTGCTGGCGCATCACTCATTCGCCTCACTCAAGGCAGCCGGCCATTCCCAGGCGACGGACGGGTATGCGGCAGCGTACGCCGAGGCTCGCCGTTATGCGGGCGCGCCGCAGGGGTGGATGGTGCTCGTGGGGCCCGTCGGCTGCGGAAAGACACATCTCGCCTGCGCGATAGCCAACGAAAGGTTATCGCGGGGAGAGCCTGCATTCTACGTCAGTGCAGCGGACCTCGTGGACCATTTGCGGGCCGCGTTCAATCCGGGGAGCGAGCTGAGTTATGACGACCTGTTCAATCAAGTGAGAAACGCTCCGCTCCTGGTGTTGGATGACGTGCCCGCAGAGGGCGCCAGTGAGTGGGCTCGGCAGAAGCTGGAGCAGATACTGAATCACCGGTACAACTTGAGGCTGCCCACGGTCATGACGACCGACGCGGCTCTTGAGGACCTGGAGCCGGGCATCAGTGAGCGATTCGTGGATTCGACCTTCTGCACTGTGCTGGTCCTTGGGCACCCGCGCAACACCGGGCCACAGATGCCTGCTCTCCCGGAGGGACTCAGACAGGAGACGTTCGGTAACTTCGACTATCGTCGCCTGGAGATGTCACGCGAGCAACAGCAGAACCTCGAAATGGCCTACAGCCTTGCCCGTGAGTTCTCGGAACAGCCTGAGGGATGGCTGGTGTTCCAGGGAGAGCATGGATGTGGCAAGACCCACCTCGCCGCAGCTATCGCCAACGCTCGCCTCGTAGCGGGTCAGCCTGTCCTGTTCCTCGTGGTGGCAGACCTCCTCGACTATCTTCGTTCGGCCTTCGGTCCGGACAGCCGCGTGTCGTATGCTCGATTCTTTGAAGAGGTGAAGCAGAGTCCTCTCCTGATTCTGGATGACTTCGGCGAGCAATCCAGCACGCCATGGGCACGGTCGAAGCTCTTTCAACTGATCAATCATCGCTACAACGCGCGGCTGCCGATGGTCGTCACCACGTGCCTGTCTCTGGACGAGATGGAAGTCCGCATCAGTTCTCGCTTTGCGGACCCTCGTTTCGGGACGGTGTTTAACATCCTCGCGCCTCACTACAACGTCGACGTGTACGACAATCGCGCTGGAGGCTAGAATGCGTTTCCATCCCGTCCCCGCGGGGCAGCCGAGGTGACACGATAGGCGCGCTCGCCCTGATAGTCTTTGGCTACTTCTTGGGGGCGTTACCCTTCTCCGTGGCGCTGGCTTCGGCGCATGGAATCGATCCTGAAACCGAACCGGACATTCACATCGCGCTTCGCCGGAACGTGGGATGGGCGCAGGCCGTTGCGGCAGTGGCGGTGGATATCGCCAAGGGAGTGTTCCCAGTCATGATTGGATTCGGGTTCTCTCTGCCGGTGTGGGCTGTGTCACTCGCCGGTGTCGCAGCGGTTGTGGGGCAGATGTGGCCACCGCTGCGCGGTCACGGAGAGAAGGGCAACAGCACCGGCGTCGGCGCTCTCATCGCCCTGCTCTTGATGTATGAATCGTATCTTGCGTTGCTCAGCCTCGTCTTCTTCGCCGTGGGGGGCGTAGTGAGACTGTCCACAATCTACTCTTCGTCGCCGGAGCGCCGGAGTCCGGCTCACCCGCTTTCTCTCTCTCTTCCCGTCGGGATGCTCCTGGGGTTCGTGGCTGCGCCGGTGCTGTGTTGGGCGATGGATGAGCCTGCCGGTTTGACGATAGGGCTGTCATTGATGGTGGTGGCCATCGCTGTCAGGCGGCTGACCGCCGATCTGCACGCGGACCTGTCGGTCGGTGCGCGCATGGGTCCTGTGCTTCTGCGCCGGCTCCTCTTCGACCAGTCTCTCACGGGACGTGACTGGTAGTCGTTGTCCGGTTGAGCGGGGTGCGCACCTGGGTTCGATTGCGTGTCGCGTGGAACAATATGTAGCTGCCGAGCGCGCCTGCCGATAGGGAGATGCCGATTATCAGCAGGACAGCCTTCGGATAGGACGATGGGTCGATGGATCGTACTGCGAGTCCCCCGAGTGCCCCCGCCGCGAGGAAGGCTACCTCCCACGTCACCAGCTGACCAGCCACCGCCTTCAGGAACTGCCCCGCGCGCATGTTCGACACGCCACAGACGAAGCTCGTCATGACGGTCAGCCCTGGAGTGAAGCGCGCGAGGATGATGGTAGGTACGACAAGTCCGCAGAGCCTGCCGCGGAGCTGTTCGATGCATTCCGGCGTGACCCTGATCCACCTGTGGTGCCGCTGCAGCAGGTCGGTGCCGACTCGTGCCGACAGGTAGTAGGCCGAGGTAGAGCCCAGGAATCTGCCTGCGTAGGCAACGACGAGGAACGGGACGACTACAATGAACAAGCCACCATGAGCGAGTTGGAAGCCCGTGAACACAAGCAGGCTCTCGATTATCGGGCAGGTGAACGGGAGCCCGAGTTCCCCGAGGAGGGCGAGCACAAGTATCACCGCCAGCCAGATGGTCCCGCCGACTGCCAGAGAGTTGAGGATACTCCAGATTGCGTCCGCCACGCGTGTGGATTATACACCTTGAGTTGGAACTGGGTCTGTACTATGCTTGCCCTCGTGCTTCCCGCACGCAGCAGGCTTCCCCGCGTCCGGTTCTTCAACCTCGGCGGCGGTCCGACACTCGTTGGCGGGGAGTTGGGCTTCACCGAGGGGGGTCTGGTCCATGCAGTGCAGTCGATGGCGCCACTCACTTCCAGGTACGAGGTGGACGTGGTGTGCCCCAATGTCGCGGACGCCAAAGACGTTGTCAACGAGGTTTCGTTCCGTGGCGTCCGCATCACCTGCCCCAGACCATCCAGTTCCGTGCGCTGGATGCACGCCGGCGAGCTGTCCGCTGCCGAGCGTCCTCTGCGTACGATTCTGAACTGGCCGAGCATCGTTGCGGGCTATGTGTCCCAGTCCCGTCAACTGGCGCACTGGGATGGCGATGTGGTGCTGGCGAATGGCATCCTCGGCTCCTATCTTGTTGGACTGACCCGCGGACGCTGGCTGAAGATTGCCGTCTTGCATCACCTCTATCACGACCCGTGGACCACGGGCGCTGCATCTTCCTCTTCGGGCTTTCACGCGCGAGCTGAACGATTCCTGCTGAACAGCCTCCAGTCCGATGCAATCGCAGTGGTCAATCCGTCGGTCGCCTCACGGCTTGCACAGTACGGCTACCCGCCGGAAAGGGTGACCTTCGTTGGCAACGGGGTGGACCAGAGGGCTTATCCGTTCTCGCGTCATCACGACGAAGACACACTGGTCTATGTCGGGCGTCTTCGTGCTGCGAAGGGCGTTGCCTCTGTCCTGGACGCGTTTTCCCTGGTGCATCGAGAGCGACCTCGCGCAGTGTTGCACATCATAGGCGACGGGTTGCTCAGGGAGTCGCTGCAGGTGCGCGCGGCAAGCCTCGGAGTGGCGAACAGTGTTGTGTTTCACGGCTTTGTGGACGAGGAGACGAAGACACGTCTGATGCGGAGCGCGGCCGTGTATCTCTCGGCCTCGCGTTTCGAAGGATTCGGCCTGCCGGTGGCTGAAGCGATGTCGGTCGGGACCGTGCCTGTGGTGAGCGATATTCCGGCGCACCGCTACATCTTTCAGGGTCGGCACGTGGGCTTCCTCACATCAACGGCGGATGAGATGGCTGATCGAGTCTTGGAACTGCTGTGGGATTCCGAACTCCGTGCGTCGATGTCGTCTGCCGGAAGAGCACTCGTTGAAGAGATGTGGACGTGGGAGCACGTCGCTGCGCGATATGGCGCGCTCATCGACGGGCTGCTGGCCGCCCGCGTCGGCGGCGGAGTTTGACATAGGACTGCAGCGCCCCGGGCAATTGGCGGCAACGCCACGCCTCGCAGGACATGGCTTGACACCCTTCACCTGGTGGGCTAGCGTAGACGCATAGCGGGGGGTGTGACATGGGGCGCGTTGCAGTGGTGACGGATAGCAGCGCATGCCTGCCGCCCGAGTTGGTCGCCGACCTGGGCATCTACGTGGTGCCCTTGCGCTTCTTCATCGGCGACAGGTCGTACCTCGACGGAATTGACATAACTGCTACTGATATCTATCGCATGCTGCCCCGGGTTTCTGAAGTGCCCTCGACATCGGCACCGACGCCGAGCGACTACTATGCTGCGGTGCATCGAGCTTCGGCGACGCACGAATCGGTTGTCGTCGTCACCATCACCCGACGGTTTTCCGGCATGTACCAGTCGGCGATGATTGCGGCGAAGACGGCCCACGAATCGCTCGGGGGACTGCAAGCGGCCGTCATCGATAGCGGTACGGCTGCCGGCGCAGAGGGCCTGGTGGTTCTGAATGCAGCTCGTGTTGCTGCCGGAGATGGCAACCGGGAAGAGGTCTGCGCCGCAGCACGCGAAGTCATGGAACGGGTCGTCCTCGTAGCGACTCTTGATACCCTGTACTACCTTGCGCGGGGCGGCCGCGTGCCCATGGCGGTGCACTGGGCGAATTCCCTGATTCATGTCAATCCCATCTTCCGGATCCTGCCACTGTCCGGAGATGCCAGGACCGTGCGGGTTGCGCGCGGACGTGACAGCGCCGTTAGACAGATGCTGGAACTTGCGGAGCGAAGCGCGGGTGGTAGTGCCCTTCATTGCGTGGTGTTTCATAGCGACAGGCTCGACGAAGCTGAGTTGCTGCGCCAGCGCGTGGGCGGCACGTTGCGCTGCGCCGAGCTGTACGTGAGCGATTTCACACCTGCCATGGGTATTCATACCGGTCCCGGCGTCCTGGGCCTGGCCTTCTACCGTGGCGGGTGATGTGGCATACTACGCCAGAATACCCGGGGGATCACTTCGCGCACGTGTCATGATTCTCTCCAGGAGGCAACCTGCATGCTGAACAGCACTGCGTACGAACTTGACGGCCGAACAGCGATAGTGACTGGAGCCGGCTCCGGCATCGGCCGCGGCACCGCCCTGGAGATGGCCAACGCGGGTGCGGATATCGTGATAGCGGAACTGCAGCCGGAGGCGGCGGAAGAGACCGCTGCGATGGTCCGCAGTCTTGGCCGCCGTGCGGTTGTTGCCCGTACCGATGTGACAGACATGGACAGCGTTGGCGCTATGATGGCGTTGGCACTGCGTGAGTTTGGAGCGGTGGACGTGCTGGTGAACAATGTGGGCGGTCTCGGCGCTCGGCCCAGAAAGACAACTATCATGGAGTTGGACCTCGCGCAGTGGGAGTCTCTTCTCCGGCTGAACCTCACGTCGCAGTTCATCTGCTGTAAGGCTTTCATCACGTTCCTCGTGGAGAACAGCCGGAAGGGCTCGATTGTCAACATCGCGTCGCTGGCAGCTCTCGCTCCGTATGAGACGTCGGTCGTGTACGGCGCTGCCAAGGCGGGCGTGGTGAGCATGACTCAGACGCTGGCTGCCGAGTATGGCAAGAACGGCATACGTGTGAACTGCATCGCACCCGGACACGTGCGCACACCAATTCCGGAGGCGCTCTACAGAGGGCGGGAAGAGCTTCGGGCTGCGCAGAACCGCATCATTCCGGTTGGTCGATGGGGAGAGCCAGAGGAGTTGGGGAGGATAGCCGTGTTCCTCGCTTCGGAGGCATCGAGCTATATCACCGGGCAAACCATCGTCGCGAGCGGCGGCATGACGTACTTCCTGACCAGGCTGCCCTAGTCGACCTCGTTGCCGCTCCGCGTGGACATTCTACTGTTGCGGGAGGCAGGAGCGGTTGCTAGAATACCGCGAGGGCTCTCGTATGGTAGATGCTCCCGTGTTGGTCCTGAATCAGGGCTTCGAACCTCACGACGTGTGCCGTACCCGCCGGGCCATCGTGCTCGTGTATTGTGGCAAGGCAGAGTTGGTCGAAGACAGCCGGGGTGAAGTGCACAGCGTGTCCAGAGCGTTCGCCATTCCCTCCGTTATTCGCCTTACGCAACGTGTCAGGCGCCCCTTCCACGAGCGTCGGCTCTCCAGGCTCGAGGTGTTCATGCGTGACAGCTACACGTGTCAGTACTGCGGGCGAGTGACGCGCGACCTGACGCTTGATCACGTGGTGCCGCGTAGCCAGGGTGGAGTCCATTCCTGGGAGAACGTCGTGAGTGCCTGCAAGTCGTGCAACCGGAGGAAGGGAGGGCGTACACCCGAGCAGGCCGGAATGAAGCTGATGACTGAACCGAAGACGCCGCGAGGCTACGGCTATCACGTGCCGTATCACTACTTCTGCTCACACACTGAATGGCAGAAGTACGTGTCCGAGAAGACGAATCTCATCCCTGAACTTCGGATGGCCGTATCTGGTCCGGACGTAGCTCTTTAGTCATCGTCTCCAGCTGCACCGTCACGGTCTCCTTGAGCACGTTTACCGCGACGACCCTTCCAGGACCAAACTCCGTGTCAACTGTCCTGTTGACGCGTGGCATACGTGACTTCGCGTCCAGATACATCTCCTGCTCATAGTTGAGACAACACAGCAGTCGACCACAGACTCCGGAGATCTTCATCGGGTTGAGTGCAAGCTCCTGAGTTTTGGCCATCTTGATGGTCGACTGGGCGAACTGACCCAGGAACGTCTGGCAGCACAGCGGATAGCCGCACTTTCCGACGAGGCCGCAAAGCTTGCCCTGCTCGCGCGGGCCCACCTGCCGCAGTTCGATGCGTGCGTGTAGCAGACGGCTCAATTCGCGGACCAGCTTGCGGAAGTCCACTTTCTCGTCGGCCCGGAAGAATATGACGACGTGTCTGTCACTCTCCCAGCGGGCTGCCAGCGGGTGCATTCTGAGGTGCAATTGAGAGACCTTCTCGCGGCACAGTGCGAGGGCTTTGAGGGACTCTTCGTCGGTGCCGGCCTTGAGGACGACGCGCCTCTGCTGTAAATCCCCTTCCTCCCCCTGTTGTGCCGGGCAACCCCCGCATGCATGCGCCTGACCGACCGATTCTTCCTGTCGTGTCTCTGCCGGCGGTGCGTCCGCACTGACGCCCGTCGGCGCCGTCTCTGGAGGTGGTGTTGTGGCAGTCGCCGCACCCTCGGTCACATCATCACGGACAGGGACATCATTCTCGTGAGAAGGGGGAAGGTCCCCACCTTGCTCCGGAGGTGGAGGAGTAGCTTCGGTGGTGCGGTCACCCGTCCCGGAGGCTGCCGCGCTGGTGTTCTCCCTGTTCGGTATTGAGCGTTCTTCGCGTGCGGTCTCGGGATAGGTGGCCGGTTCCGTTGCCTGATCGTCTCGATGCTGTTGAAGCGCATCGAAGGGGCTCACATATTCATTCATTGAGTCTCGCTTGTAGCCGGGAGCGCGCCTCGCGACACTCCGGAGTCGCCGGCAGGCTTCGCAATGCGGGGCATCGTATATACCAGTGAGTCAAACACGAGCCGGGAAAGCACGTTGAACTCGAGGTCCTGCCTCGCCTGTCCCAGCTTCACGATGTAGTCGCGTATCTGCTCGATGCTCAGTCGCTGAGCCTGCTCACTTATGTCGCTGACATAGTCTACGTTGACCACGTTCTCGGCGCAACCAGTCTTGACCAGCAACAGGTCGCGCCACCACGTGGTCCACTGGTCCAGAGTCTCCAGCACGCCCGCGCGGTCTCTCCGGTACTGTGCGTCCATCTCCCGCGAGAGATCGAAACGCGCCGCGTAAGTCATGGAGATGAGTTGAACGATGCTCTCCACCTGTGTCGCTCGCTCCGCCAGAAAAGACTCGTCCGCCATAGCCTGCAGGGCCCACCCTGTGCGGCCGCGTGACACACGTGCAACCAGCCGTGCCCGGTCCTCTGGTGCATGGACCTGTTCCACGAGGTGCCGTTCCAATTCCGGGACCGGCATCGGTCGTACGTCTATCCTCTGACACCGGGAGACGACGGTCTCCAGCAGGCGCCCCTCAGACTCCGCCAGCAGCATCCACACGACGTGCGGCGGTGGTTCTTCGAGCGTCTTCAGTATGCGGTTTGCCGCCTCCCCCGACATGAGGTCGGCGTGTTCCACGAGCAGCACCTTGCACTTCCCTTCATATGGCGGGAGCGTGGCGGCGTGCTGCAGATCTTCTATCTGCTCGATGACTATCCGGGTGTGTCGCTTTCGGGTCTCCTCGTCCGCCTCCGCATCATCTGCCGCGGCGCTGACATCGATCGCAACGGCATGTATGTCAGCGTGTTTGCCCTCCAGAATGCGGCTGCACGCGCGGCAGGTTCCACAGGGGGCACTGTCGCCCTCGCAATTGAGGGCACATGCGAGGTCGATGGCGAGGGTTCTCTTGCCCACATGTTCGGGGCCGAGGAACAGATAGGCGTGGTGGGACGTTCCCTCGGCTACGCTGCGGGAGAGACGCTCAATCGCGCTTTCCTGACCAAGTGTGCGCCACATGTCTAGGTTGCATCCAGGCGCAACAGGTCTTCGTGTGTCTCGCGCCGGCGCACCACGCGCGCTCGACCTCTATCCGCGAAGACAACCGCCGGACGAGGGATTGCATTGTAGTTGCTGGCCATCGGTATGCAGTACGCTCCGCACACCGGTATGGCAATCACGTCACCGGCAACGACCCGTGGCAACTGGATGTCCTTGACAAGTATATCACCGGACTCGCACAGCTTGCCCGCAATCGTAACGGTGACCGCATCCGGTTCGCCTGCCCGGTTGGCCACCAGCGCCTCGTACTTTGCCCCGTAGAGTGGGGGCCTGATGTTGTCGGACATTCCGCCGTCAACACATACGAATCTGCGGACGCCCGGAATCTCCTTGAGGACGCCAACGGTGTACAGGGCCACGCCGGCGCGTGCGACGATGGCGCGACCGGGTTCGATGATGAGACGAGGAGGCATGAGGCTCTGCTTGAGGAGGATGTTTGACATCGTGCTGATAATTGCGTCCGCGTACACGCCGGGCTGCGGGTAGAAGTCGCCGACGGTGTATGCCACGGGGAACCCGCCGCCGATGCTCAGCTCCACCATGTCGAAATCGTACTTGTGCTTCATGTCGTGCGCGAATTCCAGCACGACACGCAGCGCGGCTTCGTACGGACCTGTCTCGGGTATGGGCGAGCCAAGGTGGAAGTGAAGGCCGAGGAGATTCACCCCCTCAAGGGTCATCGCCTCCTCAAGTGCTTCCTCCGCCTGCCCGGTGGCTATGGGCAAGCCGAACTTGCTGTCAAGAACGCCCGTCGTAGTGAACTCATGGGTGTGAGGGTCGATGTTCGGTGTGAGACGCAACAGGATGTCCTGCCTCGTCTGTCGCCTTCGTGCGAGTCCGTCGAGAAGGCGCAACTCGTGGACACTGTCAACAACTATGCGGCCAATGCCCGCGTCGAGCGCTTGAGCCAGTTCGCCGGGCAGCTTGTTGTTGCCATTGAAGGAGACCCGGTCAGGCGGGAATCCGACTGACTGTGCGATGGCAAACTCACCGATGGACACGATGTCGAGTCCCAGTCCCTGCTCCATCACCAGCTTGGCCATCGCCTTGTTGAGGAACGCCTTGGCAGCATAGTGCACCTTCGTGTCGGGATAGCGACCTGAGAACCGCTCCACGAACTCGCGGCACTGGTGGCGAAGCGTGCCTTCGTCGTAGACGTAGAGGGGGGTGCCGAACTCCTTTGCGAGGTCGTAGGCATCGCATCCACCTATAGTCAGGTGCCCTGTCGCGTTGATGCTCGTATCTCTGGGGAAAAGCGGCAATCTTGGTATGTCGTTAGTGGATATCGTCATGGCTAGATGGTATCGTTGGCCGACGGTGCAGTCAACGTCCCGTCAGTCGGTGGGTGGTGGGGATGGGCGAATACTGTGGGGCATGAAGCGAGTGGGCCTGGTACCTGGTCTTGAGGCGCGACACGAGAGGCCTTGCAGCGCCCGCAACGCACGGCACATCAGTGCGGGCGGTCGGCGGACAGATGGTATGGGGGCGGTCCCGGCAAAGGCGCTACACTTCCAGGGGAAACCCAGTGGCCGGGTCGAGGCCAACCCCTCGCGGCGCCTCCATGAGCTCTATCGTGATGCCGTCGGGGCCATAGCAGCGGCAGATACCCCAGCCCTTCAACGCCCCATCCTTCGCCCACAAGGGCGCATGCACGAAATGGACGCCTTTCTCACACAAATCTTCGTAGTCCCGTTGCAGGTCGTTCACGGTGAAAGCGAGGTGCGCCAGCCCGGCGTTGCAGGTGGCAAGGTCGATCTCCCTGCCTCTTGGGGAGAGGTACTCGGCAAGTTCTATGTTGCCGTTGTCGGGAAGTACGATGTTGGAGATCCTGATGCTCAGCTTGGGCAGGCCAAACATCGTCTCCACCCGTTCGCCGCTTAGTTCGCGTACCGGTGTGGCCTGCAGTCCGAGCGTCTCCGTGAAGAACCGGCGCGCCTCGTCGATATTGCTTACGGTATAGCTGATGTGCTGTATGCCGGTTATCATGGCCCTCCCTCCTTTGCGCTGGTGGACGATTGATTCCGTACTCACGGTGACTGTAGCACAACGACGTCTTGCTCTCATAGGGCCAAGCAAGGAATCGCAACGCCTGCCTTCCTGATGTGTCGGGCAATCGGGGTGGCCTGCCGCCACGAGGGTTGCTAGAATGGGGGGAGTTTGGCTGGGACGGAGGAGACGATATGAGTTGTGACAAACCCCGGGAGCTCCTGCTTGAGCAGGTTGAGATGGATGCCGCACAGCTGCAACGGAAGCTGCATGCCTGTGCGCGCTGTACGCTGCTCGCGGTCGGCCGCGATCTGGGATTGGCTGACGACGCCAGTCTCGAAGTCGCACTGAAGACCGCCATACCACTCAGCGGCGGCATCGCCGGCGCCCGCAAGCAGTGTGGCGGACTCATCGGCGGTGTGATGGCCATCGGACTTGGATTGGTGACGTATGACGCGCGCACTTCCAACCCCGAGGCAAGGAAACCGGTAATGGCGGCAGCGAAGCGCTTCTATCGCTGGTTTGAGGCCGAATTTGGCCATTCTGACTGCTATGACATCCGTGATATACATCTCGGGCGCTTCTTCGATCTTGCTGATCCCGAGGAGGCGAAGAAATTCGATGCGGCGGGAGGACCCGAGTTGTGCGCAAGGGTGGTAGGGAAGGCGGCGCGCAAGGCGGCGGAAATCATCCTTGAAGCGCAACACCCGCAAGAGGACATCGGGCGCGCATAATCCACAGTCGAGGCTTCGGTGCGGAGCGCGATGAAGTGGCGCCGGTGTCAGCCCGGGAACGCGGACATCGCTATCCGTCGGTGGGCGCGCACGACGCAATCTCGGTGCGGTTGCGGCCGCACTCCTTGGCTCGGTACAGAGCGGCGTCCGCGCGGCCTACCAGCAGGTCTTCGTCATCTCCATCACAGTACTCAGCGGCACCGAAGCTCGCTGTAATCTGGAACGTCCCTCCCTCAGGGATGTGCATGGGCGTCCCCTCGACCGCAGTGCGCATCCTCTCCGACATGACGGCGGCGCCCGCCACGTCAGTCTGCGGGAGTAGTACGAGAAACTCCTCGCCGCCATACCTTCCGCAGAAATCTGCCTGGCGTACGCTTCGTCGCATGAGTCCGGCGATGTCAGCGAGTACGCGATCGCCGGTGCGATGGCCAAACGTATCGTTCACGTGTTTGAAGTGGTCGAGGTCCACCATTACCACGCTGAGGCGGTCGCTATAGCGCCTCACTTGCCGCAGCCATTCGTCCAGCTTCTCAAGGATGGCGCGGCGGTTGAGGAGTCCCGTTAGGGTGTCGTAGTAAGCGAGACGCTCCAGTTCGCAGTTCTTCTTCTCCATCTCACGCTGCATGGTGAGCAACTGGTTGTTGAGCCTCGTCAGTTCCGCGTAAATTTCGTGCGAATCACCGGTGGGCAGGATGTCATCCTTCATGGTGGACCAGTATACTCAAGTAGTATCGAGTAGACCATTGGCCGCCTGGAGGGCTTGAAGCGCATCCACGCCGGTGGCGTCAGCCCTCACCTTCTGCCAGAGACCCGGCGCGATACGGAAGGGATGCCCTCCCACGAGTATCTTCGCCCGTGCTCCGGCGGGGGACTCGCGCACCTGCCGGATGAGGTTCTTCACGGCGCTCACGTGCGATACGAGGGTGGCCGAGATGGCGAGCACGTCCGGGTTTAACTTCTCAATCGTCGAGGCGACGCTCTCGGCGGGAACGTTGGCGCCCAGGTAGTGCGTGTCCCATCCGTTGAGCTCGAACAGGTCCGATACCATGCGGGCGCCGATTTCATGCATCTCGTCCCCCACGCAGGTTGAGACCATCTTCAACGCGTTCCTGCTGCCGCCGAAGATGTAGCCGTAGAGCTGTGACATGATGAGCTGGGTCGCGGCAGTGCAGTAGTGCTCGTTCGCGACGGTGATGCGGTTCATCTGCCAGAGCCGGCCCAGTTCCCACTGACAGGGCTGGAAGACGTGCAGGTGCATGTCCTCCACTTTCGCTCCGGCTCCCATCGCGTTGCCTATCAGGTAGCCGGCCGCGGACCTGTTGCCTTCAAGCAGTCGCGCGAGATAGTTGGCCGCAAGCGAGCCGTACGGCTTGTCACTCGAGATGAATGCATCGATGTCGACCGGGGCGAGTGGAAGGTAGTCAATGGCGGCGGCCACGACCGGCAGGACGGCTCCGGTCAGCGCCGCCGGCAGAATCTCGGCGACAATCTCGCGGGTGCACTCCAGGGTAGTCGCCAGGGCGGAGTCGGGCAGCCCGCGGTGGTGGAACACGACTTTGCACCAGGCAGAGTAGTCGACGAAGAGCCCGGGCTCTTCCAGCCCGACAGCATTGGCGAGAAACTCGATGTGGTTGCGGGCATAACGAACGGCGCGGGCCCGCCCCACCTCGCCGTACGGCTTCCACAGCTCCTTCTGACGTGAGTACTGTCGCGCCACGATAGACTCGGCGAGGACATCAACGTGCTCACTGAGTTCGCTGCTCGCGAGACCTGACAGCTCCGGCATGGCTTGCGCACCACCGTGGCGTGATAATAGGTGGGTGAGCCTGATTCGATGATACGCCTCACGCCGGTCGATGGCCAGCGGCGCGGCCATGCGCCACCTGCGGAACAGGAGGGCGACGCAGGATACGAGTCCGTCCTACATTGGTCCTGTTCGCCTTGTGTGGCCGGCAGCGATGCTTTTCTGTGTGGGATGGAAACGGCGAGGCGGCGACTTCCGATGGGAGGAAGCCGCCGCCTCGCCGAAAGAGGTGTTCAGTCGGTGTCGTCTTCGGACGACTAATCCTCGGTCTTGCCGCCCTGCGTGCCGGCCCAGTCAGGTCGCCCCTTCTCTTCACGCTTCCCGCCGTCGGACGGCTTGCCGGCGTCCTCCGGGTTTCCGGCATCGTCAGGTGGCTCCATGATGTTGCCCGTCCCGGCCACTTCCGGCTTGCCAGCCGAAGCTGGCTTGCCTGACTCGTGGGGCTTGCCAGCCCACTCCGGCTTGCCCGCGAGTGTGCGTTCCTGTGCCTGCTGCTCGATACGGTATTCCGCCCCCTGTCCGCTTTCGCTCATCTGGGGCTTGAGGATGTACTGCCCGCTGTTGCCTGCTCTGTGGATGCTGATGTCGAACACGAAGTCGGTCGGTTCCTCTCCCTCCACCTCGACCGGCAAGTCTATCTGCAGCTTGTTGGAGGGGAGCTTGACCTCGAAAGCCTCCTCTTCGCCCTCCGCGTCGAGTGGCAGTCCCCAGACCTCGTCGACGTAGAGGAATACCTTTGTGTAGTCTCCCTCCGGCACGTACCCGGCCCAGATGGCGACGGCGGCCTCTCCAGTGAGTCCGACGAGATTGACATCAACCGGCTCGAACCTCTGCTCGATGATGCCTTCTTCATCGCCTATGACGAATCCGACGCCTGAGATGGTGACCCAGAGTTCTGAGAAATCTCCGATGTCGTTCGGTTCGTCGCTGATGAGGAGCACGAAGTTTGGTGACTCAGCAGTGACGACTGCGGCAACGGATTCGGGTGCCTGCGGGGGTGACGTAGCGTCCGCCGATGCGACGGCGCCCGCTGTGTCGAGCGCGACCGGGGAACACCCGAGCGCGGTTATGCTGACCAGGCCGAGGGTGATGAGTAGTGCAATGCATTTCTTCATGGCTCACGTCTCCTACTGTGGAAGCGATTGTGTTGCTCAAGAGCAGAAACGCGAGGCGGCGTCCGATGTCAGGTCGATGCCGAGGGATTGCTCGGAGTCTCAGTCTGGGGGCGCCACCGCGCCGATGCTTCGTACCTGGGCGGGAGGTCACCGGACATCTGTTGTGACGAGCCGTTCTTGGCGGGAGTCTCGTTCCCCTGGGATTCGACAGGCTGGATGTGACGGCCCACGCCGCTCTCATCTGCCTGAGGCGAGAGTATGTAGCGGGGGAGTGATCCGTTTGCGTTTCTGTGCACGGTGACGTCGAACACGAAGCTCGTCGGTTCGCCGTCTACCACGGAGAAGTCGATGGACACTCGCAGCCTGTCGGACGGGAGCACGACGTCGGCGCTTTCGCCGGACGACGCGAGAATACCTTCGACAGCGCTCACGTGTATCAGCACGGCCTTGTAGTCGCCCGGCGGCACATTGCCTCGCCACAGCTCCTGAGCGATGTCGCC
>Ga0351937_1082_pt1 | contig 30344 bp, 28 predicted proteins | sample TotcelHT113001M9_FD_206857 | JGI IMG/M metagenome (GOLD analysis project Ga0351937, IMG submission 206857) | Enriched cells from coal bed in the Powder River Basin, Montana, United States - Total cells T11 rep2 HSBNCT.T11.300.1.M9 ... | reverse complement strand
TTATAGAGTGTAAAGAAGGTGTGGTGCGGAAAGCGTCCTTCGAGCTTCTGTCAAAGGCGAAAGAGCTTAATGAGGGAACTTCCTCCGATTCGTATGCGGTACTTATCGGAAGTAATGTAAAACATACAGCGGAAGAATTAAGAGCTTATGCTGATAAAATTATTATTGTGGATAAAGATATTTTAGAGGAATACAGGTGGGATACCTACACGCATGTAATGGAACATCTTATAATAAAATATAATCCCCGTATGGTTTTCGGGGCTTCCACCGTAACCGGTAAAGACCTTTTCCCAAGACTTGCTGCAAGGCTGGATGCACCGATAGTCTCTGATGCAATCGGCATAGTCTCTGAAGGTGAAGACACAAAGATTAAAAAACCTCTTTTTGGAGGGAAGATCATTTCATGGGTTGCATTCAGGGGCGGTAAGACTGCATTTGTGACATTCAGACCCAATACTTTCTCAATTGAAAAGAAGATTTTGAACGGCGAGATTATAGAAGAAACAGTGGATTTACAAAAAGACACAAGAATGAATGTCCTTGGTATACAAAAGGCCGGTACAAATAAAATTGATCTACAGGAAGCAGATTTTATTATTTGCGGCGGCAGAGGTATGAAGGACCCTGATAATTTCCGGACACTTGAAGAAATTGCAGATATCATGGGAGGCAGGGCGTGAGCTTCCCGGGCTGTTGTTGACGCCAAGTGGAGAGACTATGACGATCAGATAGGGAAAAGCGGTAAAACAGTGTCTCCAAAGCTCTACATCGGTTGCGGCATATCAGGAGCCCTCCATCATACTATGGGGATGGATACATCGAAGGTTATTGTTGCAATCAACAAGGATCCGAATGCCCCTATATTCCAGTACGCCGATTACGGCATTGTGGACGATATTTTTAACATATTGCCTGTTTTAAAGGGAGAACTGAAAAAAACAAAAGAAGAATTATAAGGGAGAACAGAGATCAGCCCTTGACATGGGACACATTTATGTCCCATGTCAAGGGCTGATCTCTCAATCATTATGGAAAAGATTGATGTAGTCATTGTCGGGGGAGGCCTTTCAGGGCTTTCCTGTGCTTATATGCTTGCTGAACACAATATGCAGGTAATAGTCGTTGAGAGGGGAGATTTCTCCGGCAGCAAGAACGTAACAGGCGGGAGACTATACATCGAACCCATAAGTGAACTTGCCGGGACAATGCTTGACGGCGCTCCTTTTGAGAGAAAGGTCGTAAGGGAAAGATGGAGCCTGTTGGGAGATGGAAATTCCGTCGGAATAGACTTTACCGGGGATAAATTCAGACAGGAAGCTCATAGTCATACGTTACTTAGGGCACATTTTGACAGGTGGCTTGCGGACAGACTGATGGAGAAAGGCGTTTTTGTCATACCGAAATACAGGGTGGATTCCCTTTTGTGGGAAGGCGAAAATGTGGCAGGTATAAGGGCTGGCAAAGAGGAGATATATGCAAACGTAGTGGTTGCAGCGGATGGCGCTCTATCCTTTATGGCTGAGCAGGCCGGACTTAAGCCGAAAATGAAGCCGAAGGATTACGCTGTCGGTATTAAAGAAGTAATTGAACTTTCAGAAGAAAAGATAAACGACAGATTCAATGTAGATGAAGGTGAAGGGTGCGCCCATCTTTTTGTGGGTGATGTTACAAAAGGGTTATTCGGCGGCGGGTTCCTGTACACGAATAGAGCGACGGTCTCACTGGGCATTGTGGTTGGAATAAGGGCAATCATGGAAAAGTCCCCCACCATAGAAGCGCACACACTAATAGACACATTTAAAGAAAGATATGAAATTAAACGTCTTATTGAAGGGGGAACACTTGCGGAATACGCTGCTCATGTAATTCCGGAAACAGGCTATAACGGCATCTCGAAACTTTACGGGAACAATATACTGGTAACCGGCGATGCGGCAGGTTTCGCCCTGAATATGGGCGTAACGGTCAGGGGTATGGAGTTTGCCATAGCTTCCGGCGTAATCGCAGCAGAAACAATCATAAGAGCAAAAACATCCGGCGATTATTCGGCAAAGACGCTTTCCTATTATGAAAACAAGCTGAAAGAGAGTTTTGTATTGAAAGACCTGTATAACTACAGACAGATGCCGGAATTTCTTGATAACGATGATTTCTTCGCATATTACCCGAACATTTTCCCTGCCCTTGTTGAAAAAATAATGTGGTTCGGCAGGGAACCCAAGGAAAGGTTAGGCAAGACTATATGGGAAGGACTGAAAAATTCAGGAGCGCTTAACATGAAAAGATTAAAAACGCTCTACGGAATGAAAAAAATATAGGTGAGTTATATGAAAGTTGATGAAAAACTTGCCCTTGATGCATTTAAAACAGATAAAGACAGCCATATCCAAATACACCACGATATATGCAGAACCAAGTGCAAATCAAAGTATTGCCTGTGCGTCTGCCCGGGACATCTATACACATACAATGAAGAAACAGACGAAATAGTTGTAGAATACGCAGGATGCCTCGAATGCGGAACATGCAGAGCAGCATGCATCGAAGGCGCCATTGACTGGACATATCCAAGGGGGGAGTTCGGGATTCAGTACAGGTTCGGTTAAAATGCCAAGAATACCGGGGTTCCCCGATTTCAAACCCATTGATTTACAAGACCGTGACGTATTCCTTGAGATATTAAAGCAATACCAACCTCGTATTTCCGAATGGACCTTTACAAACCTTTTTATATGGCGCGCCCTTTACGGTTTTCAGTGGTCATACTACAAGGACTGGTTGATGGTAATCTGCCGGGACAACAAGGATGGCTTTTATGCTATGGAACCCATCGGACCGTCACCGAGACGTGAAGCTGCCGTTGTCCTCCTTGAATGGCTTTTGCAGGAAAATAATATTACAGTGCCAGGCATAGAACGGGCAGATAAACTCCTTGCCTCAGAACTCAACGGTTTGAAGCACCTTACGATTGAGCCTGCCAGAGAACATTTTGATTATGTTTACACGAGAGACGATCTCGTTACCCTTGCCGGGAACAAATACCGTTCAAAAAGAAATCATATAAACCAGTTGTTTCGTTCATACAAATTTGAATATGAGACTCTGGGGCAGCATCACATTGACGAATGCCTTAAGCTTCAGGAAAAGTGGTGCCTGTTAAAGCGCTGTGAGGAAGATATGAACCTTTCCAGCGAATGGGAGGCTGTACGTGAAATATTGCATCATTACAGCGCTCTTAAACTGAAGGGCGGGGTAGTTACGGTTAAAAAGGAAGTTGTGGCTTTTACAATAGGAGAAATGCTCAATGACGAGACAGCTGTTGTTCATATAGAAAAAGCCGATCCCGATATACCTGGATTGTATCAGATTGTAAATCAGCAGTTCTGCGAAATGGCATGGGAGAATGTCCCTTATATCAACCGGGAACAGGATCTGGGTCTGCCGGGCCTGCGCGAGGCCAAGCTTTCCTATTATCCGCATCATTTTGTTGAAAAATACAGGATTAGGCTGGTCCGTTAATGGCTGACCCCGGACAAACTCACAAAATAACGAATTTTTTTATGTATTCGGTAATCTCTTCCGGATCATCCATAATCCTGAATATATTCAAGTCTTCTTTGGAAATCCTGCCCTGAGACAGAAGGGTTTCGTTGATCCAATCCATAAGTCCTTTCCAGTACACGGAATCCACAAGAATAACAGGAAAGGGTTTCACCTTCTTTGTCTGGATAAGGGTAATAGCTTCAAAGCATTCATCCAGCGTTCCAAATCCGCCGGGCATGATAATGTAAGCCATAGCGTATTTTATAAACATGACTTTCCGTACAAAAAAATACCGGTAGCTTAATCTGAGTGTTGAATACGGATTCGGTTTCTGCTCAAAGGGAAGTTCAATATTTATTCCCACCGATTTTACCCCTGCCTCTTTTGCACCTCTGTTCGCAGCCTCCATTACACCGCCGCCGCCGCCGGTAATGATATTGAAACCGTTTTTCCCAAGCATCTTTGACAGCTTAAATGCCTTTTCGTAAAGGGCTTCGCCTTTTTGACACCGCGCGCTGCCGAATATGCTGATAGCAGGATTTATATCGGAAAGATTCTCAAACCCTTCTACAAATTCAGCCATAATATGAAACAGTCTCCATGTATCTTTTAATGTGAATTCATCGATTACATACTGTTTTTCCATGGCCGCTCCTTTTTGCCTTGAGATTTGAAATGTTCGCATATATTATTTAGATATTGACAAAATATGTCAAATAAAACGTTCAAAGGCAAGCGATAATTGATGGTCTGAGCAATTCTCAGGGGCTGTCAACTATCAGCCATGAGCTAAATAATGGGCGACATACTTATAGGCACAAGCGGTTTTTCCTTTGATGACTGGATAGGAGAAGTATATCCTGCACATATCAAAAAAAATGAAATGTTGCCATATTATGAAAAAACATTTGGGTTTAAGACCCTTGAAGTAAACTATACATACTACTCGATGCCTTCAAAGAAGACGATGGAATCTCTTTCGATGAGAACATCAAGGGATTTTTCATTTGTAGTAAAGGCCTATAAGGGCATGACCCATGAGAGGACCGGTAATCTCAAAGAACAATGCAGGCTCTTTAAGGAGGGAATCAGCCCTCTGGGTGACAGCCTGAAAGGGCTTCTTTTTCAGTTTCCCTATACATTTTTACCTGAGAGTAAAAACATGGATTATTTACGGGCGTTGCAAGAGGAATTTGATAATTTTGAATCAGTTGTAGAATTCAGGAATGCAAAATGGTCTGATAATGGATATCTTGACACCTTAAGAAGTCTTGATCTCGGCTATTGTATTGTCGACGAACCCAAGTTGAAGGGTCTATTGCCCTTTCATCCTGCACTTACTTCAGATACAGGGTATTTCCGGTTTCATGGAAGGAATACAGCATGGTTTAAAGAGCCGGTAAATGTTAAATATGATTATCTTTATTCAGAGAAGGAACTTGAAAAATTCGTTGAACCGATAACGGACATTGCGAATAAGGCAGGAATAACCTTTGTTTTCTTTAACAATTGCCATCTGGGCAAAGCAGTAAAAAATGCTCAGATGCTGAAGGAAATGATCGGTAAAGCAGCTCATAGCTGATCCCTGATAGTTTTTGTAATAAGAATTAAGCCATGAGCCATCAACTATGAGCTATAAAAAAAGGGGTAAAACATATGCGTATAGGTATTGATATCGGCGGCACGAAAATTATAACAGGCCTGGTTGATGAATCAGGGCTGGTAACCCGCAAAAAGAAAATTCCAACTGAAAAGGAAAAAGGTTACACAGGGATAAAGGACAATATTGCCGGTTTAATAAAAACAATCGTTGAAGAAAGCGATATTGAGATAGAAAGGGTCGGCGTAGCCTGTGCCGGACAAATTGATAAAACGACTGAAAACATATTGTTTTCGCCGAATCTGGATTGGCATAATGTACCGTTAAAACGCGACATCGAAACATTGTGCGGAATAGATACATTTATCGAGAATGATGTAAATGCAGCAGTATATGGTGAATGGAAGTTCGGGTTAAAAGAAGTTCCCGATGATGTAATCGGGGTATTTATGGGAACAGGCATCGGAGGCGGGATTATCATAAACAGTAGGTTATACAGGGGATTTTCTCATGTCGGAGGCGAGTTGGGACATATTACGGTAAACCCTCATGGCTATAGATGCCGCTGCGGGAACACAGGCTGTTTTGAGGCGTACTGCGGAGGTTCATATATAATAGAAAGGGTAAGGGATGAAATCGATGAGGGTTATCGAGGAAAGATATGGGATATAATAGAAGGGAACCCGGATTTGCTCCATACAGGCCATATCGAAGAAGCATGCCTGATGGAAGATATACTGTGCAAAAAAATATGGAGAGAGGTTATTGAATACATGGGCGCTGCCCTGGCAAGCCTGGTAAATCTATTAAACCCTGAGGTCATAATACTTGGCGGCGGGGTTATATACGGATCAAAATACTTCATAGAAGATGTGAAAGCTGTTCTGGAGAAAAGGGCGATGCAGGCATCTCTTGCAGGTTTAAAGATTGAAAAAGCGCAGCTTGGCGAAGATGCCGGTATTGTCGGCGCAGCCTTTGCCGAATAGTTTGTCGGCCATCTTTATAAAATGCTTAATCTGCTTCGCTACCGGAAATATTTCCTGATTTGCCCACTATTACACTACGACAACCCAAATCCACCAAAGGGTTGGTGTCTCAGATCCTTCATACAGTCCTTAAAGTCCGCCGATAGGATACTGTCCTGATTTGCTGATATAAGGACTGCTGCTAACCTTGGGGAATTATTACTGAGTAATCCTTTTTCCTATAGGAAATACTCCATATGACGAAATCCACGGAGATCTTAAAAAGACTGCATTGCCGCTGTAAAAACCGCGCTTATGTGCAAGAAAGCCTGGAAATGCTGCAGGTTTGTTACCTGGTATATTCGTTTTAACAACTCCAGTTCTAATCCACGAAGATCTGACAAAAAACGTTGGAGCCATTGCCGGTCTGCTGCCCGGCATGCTTATGTTAAGAACTCCTGTTGTAATCCACGGCGATCTTAAAAAGAAAACTGCATCATCTGATATTTTTGTATTTTCCGGCAATGCAACCTCCGTATGCACCTTATTCTTTCCCATTCTGCCAAGAAATTCAGCCAAATATTTTACGCTTTGTATGTGTACTGCATGACCGTTTCCATTGTCTCCGATCTTCACCTCTGTCGCCTCTTTTAATAATCTGATTTGTTTTCCCATTATGTCCTCCTATCTGTTTTATCTTTCTACTATGGAATATATAAGATAGAGCTTGATTGTACAAGAAAATTAGTGTTAAATGCTATTAACATTTTATTAATACCGTTATTGGAGATCAGTCATGATTGTGAACATGAACCAGCTTCGTTCCTTCTATACAGCAGCTAAACTAAACAGTATTACAAAGGCTGCACAGGCCCTTATGGTGACTCCGCCGGCAATCACCATGCACATTAAAAGGTTCGAAGAGAACATAGGAGTTCGGCTGATCACCCGGAATGGAAACTCCATCAGGCTGACCCGCGTTGGCGAGGGTGTGATACAAAGAGCAGAGCTTATTTTTCAGGAAATCCATGAAATGGAAGGCTACCTGGAGGATATATCCTCCGGCAAGTCGGGAGACCTGCACGTGGGATGCCCAGAAGCTCCCTTGAGAAACCTTATGCCTCTTATTGAGACTTTTAAGAAAACTTATCCTGGTGTAAGGATAATTCTTGACGAGGGTTCTAATGCAGAGATGATTAAAAGCATAATTGATCACCAGAACGAACTTGCGGTCATCCGCTACAGCCCTAACAACAGCAAGCTCAAAACCAAGGCCCTGTGGCAGCACGATATCGTTCTTATTGCCTCACCTGCAAGCGTCCACTGGCCGGGCTCTGAAATCTCTGTTATGCAATTATCACAGATTCCACTCGTTATCAGACGCGAAGGGTCTGCAGCAAGAGAAGTGGTTCTTGAGTATCTGCGCAAATTCAAGATAACACCGTTGATTGTGGCAGAGTCAGCAAGTTCTGCCCTGCTCAAGGAATTCGTGCAGCAGGATAATGGTATAGGTTTTATACAGCGAGGGACTGTAGAGAATGAACTGAAAGACGGGACGCTGAGATTGATCCAAATTATTGAAGGATTTCCCGTCATTGAAGATGGGATTGCTTATGCGAGCCGCAGGGAACTCTCACCGGCGGCATGGGCCTTTCTTCGGCTCATTGATACATCCTGGCCGTTTAAATCATAGATGAATCGGATACAAAGTGAAACCATGTGCTGCACGGTTTAAGAAGCACAAAGTATTCACACCAAAATCAATTTTAATAGTTTTAAATCTCATCTACTTACAAGATTAAAAATGTTATAAAATATAGACTTGAAGATGAAAATGAATAAAGGCAGTTTGCATTGGAAGGATACAGGGCTGGAGGTAAATAGAACTGAACAAAAGCAACCCCGGCAATTTGTGCGGTTTTTTCTATCATCAATTCCTTCCCTATGTTATTATGCTACAGTCCGCCGGGGAATTACCTGCTCTAAAGGGGAGGCCCTGACGTTAATGAACTGCCTCGAAGCAAGACTTCATAAAAAATATTAATATTTTTTATGAAGAGAACCAAAAACTATTAACAATACCTATATGCAGCAGGGGAGGCGAATATGAATAAAGAGATTTTCAGGGAGTACGATATCAGAGGTACGGTAGAACATGACCTGACTGACGATGTTGTAAGGAATATCGGCAGGTCCCTGGCTACATATATGTCCGAGAGGGGTAAAAAAAATGCTTCTGTGGCAAGAGACGGCAGACTGAGTTCGGAACATTTTAAAAATCTGATTGTTGAAGGCATGGTTGAAGGCGGCCTGAGCGTCGTTGATCTCGGGCAGGTGCCTACCCCTTTGTTTTACTTCTCCCTTTTCAATCTCGGGATGGACGGCGGAATAATGGTAACCGGAAGCCACAACCCACCCGAGTTTAACGGCTTTAAAGTAGCTTTCGGAAAGACCACGCTCTTCGGTGATGAGATACAGGATTTACGAAAAATAATAGAGGAGGGAAGATTTGTTCACGGAACAGGCTCCTTCAGAGAATATAAAAATATCGTTGACGATTATTACACGTTCCTGCGTGGAAATATTAAACTGAATAAAAAATTTAAGGTTGTAATAGATGCCGGAAACGGGGTCGGAGGAGCGGTTGCTCTCCCTATTATGAAAGAAATGGGGCAGGAAATAATAGACCTTTATTGTGATGTAGACGGACATTTCCCGAATCATTTTGCAGATCCTACAGTTGAAAAAAATCTTGTTGACCTGAGAAAAACAGTCATTGAAACAAAGGCCGATGTTGGCATCGGTTATGACGGCGACGCCGACAGGATAGGTGTGATTGATAACGAGGGAAACATAATCTGGGGCGACTATCTCATGATAATCTTTGCAAGGGATATCTTTAAAGATAAAAAGGGCGCCTACTTTGTTTCTGAGGTAAAATGCTCGCAGAACCTCTATGAAGATATTGAAAAACACGGCGGCGTTCCTATTATGTGGAAGGCAGGACATTCACTGATAAAACAGAAAATGAAGGAAGTTAATGCCGTTCTTGGCGGCGAGATGAGCGGTCATATGTTTTTCGCAGACAGATTCTTCGGTTATGATGATGCCATATACGCATCTTTGCGGTTTCTTGAAATCATGGAAAGAGACGGGAGACCTGTTTCCGAGTTTCTCAAAGACATTCCGAAGCTATACTCAACGCCTGAGATACGGATAAACTGTCCTGATGACATAAAGTTCGATGTAGTTAAAAAACTGACTGAATATTATCGAAGCAGGTTTAAAATTATCGATATAGATGGTGTAAGGCTGGTTCTTGATGACGGGTGGGGGCTTGTAAGACCTTCTAACACAGGACCTATCCTTGTTCTGCGTTTTGAGGCGCAGACTGAAGAAGCACTGGAGAGAATCCAGAAAATGGTCAATGAAGACCTTAACCGGATAATAAAGGAGGAATAAATCACCCTGCCGCAAACGGACGAAGTGTCATAGACAACTATTTCGCAGCAAGCGGATGAGGCATTAACCCAGCGGGGCAATAAAATTCAATCAAGAATCATTAATTAAGAATTTCAATTATCCCCTCACCGTTCTTAATGCTCCATTCTTCATTGATTTAAACTTATATTATGAAAACCATACCCAGCAATATTATGAAACCTGCCCGCTACACAGGCATTGAACCCAACCGGGTCATGAAAAATCTCAAGGAAGTTTCTGTCCGTTTTGCCCTATGTTATCCGGACGTATACGAGGTAGGAATGTCGTATTTCGGACATTTTCTTCTCTACGGGCTTGCAAATTCCGTGGAAGGTGTCTGGTGCGAAAGGTGTTTTGCCCCCTGGCATGACATGGACGAATATATGCAGTCGAAGAACATACAATTATCCACGCTTGAGTCCGGAACACCTCTGAGCGCAATGGACCTGGTCGGCTTCACCCTTTCCTATGAGTTGAATGTAACAAATGTGCTCAACATGCTTAAACTCGGCAGGATACCGTTAAAATCTGAAGATAGGCAGATAGGTCCCATTATTATTGGTGGCGGACCTCTTATGTTGAACCCTAAGCCCTTTGAAAAGTTTTTTGATCTGATTGTCATTGGCGAAGCAGAGGACACCCTGGTTGAACTGCTTGAAGTCGTTAAAGGTTTAAGGGGAGAGAAAAGGGCAGGCATTATCAGAGAACTGGCAAAGATCGAAGGTGCATACTCTCCGTTATATCCGAAGGAGTCAGTGAAAAGACTGTATGTCAAAGACCTCGATACCTCATATCACCCGTTGAGACCCCCGATACCTGTCTCCGGAAGCATCCATAACAGACTGAATGTTGAAATATCGAGAGGCTGCGGAAACGGATGCCGCTTCTGTATGGCAGGATTCGGGTACAGGCCTTACAGGGAAAGATCATTTGAAAGGATTAAAGAAATTATAGACAACTCTATAAAGAGCACGGGGTACGAAGAGATATCTTTGCTTTCATTGAGTTCCGGTGACTACAGCGCCCTCTTCCAGACCATTTCCTATATCAAAGAGCGCCATAAAGGGGTATCTGTTTCGTTACCTTCTCTAAAAATAGGCAGCATAAACGAAGATGAAATCGGAGCAATAAGCGGTATTGCACGAACCGGATTCACTTTTGCTCTTGAATCTGCTTCTCCGGGCATAAGGTGTATGATCAATAAGAATATTGACGTTGAAGTACTTTTCAGGCAGTTGCCTCTCCTTAAAAAGTGCGGCTGGAAAAGACTGAAAATGTACTTCATGATAGGTTTCCCCTGGGAAAAAGAAGAAGATATATCAATAATTAAAGAGATTTTACGGCGATTTGAACAGGCCGGTATGGATATAAATCTGGCGATTTCTCCATTCATTCCCAAGCCACACACTCCTTTCCAGTGGCTGCCCATGGAAAATGAAGATGCTCTGAGAGAAAAGATGTCGATGATAAAAATGCTGCTGAGGAAAAAGGGTAAAGCGGTAAAATACAGGGATGTGGCAACAAGTATGATTGAGGGGATTATTTCAAGAGGCGATGCTTCCCTGTCGCCGCTTTTTGAATATCTTGCAGACAAAGGCGTAAGGCTTGAAGCATGGAGAGAATTTTTTAAACCCGATATCTATTATGAATGGTTAAGTGAGAATGGAATAAACATGGATAGGTACCTCGGGAAAAAGGGATTTGACGAACCGCTGCCCTGGGCATTTGTTGATACAGGCGTTGACAGGTCCTTTCTGGTCGATGAAACAAAGAAGGCTGAGCTTGGTGAGTTTACCACAGACTGTTATTCAGGGTGCGCACAATGCGGAATAGGCTGTGAGTCAGGAGTCAGGAGTCAGGAGTCAGGGGCCTGTCCTCGCGTAGCGGGGGTCAGAATGGAAGATTCTCCAATCTCAGGTCGCCAATCTCAGGTCGCCAATCTCCAACCGGCAATCACAAAAAAGTTTACACTCAGATATGGAAAATACGGTAATGCAAGGTATATCGGTCATATTGACGCCATGGATATCCTGCTGAGAGCACTCAGGGTTTCCGGTGTTTCGATAAAAATGCACGGGAAATATCATCCCATGCCGAATATTGCCCTGTCTGATGCACTGCCTGTCGGGATTGAGAGCGTCTGTGAATTGATGGAGATAGAAACAGAGAGCGACACTTTTTCAGATAACAGGGTGTTGAAAGAAATGAACAGGATATTGCCTGCTGGTATGAAAATTTTTGAAATTGTTGAGAAAAACCTGAAAGATATGGTAAAAGAATATACATATATTCTCATCTCCGAAGAAGATACAGGGCTGGAAGAATTAAAGAAATGGAGAACCAACATCAAAAACAGTTTTTATATTTGGAAGGGCAAGGGAATTAAAATACTGTGGCAGAAAGGTGTATTCAACAGGATAATGAAGGTAGAGGACAGTAAGATACATGGGACCTGAGCTGATCATTAATGTAACTTTCAATGAAATTCGCATGGCTTTTCTGGAAAACAGCGTACCCGTGGAATTTTTTATTGAAAGGAAAAATGATAAGAATATGGTTGGGAATATTTTCAAAGGCAGGGTGGCAAGGATTGTTCCGGGGATGGATGCTGCTTTTGTGGATATCGGGCTTGAAAAATCAGCTTTTTTATATGTAGGCGATATTATGCTGGACAAGGCTATGTACGAGGAGTATGAAGATGCGGACCTTGTATTTCCTGTTGAGATGAATGAAAGGATAGAAGGTGTATTGGAAGAAGGACAGGAATTAATCGTTCAGGTTTCGAGAGAACCCATAGGTCAAAAAGGAACAAAGGTCACTTCAAAGATAACATTGCCCGGGAGGCTGCTTGTTCTTATGCCGGCAACACAGCATATCGGCGTGTCAAGACGGATAGACCAGGAAGATGAAAGGAAAAGACTTGCTGACATGCTAAAAGAGATATGTCCGAAGGGGTTTGGCCTTATTGCAAGGACAGCTTCGGAGGGTAAAACAACAGACGAGCTGTCAGGCGACCTTAACTTTTTAATGAGGATATGGGAAAATATCCATGAAAAGGCAAAATGCACAAGAGCACCTTCCATATTGCATCAGGATCTCGGGCTGATATTACGGGTTATCAGAGATCTACATTCACATAATTTGAAAAAGATTGTCATCGATGACGAATCGCTTTTTAAAAAGATTGAGGAATTTTTAAAAGAATTTCTCCCTGAAGAAAAATGTGAAGCAATTTACTTTAATGAAAAAGACCCGATATTTGAAGCATACGGGATTGAAATAGATGTCGCCAAGCTTGCACAGAAGAAAATATGGTTAAAGTCCGGCGGGTATATCGTAATAGATTATACTGAGGCGCTTACGGTTATAGATGTTAATACAGGAAGGTACCTCGGGAAAAAAGGTCTTGAGGACACAATACTGCGAACTAATCTTGAAGCCGTGAAAGAGATTGCATACCAGATAAGGTTGAGAAACATCGGGGGAATCATTGTCGTAGATTTTATAGATATGGAAAAGAAAGAATCGAGAGATATGGTCTTTCAGGCACTAATGGAAGCTCTGAAGAGGGACAGAATAAAAACTTTCGTGTACCCCATCAGCGAGATCGGCCTCGTCCAGATTACGCGGAAAAGGACAAGGCACAATATCGTCAACATGCTTACAGAGGCTTGTCCGAACTGTGACGGATCAGGCTATGTAAAATCAAGACACACAGTCTGCTATGAAGTGCTAAGAGAGATCAGAAGTTTCTGCAGGAACGAAGAGGTCGATAGTTTAAATGTCTACCTGTCTCCCGAAGCAGCAAGTTTTATTTATGAGGAAGAGAAAAGCTCAATAGAGTACATAGAAAATACCCTTAAAACAAAGGTTAATCTCATTGCCAATCCTGGTTTCAGCATTGACAGGTTTCAGGTAGTAAAAGCATAATAAAACTGTGAAAAGTGAAAAGTGAAAAGTGAAAAGATAGAGCAGCATATGCAGGATGCAAAATCCGGAAGCAGAAATAATCTTGGAATTGAAAATCAAACCGATTTGCAGCACATTTGTTATTCTCCTGCAAAGGTTAATCTTTTTTTAAAAGTCCTTTCAAAAAGGGATGACGGTTATCATAATATCGTAAGCATCGTATCGCCTGTTTCTCTTTATGATGTGATATACTTTGAAAATCGGGACGATGGAAAGATAACCGTAAAAGATAACAAAAATTGTCTTCCCGAAGGACAGGCAAATACAATATATAAAGTGGCGATGCTGTTGAAAGAAAGATATGGAGTCAACAAAGGGTTAAAAATATATGTGGAAAAACATATACCGATAGGCAGTGGCCTCGGCGGCCCAAGCAGTAACGCTGCTGCCGTTTTAAGGGAGCTTCCGAAGATTTGGGGATTGACCATAGACAAGGCAGATCTTATGGAAATGGGAAAGGAAATAGGTGCTGATGTTCCTTTATTTCTTAATGACGGTCCATGCATAATAAAGGGGATAGGCGAGAAGGTATCTCCTATCGGATTACCCCGGTTATGGTATCTTATCGTCTATCCTGATGTGGTGTTAAAGACCCCTGATGTATATGGAGGCATAAAAATCGTATTGACAAAAGGCGAAAATGATATTAAATTGAGGAAAAATTTTGAATCTGTTCAAGAAGTTGCAGGCATCCTGGAAAACGATCTTGAGAAGGTCGCTATATTAATGTGTCCAACAATCAAGACATTAAAAAAAAGGCTGATTGAAGCAGGCGCCCTTGGTGCGCTGATGAGCGGTAGTGGTTCTTCAGTTTTCGGTATATTCGAAAACGAAGAGCAGGCAAAAAAAACTTTGATATCTTTTGGCAATATGAAAAGTGCATTTATTGCACATAGCATACACAAGGGGGAGTTATATGGACATAACAGATATCAAGATTTTTCCGGTGGAAGAGAAGAGGGTTAAGGCATATGCATCAATTGTATTTGACGACTGTTTTATTGTGAGAGATTTAAAGGTAATACATGGAGACAGTAAGCTTTTTGTTGCAATGCCGAGCAAGAAGATGAAAGATGGTTCTTACAGAGACACAGTCCATCCTTTAAACAATGCTACCAGGCAGAAAATTGAATTGAGTGTGATTGAAGCATACGAAAAAGAGGCCCATAAAAAACGGCAGGAATAAATCATAAAAAATATTGGGGTGTCGTCAAGCGGTAAGACACAGGCCTTTGGAGCCTGCATTCGGAGGTTCGAATCCTCCCGCCCCAGAAATTTGAAGGAGCGTTAAGTGGATAAATTAAGGGTATTTACAGGAAATGCCAACGTTGAGCTTGCAGATAAAATCTGTAATTACTTGAATGTTGAACCGGGTAAAGCAAAAGTAGGCAGGTTCAGCGACGGTGAAATTCAGGTGGAAATTGTTGAAAATATAAGAGGAATGGATACATTTCTTGTTCAGCCTACCTGCCCTCCCGTAAGCGATAATCTTATGGAATTGCTTATTATGCTTGATGCGGTGAAAAGGGCTTCGGCAAAAAGGATAACAGTAGTAATACCATACTACGGTTATGCAAGGCAGGACAGGAAGGTGGTGCCAAGAACGCCAATATCAGCAAGACTTGTCGCCAACCTGATTACACTGGCAGGAGCCACAAGAATACTTGCTATGGATTTACATGCCGGACAGATTCAGGGCTTCTTTGATATTCCTGTTGACCATCTTTATGCTTTACCTGCACAGTTTGAATATTTAAAAAAGATTGAAGGAGAAATCATTATTGTATCACCCGATGCAGGCGGGGTGGAAAGGGCAAAGGAGCTTGCCAAGCGTATGAATACTTCCATTGCCATCATTGACAAAAGGAGAGAAAGGGCGAACGTCTCAAGGGTTATGAATATCGTCGGCGATGTAAGGAATAAAATATCTATACTTCTGGATGATATGATTGATACCGGCGGCAGTATTGTTCAGGCAGCCGAGGCACTAATAGAAAACGGCGCAAAGACTGTTTATGCCTGCTGTACCCATGCGGTGCTCTCAGGAAACGCAGTTGAAAGAATAAACAGTTCGCCGATAGAAGAACTCGTTTCGACAAATACGATCCCCTTGTCGGACGAAGCAAAAAAGATTGAGAAAATCAAGGTGCTTGACGTCTCTCCAATACTTGGTGAAGCAATTAAACGGATACATAGAGACGAATCTGTAAGCTCTTTGTTTATATAAAAGCAGTTTACACGGCATCGGCTTCAACCGGCGACCGGTAAACTTCTAATTATTCATTCTGCAATAAAACGCTGGAGGTTTCAATGGAAGAAATATTAATCAAAGCAGATACCAGAACAGGCAAGGGTAAATCTCTTGCAAAGAAGATAAGAAAAGAGGGGGGCATCCCTGCAATTTTATATGGCAAGGATATTAAATCTTTACCTATAACGATCTCATTAAAAGAATGGGAAAAACTCCGCAAACAATTGAAAAGGAATACAATCCTTACGATGAAGCTGCCTGAGAGTGCCGGTGCTGCAGACAGACCTGTCATGGTGAAAAATGTGCAAAGGACCGTAATAGGCAATACCATTTGTCATATTGATTTTTTGCAGGTTTCCATGGAAAGAAAGCTCGAGGTAGAGATACCTATCTTCCTGACCGGAACAGCAATAGGCTTGAAAGATAACGGCATCGTTGAGCAGCATTTAAGAGCTGTTATGGCCGAATGTCTTCCATTCCAGATACCGGAAAAGGTGGATGTTGATATAACAAACCTCGGCATAGGAGATTCCGTTCATGTGCACGAGATATCCATACCAGGGGTAAAGCTGCTTGAAAACCCGGATGTTGCAATAGTAACAATTATCCATCCTACAGGCGAAGAAAAAGCGCTAACAGAGGAAACTCTGGTAGCTGAAGAAAAGAAGGAGGAGTAAAGGGTCTTTGTTTCTATTATGCGGTCTTGGGAATAAAGGTTCTGAATATCAAAACACAAGACATAATATAGGCTATCTTGTAATAGACAGGTTTTCGGAAAAATTCCGCATCCCGGTAAAAAAGAAAGTTTGCGGTTGCAGGATAGGCATGCATGAAAATGTGATTCTTGCAAAACCGGATACTTTTATGAATATCTCGGGCGCACCTGTTTCATCGCTTGCAGGAAAGATGGGCTTAACGCCTGAGGATCTTATCCTCATACATGACGATCTTGATATGGAATTCGGTAAAATAAGGATAAAGCTAAACGGGGGAGATGGCGGACACAGAGGTGTCAGATCCGTTGCCGATGCCCTGCAATCAAAACTTTTTTACAGGGTAAAAATCGGGATCGGCAGAAGTCCCTTCATGGAACCGGAAGATTATGTGCTTTCAGGTTTCAGGGAAGAAGAAATAATAACACTGGCAGAATCCCTCGACAGAGCGGCAGATGCAATACATACCTTTATCTTTGAAAGCAAAGAAAAGGCAATGAGTATGTTTAACAAAAAGGGCTTACTATAGCGCTCAACAGGTGACTTTTCACGGGCTGTCAGTATAGTGATGAAACATGTTTCTGCCGTTTCTTTTGGCATTGTACATGGCTATATCTGTGTTTTTGATGAGTATTTCCGGATTAGTGCCGGTCTCAGGGAAAATAGCAATCCCTATCTGATAAATAAACGAATCCTTTCCGCTTCAATACCGTAATTGATCTTAATTTTTACAATTTGCGAAGCAGACTTGAAAGGGTTGATAAAATATCCTTTTATTCGGCAGAATAAGGAAAGATTATTCTGATTGCCTCAACAGGGCATTCGGCAGCACAAAAACCGCACTCTTCGCACAGCTCTTCCTGAATCCGGACTTTTTCATCCTCTAAAAAAAGGGCCAGCGGCGGGCAGACCTCGACACAGGCACCGCAGCCTGTACAAGACGCTTTTTCAATAACCGGTATCATAACTTATATCTCCATTCCAAGTCGGTAACCATCATGTATCGCGTTGAGCAGTCTTCTCGGCTTTTTTGCATCACCGATAAAATAGACCTCTTTTTTACCATTATCCGGCATATTAATCCAGCCTGATGCAATATTCCTCTGCGCTGTAACAATACTGTCAAACAATACTGTCTTGGGTTCACCCTTCGCTGTAATACTCAATTCATTCCCTTTTACTGCCGTGACTTTCGAGTTCAGCATGATTGCCGCCTTCTTCTTCTTTAATAATTGTATATACTGCCACAGGTAAAAAGGATTCACATCACGGCCAAGTTTACTGCTGCCTTCCACAAGCGTAATGTCGTATTCCCCGTTTCTCAAAAGAAAAATGGCCGTGCCAAGCCCTGCTCCTTCGCCGCTGATAATTGCTACACCTTTGCCCGGCATTATACCTTTTCTCATAATATCTTCCGGGGTTAAAGGGTTTGTTAAAAAGATTCCGTCAGGCATTACAAAATTTGCCCCTGCGGCAATAATAAACGTGTCTGCATCACTTTCATCGAACATCCGGGAGGTCAATTCAACGCCAAGCCTTATTTCTACACCGTTGTGACGGCATTCCCCTTCGAGGTAACTGATGGGCCTCATCAGCTCTGCTGCCCCTTCATCAACCTTTGATGCAAGCAATATATTGCCGCCCAGTACATCGCTCTTTTCACAGAGGGTAACTTTATGTCCTCTTTTTGCGGCAACTGCGGCGCACTGCAACCCTGCCGGCCCTCCTCCGGCGATAATGATGTTTTTCTTCTTTCTTGCAGGAGAAAAACCGTAATAGCCCCATTTTTCTTCAACTTCATGGCCCAAAGACGGTCTTACAGAACACATAATGGGCTGGTGGTAATAAAGACGTGAAAAACAAACGTTGCAGGCAATACAGGGAACAATTTCATCCTCTCTGCCCTCTTTTGCCTTCCTTGGTATCTCGGGATCGGCAATCATGGGACGGCAGGCCTCCCAGAAATCTATTTTGCCTTCAGCAATAGCCCGCTCCGGTATCTCCGGCAAAAACTGGCGGAAAGCCATCATAACCGGGACATTTACTGCCTTCTTTATCATCTCTGCAGCATAGAGCCAATGCCCCATGGGCACATCTCTTGTAATAACCGATTGAGAAGACTCGTGCCAACCAATGGTTACACTCAGATAATCCGCCCCGGCCTCTTCTGCAAGGCGAAAGCTCTCGATGCTCTCTTCAACGGTATTCCCTCCCCGGTCATCAAGAAGCTCAAGACCGCACAAACGGATGCCGACAGGCACGGCGCTGCCCGCTTCCGCTTTGATACCCTGTATTATTTCCATCATGAGGCGGCATCTGTCTCTGATGCTACCGCAGTATTCATCCTGACGCTTGTTTGTGTAGCGGGAAATGAATGTGGATATGAGGTAGCCCACTATGCCGGACAGTTCTATTATGTCATATCCGGCTTCCACTGCCCGCCGGGCAGCTTTGATATGATCGTTTACAGATTCTTTTATCTGCTGTGCCGTAATTTCTCTCGGAGTTTTAAAATACGACAGTTTTTGAGGCACAACTGAAGGCATAAGGCAATAATCAAGGTCTACGCCGCCTTCTCTGCCGCAATGTAAAATCTGAATGCAGGACAAGGCCCCGTTGTCCTTAATCACCTTCGCTATCCTCGCCAGCCCGGGGATGAACCGGTCGTCGTCAATACTCATCATGCCCTTAAAACCCTTGCCCTCGCCTTTCACATCCGGATACGCGCCCTGGGTAGTCACAATCCCCGCCCCGCCCTTTGCCTGCGCCTCCATATAAGCCACTTCCTTATCAGCAACATAACCGTCGCCGTAATTGAAGTTTGTCTCTGTTGCGGCATATTTAATACGGTTCTTTGTCGTAAGGGAACCGATGCGTCCCTGCGAAAAAATATGGGGGTATTTTTCCATGTGTCTTCCTTTTTATTTTATTCTATTTTTTTACATTATTGCATGTTTACCATAGTGAACGTCTCGAAGTCAAGCCGATACAGCTTTTCCGGTTCGGGAACCGATAGTTTCACATCCGGAGTTTCCGGATGGACGCTAAATAGCAAACGTCATGGTTGCAGACTGCAGATTGAGATAATTCGTATCGAAATCGTAATAAAACATTACCGTATACGTCCCTTTGATCGAGGCGGATTTAAAATCGAGTAGCTGTGTGAACGAACCGGGCGGTATCCTTAAATTCAGGTTGAAGGCATAGGGTATTTTTACAGGTGTTACGGCAGGAGAGGCGCATCCGCCGGCGGGTGTCGGGATGCAGACATAATCATCACTCCCCTGTCTTTTATAATTTGGATTTGTCATATCGGTCCCAGGGTCGTAAACGAGCACGCCTTCCAGATAAAGACCGGAAACCAGGTTTGTGCTTCCCTGGTCCGGTATCAGCGTCACAGTAATATATTTAATGTAAATGTCCCTGTCGTATGTATTTGTTAAGGGTACGGAGACGTTCTGGTTGGACGGGCCTGAACAATATGTGTAACATCCCTGTATGGGGGGATAAACCGAATTTACAGCCTCAGTGAGAATCAACCCGCTTCCCTGCGCATAGCCGGCAAACTGCTTTACCTTTACCGTCCTTTGAGCGTTTCCGCATATGCCAAGGGACGTGAGCGTATAGTCTGCGCCGCCAAGATACTGGATGGTAAAGGTCCCGCAATTTCCGCTGCCGAGGCTGACTGTCTTTGGAGAACCAAGCGAATCCTGGGTAGACTCTCCGAAATTTACATACCTGTCATTTGCATACCTTATGGCAAATTCAATGCCGGCATTTGCAAGATTCAATGCCTGATATGACTGTGCCTGAAGGGGATAACTTCTTTGCTTGACCCCCATAAGCGAGACAACGCCGGCGCCCATAATCCCGACAGCCACGATCACTATAACCAGGACAATGAGGGATGCGCCCCGTTCAGTAAATAACATCCTCATAACAACCTCCGAAATCCCTCCCGGTAAAAACACATGACCCGCTTGAAGTATAATTTTTTGGACATACATCTGTTGAATATGATTGCGTCTGTCCACCGCTTGTGACCCCAACGATGATCTGTAAAACAGTGTCATTGGGCACAGGTGAACCTGAAGGGGAAGGGGTAAATGCTGTAACATTTCTGCCCATAATCTTATCAATAACATTCAGTGTAAAACCTGCATCAGACGCCGAATCCCTGTGAAGGTCCGAACCCGATAAACGGTATCTTACATAAAGATTGCTGTCAGTTCCGGTCGGGTGCGCCCTCTGGAACGATATGGTGCTGCCGCTTATATAAATAGATTTGGCATCCCTTAGCTCACGGGAAACCCTCTCTGCCGCATATGCAGCTTCCTGATGCACACCCCTTTGGCTTTTCATCAAACTATATGATTTTGTCAGGTTCGAAAAAAACGAAAAGGTAAAAATACCGAGTATGGAAAGTATAATAATCGTTATTACAATTTCTATCAAGGTAAACCCTCTGTTTTCAATACTGACTGTCATGTCGGCCTTTTCGTAACTATCGTATTAACCGTGTATTCATAGCCCTTCGGTTCTTTTACATAAACGATGATTTTCTTATAATTTGTAGCCGATCCTGTGTCTGAAATGACCGGAGGGCTGCCGCTGTAGGTAATGTAGCCTACGGTCCATTTCCACTCATACCCTGTATATCCGGGTACGGCGGTGTACGAAGTGCTTGTGATGGCAATATTGTCGAATATATCTTTAGTCAGATTTTCCATCTTCTGTTCCGCAACAAATCTTGCTTTTGTTATAGATTCCGGTGTAGCGCCTTCTTTCACAGCTGATGAAAATGCAATATAGGCAAGAGGCACAAATATGCCTGCCATTACGATAAATATAACCATTTCGATGATTGTGAAACCACGTACGCAAGCATGCGGGAACTGATCTTTCCGTTCATTGCATCCCTGATTAACTATCATCATAATTCCTCAACCTTTCCGGTAACTGCCCAGACTTTTACCTGCTTAGCCCCTATCGTAAGCGTACCGTCGGCGCCTGTGACTGGCTCTCCAAGCGAATTAAAGGCAAATGTCACAGTATTGCCTGCAACGGCATCTCCCGGCATCCTTCTCGTTTCACCGGCCATATTATACGTATTGGAACCGCCTGTAAAGATTATACTTTTTTGTGCCATGCTCGCCATTGCCAATGTCTGTATATACTGTATATCGGCTATCACCTGATCGGTGCCCACAATGGAAGACGTATCGGAGGTTGAAAAGATTTTATACCCTACAGAAACGGCAAGGACGCCAAGGATAATGATCACTATAATAAGTTCAAGGATCGTAAAACCCCCTGAACCGGATTTAAAATTTATTCGAACCCTGGAACTCAACATCATTAATGAATATATAACTATAATAAGAATACGTCAACGGCCAAAGATCCGCACCTTCAAACCTCAAGCCGCCTGCTGTCTGCTCCGCTGCACCACGTTATTTTCTGAAAAGATTATATTTTATGATGGTAAACACGGCCTTTACCCCATCCTTCCATGTAATCTTTTTTCCTTCCTCATAACTTCTGCCGTAATAAGAAATAGGTACTTCAAATATCCTGCAGCCTTTCTTTGCCATTTTTGCTGTAATTTCAGGCTCAAAGCCAAACCTGTCAGATTCTATTTGTATACCTTCCAGCATCTCTTTTTTAAATGCCTTATAGCATGTCTCCATGTCGGTGAGATTAAGATCAGTAAACATATTAGACACCAGGGTGATCAGTTTATTACCCACATAGTGCCAGAAATAAAAGACCCTGTGGGTTCCTCCTGAAAATCTCGACCCATAAACAACATCCGCCTTTCCTTCAATAATAGGTTCAAATAACGCCGGGTAATCTTTTGGATCATATTCCAGGTCTGCATCCTGTATCACTATAATGTCTCCAACGGCAGCTTTTATGCCGCTCCGGATAGCTGCACCTTTTCCCATGTTTTTTTCATGAAATATGATCTTTACATCGGTTGAAAATCCTCCCTTGCCCTTATCTAATACAGGGACGGCAGAGGGGGTTAACCCCGGATCCTGGACCTTGAACCTTGAACTTAAGTATTCCCTTGTCCCATCTTTTGAGCCGTCGTCAACTATAATAATTTCTTTATTATAGTGAGTCTCTTCCACCTTCTTTATCACATGGGAAATTGTATTGATCTCATTGTATGCAGGGATTATTACGGATATAAGCATTTACAAATATTATACATAAAATTATACAAACAACGATAGCATTATTAAATATTTCTTGCATAATATTCAAATATTCTGTAAAAGTAAAATCAAATGGACATTCCATATCTGGAGCACTTTAGTCTCAATGAAAAACCTTTCGGGCTGACGCCGGACCCGCATTTCTACTATGAATCCATCACCCACAGGGAATCGGTTGACCATCTTAAGTTTTTTCTTGCCCAGAAAGAAGGATTTGCCTGCATTTACGGCGATGTAGGCACAGGAAAAACAGTATTATCCCGTATCTTCCTGGATTCCCTTGACAAAACATCGTACAATACCGCCCTTATCTTAAACCCTATAATGGATGAAAAAGAATTCCTTCACGAAGTCTTGAGAGAACTCAATATTCCCCATGATGGCTTGTCAAAAAAAGAGATGTTTGATACATTCCAACTGTTTTTGATTAATGAATTTGAAAAAGGCAAAGAAACCATAATCATTATTGACGAGGCGCAACTTCTTTCCAATGAAATGCTTGAATTCATAAGGGTCCTGTCTAACCTGGAAACCGAAAAGGAAAAAATACTTCATACAATCCTCTTAGGACAAACAGAGTTGATAGATACGCTTAAGGAACCACGCATGAGATATCTCTCCCAGAGGATAACCGTAATATACCGGTTAAAACCCCTTTCCCTGAGAGAGGTTAATCTTTATATAACCCATAGACTGCTTAAAGCAGGTTCCAAGGGATTTCTGCAATTTAAAGATGATGCGATCAAACTTATCTACTCTGCATCAAACGGATACCCGAGGCTCATTAACATTATCTGCGACAGATGCCTGCTTCTTCTCTATTCAAGATCCGAAAGTGCTGTCGATGAAAATATTGTAAATACTGTACTTAAAGAGGAAAGCATTTCGACATTAGCAGAAATGATTAAAATTAAAAAAAAGCTTCCTGCGCTCCCTTATCTTGTAGCGGCATTAATTGCAGTAATTTTCCTCATATTATCCTTATTTAATTTAATTCCAATAGAAAATATTTTACACAATATATTAACATCATATAAGGGGGGCTTCAAATGAAAAAGATACTTATTGCAGACAAAGACGAAAGCTTGAAGGATGCTTTTCGTGTTGTATTCCCCAGCGACGAATACGAAATAATATTCACTTCAAACGGCAGAGAAGTTGAAAAAATAATAGAAGAATATCGGCCTGAAATATATATTATTAATACCAGACTGGAAAAAAAAGATGGTATAGATCTTTACAAAGACCTGAAAGAAAAAAATATGCTTCAGAATGTACGACTTTTTTTCATGAAAGACGAAGGTGCAGAATCAGATTTTTCCAATTACCAGATAGAGGGTGTCATTGAAAAACCTATCAATTTCTTTAGAGTCCACCAAATGATTGATAAAGAAGATTTACTGCCCGAGTTAAAAATTACAAAGAAAGCTGAAGAGAATATCGTTCAGGCGCCCAGATCATATAGCCCTACGCCTAAAGAAAATGTAACCGTGCTTGAAAACGAGCTGAAAAAAATTCTTTATGATTCAATAGAAAATATGAAGATGAGCATTGTAGATAAAATGACGCCGGTAATCAGCCAGTATATAGAAGAATATACAAAAAAGATTTTAAATGACGCAGCAGAAAAAGTTATACGTAACGAAATGGACAAACTTTTGAACTTATTAAGAGAGTCAAGAAGGTAAATGGAAATTATACGTACCACATTTCCATTTCAAAGTCCTCGGAAGGCACTATAATAGTAATATAGCCCCTTACAGGAATCCTATCCACCGGCATTTCCTTAATCTTCAGGGAAGACCATACATTGATTTTCTCGCCGGCACCGACACCAAGGGACTCAAAAGAAACTTCAACTTCCAGAATGTCTGAGAAGGCTGCCTTTAAAGGCAAAGGACTTTCAGTGACACCCCCCTTCACATGGTAAACCGATTCAAATGTGCTCTTTCCTTCAATGGTTATCTCAAAAGAAAGGTCATCAATATTCTGGATAAAAGATTTATCTACGTCTGTTCTCATATACAGTGAGCGTTCATCAAATCCAAAATAAAACCCTTTCATGAGTAAAACAGAATCATGCATTGCAGCCCCGTGTCCCTTCCCTTCCATAAAACCGGAGCCCATCCATTCAAAATAGTTCGATACCCCTCCATCTATTTTCGGGTGTATGAAATTCACAGGTTCTCTTGTCGGTTTTACTTCCCTGTCCTTGAGTATTACGGGTATGCTTAATTTATCCGGAGGCTCTTCACCTAAAAATCGATATATATTTGAGAGATTCTCACGAAAGAGAAAATCGAATATTTCGTCGCTATCCGATGAATGCTCGTCGCCGTACCACCAGTTCCAGTCACTGCCTTCAGCAATATACAGGGATTCCCAGGCACTTTGATTGAGCCCGTCAGGATCTTTTGCTTCCAAAAATTCTCTTGTCTCGGAAAGCAGCGTCCAGCTTGTATTGTCTTCTATATGACCAATCCATATGGAAAAATTATTGCTGATCCATGAGCCTGCGAAACAGTGTGTCAGAGCACCTGCATCTTTTGTATCTTTAAGTATCTCGGAAACGGTCTGGCAAACAATATCCTTTTCCTTCAATATACCCTCATAAAGATATTTAAAAAAATCTCTTCCATCGTTCCTGTAGCTCTCCCATGCATTCTCTCCATCCATAACAATTGTCACCACAGGCTTCCGGAGTCTGTCTTTTACGGATTCTCCTATCTTTTTTACCCTCCTTATCAAATCCGTTGCCGCATCTTTAGGGTCTGACTTTGAATAATGGAAAGAAATAAGATCGGATAAATATTTATCCCTGAAAACAATGTTGATTTTTTTGCCTGACTTTTCAAGGCAATACGGCCTGTATAGCACTTCAGGATTTATAAGAAAACCTTCGTTGTCTCTTCTGCCTTCCTGATTCAGGGTTTTATAAAGAATTTCTTCGTCCGTTGCAACCCATTCAATGTCATGGTCCATGTATAATTGAAGGGCATCATCACTAACAGAGCCTTCCGGGGGCCACATACCTTTTGAATTAAATTGAAATATCTGATAAAAAAATTCTTTCGCTTTGCCTATTTGAGCTGACGCATCTTTCGGACTGGCAAAAAGCTTCTCAGGCAGGCTGCAATCAGGCATTGCATCCCTTGCAACCCTGTTGTCAATTAAAAGCGGGATTATAGGGTGATAAAAGGGTGATGTAGAGAGCTCCAGTGTACCATTCAATGAAAGTTCTTTGCAGAGCGGGATAATACCCTTCAGGATATCTTTCTGAACATTTTCCAGCATACGCTTATCGTCTTCGCCGTATCCCCTGCCTTTAGATTTCAAGTATTTTAAATCATCATAACGCTCATAAAATAAGGGATCAATCCAGGAAAGAAAAAATAAAACCTGTATATCCTGGAAGTCCTCGTCGTTAAAGTACCCTAAAGTATCTTTAATATGCTCTTTAGGAGAATAAAACCCCCTCTTCCGTAAAAGTTCGTAATATCTCGGAAAAGGTTTTATCATATTGTCCCAGTTTGCGTTAAAAAAATTCACCAATAAAAAAATTTTTTCATTTTCGGAGAGTTCCCTGGGATTCTTTTTGAATATATCCAGATATGTATCTTTTACATTTAAATCTTCGTAGTCAATAAGCTGCAGCAACAACGATGGGACAAAATTAAAATTCTGTCTTATGCCGTCAAATTCCTTTAACAAAAAGGGCATATCGTAGTAGTCTTTTGTACCGTGAAGCAGCACCCAGGGAAGCAGGTATTCCCCGTTGTAAAGGTTTTTATAGTACGGCTGATGCATATGCCATACGAATGAAAGGTAGATGTTATCCATAATATATTATTCGTATAAAGTTATTATTTCTTTAACGCACTAATCTTTTTAATCCCGGATATCCATGAAAATCATTTAACTTCGAGAAGCCTGAACATTATTTCATTATTACTGATTTCCATAATACCTGCTGTTCCGGGAGGGGTATAGGGTTTTCTGAATGAACCTGGATTAAACATAACTATATTGTCTTTTTTTGTATGAAGCGGCGCATGTGAATGGCCGAAAATGATGGCATCAACCCCGTGAAATTCATTCAATACAAAGGTTTCTACAAAGTATGGCGGGCCTTTGCCGTGCATGATCCCTATTTTTTTACCATCGATTTCTTCTATCCTTTTATAGGGAAGTATGGCTTGCAATTCATGGCAATCCATATTTCCCCTGACAGCTCTTAAATCCCAATTACAGAGATATTCATAAACCCCCATCCCTGTCATATCCCCTGCATGAATTATTATGTCTATATCTGAAAATATTGTTTTTATTGCAGATTTAAAGCTATCTGTGGCTGTATCAATGTGCGTATCAGAAAGGATCCCTATCTTTACCATGCCTTATATACTCTATATAAAACAATCTTTCATGTCAATGGGCTCATTATAAAACCTCATAAACCCATATTTTCCATTAATATATGTATCGGTGCCGGGCTGTCCCAAGGCAAACACGCTCATTACACTCCGACAGTTTTATTTGCTCGCCTTCGGCTTCGGAGCTTTGGCCAATATCCATAAATAAATCAGCACCAATACAAAAGTATGCACATTATGTAAAAACCGGTTTCTATATTATTGACAAAATTCTTTGGAACAGGCAATGTAATAAATATATCAAGGGTATTTCTATGGACAGGACAGAAGATACTGGCTGTAAAGATAATTATTCAATTAAACCACCGGAGCTCACAGAGATTACAGCGGCCAGCGGCATCGAGATCACAGGAAACATATTCCTTCTGTCTCCTCAAGGATGCTGTGCACAAACCGTACTGCCGTTCTGGGCAAAAGTAATCGGCACTGTGAAGAACCATGCTCAACAAGAAATTATGATAAATGTTACCGTAACCCTGTTCAACAATGAAAACAAGGCACTTGAACAACATTCGGATATAATGATAGTTGACGCCGGACAAAAAGGAGAATTTGATGTAAAGCTTCCTGTATGCAATAAAGATATAAGAAAATATTCTATAAAAGCAGAAGAGATGGATGAATACATTTAAGTCGCGCAGCAAACCTTTTAATCGCATAAGGGGGTTTCAGGAATGGAAAAGGGAATTCTGAGGAGGTAGAAATGAGCAGGCTTATGAAGGCTGCGATCATTGTAGCAGGAATTTTTCTACTGTTTACAGTTACCGGGTTTTTTATTCTTCCACCTGTGCTGAAATCGGTGCTGGTAAATAAATTGTCCCAGACTCTGCACAGACAGGTATCCATCAACCAGATAAAGGTAAATCCATATACCCTCTGTGTCCGCGTAAAGGGAGTGGCGGTGAAAGACCGCTCCAGCCAGGATACCTTTGCTTCCTGGGATGAACTCTTCATTAACCTCGATATTAATTCAGTTTTCAAGCGTGCCCTTATTCTCAGAGAGCTAAAGGTCGCAAAGCCTTATATGCGTGTGGTTAGAAACACGGATCATACATACAATTTTTCCGACCTTCTTGGAGAAAAAAAAGAGAGAAAACCAGGGACTGAAGCAAGCAAGAAAACAGGTCTTCTTCAGTTTTCCATCAACAATATCGCAATAACCGGCGGACAGATAGATTTTTTTGACGAACCCAATAATATGCGGCACAACGTGAAGGATATGAGTTTATCCATTCCCTTCGTCTCAAATATGTCCTACGCCGTAGAAACCATCGTTCAGCCGGCATTCTCCGCGGAAATTAACGGAGACTTGTACTCTGTCACAGGAAAGACAAAGCCCTTTGCTCAATCAAGGGAGGCTTACATAGACATCAATATCGAAGATCTCGATATACCGAAATACCTTGCATATATCCCTGTCAAACTAAACTTTAATCTCATCTCCTGCGCAGTCGACCTAAAGGGGAGGATCTCTTTTCTGGAATATAAGGATAAGGAGGCATCCCTTAATTTCGAAGGCAGCATGACTGCAAAAAAGCTGAATCTTGATGATCTTCAAAAAAAACCTCTCCTGCGTATACCTTCTCTTGAGATAGGGATTGTTTCTATCGATCCCTTTGTACAGACGGTACATCTCTCAAGTATGATTGCTACATCACCGGAATTGGCGGTTAAAAGGGATAAGGCAGGGAATTTAAATCTTTCCGCTCTTGTTTCTACAGTCCCGGACAAGACAAAGACACCTGATATAAAGAAGCCTTCGAAAATAGCTTCAGGAGAAAGCGAAAAAGAAAAAATCTTACCCAAACTGGCAGTTGACGAAGTCCGTATAGAGGACGGCAAAATTATTGTCCAGGACTTTGTACCCGATGAACCCATCACCTTTCATATAACCAATCTTACGGTAACAGGCGAGAATATCTCGACACAGAGAGATAGCAAAAGTCCCATAAACCTCACTATGCTCATTGATAAAAAATCCGGTGTTTCAGCAAAGGGCTCCATTGGCATCAATCCCGTTACTGCTGATCTGGTACTGGATGTGAAAAAAGTTCCCATCCCTGTTTTTCAACCGTATTTTACCGATGCCGTCAAAATAAACGTGACAGAGGGTAACATAAATATGTCGGGGAGCCTCAGTATTATCGATACCGGGAAAACCGGCCCTGGTGCTAAATTCACAGGTTCCGTTCTGGTTTCCGGTTTTTCAGCCATCAACAAGGCGAAGGGAGGTGATTTTCTGAAATGGAAAGCCCTGTCTTTCGGTTCTATTGATGTAGGCTATAACCCCATTTATGCCCATATAGGAAACATATCGATCGCTGATTTTTACGCACGGATTGTGGTAAATTCCGACGGTACTCTGAACCTCCAAAGGATCATGGAAGGCAAGAAAGCGGGGGAAGATACTGTGACACCTTCTCCGGATGACGGAAATAGCGGTACAAAACCTCCATTGGCTGCTGAAGCTAAGGTTCCTGAAAAACCTGTTGAAGACGTAAAAGAGCCGATCCAGAACATCACTATAGGCACCATTACACTCCAGGGCGGCACAATTGACTTCACCGATAGAATGATACAACCCAGCTACTCGGCCAGTCTTAATGAAATAGGGGGAAGCATTACAGGCTTCTCGCTCAGCGGGGATAAGAAGGCCGATGTGGAACTCCTTGGTAAGCTTAATCAGCATGTTCCCCTTGCCATCGTAGGCAAGATCAACCCAAAGCGAGATGATCTTCTAGTGGACCTTACGGCTAAATTCAATAACCTCGACCTGAGTCCGATTACACCATATGCCGGGAAGTATATCGGGTATAAAATCGAGAAAGGCAAACTATCAATCGATCTCAAGTATATGATCGTCAAGAAAAAACTGGACTCGGAGAATCTGATCTTCATTGACCAACTCACCCTCGGGGAAAGAACTGATAGTCCCAGTGCAACGAATTTACCAATAAGGCTTGCCATTGCACTCCTCAAAGACCGTAGTGGCCAGATAAAACTCGATATTCCAGTAGCGGGAAGCATCGATGATCCCAATTTCAGCGTCTTCAGGATCGTTATCAAGATACTGATTAACTTGATAGCCAAGGCGGCAACAGCTCCTTTTGCACTGCTTGGAGCCCTTTTCGGAGGTGGCGAGGAATTGAGTTACCTTGAG
>Ga0351937_1036_pt1 | contig 30692 bp, 27 predicted proteins | sample TotcelHT113001M9_FD_206857 | JGI IMG/M metagenome (GOLD analysis project Ga0351937, IMG submission 206857) | Enriched cells from coal bed in the Powder River Basin, Montana, United States - Total cells T11 rep2 HSBNCT.T11.300.1.M9 ... | reverse complement strand
ACTACGGTACACACCTTTTTAAAAGAAGGAATAAGAGAAGATTTAAGTTCAGAATATTTTGAAGGCCTTATTTAAGAAAAAGAGTTTTAATACACCTTTTTTTCAAGATTTAAATCAAAAAGTTTATATGTTATACAATAGTGAAAGAATTCATGTCCAAGAAGTTTATGACTTATTTAATTGAATAATAGGACTTAAAATGGTATTTTTAGGGGAATAATCTATTTCTCTGAGTTATTTTCAACTTTAAGGTTCTTATTATGATAGTTATTTTCTTGGCATGGAGGCGGTAAAATTAAGCGACACTCGCTTATTGCAGTACTCTTGTTACTTTTTGTAGCAGTAGTAGTGCCAATCAATGATGTTAATGCTGTAGATCAACAAAATGCATCTAATCAAACATCTAATTTGACTTCAAACTTGAGCACATCGAATTCAACTTCAAGTACTCAAAATGTCACTAATGCAAATTTGACTGTAAATAAAGTTTCTACAAAAGTAGTTCCTGCAGATCCAAAAATTAACTATACTTACTATGTCAAAGTTTCATACAAAGCTTATGTCAAAGTTGCTTACTATAAGTCATATCGAGTTAAAGTCAAAGTTTTAGTTAAAAAAAGGTACTATTTGAATGGTAAATACAGAACAAAATATTATTATTCGTATAAATACGTAACCAAGTACAAAATGTATTATAAATGGGTATACAAAACTAAATACAAATCTGTTGCTAAAACAGGTTACATATATGCTTCAGAATACTTAAAATCGACTAAAAACTGTCAGGTAACTGATCCAACTATAGTTGCACTTGCTAATAAATTAACTAATGGTACAAATAGTTCTTATGAGAAGGCCGTAAAGATTTTCAACTGGGTTAGGGATAATCTGGACTATTCTTTCTATTACAACACTAAATATGGTGCAATGAAAACTCTACAACTAAAAAAAGGAAATTGTGTTGACCATTCTCATTTATTAATTGCCTTAGCTAGAGCTGCCGGCATTCCAGCCCAATATGCTCATGGTGATTGTAAATTTAACAGTGGAAATACATATGGACACGTTTGGGCCCAGTTATATGTGGATGATAAATGGTATAATGCCGATGCTACCAGTTCCAGTAACACATTTGGAGTAATTAAAAGTTGGAATACTGCAACAGCGGTTATGGACGGTTTTTACTCTGAGATATCATTTTAATTCTTTTTTTACTTTTTTTAATTATCCAATAATAAATAAATAATTGAATTAGTCAATTGAATTAACACATATTAAAAAATTTAACTACCTATTAAATAAAATAACAATGAATTAATGTTATAAAATGATTTCAGCAATTCTTAAAAGCATTTTCATCAAATTCACTGTTTTTAATCTTTTTTATGATTTTACAAGAACTATCTAAATTGGATTTATGATATTTAGTAATTCTCTTCACTTGACACTCAAATCCTCTATTTTTCAGATCTTTTCTCAAATCATCCAGGTCAAATTTTTGATCAGGGCCAATAGCGATTATGTCTGGTTTAATCTTTTCTACAACTTCAAACATATCTGTTTCACTGCCTAAAACTGCTTCATTAACCGGTTTTAAAAATTTTACCATTTCCAATCTCTGTTTTTCATTTATAATTGGAATTCTTTTCTTGGATCGTACTGTAGAATCCCTGGCCAGCACAACAACTAATTTAGCACCTTCACCACCTAATTTTTTAGCTTCTTCCAGAAATAAGCCGTGTCCTGGATGTATAAGATCAAAAGTGCCGGTTGCCATCACTATTTTCATGGTTTTCACCTATTAATTGGTATTAATTGAAATAAAGCAATTATAAATTTTTTAATTATTTTTCAATATTTACATGTAATATTTTATCTAATTGATTTTTAAATTTAATTTAGAATAGTTTTAAATAATATTTTCATATTTAAGGGCTTTTTCAAAGTCAATTTTTCCTTTATAAATAGCGGAACCAATAACTATTCCTTTAACTCCTGTTTTTTGCAGTGTTTTAATATCTTCAAGAGAACTTATTCCACCAGAATATACAATAGGGATATTAACTGCATTTACTAATTCCAGAACAGGATCTAGATTGAATCCATTTAAAAGACCTTCCACATCAACATTGGTGAATAATATTCCACCAGCCCCATTTTCTTCTAAAATTCGCCCCATCTCCGGTGCTGTTTTAGAAGTTTTTTCGGTCCATCCTTTTATAACGACTTTAGAGTCTTTACTATCCAGTGAAACCATTATTCTTTCGCTACCGTATTCTTTAGCAAGTTCCTGTACAATCAGCGGATTTGCAATGGCCATAGTTCCCAGAATGATTCTTTCAATTCCCATATCCAGAAGTTCCTTAGCATATTCCTTAGTTCTTATACCTCCGCCCATCTGTATGGGGACAGAAACGGTGTCTAAAATTTTTTTCACCACAGAGATATTATTTTTTTCATCAAAGGCCCCATCTAGATCGATAACATGGATGTTGGTGGCATTTTTTTCTTCCCAGCTTTTTGCGACTTCTGCAGGATTTTCAATTATTATTTGTTCAGTGCCGGGTTTTCCTTGAACCAGTTGGACGCATTTTCCATTCTTAATATCAACTGCAGGAATGATAAGCATTTTATTATCTTGAAACGACATTTTTACACCTAGTAAATCTGATTTTTTATTAAAATTTTATTGCATCATCTAATTACAATATTAAATTAAATAGTTAAATTATATTATTGATTATAATTTTTAGATATATAAAATTCTTAGAATTTTAAATTATTTGATTAAATCCTATTAATATTAATTGCCATGACAAAACGAATTTAAGACATTTTTTTCGGATTCCAATAGAGGATAAAAACTCCTAAAAGCATTAATAATCCAAATAACAATTCTATTGCAGTTAAAGGTTCTCCTAAAATTATAAATGCAAATATGGCTCCAAATAAGGATGATAATGGGAATATAGCACCTACGCGAGTAGATCCTAGTTCTCTTATGGCGAAATAAATTAGAATAAATGAACTACCAATACTAAAAATTGCCACAAAAAGAAGTAATGGCAACATTTCCCAGGGAGTTATAAGACTTATTCCTAAAAATAATGTAGTTATTAATAAAAATATTCCCCCAATAGAACTTTTAAGCCCAGCTATCCATATCAAATCTCTTTTATTGCTTAAAAATTTGCTTAGTACAGTATCAACACTCCAAAAGAACGCAGCGGCAATAATCAGAAGACTCCCTATAAAACTTTCTTTGAAGAAGATATCTGCTATTTCTCCTTTTGTAGCAAGATAAACAGCTCCCATAATAAGAAGGCCCATCCCTAAAATGTCCTTTTTCCTAAGAACTTCTTTAAACAAGATTAAACTCATGCTTATAATGAAGAGTACTTCCACATTTAGTAAAAGTGATGCATTCACTGCAGTTGTCTGATTTAAGCCGTTTAAATAAAGTATTGGTGCTATAAAAGCAGTACATAGGGCAGTTACAATCAAGATTACATAATCTTTTTTATTAATAAAGTTTTCAGAGTTATTTTTTTTATTTAAAATATTTAAGACTCTTTCTTTAAAGGGGGATTGTCGAATAGTGAATAAAAATATTCCAGCAATGGTATAAGTCAAGGCAGCAATGGCTAGAGGGTGCATTTCTTGTAGCAATATTTTGTCAAATGGGGTAGCTATACCAAAAAACACTGTAGCAGTAATTACGCTTAAATATCCCCATAACCGTTTCATTTAATGCTTCTCCTTAATGTTCGAAATGACCTTTAATTACATTTACATTATTAGCAATTATTTTTTAGTCTAATTTTTTTTATTACTCTTACTTAGAATGTTAATGGATTCAGTTTATTTAAAGATTAAACTAATAAATTTTTTAGATAAAATGAATAGTTAATTTTTTAGATAAATGAATTAGTTAATAAATATATACTACTTCCAAACTAATTCAAAATGAACTATGAACTATAATTTTTTTATAATTTTCACAGATATTATCTATAAGTTATTTAGGTGTTTATTTCATGAAAAAAGTTGCTTTAAAAGTTGCATATATAGGAACTAATTTCCACGGGTTTCAAAGGCAGCCAAATCATCGTACTGTTGAAGGAGAGCTAATCTACGCATTAAAGAAAGCTGGTTTAGTGGAAGATTTAAAAAAGTCTTATTTTTCTATTGCTGGTCGCACGGACCGGGGAGTTCATGCTTTAGGCAATGTGATATCTTTCATGAGCGAAAAAGAAGTAATTATAAACCAAATTAATGATCATCTTCCGGAAGACATTCAAATTTTGGCCAAGGCTCCAGTTCACTATGGGTTTAAACCAAGATATGCTTTGAAAAGGCATTACAAATACATAATTTCTGAGAAAGCCAGTAGATATCCTCTTTTATGGGAACTTGATATACCGTCAGAAAATGGTTTCGACTTAGAAAAAATGATAGAAGCAGCTTCATATTTCGAAGGCACTCATAATTTCATTAATTTCTCTAAAAGAAGTGAAAGAAATCCTCTAAGAAGTGTGGATGAGGTTAAAGTTTCTAAAAATGGGGAAATAATAGTTATTGATGTTGTTGGTGAAAGTTTTCTATGGAATATGGTTAGAAAAATGGTAAAAACAATTTTAGAAGCAGGTAATGGTAAAATAAAACCTTCAGATATAATTGAGATGTTAAATCCAGAAAATAATATTCCTTTAAAACCTATGGTCCCGGAAAATCTGATTTTAATGGATGTTGATTATAAAAATCTTAATTTCACTTATGATGATTATGCTTGCTATAGATTCCAATCAACTCTAAAAGACGAATTATTTAAACATAAATCAGCAACGCTTTTAGAAGAGAGTTTGATTAATGATTTGGATGCTTTAAAACAAAAAATAAATTTGGAAATCAAGTAAATAGAAAAATAATAAATATAATTTTTATTCATATTACTAATCAAACAATATTAATCAGTTATTGAAACTTGGAATAATATAATCATCCCCATAATCTTCTTAAAACATTTAATTACGAATTAAAGTTTTTAATAGATATTTTGTGGTTTTCAAGGAGGAAATTTTCTGATTTACGAGAATTCTGAAAAAAATAATTTAAAAAGTTCTAAAGATACTACTAGAATAACTGAAAACTATAATGGTTATTCTAGTTATAATTTCATCTCCAAGCCCGAACTTGATGATGATTCTAATTTTAAAAAGGATAATAAAGAAATTGACCATAAAAAAAGGACTATAATTGGTTTTGATCCGGGATTGACTGTTGGGATTGCAATAATTGATTTAAATGGCCATATAGTTTCATTAAAAAGTTTCAAAGAGGCCAAATATTCTGATGTGGTTCGGGAAGTAATTTCGCATGGCCGGGCAATTATAGTTGCCAGTGATGTTTTCCCTGCTCCTAAAATGGTAAAAAAATTAGCTGCTTCTTTAAATGCTAAAATATATTCTCCTTCGAACGTATTCACGGTTGGATCTAAAAAAGAAATGGTGGATGAATTTTTAAGGGATCGAACCTCTATTTTTTCTCCAAGTAATGCTCATCAACGGGATGCTTTGGCTGCAGCAATTAAAACTTATAAAATTTATGAAAAAAAGTTTAATCAAATTAATAAAAGAGGGAAAGAAAAAAACTTATCATTTAAAGAGAGAGAAGAGGTTAAAACTCTTTTTATTAATGGAATGCCTATAACTAAGGCTTTAGATTTTATCAATGATTCTAAATCTATTCTAGATTCTAAAAAATCAAAATTTGAAAATATAATAGATCCTGATTTAATAACCGATTCAGATTTAGATACACCTTTAGATTTAAATTTAGATTCTCAAGAAACATTAATAAAATTAAAAAGTCGCATAAAACAACAAGAATCTCAAATTAAAAATCAAGAGGTCATAATAAAAAATTTGAGAAACAAAAATAAACTGCTTAAAAATAAAATTAGAAAACAGAAGAGAAAATCATCTAAACTTAAATTCAAGCTGGAAAAACTTCAACAGGATTACTCTAACGAAATTTTACTGGAAAAGAAGGTGTCTTCTAAAATAAATATTATTAAAAAACTTCAAGAGAGTTATAATAATGAAAAAGTCTTAAGGGAGAAATTAGAAGAAAGATTAAAGACTTTTAATAAAATTAAAACAATTGAAGTCTCACATAAAGCAGTGCCAGTTAAAATTATTAAATCATTTACTAGGGATGGAATAAACGAATCGTATCATCAAGGAGATTTAAAAAGTGGAGATGTAGTGTTTCTTTTAAATTCTCGTGGAGGAGGATCTCAAACTGCATCTTTACTTTCTAAACTATCTTTAAAGGCCATTATTATCTCGGATAAAATGCCACCTCAAGCAAAGGAAGTTTTAGAAAATAACGATATTCCTCTTATTAAATCTTCTAAAATAGGAATTAAAATGGGTAAAGATTTTGCCATAGTCCAATCAGAAGCTTTGGATAAGGAAATTCAACTATGGAAGAACAAAATTAAAAAACAAAGGAATCAATACGAGAAAGAGAAATTATGGAATGTTATTGATGAGTATCGGGCCCAAAGAAAGAGAGATGCTCAGGAATAATTAATTTCGATTAATTTAATAATTGTAATCTGCGATTTAAATAATGAATTTATAAGATAATTTATAAAGATAACTTAATTAATATTCTCATTAATATTTGATTGTGTTTATGGAATATATTTTATGGAATTATTTCGTTTATATAAAATAATTTGATATAATGTTTAAAAAGATTATATGGAGCATATGTCATGAAAATAGCTATTGTAATAGGAACTCGGCCGGAAATAATTAAAATGGCCCCAGTAATTGATGAAATAATAAAAAGAAATCTTGATTATGTTTTAATTCAAACCGGCCAGCACTATGATCATGAAATGTCCGATCAATTTTTCTCTGATCTTGAATTGCCGACTCCAGACTACAATATTGGTGTAGGTTCGGGATCGCATGGTGAACAGACTGCCGAAATGATGAAAGGCATTGAAAATGTTTTTGTGGAAGAAAAACCAGATATGGTGATGGTCCAGGGTGATACCAATGCAGTCCTTGCTGGAGCTATTGTAGCATCTAAGTTACATATTCCTGTGGGTCATGTAGAGGCCGGTCTCAGGTCTTTTGATAAAACCATGCCTGAGGAAATTAATCGTATGGTGGCAGATGTTTGTTCTCAGCTCTATTATGTCCCCACTGAGGAATCTGCGATAAATCTAATTGTAGAAGGTATAAATCCTAAAAATGTGATTATAACGGGTAATACTGTGGTAGACGCCTGTTTAAGAAACCTTAAAATTGCAGAAAATAACTCAGATATTCTAGACCAATTCAAAGGTGATGAAAAGATCCTCACTTTAACCATGCACCGGGCAGAAAATGTGGATAATCTAGAAAGACTCACTCAGATTACTGATGCCTTAATAGAACTGGATGATTTAACCATTATTTTCCCAGTACATCCCCGAACCTTAAAAAACTTGGAAAACTTTGGAATTCTCTCTAAACTGGTGGAAAAGGACCATATAAAACTCATAAAACCCGTTGGTTATTTAGATTTCCTACTATTATTATCTAATTCTGATATGATCATGACTGACTCTGGAGGACTTCAAGAGGAGGCCATAACTCTGGATATCCCTTGCATGACACTGAGATATAATACGGAACGTCCTGAAACTGTTACAGCTGGAGGAAATATTTTAGTTGGTTCCAATAAAGATAAAATTATTGAAACGGCCCATCTTATTATGAATGATCTAAAAACCAGAGAAACAATGAAAAAGGCCATTAATCCATATGGGGATGGCAAGGCATCTTCTAGAATTCTAAATGTTACTTTAACTGATTATGAAAATGGTGATTTAGAAATAAAATCTCCAGAAGATATCATGAATCAATTTAAAAGAAAAATTGAATGGATAGAATCAAACATTACAGTCAGGGAATTTGAAAGTACTCAAAATGCTTTAATCAGAGTTGTTTATGATGATAATGAAGCAGCATTCCCCCATGAGGATCTTGATTTGAAAAATAAGTTTGTTTTATTTGATAAATACATTCATTAAGTAAGTTTATTCATTTAATCTTATTTTTAATGATTTGAATATTTTTTTTAAATTGGAATGTTTTTTGAGATTTTCATCAAACTTATAAAAACTTTATACAATAAACAGTTACATTTATTTAATTAATTCAATAGCTATATTTTATAAAGATTTTAATTACTATTCTGATTAAGATGAATCAAGTAATTTACAAGCAAGGATTCTTTGTTATTAAATAATTATTAATTCAAATTAATTCAAAATTAAAATTCAATTATTATGTTTTATTAAAAACAGGAGATAAAATGACTGAAGAAAGCTGTAACATAGCGATATTTGGTTTAGGCCATATAGGACTGCCAACTGCTTCGCTTTTTGCAAAAAATGGTTTTAAAGTAGTGGGTGTTGATATAAATCAGAATACTATTGAAAATGTTAATTCTGGTATTTCTCCCATAATGGAGCCTGGATTAAATGAACTGGTAAATGAAGTAGTGATTAGTGGTAATTTAAGGGCTACTAATGATGCTTCAGAAGCTGTTAAGAATTCTAATGTGCTGATTGTTATTGTCCCTACTCCTGTAGATCAAAATAAATGTTCAGACCTTTCTGCAGTGATATCTGCTTGCAAAATGATTTCTGATGGTCTCAAAAAAGGAGATTTAGTCATAATCGAAAGTACAATTCCTCCAGGAACTTGTGAAAACGTAGTAATCCCTATTTTGGAGGAAAGTGGTCTTAATTCCATAAAAGACTTTAAAGTTGCTTATACACCTGAAAGGGCTCTTCCTAATAACACATTATATGAAATGACTCATAATGCTCGAGTTATTGGTGGGATTGATGCTGAAAGTTCAAAAAAAGCGGTTTTTTTATATGAAAAAATCACTGAAGGCGAAGTTATCACAGTAAAGGATTTAATAACTGCTGAAATGGTTAAATTAATGGAGAACACTTATCGAGATACAAATATTGCTTTGGCTAATGAACTAGCTATGGTTTGCGAGTCGGTGGGAATAGATGCCATTGATGCAATTAAAGCGGCTAATTTCCACCCCAGAGTAAATATTCACACGCCTGGGCCAGGTGTAGGTGGACATTGTCTTTCTATTGATCCTTATTTCATTGTAGAGATGGCCGAAGAAACTGAGAATCCTTCAACTCTAATTAAAACCGCAAGAAATCTTAATGAATCTATGCCTCATCACGTGGTTAACATAATAGAAAAAGCGCTTCAGGAAGTTAATAAAACACTAAATAATTCTACTATCGGGGTTTTAGGTGTTGCATATAAGGGAAATGTGGCTGATACTCGGGAAACACCTGCAGAACCACTTATAATGGATTTATCTTCTCAAAATGTGAGAGTCATGGCCCATGATCCCCATGTAAATCCTGAAATAATTAGGGCCATGGGAGCAGAACCAGTTTCATTTGAAGAAGCATTAAAATGTGATTGTGTTGTTTTAATAACGGATCATAAAGAGTACTTTGATATAAATCCGGAAATGATTGAAAAATCGGTTTTTGTGTGTACTCGGCCTATTTTAGATCCAGAAAAATTCAGAAAGGAGGGGGTTATTTTTAAGGGAGTTGGAAGGCCTTGAAAGTTCTTATTTTTGAATATGCAACTGCAATGGGATTAGAAGACCCTGAATTTTTATTTGAGGGTCGGGCCATGTTGGAAGGCCTTTTAGATGATTTTAATAAAATAGAACCTGCAATAAAACATTCTATAGAACTGTCTAGATCTTTACAGTCTAGAAATTTTGAAGTCAGTTATTTAATTGCTGAAAAATTATTAAAAAAGGAATATCTGCAAAAGTGGGATGTTTGTGCTCCTTTAACTGTAAATTTTAATCCTAAAAATTGTTCTGATTTAGAAAATTGGTTGGAATCAAATATTTCTAACTTTGAAGCTTGTATATTCATAGCGGCCGAAGAAGATCTGGAACTTTATAAATTAACTAAAATAATTGAGAATAAAGGAGTAACTGTACTGGGATCCAGTTCAGATGCTGTTTTGAAATGTTCTGACAAATTAAAAACTTATGAATATCTTAAAAGTCTGAAAAATAACGTTAAAAATATAAATAACAATCTAAATCTCATAAATACTTATAAAATTGATTTAAATGAATTTATAAATGAAATAAAAGAAAAAAATCATTTTAAATCACCAATTAAATTATCAGATAAATTCTCTAATTTATTTTCTAATAATAAGAAAATGCTTATTAAACCGGCAGATGGGGTTGCTTGTCAAGGAATAAAAGTTTTAAATTCATTTGAAGAACTTCAGGAATCATTAAAACACATGGAAACCTCACTTACTCATGTTTTACTTCAAGATTTTGTTGAAGGTCAGCCCTGCAGTGTTAGTTTACTTTCTAATGGTGTTGAAGCCCTTTCCATTAGCTTGAATCTTCAAAAAATTGAATTTAATGATAATGGTTTAGAATATAATGGTGGTGAAGTTCCCTGGGATCACCCCTTAAAAGAAGAGGCATTAGGTATGGCTAAAAATATTGTAGAGTCTATTGATGGCCTTAAGGGTTATGTGGGTGTCGATATGATTCTGGCGGACAAAGTTTATTTCATAGAAATCAATTCTCGCCTTACCACACCTTATGTGGTTTTAAGAGATTTAATGGATATTAATTTGGGTCTGGCTATCGTTGATTCAGCTATGGGAAATCTTCCCGGTGAATTTAATCTTTCTGGATGTTTTGAATTCCAAAAAGGGACTGAAAAATTGGATATTATTCGAAAAAACTAGTAATTTATTTGTAATTTTAAATCTTCAAACTTATTAATAAACTAATTAAAATTCATTAAAACGTATTATATATTATTATAAATTATTAAAATATCTTAAAAAATATTTAAAACTTACTAGGGTGATATTTAATGAAAATAGCAGGATTTGACATTGGTGGGGCCAATACGGACTTAGCAATCATTGATTTTGATCAGGGAGGAGATATCGAAAATATAAAAACTGATTTCAGATATCTCCCGATGTGGATGAAAAATGAAGAACTGGGAGATTATTTACTGGAATTAATTGGGGATGAAATCGACCAACTAGATGCTGTGGGAGTCTCTATGACTGCAGAACTGGTTGATGCTTATGAAACTAAAAAAGAGGGTGTTTTGGATATTGTTAAAAAAGTTGAGGATACCTTTGATATTCCGGTGGCTTATGTGGGTCTTTCTGGTATGATGAATGCTCCCCAGGTAACTTCAGATCCACTTCAAGTGGCTGCGGCCAATTGGATTGCCACCTCTCAGATAGCATCTATAATGTCCCAAAATTGTATCCTGGTTGATGTGGGAAGCACTACTACAGATATTATTCCTATTAAGAATGGTTTAGAATGTGCTCGTGGCAGATCTGATTTGGAAAGGTTAGGAACGGGTGAACTGGTTTATACTGGAACACTAAGGACCAATGTGGCGGCTCTAGTAGATAAAGTGCCATTTGATGAGGCTTGGTTTAGGATATCTTCTGAGCTTTTTGCCATATCTGCGGATGTTCATCATGTTCTTGGTAACATCACCCCAGAAGAATACAGCTGTGATACTCCTGATGGTGCTGGAAAAGAAAAAGAAGACTCTTTAAGGCGAATTTCAAGGGTACTCTGTGGTGATCTGGATGTATTAAGTACATCTGATATTGAATCCATTTGTGATTATATTTATGCACAACAGGCCCTTAAGATTTCAGAGGCAATTTTAGAGGTTGCTGATAGGGAATTTTTGGATGAAGTAATCACCACTGGATTGGGGAGAAATATCCTAGCTGCACGTGCTGTAGAAATGGCAGGACTTGATTTCACGGGAATGGATGACTTTTTAACACCTGAAGAATGTGTAGTGGCCCCGGCAGTGGGAACGGCTATCATGATGGAAGATTATTTGAGTGAGGAGTAATTATAAAAAATTAATTAATAATCAACATTATTCTCACCTATATCATTTATCAAAGTGATATTGATATTTCACAGAGATTGATAACATGGAATTTAAAAATAGCTATATCTTGGCCATATTGATTATAGTCATCATATTAATACCCCTGGTTCTTCTTAATTTGAGTACCCATTCTCAGATTGGCTCAGATGAAAGAGGATATGTAAGCAAAGATGTTTATGCACATTATGGAGATTCTAAAATTAAAATTGCACTAGTAACTGGCATTCATGCCCGTGAATCTATTGCCATTGCTCCAGAACAATGGGCTGCCCGGGTTTTTGCTCTTTTAACTCCTGTAGAAATAATCAATTATAACATTGTAGTGGAGAAAAATCCTCAAGATTATTCTCAGGGCCGTAAAAATGGTGAAGGATTAGCTGCTACTTTCATACTTCCAGATGTTAAAAAATCTGATTATAATCTGGTTATTATTTCTCATGCACACCAAACGGGCTATGGTGAAGGATATTATGTGGCCACACCGCAGATGGATAATCCTTCGGTAAATATTGCTCAATATATTAAGTCTAATGGCTTAAATTTTAATTATTATCCTGCTGCTAAAAATGCTAAATATAAAAGTTCTTCTGCAGTTCTATTTTCTAAACCACTGGCCTTAGCAGGCTATCCTACTTTGGTTTACGAGATACCAGAGAATGTTACATCTTTTGAATCGTTTTTTATGACTTATAAACTTCTGGAAAGCAGTTATAGCTTTTTGAATTCTCAAATACAATGAATTATTATAAATAATATAAAATAAGCAATAAAAAATTATTCATAATTTATTTTTAATCTCTAAATTTTAAAATAATTTAAAATAGAAAAATGAGATATTCTGGATTTTAACGAGTATTTATTAGAATATTATTAATCAAAAGACTACTTTCAATTTAAATTTCTATTTAATACAATTAAGAATGTTATTGATTAATTTAATACCAAACATCTTTCATTCCTAAAAGATATCCAATTGAATTTGCTGAAAGATGTAAAATAGGACTTATAATCAGGGCCATTGCAATTAGCTCTAAACTAGGATTAAAGAACAATGATGAAAGTAATAATGCACCTACTACGAAATCTAACTGGTCTAAAACAGGGGCGGGTCTGCCTCGGCTAATATTAATACGTCTCTTAATAAAACTTCCTGCAGCATCACCTAATAATGCGCCTAAACCTAAACTAAAACCCAATAATGCTCCGAAGAATATATCTCCAGCAATAATTCCCTGTAATATTCCAATAGCTGTCCCAATACTAGTTCCAATTATAGTCCCTCTCCAGGTAACCCCGTCTCCTAAAATTCTTCTCCCATCTCGAAACTCATGGCCAAAATCAAGGGGGTTGCCTCCCCCAAAAGTTAATGCACTTACATTTGCAAGATATGCTGGTAGCATAAAGTATATTACATAGGCAGCCATATTTAAAACATTGATAATATCTGGATTCATCGTTTACCTCTAGATAATCATTATAATTGATGTAATTATCAAGCAATTGAAATAATTAGTTATATTTTTAACATATTATGTTTTAACATATTGCATTGATATTTAAAGAAATCAGTTTATAAGAATTAGTTTATTAATAATTAATTTATAAGATTAGTTTATAAGATTTATAACTTTATATTAAATATATATGGGTGAAATTATGGTTATCAAAAAGACAAGAAGCCTATGTCCTGAGTGCTTAAAACCCTTAGAAGCAGAAGTTTATGAGGAACAGGGCAAAGTCATGATAAAAAAAGAATGCCCAGAACATGGTACTTTTGACAATGTTTATTGGAGCAGTAGTGATATTTATAATAATGCGGAAGATTGTGATTATGAAGGATCAGGTGTTTCTAATCCTCAGACAGTCCAGGACAAAAATTGTCCAGGAGATTGTGGTATCTGTCCAGAACACGAAAGCCACACTATTTTAGGACTTATTGATGTTACTAATCGATGTAATCTAAGATGTCCGGTTTGTTTTGCCAATGCTGCCGTTTCTAAAATGTTATATGAACCTTCTTACGAAGAAATAAGGAAAATGCTCCAAAATTTGAGAGCTAATCAACCAGTAGCTACTCCCGCTGTTCAGTATGCTGGAGGGGAGCCTACAGTAAGAAAGGATATTGTTGATTTAATAAAATTGGCCAAGGAAGAAGGATTTAGCCATACTCAAATTGCTACTAATGGCCTGCGTCTGGCTAGAAAACCTGAACTGGCTAAAGAACTTAAAGCGGCTGGTTTAAATACAATCTATCTACAATTTGATGGGGTTACTGCAGAACCTTATCTGGAAATACGGAATAAAGATTTATTCCAGATTAAATTGGATGCTATTGAAAACTGTAGGAAAGCAGATTTAGGTATTGTTTTAGTTCCAACTTTAGTAAAAGGAATAAATGATCATCAAATTGGTGATATGATTCAATTCGCCGTTGATAATTTGGATATCATTCGTGGGGTCAACTTCCAGCCAGTTTCATTTGCCGGAAGAACTCCTGCTGATCAGGTAGAAGAACAGCGTATAACTATACCTGATTTCCAGAAATTTGTTGATGAGCAAACTAATTCCCAGATAGAAATTAATGATTTCTATCCTGCATCATCGGTTAGGCCAATATCTGAATTTGTAGAGGCTATTGAAGGTGAACCTCAAGTTACTTTCACCTGTCACCAGCACTGTGGTACTGCTACATATGTATTCGTGGAAGATGATGACTTAATTCCTATAAACAGATTTGTAGATGTTGATAAATTCTTTGAACTTCTGGATAAAAGTGCCGATGATATTAAAGACGGTGGATTAACTGGAAAAGCGAGAACTATTGCTCGAGCTACTCTGGATTTACCTAAAACTATTGATAGATCTAATTCTCCAAAAAGTGTTGACATTAAAGGCATATTGACTTCAGTATTCAAAGACAGATCTTACAGTTCTTTAGGAGATTTTCACCACAAAACTCTTTTAATATCCTGCATGCACTTCATGGATCCTTGGAATTTTGATGAAGATAGAGTTAAAAGATGTGTTATTCATTATGCTATTCCTGATGGTAGAATAATTCCATTCTGCACCATGAATTCACTTTATCGTGAAGAAATTGAGAAAAAATTCGCGGTACCTTTAAAAGATTAAAATAGTGTTTTATTAGACTCGAGGGTTCTGAATTGATTATCAATACTCCTTCCCGACTACATATTACTTTAATAGATCTAAATGGATCTTGTGGACGAATTGATGGTGGAGTGGGAATCACTATTTCAGACCCAGAACTAGTTCTAAAGGCAGAGCCTTCTTTTGACCGGGATCAGGGAATAAATATTTATTTTGAAGACTCGGAAAATCTCTCTGAAGATTTAATTTCGGATTATTCTCAGAAAATTAAAAAATCTGCTACTAACACTTTAAAATATTTTAATATTGATGGTGGATTTGATTTTTTTGTAGAAAAATCTTATCCAGCACATGCTGGCCTAGGATCTGGCACCCAACTTTCCCTAGCCACCTCTAAAATCATAACCAATCTAAATGATATTGAAGTAGAAACCGCTACTTTAGGCAGCATTGTAGGTCGGGGAGGAACCTCTGGAATCGGTGTTGAATCATTTAATCATGGAGGATTCATAGTTGATGGAGGACATAGTAAAAATGAGAAATTCGATTTTTTACCTTCATCTGCATCTTCTGCATCTCCACCACCAGTATTGGCCCATTATGATTTCCCAGAGGATTGGAATATAATATTAGCTATTCCTAAATTAAAAGAAAGTGTTTCTGGGAAGAAAGAAGTTAATATTTTTCAGAAATACTGCCCAATCCCACTTTCAGAAGTACAGAAACTCTCGCATCTGATTTTAATGAAAATGATGCCTGCAGTTTTGGAAAAAGATATTGAATCTTTTGGTGACGCTTTAAATCAGATTCAAAGCACGGGCTTTAAGAAAAGAGAGATGGATCTACAAAATAGGTTAACTGGGGACATACTGGATAGCATGAGAGATGCAGGTGCTCCGGGTGCAGGTATGAGTTCATTTGGCCCGACTTTATTTGCTATAACTAAAAAGAATCCCAAAACAATTTTAAATGCAGCAAAAGATGCTATGGGAGATCATGAAGGCATTCACATGATTACTCATGCTCAAAATACCGGGGCTCGAATTAAAATTGATTGAATTATCTAAACTAAAATTATTTAATAAGTATATTTACTAAATTATTAATAAACAATATTTAATTATTTAAATAATAAACAATATTTAATTATTTTAAATAATAAACAATATTTAATTATTTAAATAATTATTAAACACTCTAAAAATGGGATTGGGACAAAATACAATGAAGGAAACCTTAGAAGGAAAAGTTTGGAAATTTGGAGATAATATTGACACGGATGTCATAATACCTGGTAGATATCTCAGAACTTTCAGTCTGGATGATTTGGCTGCCCATGTAATGGAAGGAGTTAGTGCAGATTTTGCTAAAAATGTTGGTGAAGGAGATATTATTGTAGCCGACTGGAATTTTGGCTGTGGATCTTCTAGAGAACAGGCACCAGTAGCTTTAAAACACGCGGGCGTATCTGCCATCATTGCCCGATCATTTGCCAGAATATTTTATCGAAATGCTATAAATATAGGACTACCAGTTATAGTTGCAGATATTGAGGCTAATGAGGGGGATGAACTGAGGATAAACTTGGAAGATGGGATAATTCAAAATTTAAACACAAAGAAAACCTTTGTAATCGAACCCTTCAAAAAATTCATGCTCGAAATACTAAAAGACGGTGGTTTAGTTGATCACTATCTTAAAGAAAAGTAGAAAATCAGATAATTTTAAAAAATACTTAAAAATACTTAGAAATTATTTAGAATTATAATTTAGAATTATATTTAATTTTATTTTAGATTTTTAATTTCAGATTCTTTTATCTATTAATATCTAGATAAAGATAAATTCAATAAACTATATACTATAATCAATATTACTGATTTAAATTTTCATAAATTAAATTTATTAATTAATCATAACAATCTAATTCATTTGAATTATTTTTAATAAAATTTTTTAAGAGGTAACAATTATGAAATGTCCCACTTGTGGATCTAATTCTTTTGAAGTTTTAAAATCTAAAAAAGAGACTTCAAAAACTCAAGAAATAGAAAAACTTATTTTAAAATGTAAAGAATGCCAAGCCGTTTTTAGAGAAACTGTAAGCTATGATAAACCTGTTAATTTCAGAATAATAATCAGTGAACTCGACTCTTCTAGAAAGGATTTCATCAAGATTTATCCTGATGATATTTTAATTGTGGGAGACATATTACGATTAAATGATGAAGCCCTGGAAGTCACTTCCCTGGAAAATAAAAATGGTAAGCGTGTAGATAAGAGTCCGGCTTCAGATTTAGTTACTATATGGGCCTCTTCTCTAGATACTCCAGCTCGTGTTGGAATTTCCATTGATTATCACGGAAGAATCATTTCCTATAAGGTTGATGTGGATAGGGACCTTTTATTTGCTATTGGTGATGTGATAAGGATTGATAATATATTCTTTAAAATAAGTTCCATTAAAACTGAAGAAAAAAAGATGAGAAAAGGTGCGGTGATATCTACACTAGTGAGAAGAATTTATGGGAAACCATTGCCTCACAAAGTCCCTTATAAATTCAATTTGACCAGTAAAGTAGTTAAAACATCTATGGATGAAAAAACAAGAACTAAATTGTTAAATAGAATGGCCTTTACTAATTCCAAAAAATAAGTAAATATTTCTCCAAGTTATCATACTTTTTTCCTAAAAAATGGGGTTTATAATTAGCTGTTTGTGATTTTATGAGCAAATTACATGGGGATAAAAATAAATTTCAGAAACGATTATTAGAACGCCAAAAACTGGTTAAAAATCTTCTAAGCTTTGGTTATATTAAATCAGATAGTGTTAAAATGGCTATGGAACGAGTTCCTCGTGAAGAATTCTTACCAATTGAGCAAAAACCCTACGCTTACATTGATAGGCCATTACCCATTGGTGAAGGCCAGACTATTTCTGCACCGCATATGGTGGCCATTATATGTGAAATTCTTTCTTTAAATGATGAAATGAAAGTTTTAGAGGTGGGGACTGGTTTTGGATATAATGCAGCGGTGGTTGCTGAAATATTAGGTGAAAATGGTCAATTATATTCTATAGAACGTGTTGAAGGTCTTTTTAAAATTGCAAAAGAGAACCTTAAAAGAACTGGTTATGAAAATGTTAAAGTTGTTTTAGGGGATGGATCTTTAGGTATTCCTGAGGCAGCACCCTTTGATAGAATTTATCTTACTGCAGCAGCTCCAAACATACCCAAAACTCTTAAAAATCAACTTGCTATTGGTGGAAAGATTTTAGCGCCCATAGGTCAAATTGATCAATTTCAAGAACTAATTTTAATGGAGAAAATTTCAGAGGGCGAGTTTAAAACTTCTAATTTAGGTGGAGTTGCCTTTGTACCGCTTATTGGTGAACATGGCTGGTGATGGGCTGTTTTTTAATTCAGATTCACATAAATGATACTCATTACCTCAAATCAGTTCAATGAAATTCAATATTAGGATTAAATTTTTTTGATTTATATCACATTTATATATCATAATTTTGTAAACAATTGTTAACTGATAACATTTAATAATTGAATTTGAATTTCTAATTCTTATTACAATGGATAATTAATAATAACTTAGTATAAAATAACTCAGTAACTTTAGACCTGTATTTTAAAATTCTATATTCTAATTACTTTAATCAACTTAAAATAACTTTAATTGACATAATAAATCTTATAAATCATTTAATTCGTGATAAAATGAAAGTTTATATTGAAACTTTTGGATGCACCTTTAATCAGGCTGATTCTCAAATAATGGCCGGCCTGCTTCAGGAAAACAATGCAGAGATTGTTAAAACAATTGAAGAAGCTGATGTGGCCATTTTAAACACTTGTTATGTGAAACATCCAACTGAACACAAGGTTATTAATAAAATAAAAAAATTTAACCAAGATTATCCTGATAAAAAGCTCATCGTGGCAGGGTGCATGGTGGAAATTGAACCAGAAAAACTGCACCAAATAGCTCCAGAAGCAGGATGGATTGGTCCACATCAGATTAAAAAAGCCCCAGAAGCTGTTGAGTCTGCATTGTGTGGGGAAAACCTCCGATTAACTGGATTTTCCAGGGAAGAAAAAGTGGGCCTTCCTAAAATGCGTTTCAATCCATATATTCACATAATTCAAATTTGTGAGGGATGCCTTGGTAAATGCAGTTACTGCTGCACCAGATTTGCCAGAGGTGGCTTGCAGAGCTATCCTTCCAAAGCTATTAAAGAAGAGGCCCGCCAGGCCCTAAAAGAAGGCTGTGTGGAAATTCAATTAACGGCTCAAGATACAGCAGCTTATGGAAAAGAAACAGGGGAAAAACTTTCAGATCTTATTAAATCTATATCCTCATTAGAAGGTGATTTCAGAATCAGAGTGGGTATGATGCATCCTAAGAATATGATGGATGATGTGGATGGCCTAATTGAAGCTTTTAAATCAAAAAATGTTTATAAATTCCTTCATATTCCTATTCAAAGTGGAAATGACCAGGTTCTCCATGATATGCATCGGGGCCATACGGTGGCTGAATTCAAGGAAATTATCACTGCTTTTAGAAAAGAAATCCCTGAAATCTCCATTGCTACAGATATAATTGTGGGATATCCTACTGAGGATGAAGCGGCCTTTGATGATACTTGTGATTTAATAAAAGATATTAAACCTAATTTTATTCACCTTTCCAAGTATAAACATCGCCATAGGGCAGAGTCTTGTGCTCTGGATGAAATTCACTTCACAGAATTAAAAAGACGTTCTAAATTCATGGAAGGTATTAAGACAGATATAACTCGTGAAGATAATCAAAAACTAATTGGAACAACTCAGGAAGTTCTGGTGGTTGAAGAAGGTCGAAAAGGCGGGTTTATTGGAAGAACTAACTCTTACATGCCGGTGGTTGTCCAAGATGCTGAAGTGGGATCCTTTAAGATAGTTAAGATTACTGAGGCCACTAGCACTTACTTGAGGGCTGAATAAACATACTTTTATTTTTTTTTAGATATTTAATATAAATTCTTATTTTGTATTTTTTCTTTATAATTTAATAATAACTATTTTATATAATTTATGATTTAATTGTAATACTAATCACTTATTAATATTAAATTAATAATTAAATTAATGATTTTATATCTTGATTAAAATTGTTATTTTTACTAAAAAACTAAAATGGAAGCTTTAAAATGGGATATTTAAGATGTGATAATTGTAATGGTTATTATGAGCTTGAAGATGATGAGTCTCCTGATGATTTTGATAATTGTCAATGTGGAGGTAATTTAAAGTATATTGAGAATAACAATCATTTTTCAAATTCTAAAATGCCTTTGAGATGTTCAAATTGTGCACATGTTAATATTAGGGGAGTAAAATCATGTTCTCAATGTGGAACATCATTAGATGAAGCTAGAAAAGTTGGTAGGGGATCTGCGAATTATAAACGGGAACAACTTGAAAAAGAAATAAAATCTGAGGGTAAATCAATGATATTTGTTGGTGTAATCCAAATAATATCCTTAGGATTTTTAGATCCTCTATGGGGCATTATGTTAATCATAGTTGGAGTTCTTTGTTTTATAATTGTTAGTAGGGTGATGCTGGTGATATCTTCATTGATAGTACTAATTGCCGGTGCTTTTAATTTTTTTGCTGGGGGATTATGGTCTCTATTTGCCATGTTTCAGCTGGTAATTGGGTTTAAATATTTGTATTATGCTATAAACTGGCGTTCAAAAAATCCAAACTCAAATTAGGTTTTAAATTTGTTATTAATATTTTATTAATTCATCTGATTTATTTAAATCATTAAATTTTAAACATTTAAATTTTAAAAAAGATTATAAATTTAATCAATTTGAGCTTGAAAAATCGAAAGATTTGTAGAATGTTATGTATTTATCATTCGGATAATTCTGATAAACAAAAATCCATTTTTATATTACCATTAATAGTTTTCATGTAAAATAATTTCATGCAATTATTCAACTCTCCAATGGATTACTATTGGTAATGGAGACTGAAAATATACGACTTTTAATTATCACAATTAAAAATAAAGCAAATAAAACCAAATAAATATATATTACTTTGACAAAAAGATTCACATAAGAATTTTTTCGGTGATACGATGCCTTTTTTAGAATGTGATAACTGCGGGGGATACTATGAATTGGAAGATGGTGAATCCCTCGATGATTTTGATGTATGTCAATGTGGAGGAGAATTAAAATATTTTAATTCACTGTCGAATTTTTTAGATGATCAACCTGCTTTTTATCATCAAAATAATTCCGGCTCCAAGAAAAGCAGAGGTGGCTTTGGTTTTGGAAGTCTTGCAAGCAGTTATCATAAAAAGGCGCCGGATGAATACACCTTAGGGCCTAGTAGTTACAATAATAGTCTGAGTAGAAACGCCAGTAGCTTTGGCCAGAATAATCAAGAAAAAAACCTCCCAAAAATATCAAAACCAGGATTTTTAGGAAGAATAAGTTTTTTAGGCCTTTTCGCAGGGCTATGTATTACAATTTCAGGTTGTTTACTCTCTTATGTTTTATTCTTTAATTATCTCTATTCCACGGCCATTAATGTTTTCAGTTCCACTGGAAATGTCATGACTACTATTTCTGTGCTTGGTTTTTTAATATACGGAATTTTATTTGTTATAGCCGTAAGTGCAAGTGCGATAGCCTCATTTATTGGTGGTAGTAGGAGTTATGGTGATGGTCTTTTAAATGGACTTCTTTTAGGAATTATAATTATTTTCTCCGCTCTTTTATATGTGAATCACCTTACTGGAATGTCACTGGCCTTAATGGCTGCATTTGTTCTGGGATCTGTGTTTATTTCTCTAACATCCTTTGGAGGATTTGTAGGAATAGCATTTAGAAAAATAATTTTTAGATCTTAATTTGATATCTAAAAATTAAGAAACAATTTTATTATTTTATTTATAAATTAATATAATCTAAATATTTTTAAAATTAAAATCTTCCCCTTAGAAGCTTCTTCTGGAGTTTTTCCATTTTTTTAGATTCTTTTAATTGTTTATTTGTTTTTGATGATTCTAAAACAAAACTTCCTTGATATCCACAGTTTTCACACTTCCAGATTCCAGCTTCTGGATTAAACCATTTAATTTTCTTTGATCCACATTTTGGACATGATGTAACACTCTTCACGATTTCACCAAATAATTTTTAATATCTATTTCTTTATTTCATTTGGTAAAATTTAATATTATCTGGCTTAATTGTTATAAAAATGTGAATTAAAAGAGTAATTTATTCTAAAATGATGAATAATAACGAATAATAAGAGTATTTTAAATAAATCAAAAGTAAAAACAAATTTTTAAAAGTTAGTGCCGTGGGCCGGACTTGAACCAGCGACATCCAGATCTTCAGTCTGGCGTTCTCCCAACTGAACTACCACGGCATAATATGGGCCGGACGAGATTCGAACTCGTGATCACCTCCGTGTCAGGGAGGTATCATACCCCTAGACCACCGGCCCTAAGGAGCGTCCATCTTCAATATAGTTGTATTCCTATATAACCTTTTCTATTAGAACTCTATTAATCTGCTTTTCTAAAAGGAATTATGATAATCTTCTTAATAATTCCCTTGCTCTCAAAAAACATGATTTTTTTTATTTTTATCAATTTTTTAGGAATAAACTAATTTATTAGAACTTATAAATACTTATTAATTAGTATCAACATAAAATAAACTAACTTATTTTAATTTTTTTAAGAGGATAACATGGATAAAAAAACTTTTAATGGTTATGGATTCCATGAAAAATTGGAAGATACAACTATACAGAATGGCATAATTGTTTCATTAATAGCAGCTTGTACTATAATAACTGTTTATTTCCATATATTTTTAAATATAAATACTTTATTCACTCATTTTTACTATATACCTATTATTCTTTCTGCTTTATGGTGGAAACGGAAGGGGTTAGTGGTCACGGCTTTTTTGTCTGTAGTTTTAATTGTCACTCGTTTGAATATGGGATCATCATTTTTTGGTATTGAAGATGACCTTTTTAGAATTGCTATTCTATTTTTTGTGAGTATAGTGGCCATATTATTAGCTGAAAGTATTGCATATTCACAAGAATCCTTCAAAAAGATTAGTTATCAAAATAAACTTGTTTTAGACTCTGTTGGTGAGGGAATATATGGTGTTAATAAAAATGGAATTATCACATTTTTTAATTCATTTGCAGAAAAATCAACTGGCTTCTCTTTTGATGAAGCCATTGGAGAAAATTCACATGAACTAATGCACCACACTAAATCTGATGGAACTCCATTCCCTTTAGAAGAATGTACTGTACATAACTTCAGTCTTTTAAAAGGAGTGAGTAAAAGAGTAACTAATGAATTATTCTGGAAGAAAAATGGATCCAGTTTTCCAGTTGAGTATATGGTCACTCCTATTATTGAATCTGGAGAAACAAAAGGAGCAGTTGTGGTATTCCATGATATTTCCGATAGAATACAAATGGAAAATGCTCTAAAAAATAGTGAAGAAAAATTTAGGGAAGTATTTAACAAAGTTAATGATATCATCACTCTGATTGAATTAAAGCCAGATGGGCATGCTGGAAAATATATTGAAGTTAATGATGTAGCAGTAGAGACTTTAGGTTACAATTTGGACGAATTTCTTCAAATGACTCCTGGTGATATTGGTAAAAAAGGAGAAGTCACTCGAGATGAAGTAAATATTCTTTTAAATGAGGGTAAGGTAACCTTTGAAAGGACTTATATTACTAAAGATAGGATAGAAATTCCTGTTGAAATCAATTCTCATATTTTCGATTTTAAAGGAAAAAAAGTGGCATTGTCTGTGGCCAGGGACATTACCTATAGAAGAAAGGCTGAAAATGCCATACGCGAGAGTGAAGAGAAGTATAGGTCCCTAATTGAATCTGCCAAGGATCCTATTTCTGTAATGGATTCTAATGGTATTTTCATCTTGGCTAATACGGCAGGGGCCCATAGTTTAAATATGGAACCCTCTGAATTGATTGGCCAATCTTTAATGGATATTTTTCCGGAAAGTGCTGAACTGCAAATGGAATCTATTCAGAAGGTTTTTAATACGGGAAAAGGATTAGAGATTGAATTACCTGTAAAGCATGATGAGGTTATAGGTTGGTATAGTACTAGCATACAACCACTTTTCGGGCCTGAAAACAATGTTAAAAGTGTACAAACAATTTCCAGAGATATTACTGATATTATGGAAACACAAAGGAAATTGAAGATGGCCTTGGAAGAAAAAGAAATGTTACTCAAAGAAATCCATCACAGGGTTAAAAATAATTTGATGATAATATCTAGTTTATTAAGTATCCAATCACGTTTCATTAAAGACAAGGAAGCTCTTGGTATTTTTAAGGAAAGTCAGAATCGAGCTAAATCCATGGCCCTTATTCATGAGAGATTATATCGATCTACTGACTTGAAAAGAATTGATATGGGGGACTATATCAGAACACTTTCAAATGACCTTTTCCACACTTACGTTATTAATGCCCAAAAAATTCAGATTAAATTAGATGTTGAGGATATTATGGTGGACATTAATACGGCCATTCCCCTGGGTCTTATCATTAATGAAATAATTACCAATGCCCTGAAACATGCTTTTCCTAATGACATGCCGGGAACTATATTGATTTCATTCCATAGAGTGGGAGATAAACTAAAACTAGAAGTTTCCGATGATGGAATTGGGTTCCCTAAAGATTTAGATTATAAAAATACGTCTTCAATGGGATTACAATTAGTTAATAGTCTTAGTAATCAAATTGATGCAGAATTAAATGTGGTCATGGAAAAAGGAACTAGTTTCCAGATAACCTTTCCAGAAAAAACTTTTTAGACTTCTTAATTTTTAATTAAAGTATTAAATAAGCTTTAATAAAATTTTAAACTTAATTAAATCTAAATCAATTAATTTTCAGGGTTAAATAATATTAAAAAAATAAGAAATAAAGTAAGATATTATTATTATTATTATTATTCTATTTTCATGAATTGTGATTTAGGCGCTCCACAAATTGGGCATTTTTCAGGAACTTCATTTTCTAATACGGTGTTTCCACAAATCTGACACACGTAGTAGTTCACGTCTTCGTTTTTATCCATGTTTGCTAGAACTTCTGCATATAACTTGGCATGGATCTTTTCCACGGCATTAGCATTGGCAAAGGTGATAACTGCAGCTTCATTACCTTCAGCATTAGCTTCTTCTATGAAACCAGGGTACATTTGTTCGAATTCTTCAGTTTCTCCTTCAATTGCTTCTTTGAGGTTTTCTTCAGTGCTTTTAATACCACCCATTACTCGAAGGTGGGCGTGAGCATGTACAGTTTCAGCATCGGCGGCAGCTCGGAATAGTTTTGCAATGTGTGTGTGTCCTTCAGAGTCTGCTTTTTTAGCAAAGGCCAGGTATTTTCTATTAGCTTGAGATTCGCCAGCAAAGGCTTCTTTTAAATTATCCATGGTACTCATTTTCATTTCTCCTTTTATGTATCATAACTATATTAATTTAGATACAATATTAATTTTTTCTATAAAATATGATATAAATAAAAATCTGGTTAAATATAATAAAACTGGCTATTTTTCTATTAATTGATTAAGTTGTTCCAATTTCAGGTTTATTAACTTAATAATATCTTAAAATAAAATAAACGATCTAATATTGCTTTAATAAAAAAATAAAAATAGAAATAAAAAAAATTATCGTAATAGAAGCTTAAACTTATTGTTTAGCTGCCATTTCTATATCATTAGCTTTGACGGTTTTTCTACCAGCGTGCTTTGCAAGCTCGACAGCTTTTCGGGAAATTTCTTCACCTTTCTCTTCGAGAGCTTTGGCTAAAGCCTCCTTTGCGTCGTCGCTTATTCTTTGTGCACCGGCATTTTTGATGATTCTGCCTACTGGTGCAATTGGTAATTCGGCCATAATTTCACCTCCAGATTAACCTAGGACTCTAGTATATTTAAATTTATCGGTAATTATGATGTCTGGAACCACCAGTGAGTGCATACTGTATAGGGTGTTGAGATATTCATTAAACCAAAACTTTTAAAGATATAGACTGAGATACTAAATCGCATGTTTGGTAAGTTGAACATTAAACCCCGCACCGAGGAAATTTTGGAAGGAGCTTTTAAAGGGCCAATTTCTGTTGAAGATGCATTATATTTGATTAACACTACTGGAAATGATTTAAATGCATTATTAATCACAGCGGACCTTCTAAGACACGAATTAGTCGGAGATGAGGTGACATTTATTAAAAATTGGAACATCAACTTCACCAATATTTGTTCAGGAACTTGTGGTTTCTGTGCTTTTAAAAAGGATTCAGAAGACTCAGATTCTTATTTTTTAGAAATATCAGAACTGGTAGTGCGGGCAAAGTCTGCTGCAGATAATGGTGCCCGGGAAATATGCATTCAAGGTGGCCTTCATCCAGAAGTAGATGCCTATTTTTATGAAAAAATCTTAAAAGAGGTCAAGGCTGAACTTCCAGATATCCACATTCATGCCTTCTCACCAATGGAGATATATTCTGGTTCAAAAAAAGCGGGTTTATCATTGGAGGAAACTTTAAAGATGCTTAAAGATGCAGGTTTAGGGTCCATGCCGGGAACTGCAGCTGAAATTTTGAATGATGATGTTAGAGAAATTATCTGCCCTGGAAAGTTGAGTACTGCTCAGTGGATTGAAGTAGTGGAAACGGCTCATCGTGTGGGAGTTCCTACTACTTGCACCATGATGTATGGTCATGTGGAAACATTGGAACATAGAATAGAACATTTAGACATTTTAAGGAACATCCAAAAGAGAACTGGGGGCTTTACCGAGTTCGTCCCCCTAACATTTATGCACCAGCACGCTCCAATTTATCAGGAAGGTATTTCTAGACCTGGCACGACTGGAGTGGATGATTTAAAGCTTTATGCAGTTGCCCGTTTAATGTTCCATGATTCTATTAAAAATATTCAGGTTTCCTGGGTTAAGCTGGGCTTTAAATTTGCTCAAATATGTCTAATGGCTGGAGCTAATGATTTAGGCGGGACTTTGGGTGAAGAGAATATTTCAAGGTCTGCTGGAGCGTCATATGGTGTTAGAACTGAAGTTGATAATTTACAGGCAATTATTGAAAATTTAGGAAGAATTCCAGCTTTAAGAGATACTATTTATGAGAATATCACTAAAATATAGGTTTTTTATTATTTAATCAGCTTAAAATTTAATCATGTTAAAAAATTTATATTAATTTATATTTCTATATTTTTCTTAAAATTATTCGATCTCCTTCATCCACCTTAAAAAAAAGTTCTAAATTCTGGGTAATCCGACCAATATGATTAACCTCGGAATAGGGCTGTGTATCTCCAAAAAAGATACAAAATGCATACCCTGGTGGCCAGTAGGAAATGTCTCCTATTTCAGCCATTTTAGAAGGATTTTCTTCGTCCAAAGTAACTGGAATATCAAAATAAATCTCTTCCAACCAGAGCAAGGCCTTATTTTCTAGGGGAAGATTTTCATAAATAGCCTGAGCCGATTGAGGGTTTCTATCATCCAGTTCTACAATGGCCTTTCCTTTTCCTTCCACTTCAATTTCTATTTTCAAATTTAACACCCGTTTTTAATCAAATAAAATCGTAATGACTAAAAAAATAATGAATAATGATTTTTATTTAATTTTTATTTATTATTATTATTATTCCTCTTTTTCATCTTCTTTCATCATTTCTTCAATTATCTGAACTCCGGTGGAAGTTCCTAATTTATCTGCCCCGGCTTCTATCATGGCCAGTGCGGTTTCAAGATCTCTTATCCCACCAGCCGCTTTAATTTTCATATCCGGCCCTATAGTTTCTCTCATTAGTTTAACGTCTTCTATAGTAGCTCCAGATAGGCCACCATAAGCAGTGGATGTCTTCACATAATCTGCCCCTGATTTTTTAGCTATAACACAGGATACGACTTTTTCTTCCTCATTTAAAAGAGCAGTTTCCAGAATAACTTTCACTATTTTCCCTGAGGCTGCTTCTACCACGGCAGTGATGTCTTTTTCTAAAAGATCTTCCAGACCAGATCTAATGGCCCCAATATTCATCACCATGTCGATTTCATCTGCACCATGTCTTATGGCTTCTTTAGTTTCAAAAGCCTTGGTTTCGGGTGTACTCACTCCCAGTGGAAATCCAACAACGGAACAGACATTGATGGGGCTGTCCTGAAGTATTTCACTGGCCAACTGAACATTGGTGGCGGTAACCACGGCACTGGCAAAATTATATTTTACAGCCTCGTTACATAGCTTAATCACATCGTCTTGGGTGGTATCGCCCTTAACATTGGTGTGGTCAATCATTTTGGCCAGATCATGTGGTTTTTTTATCTTAGAAAGTCTATCTGCCCCATATGTGTTCTTCTTTTCACTCATTATTTCACTACCCTTTATTTAACTAATTTAACTATTTCTAATTTTAAATTTGTTTTTATAAGTAAAAATAAAAAATTTAAGAGAATTTAAAATATTAAGTGGATTATTTAATATATTTCCAATATTTTTATCTCCAATACTTAAGAAATATTTTGAATTAGGAATGTATTTTTGATCAAATCATTATATTTTTTATTCAAATCAACTTTTTAGCCATATAAGGCCCTTCTCTTTCATATCCAAACTTACGATAATAGTTCCGAGTCCCTATTCCACTGATAATGACCATTTTTTCGCGATTATATTTTTCTCTTGCTATTTCTTCAGCTTGAGCCAGTAATTCTTCTCCATAGCCCACGTGTTGACCTACCACAGATTTTTTCTCTCCGATGGGAACTAAAGAACCATAAACGTGGAGTTCTCTCACCAAAGCAGTTTGATCATCTATTTCTACTCTATGGGCATTATTTGATGGAATTCTAAGCCTTAAAAACCCAGCCAGAACATCGGAAATCGGGTCTTCCTGGGAAAGGAATATTTCTTCACCACCCACTGAAGAATAAGTTTCTTCCATTAGCTGTATTTGGTCTAAATCAGCTTTTATTCCTCTTGAAGCTTGATGACCCACTTCTCTACATCTAATACACTGACATTGGACTCCCTCTTCTTCTAAACGATTATAAACTAGCTCTCCTAAATTAGACTTTTGCACCCCGGCTTCTATTAATGGTGAAGGAATATCCCGTTGTATTCTCATAGTTCTAACCCATTTAGGGAGCATTTTTTTTATTTCTACTATAAGATCAACGGCTTCTTCAGTTGTGTAAGGTTCATAATCTCCTTTTTCCCACATAGCATGCATTTCACTCCCTTTAGTGATTAAACAGGGATATATTTTCAGCATGTCTGGTTTAAAGGAAGAATCATTGAATAAGCGATTGAATATTCTCATATCTCTATCAAAATCTGCGAATAATCCTGGCATGAGGTGCATAGCCACTTTTATTCCAGAATCTCTCAGTACTCGATTGGATTCAATCACATCTTTTACACTGTGACCTCTTTTTATGCGTTGATATATGTAATTATAAATGGTTTGAACACCCAACTCAACTCGGGTAACACCCATATTAAGCATACGATTCACATCTTCCACTTTACAGTAATCCGGGCGAGTTTCAAAGGTAATTCCCACACATCTTATCTTTGATGATTCATTGGCTTTTTGGGCATCTTCCATAAGTACGTATTTTTCTGGGCCGTAATGAGTTATAGATGAATTTAAAATGGAACTGGGGGATGAATTGTCAGGGCTTTCTGGTATTTCATCCATAATCTCATGTTTCAAATTTATCTGAGATTCTTTTAAACCAAAGTCAACCATGGCTTCCAGGCACTTGGCCACAAACCATTCCTGATAACATAAGAAGTGGGCTGGGAAAGTTCCACCCATAATTATTAATTCTACCTTATCTAATGCATGTCCTATACTGTTCAACTGTCTTAAACGGTTATAAACTTGGTCATAAGGATGGAATTTATACATTCTGGCCCGGAGTGCAGCAGGTTCCTCTCCAGTGTAACTAGGTGGTGCATTATCACTTTCTGGACAATATAAACAGCGTCCATGGGGACAATCTTGGGGCTGGCACATTACAGCCACTATGGCCACACCAGATATTGTTCTGGTGGGTTTTTTCACTAAAACATCACCCAGAATCTTCTTTTCACTGGGAGTGGCATATTTTAGAATAAGGGAATTACTCATGAATTCTTCCAATTTAAAGTCACGACAGGCCTGGCGCTTTGCTTTTTCCAGCTCTTCCTTTGAATTGATTTTTCCTTGAATTATATGTTCAATTATGGTTCTGCAGGCATTTTCCATGCATTATTCTCCCTATTTTTGAATTATTTTTGGATATTAATTTGAATATGTAAATCAGGAAATATGATTAAATCAGATATTATTATACATAATTTTTAATTTTATAATTATTTTATTAATA
>Ga0351937_1077_pt1 | contig 31840 bp, 31 predicted proteins | sample TotcelHT113001M9_FD_206857 | JGI IMG/M metagenome (GOLD analysis project Ga0351937, IMG submission 206857) | Enriched cells from coal bed in the Powder River Basin, Montana, United States - Total cells T11 rep2 HSBNCT.T11.300.1.M9 ... | reverse complement strand
CCGATGGGTCTTGGTGGGGATACCACGTGCCTCGCGGTAAAGGTCAGGACAGCAGGATGTCACACTGCCTCGCTTCCGGGTTTTCACATCATCAGTGCTGGGCCGCCCGGCGTGCATCAGTGGAGGTTTTTATATGAAACACTTAACCACCCCTCTGGGGAGTGAGATTCTCGATCTTACTGTTGGCGAACTCATTACCCTTTCCGGGACAGTTTATACTGCACGTGACGAAGCGCACATGCGGATGATGGAGGCAGGTATACCTTTTAATTCGCAAGGTAGTGTCATATATCATTGTGGCCCGGTAATTCAGGATGATACAATAGTGGTAGCCGGTCCAACAACGTCTGCCCGGATGAATTCTCTGACTGGATTTTTTCTTGATGCAGGAGTAAAAGCCCTTATTGGTAAAGGGGGGATGTCAGAAAAGGTTCGTGAGCAACTTCGTGGCAGAGCAGTGTATTTTGCGTTCACGGGTGGATGTGCAAATCTTGCAGCTGCCCGGATGCAGCTTGAAGGAGTGCATTTTCCAGATCTAGGGATGGCAGAAGCAGTCTGGCAGATACGTCTGGACAAACTACATCTTTTGGGATTGTGACATAGATAATTGGAATACCAGTATCCTGACAAAGAGGAGCCTTTCGTTCTTCTGCAAGCCTGATATTTTCAAGAATATTTGTAAGTTCCTGCCTGGCAATATCTGCTGAATCTGATCTGGCAGCCTCAATTATCCGGGTTTTCACATCATCAGGTAGATAGATTTGTGCCCTGCTTACTGCCTGCTCAGTAGCATGAGAAATACGTGCAAGTATAGCAGGGGATGGAGTAAAACACATAATTACGTGTAAGATTGGGAAGAATATACGGCTATCGAAGAAAAGTTGAAACAGCAGGCAGAATAATTAATTCCCGAAAGGGAGAATTCTGCCGGCATTTACCTGCCAGCAGATTCAAAAAGAATATTTCAGACTTCGTCCTTGATATCTATTTCTAGATGTGTTGGTGACGGAAGCTTGTGGCCACCGTGCCGAAGAGCATTCTTGACTTTTTCAACACTCTGTGGGTTTGCATAACAGGTGTAAATTTTCTGACCCGGAATCACCCGTGCTGCAGTACCGACTGCTTTACCGAAAGCATTTCGCATACCCTGCGAAACACGGTCAGCACCAGCGCCGGTTGCCTGCTTGTTTTCACGCAGAACATGGTGTGGATATGTACGGAGTTTCAAATGATAGTTACTCCTTCCAAGATCTTTGTTCAGTTTTCTGTTGATGCTCATACGAGCTGCTTCCAATGCCGAGTGGCGAATCTGGCAGCTCTCGTCCACGATAAGGTGGACTTCCATTGGAAACTCAGCAGTGAGGTTCCCCATATCAAACTGGACGACCTTGATACCGGGGATACCACCCATATATTCCTTACGGGTATAGGCTTTCTTTGCGAGTTTCCTGTACATGCAGTTGGGCTTTCTGACCATTGGACGTATCTCCTCAGTGGTATATGTGCTTTAGTAAATGGACAAAATTCGTATTAATCATTTGCCTGTTTTGATGATTCTTCGATGAGACTTAGCACATCTCTTCGAAGGCTGGCAAACAGTGGGGCGGTCCGGTCACGTGGACGCGGAATTGTGACTGAAACGACTGCGCGTATCCTTCCTGGCCTTGCACTCATGACTACAATTCTATCAGAGAGAAAGACCGCTTCATCAACACTGTGCGTGACAAAGAGAATTGTCTTTTTAGATCTCTCCCAGATAGAAAGGAGTTCTACCTGCATTTTATTACGAGTCTGAGCATCGAGAGCGCCAAAAGGCTCATCCATTAAAAGGAGATCAGGATCATTTGCAAGGGCCCGTGCAATCGCAACCCGCTGACGCATTCCACCAGATAATTCAAAGGGATAACTTTTTTCAAACTGTTGAAGTCCGACAAGTTCAATAAATTTGTGCGCGATTTCATGACGCTGTTTTTTGGGTATACCACGCATCTCAAGGCCAAATGCGATATTGTCACGAACATTTCGCCAGGGAAAGAGCGAGTATTCCTGAAATACCATTCCAACCTTTGGACCCGGCCCAAGAATAGGATTCCCATCAACCATTACTGATCCGGAGGTTGATCTGTCAAGCCCTGCAATAATTCGAAGCAGGGTTGTTTTCCCACATCCGGATGGCCCGACAAATGAAATAAACTCATCATCTTCTATAGTCAGGCTGACATTCTCAAGTGCAGGAACATCAATCCCATCCTCGCGGGAAAAAATCCGGGTAATATCAGAAATATCAACACTGCCCATCAGTTCACCTCCCCAACGCGCCAGCGAAGCAGGCTGCGCTCCATTCCATATCTGAAGATATAATCAACCAGTAGACCTATGAAGCCTAAAATGAGCATGTAAACAAGTACATTGTCCATCTGATGCAGATTGTAATACCACCAGATTTTCTGGCCAAGTCCAAAGCGCGAGACACCAAACATCTCAGCTGCTACAAGGCACATCCATGCTACCCCGGATGCTATCCGGAATCCTGCTGCCAGATGGGGAAGAGCTGCCGGGAGGGCAATATACCTGATTAGAGAGAGGCTTTTAGTGCATCCAAGCATTTTTCCTGCTTCAACAAAAACCCGGGGGATACTTTTGAACCCTTCATAGGTATTGATGAGTATGGGAAAGACTGCACCAATAAAAATGACAAACCCTGCAGAAAAGTTCGTCAGACCAAACCAGACAATTGCAAACGGAATCCATGCAAGTGGAGGAATGGGTCTGATTATTTCAATCAGAGGATCAAGAAGTTGATTAATTTTATCAAACCACCCGATACAGATACCCAGAGGCACACCAATGACGAGGGCTAACGCAAGACCAATGCCAAAATGCATGAGGCTTGTCAGAATATCTATCCATAAAACCCCGGATGCATAAAGGGCAATAAACGCCAGAACTGCGTCAGTAAAGGAAGGAAGAATAAACTTGTTTTGGACGATGTAGTCTGATAATATCTGCCAGAATACTATTGCTACAGTTATTGATATAATCAGATATACCGGTGATTTTTTTTTAGCCGGTTTAGTCGTGTTCATTTAGATTTCTCACAATCCGGATCATGCTGATAGTTCACATTTAAGGTTCTGGTCCGTTCTTCTTATATGTTACAGAAAAGAGCCAAAAAAATTAGGATCAGAAAGATCCCAACACCTGATTACTGAGCAATTTTTGCCCAGAAACTGGTGTCAAAAAGGTCCTGCTCTGTTACAACTTTTTTAATATAGCCAAGTGACTGTTGCTCTGATGCAAAGCCAGTTACGGATTTGATAATAATACTCGGATCAGCAACCCATGAACCATCCCACTCTTTCAGAGAAAGTATGATGACAGAAGTTTTCATCCCAGTCATTTCAGCCATATATCCGGCTGCTTCCTCGGTATTTTCCTTATTATAGGTAGTTGCTTTCTGATGAATTGCGAGCACTTCTGATACAATTGCAGGGTGGTTTTTGATCATATTTCCACTGGCAACAAGCACGCAGCACGCATGGTCTGGAGCCATTTCACCAGAGTGAACAATAATTTTTCCTGCGCCGGCCTGCTCAACGGTTGTTGGAGCTGGAGCAGGCAGGAATACGGCATCAACTTTACCTGCGATAATGGCCGTTGTTGCGTCACCCGGTCCCATGGCAACAATCTCCACATCTTTCGCATCATCTATACCCTGCTCTTTAAGCCAGGTGCGCAGAATTGTATCCTGAATCGTGCCGGCGGGGAAAGTTGCAATCTTAAGACCTTTGAGATCGGCAGGGGTTGCATATTCCAGGCCGGTCCGAAGCACAAGGTCAGATCCCTGAGTCTGTACGGCTCCAATGATTTTTGCATCAAGACCTGCGGCAACTGCTGTTACGAAAGGTGCAGATCCAACATAGGCGAAATCAAGGTCTCCAGAAAGCATTGCCTGCATTTCCGGGGCTCCGGTTGGGAAATTAAATGCTTTTACTTCTTTGATACCTAATGGTGCAAGAGTCTCATTGTAAAATCCCTTGCTATAAGCAGTCATAAAAGCCATCTGATGAGTGCTGGGCTGGTACCCAATGTTTAATACCGTTTTTTCTGCTGCAGCAGGCGTCACCTTACTTACCTGCTCAACGGCTGTAGTTTCAGAAGTTTGCGGGGCCGTAGTGCAGCCACACAAAAACACTGCTCCTGCTACCATTATTAAAACGGTGAGTAATGCGATTGTTCGCTTCAAATCAGGAATTCTCATACAAGTGACATATGAGATTCACACAGACTTAAACCCGTCGAAGAATTCTCGATTGCGATATTCAATTAACCCATTTGTATTAATATTTTCTTTTCAGTTATCCAGATTGTACACTCCTTGTGAAGTATTATGCACATGCGAATACTGCACGTCCAGCATTGCAGAGAAATAATCACTGATACTATCAATTTTCCCGAGTTAATATACAAAATTCCATGCTGATCAAAGGCGTCTGATGATCAGTAATTTGAACTTTCCATGGTTAATGTATGGAAGGTTAGATGGCAAAATGAAACTATCATCACATATTGCATGTAATGAAAATTCACGAAAATACCATTGGATGCAGAATTGAGGAGAATACAGGTGCAAAAAGACGTAGTACGGCAGGGCAGGCTAGGGGGAGTTCGAAACAGCGATATCGAATCATTTCTCTCATCAATGGCAGCAGACAAAAACATAGCTCACGCAGATCTCCTCGTTGACATGGCGCATCTGTTAATGCTCATTAATCAGGGCATCGTAGAACCTGATGTTGGAAAAGCGCTCATGCCTCCACTGCTTAGAATGTATCATAAAGGTATTCCGATTGAAACATTTGATGACCAATATGAAGACATTCATGCAGGAATTGAATCCGGATTAATCGCTGAGGCAGGAATTTTGATTGGAGGAAGACTGCATATTGGCAGATCGCGCAATGACGAAGTGGCAACCTGCATCAGGATTCGCATGAGGGAGATAATCTTTGAGCAACTGGCCGCCCTCATTAGGCTGAGACGGATTCTGATAAACGGTGCTTCCAACCATATTCAGACAATAATGCCTGGTTTTACCCATCTACAACATGCGCAGCCAACAACCCTCGCGCATTATCTCATGGCGTATGAACAGGCGTTTTCGCGTGACTATGACCGGCTCTCAGATGCACTAAAGAGAGTAAACCTCTCACCCCTCGGATCTGCTGCTTTTGCCTCAACTGGATACCCAATTGATCGGAGGATGGTTGCAGATCTTCTTGGATTCGACGGTCTTGTGCTTAATACAATGGATGCCGTAGCATCACGAGATGTCCCATGTGAAGTTCTTGCTGCAGATACTCTTCTCCTGACAACATTATCGCGTCTGTGCGAAGACCTGGTCATCTGGAGTTCATCATTCGCCTCATTTGTTGATCTTGATGAAATTTACTGTTCAACAAGTTCCATTATGCCGCAAAAGAAAAACCCAGATGTTGCAGAGATTCTCCGCTCGCGTGCAGGAACCCTGCTTGGAGAATTTGTTGCAGCGATTACCATAACCAAAGGCCTTCCCATGTCATACAACCGTGACCTGCAGGACCTCAACCCTCACCTCTGGAGAGGAATTACCGATATCAGACGGGATATTGATCTATTGGCCGGAATGATTGAAACTGCCCGGTTCAATACCGAGCAGATGAAAAAAGAATCAGATAAGGGATTTTCAACAGCAACAGAACTTGCAGATCAGCTGGTAAGACACTATGGACTCCCTTTTCGCTCAGCGCATCACATCGTGGGTCATGCCGTGAAAAGAGGACAAATTGATTTGAGAACTCTTGATGAGGCAGCATTTGAAGTAATAGGGACCAGTCTTTCGTCACTTGGTCTTACCCAGGAAGAGATTGAATCTGCACTTGATGCATCAGTAGGGGTTGCTCTGCGTATTCACCCTGGCGGACCAGCTCCTCAGGCAATTCTAAAAGCAATAGATGAGAGAGAGCAGGCAATGGTCAAGGATCAATGTTCACTGAATAATCAGATGAAAAAGGTAGATGATGCTGTGGCAAACCTTATCAGAGAAGCAGAGAGGATTGCAGGGAATGAATAATTCAAACGAAGAATTTGAGACCGGAGATCTGGTCAGTTGTATTATTGGAGAAGCACAGACAGAGGGAGCGTATATCACCGGAAGAGACGGAATGGCAGTTTTAAAACTTTCTTCCGGATATAATATCGGTGTTTTGGAAAGAGATTGCACACTTTTGCGCACACAAAAGACCACCACTTCAGGAGAACCACCCGAAGATGAACAGGATATAAACCTCCCATTAATCACGATTATATCAACCGGTGGAACAATTGCAAGTAAGATTGATTATCGAACCGGTGCAGTTACCAGTCAGTTCCGGGCAACAGATATTCTTCATGCAATCCCAGGCCTGGCCCGTATTGCCCGGTTTCGAGCCGTTCAGCTGAGTAATATCCTTTCTGAGAATATGACTCCTGCAATATGGCAGCAGCTTGCAAGAGCAGTGTATGATGAGATAAAAGGCGGAGCTACCGGAGTAATTGTGACTCACGGAACCGATACAATGGCATACAGTGCAGCTGCGGTAAGTTTTATGGTGCAGACACCTGTTCCGGTTGTTTTTGTCGGTTCACAGCGATCAGCAGACAGACCTAGCAGTGATAACCTGATGAACGGCCTTTGCGCGGCAACTGCAGCAACTGCTGACCTTGGAGAAGTGGTGGTAGTCATGCATGCAGACGCAAGTGACGATGCATGTGCAGTTCACCGGGGGACCAGAGTGCGCAAAATGCATACATCCCGGCGTGATGCATTTCAAAGTCATGGGATCCCCCCTGTTGGGACCGTAACATATCCGGACCTTTTGATAACTCTTACCAGCGATGCAATCAGAAGGGATGAGAAACCTCTCATGCTTGCAGACAAACTCGATGAGCGATGTGGCCTTTTATACTACTATCCCGGGATGGATCCTGATATTCTGAAAGGGTATGCCGGGTACCATGGATTAATCCTCGCTGGTACTGGTCTGGGTCATGTCAGCAGCGTATTTATTACCCGGCTGGCCTCCCTCATTGATGAAGGTACCCTGGTAGTCATGACCTCGCAGTGCCTAAATGGCCGGGTCTGTGACCGGGTATATGATACCGGTCGTGACCTTTTGAAGGCCGGAGTAATTGAGGGTGAAGATATGCTCCCCGAGGTCGCGCTTGTCAAACTTATGTGGGTTCTTGCAAACTCTGACTCACAAGCGAAAGCAAAGAAGATGATGCAGCAAAATCTCGCAGGTGAAATTACCTGGAGGTCTTGCGCATGACTGATATGGATTATTCAGCGCTTGGACTTGTTGCCGGAATTGAGATTCATCAACAACTCAATACCAAAGAAAAACTCTTCTGCAGATGTCCGACAACCATCAGGGAAACATCTGAGTCATCAGCTGAATTTTTCCGCTATCTTCGGGCAACCAAATCTGAACTGGGAGAACTTGACCGCGCAGCTGAAGAGGAGATGATGCAAAAACGCCGGTTCCGTTATCTTCAATATGATACCACCTGCCTTGTTGAAAATGATGATGAGCCTCCTACGCCACTTAATCGTGAAGCACTTGACATTGTGTGGACGATTGCCAAACTGACCGGGATGGCCAGGGTGCCCGAAATTCATACCATGCGTAAACTCGTCATTGATGGATCCAATACTTCAGGTTTTCAGCGAACAGCATTAGTAGCAGTGCAGGGGTCTCTTCCTACCGGTGCAATCATTGAAACACTCTGCCTGGAGGAGGAAGCTGCACAACGGATTGAAGATGCATTCTTCTCACTTGACAGACTGGGAATTCCTCTTATCGAAATTACTACTGCACCCTGCCTCCATACTCCGGAGGATGTGCAGGAGACTGCGGCCTTAATCGGAATGTACCTCAGGTCGACCGGCCGGGTTAAACGCGGAATTGGAACAATCCGCCAGGATGTGAACATTTCAATTCGTGAGGGTACCCGTGTTGAGATTAAAGGTGTTCAGGAACTCTCCCTCATCGCTGAGGTTGTCCGGCGTGAAGTTTTGCGTCAGGTAAGTCTTCTTGAAATTCGTGAAGAACTCAAACGGCGCGGGGCTTTAGTTGAGACAAACCCTGTTGATGTGACAGAACTGTTTCGAAATAGCGAAAGCAAAATTCTGAAAAAAGCAAAGAAGGTGCTTGCTATCAGACTTAAAGAGTTTGGCGGTCTTGTGGGCAGAGAAATCCAACCTGGCCGGCGCCTTGGCAGCGAGATGTCAGATTATGCAAAAAAATGCGGTGTCGGCGGGCTTTTCCATACCGATGAATTGCCCGCATACGGGGTAAGTGAAAAAGAAGTTGCCGCACTTAAGCAGGCAGTCGCTGCCACAGACAATGACTGCGTCGTCCTTGTTGCAGATACTCCACAAAAATGCACCTGTGCAATGGCCCAGATAATCAGGCGTGCACTTCTGGCTCTTGAAGAAATTCCAAAAGAAACCAGAAAAATGCTTGAAGAGGGATCAACTGCATATATGAGACCACTCCCGGGTGCTGCGCGTATGTATCCAGAGACGGATGTACTCCCGGTCCGGATAACCTCTGAAGAATGGGATGCCCTGCCACTTCCTGAACTGCTGACTGATAAAATTGAGAGGTACATGCGCGATTATGGACTTGCTCGTGAAGTGGGCAAGCAGCTTGCATACTCTGACCGTGCTTGTGCATTTGAAGAGGCTGTTGCTGCCGGGATAAAACCTAGCATTGCAGAAAGAGCTTTCAACTCTACCCTCCGTGAACTCAGTCGTGACGGAGTTATGATAGATTGCATAAGTAACACTGCAATTTTAGGAGTTCTCCTTGCAATACAATCAGGTAAAGCTTCAAAGGAAGCAATCCCGGCATTGCTCACTGCCCTTGCTGACGGGAAGAATCTTGATGAAACCCTGAATTCTCTGGCCCCTGCTGTTTCAGCATCAGACCTTACTGCTATTGTTGATGCAATAATCAAGGAGAAAATTGAATTTGTCAGGGAACGAGGCGCAGCCGCAGCCGGACCACTTATGGGAGTTGTAATGAAAGAAGTTCGTGGATCGGTTGATGGAAAAGCAGTCAGTCAGGCTTTGCAGGCAGCAATTGCAGAGGTACTCAAATAATCATCTTACTGTTGAATGATGAAGAACATTTAACTCATTATAATGGGCAATAGTATAGGCATTTTATAGGTGATCTGAATGGGCAAGACAGGCACAACAGAATGGAACCAGGTAAAAGGGAGCAAAGGGCAGATCAGGCTCGTTCCCAGAAAGGAAGCGACTAATAAGAAGCCAGGACCAAACCAGCGGTTCAAGGCACAGTCCACCCTCAAGAAACTTGAGCGGAACGCAAACCGTGGCAGGGGACGCGATGGGAGACCAGCGCCGGGTCGTGCACCACCACGTGGACGCGGAGGAAGAGGAGGACGCGGGGGACCAGGTCAGCCACAGGATCTCAGGACTATGGCAGCACGCCGCAGGATTCCCCGGGCTAAAGTATCAGTACTCGGACCTAAGGCCCGTTCGAAATAATCTGAATATCTGACTCCTTTTTTTTCGGCCGCGGCAGGCTACATTAACTTTGCAGGACAGTAATTACTATGGATAAGAAACTCGCAGTCTCCGCATTCCAGTATGGTGAACGATCAAAATCAGAACTGATGATAGCCTCTCAGCTCGTTACGGTCCTCTCCGGACTGAAGGATGCAGAAAGAGCAGGAGGGAAAAAAGTTGTGCTCCAATGCCTCGAATCAGTAAGGATGGAATTGCAGTTTGCACATCGAAGCACCAGCCTGCCTGATTTTCAACGAGCTATTGATGCAATGAACCTTACTATCAGCCTTGTTGAAAGTGATGATTTTGACGGGGCAGTCAGACAGATCGGTGCATCCATCAGTGCCTCCACAACGGTGGCCCAGCACGCATGGCAGGAACTTGAGAAACATGAATATATCTGATCTTAGGCTGTTTCTATCAGGAAGAAACTCCATCAGGCGTTATCAGGACAGGGAAGTTGAACCTTCTCTTATTGATCAAATAACCAGCCTTGCATCGCTTGCGCCCACTGCAGGCAATATTGAATCATGGGATATTGTGGTTGTCACTGACCTGACATCCCGTGAAGATCTGGCAAATGCAGCTCTTAACCAGGAACATATCGCACAGGCACCGGTTGTTTTAGTGGTATGCGCAAATTATGTCAGGTCAATGGCTAAGTATAGTGACCGTGGCATTTTGTATGCGCTTGAAGATGCAACAATTGCAGGAACCTATCTTATGCTGGGCGCTCATGCAGCCGGACTGGCCTGCTGCTGGACCGGAGCATTTGACGATGAAATGGTACGTGATATTCTTGGCCTCCCTGTGCATATCCGGCCAGTCACCCTTCTGACAATCGGATATGGTGCTGAAGCTGCCATATCACCTGCTCGAAGGGATATAAAAGAACACATCCACCGGGATGGATGGTAAAAACCTTCAATCCCTCAATAATTATGACAGATTATCTGGTAGTGCTGGAATCAGCATGGATCATCAAAGACGTCAGGTCGGTTGATGATGCGATTGGTATCGCAATAAGTGAAGCGGGAAAGCGGCTAAACCCATCAGCGAAATTTGTTGAAGTAGAGGCAGGAGTTATCGGATGTCCGTCCTGTGAGGAGGAATTACCCTGCGCACTCCTTGTTGCACGTACTGCCCTTGTCGGGATGCGGATGGAGATGAAAGTTTTTAAGGCTGACTCTGCGGAACATGCCGGAAGAATTGCCAGGTCGGTGATTGGCAAAGCACTTCGCGATGTTGCACTTGAAATCCTTGAGGTCGAAGAGATATGATTGAGGTTGTCGGGCATACCGCAGTAGATCATATCTGCCGGGTATCCCACCTTCCTCTCCCTGATACGTCAACTTCAATTCTTGAACGGAAGATCTTCTTTGGGGGCGGCGCGGCAAACATCGCAGCAGGGATAGCCGCACTAGGAGGAAAGGCAGCCCTTATCAGCGCAGTTGGAGGTGACTTTGCAGGTAGTGAATATGATGGATGGATGGACAAACTTGGAATTGAAAAAAGATTCTTCACGGTTCCTTGTGCAAATACCGCAACAGCTTTTATGTTCACAGACCCGGCTGGTTCGCAGATGACTTTTTTTGAGTGGGGAGCATCACAGATATTTGAAACAGCAGATGCCCCTTCCCTTTCCTTTGTCCATATGGCGACAGCAGATCCTGAGTTTAACCTGAAAGTTGCAGAGCGGGCAGAGTTTGCCAGTTTTGATCCAGGACAGGATCTTCATCGGTATACTGCCGGACATCTGGATGTAATCCTTGATAATATCGATGTGCTCATTGCAAATCAGCATGAATACGATGGAATGTGTCAAAAACTTGGCCTTTCCAGAGAGGAACTGACTGACCGGGTGCCACTTGCAATTGAGACGCGAAGCAGTGAAGGAAGTGTCATTGCTGATAATGGAAAAATTACCCTGGTTCCAGCAGTCAGGGTTATTTGTCAGGACCCTACTGGTGCAGGGGACGGGTTTCGTGCCGGATTTCTAACAGCCTATGCTGAAGGATATGATTCAGTAACTGCAGTAAAGATTGGAACCGTCACCGCTTCATTTGTTGTTGAGCATGCCGGATGCCAGACCGCACTTGCAAACCGAGAGCAAATGCACACTCGATACCAGGAACATTTTGGATATTTACCACACCCACAAGAACCACGGATTATCTGAAAGTGAGAGGACCGATATGAATCAGCAGGGAAGAGCGGAAAGCGCAGTCAGAATAGAATCCATGTCCCGGTATATCTTCACCGCACCAGGATGGCCTAAATCAATAATAATTCTTCTCATCCTCGGTCTTCTCATGGAAGCTCTTTCCTGGAGACTTTCTCCCCAGTTCAGATATTTTGGAATTCTTTGTTTCATCATCCCCGGACTTTTAGCTCTTGTTGCCACCAGGCCACTTATCACCATTATTGGCAAGCAGATGACCTGGAACCGCAGTGCACTCCTGGCAGTTTCCTGCACTCTCTTCTCAAGTCTTATCACCCTCATCGGTCTGATTTTTCTTCGGGAGTTTATTGCATTTATTTTTGGGATTGCTATTGGATTCATCTTCGGTCTGCGTTTATTGATACTGGTATCTATTGCAGACTATCGCATGATACGGGTTGTAATCCCGGCAATGGTTCAAAGTCTTGCAGGGTATGCCTGTGGCCTGCTGATATTTGGAGATCCATTTATGGTACTAACGCCGGTCCTGTTTCTTCTCTTTGGGACAGGGTTTGCCGGATTAATATGGCTCATAGATCGCCCATTAAAACGCGCTTTTAAAATCCGTGGGCTGGAATTTCTCAACGCATTTATTGCGCACCTGACCGATGGCAATAAAAGTATGGAGGATTTTTTCCGTGGAATCGGTGAGGAAGCCTTTGTCCCCCAGGTCAGTATTTTCTTCAAACGTGAAGGCAGACAGGACCTGATTTTCACCATCCCCAATGTCCATCCCGGTCCGATGGGTGAGATTGGAGGGGGCAACCTTCCGGCAATTCTCAGAGAGCAGTTTGCTGAAGAAGTAATGGTCGCTCATGGCTGCGCAACTCATGACTTTAACCTGGTTTCAGAATCAGAAATCGAGAAACTGGTAATTGCAGTCAATAATACCAGAGATACCCTTGAATATACTTCTATAGCCGGAAAATCCGAACGGTTTTTCGAAGGAACGGTTTCTATTCTCTATCAGCGTATCGGCGATACCCTGCTTATCGTAAGTACCCGATCACCAGACAAGACAGAAGACCTTGATTTTTGCATTGGTCATGCAATCATGTGTGAAGGTCACAAAACAACACCACATATCGGATTTGTTGATGCACATAATTGTATTGGCGACGAAATTGCATCAATCCGTCCTGGAACAAGGACGGCACATGAGTACTTTTCTGCAGCATGTCATGCATTTTTACAGTGGGATCAGATGGAAACATCACCCCTGTCTATTGGATATGCACACATTCCTCTTCCTTTTGAGCGAACCGAGGGAATTGGAGATATCGGCCTTCAGGTTCTCATTTGTGAAGTGTCTGGTCAGAAAACTGCATACATCCTTCTTGACGGAAATAATATGGCTTCCGGCGCTCGTGAGGAGATCAGGGATGAAGTACTTACACAGGTTGATGATGCCGAAATTATGACAACCGACACACATGTGGTCAATACAATTTCAGGAAAAAACCCAGTCGGTCAGCGAGTGTCCCCGGCAAAACTTATTCCATACATCGACGAAGGAGTCACAAAAGCCCTCAAAGATCTCAGCCCGGCAAAGAGTGCTGGTAGCTCTGCATCGTGTGAAGGGGTCATTATTTTTGGATCAGATTCTATTGCACAACTTGCAAGTATTGTCAATACCATTCTGGTCTACATCATCCCGATAAGTGGAGGAATGCTCATGCTTGCAGTTGTGCTTTCAGTAATTGCCTATATGGTCCTTTCCTGAACGATATGAGAAAACAGTTATGACTATACAGACACATGAAAAGAGAATATTCACCAACTGGACAAAGATATCATGAGTTTTTTTCAACCATCAGCAATTATTCCCCCCGGAATCCGCAGTGCTGAGTTCAGAGTAGGGCTTGCTACCTTACAAATTCTACTGAGAGGAGCATTGTCCGGAGCATATATCGGAATGGGGGCAGGTCTGGTTTTCTTTGTCTCAACAGGGATGGATCTGACTCTTGGATCAGGATTTGCCAGATTAATTGGCGGTGCAGTCTTTCCTCTGGGGATTATCCTCACTGTTCTGACAGGTGCAGAGCTCTTTGCCGGTGATGGGATGTTGACCCTGCTGGCTGCATTCAGACGACGGATAACTCTTCCTTATATTATCAGATTCTATATCCTTGTGTGGATTGGTAATCTTATTGGTGCTCTTTTTTTTGCAGCACTCATTACCTACGGGCCATTTTTAATGACAGATGCGTCAGGGAGTCTTATTGTCACCCCTGCCGGAGTTGCTGCAGTAAGCATGGCAGCTGCTAAATGCACTCCAGCGGGGCTGACAGGATTTTTTTCATTACTGGTAAAAGCAGTGATTTGTGGATGGCTGGTTAATATTGCGGTTCTCCTCGCATTATGTGCAGACGATCTTGCAGGAAAGTTCATGGGAGTCTGGTTTCCCATGATGACAATGATGGCAACCGGGCATGAATTTGCTGTGGCCAATATGATGATGATTCCGGCTGGCATATTGGTTGCTGCTCATCTTACCCCAATCCAGGTTGCACAGGTTGGCCCGGATATTGCATCCCTTGGCTTTAGTGAAATGTGGATCAACCTCATTGGTGTATCAATAGGAAACCTGCTTGGCGGGATTCTTTTTGCAGTTCTCATCTTTGGATCTTTGCTGCGACCAAATTTCTACAAAACATGATTATTTTAGGTTTTACCTTTTTTTAAGTTTACAACAAATTTAATATCAGAACGCAGTCTCAATATAATCCTCATACCGATGGACATGACAACTTACCGGGAAAGGAATACCTATCGTTGATATTATTGCATCCCCGCGATCCAGAGTCTGAATCTCCAGATCCAAAATCCGTAAATCATGTTTTGCAGATGAAGCGATTGTCTCCCGGTCATGCCGGTCTGCAAGCCCCATGATTACAAATGTATTCATCTGAGCTAAAACCCGTGGATCAATGTTTTTGGGCTGCTGGGTGACGGCACACAGGCCCACCCCGAACTTCCTTCCTTCCATGGCAATCTGCCTGAATATCCCTGTCTTCTCTGACTCCATTGACAATACCCGCTGAGCTTCTTCAATCGTAATCAACACGCGGTGAGGCTCATCTTCACCAGGTCTGCCGGACTGGACAACCTTCTTGTACTGGTGAAGCACGCCACGGGAGATAACTGATAAGAGAAAAAGCTCTGCAACTTCACTCATCCGGGGAATGTCAATCAGCACGACTTTATTGTCTAAAAGATCTTCAATGATTGACGGAACTGATGTTTCTGTCTGATGAAGAAACACAGAGGATATATCTACAAGTGTCTGAATCTGTCGCTGAACTACCCGAAGAGCATCCGACCCTGCGCTTCTGACCCGCTGGGCAATATCCTGATGATCGCCGATATAGGCGGTTGTCTTAATGTGTGAAGGAAGCGCCTCAACATCCTCATTTGTAAAGAAATCTATGATATCATGACCAGGGAAAGGAGTTAAGAGATTCATCACCTCCCTTTCAGAGGAAGAAAGGTCAAAAATCAGGGTGAGATCAGTAATGTCCAGATCATCATGATTGATTAGAAGCTGCTTCATATCAAGTTCATCCCTGACGTTTTTATTTTGAATTGAATAGACTGAAAGACCGTTTTCAGCATCAGGATGATGAAGAAGACCCCGGCTCTCAAAATCTGAACTCAGGCCAGCTGCATACTCTCCATGTGGATCAATAATCAAAAGGCCGAATGTCCGCGCATTTATCGCTGAAGCACAAAAAACTTTCATAAAATTACTTTTACCCATTCCCGTTGTGGCAAAGACACCGATGTGCTGCGAGAGAACCCGTGCAGGAATGCTAACCGGAAGATCAGGGATCGGTCTTTGACCACTGACCATCAGACCAACTTCAATCTCACCCATAAATCTGCTCAGATAGGTGATGTCTTCCGGACCAAGCATGCGAACCAAAGAAAAGCGGGTAGGCATGATTCGTGGTCTACGAAAGACCTGATCCTCTCCGATAAACCCTATAGGATATGCGTCCACAATCAGTGAAGTCCCGTTTGGATCACCATGCACTGGTTGTTGGCCATGACCAATCCCAGTCACCCGTGCGAAAAACCTGGCGCGGTTACCGGTATCATCAACCACGATTAAGTCACCAATACTTATTGGAGAAGAAGCAGGAGCCAGAACAGAGTAGTGTATAACGCTATTCCCGATGAGTATGTTTTTTGAAAGAGGCTGACTGGTCATGGAGTACTAATCTTGAATGGTTTGATTATATACTGTCTGTTACAACTAACACACCGGTGCCTGCGAATAATCCAACCGGTTCAACATACAATTCAGATGACCGAATTTAGGAATTATTATAGGCAATTTAGAAATTCATTTAAAATACAGATAATTAGTATAAATCATGCACGAACATCCCAGAAGTTCTTCCATTGTGACGCCAAAATATAGGTCTTAATTATGTCAAAAAAGGCAGTCGAAGCAGTTTTCGAAGGGTTATTTATATTATCAGACATTCGGGGAATCCTTCGGGAAACAGCTCCCCATCATCAGTTTTCTCCTGAAGAAAAAATTCTAACTGCAAAAAATCTCGAAAAACTTGAGAAACAAGTCTCTATTCTCAGGGAGGAATTACTTGCATGAACTGCGGAGAAGGGATAGAAACCCGGCTTGTTGAGGAGATGTTCATCAACCTTGATCCTATTCAGGCAGGAGGACGTCTGCCAGTCGATGCAATGAAAGCCGTCATTGCTTATGGAGATGGATACTCGGTTTGTGATAATTGTGAGAAACCTTTTCGACTTGACTGTATCAAAAAGCCACCCCTGGCAAAATTTCATGATGACCTTGCAGTTTTTCTGAATATGGATGTTGCCAGACTTGTTCCCGGAGCGCGGAGGGGGTTTCAGGCAGTAGCAGACACAATCGTTTCCAAAGGTGACCCGGTATTACTCACGGCATATTCCCATTACACAGAATTTCTCTCAGTAGAACAGTCAGGAGGAGAACCCTTCGAAATACCGGCAAACGAGAAACAGATAATTACTGCCGATGCAGTTGCAGCAAAAATTGAAGAGGTGACGCGCGCAACAGGGAAAAAACCTTCCCTCATTTTTGTTGAAGAAGTGGATTACCAGTATGGCAATCTCCACCCGGTCAAAAAAATTGCCAGCGTTGCTCATCAGTATGATATTCCGATTCTGTGCAATGGGGCATATACCGTAGGAGTCATGCCAGTTCAGGGTAAAAAGCTGGGAGTAGATTTCCTCGTCGGTTCAGGTCATAAAAGTATGGCAGCACCTGCCCCGTCAGGAGTGCTTGCGACCACCGCGGAATATGCAGACACACTCTTTAGGACAACCCGGATAAAAGGGGATCTAACCGGGAGAACCTTCGGGGTGAAAGAGGTTGAGATGATGGGATGCACCCTGATGGGAGTTACTTCAATGGGCATGATGGCATCTTTTCCCCATGTTCAAAAACGGGTTTTGGAATATGAAACCCATGTAGCCAGGTGTAATAAAATTGTTGATGCCCTCTGCTCAATTAATGGGACAAAAGTCATGAGCGAATATCCTCGTAGACATCCCCTGACCCGGATGAACACATCTGATTCATTTGATCTGGTGGCAAAGAAACATAAGAAAAGAGGATTTTTCCTCCATAGTGCACTTCGCGAACGGGGGATTACCGGAATTATTGCAGGGTCTACCAAAGTATGGAAATTTAATCCCTATGGCCTGACTGAATCGCAGGCATCGTATGTTGCTGAAATGTTTGTAGAAATAGCAGAAAAAGAGGGAATATAAAGAATCTGACAGTTCACCTACAGTTCATTCTTTTTGTATGAAACCTTTTTTTCATCTGTATCACATGGGGCACCCAATGGACCAGCATTGGGGTTTTTAGCAGGGTGACTACTGCCAACCGAAGTAACCTCACCATTAAGCGCCCTGAATCTTTGAGCAGAATGGACCATTTCCTGAAATATCGCATCAGAATTCAGCTTTCTTTCCATCTCCATAATTGTATCCTGCCCTGCCGATGTTGCAGGTTTTGGTGGAAGCACACCGCAGGAAGTGTCACCTGGTTCTTGAGAAAACGTACCGATTCTTCTCGCAAGGGCAATAATATCCTCTTTATCATGCCCGATAAGAGGGCGGATTATAAAAATATTTATCCCAGAGGAGATTGTCACCATGTTTGAAAGGGTCTGGGTTGCTACCTGACCAAGGTTGTCCCCGGTAATTACCCCGGGAAAACCATGCCGGGATGCACTGATTGCGGATATCCTGAGCATTGCACGTTTACAAAGGACACAACGAAACCGGGGCTCTGCATCAGCCATGAGCTGGTCAAAGAATGCCTCTGCATGAACAACAGATAATTGAAGAGTAACGCCCGGAGTCCAGTGCGATAAAGCAGCAAAATTTCGCAGAACATTGGTATAGCAGTCCTTACCGGCATATTTGCCGGTATCTATATATAAAAATTTAACCTTAACTCCCCGTTTCATCATGAGCCAGGCAGCAACCGGTGAGTCAATCCCCGCTGATAAAAGCGCAAGAAGAGCTCCTTGTGTGCCATAGGGAAGTCCACCGGGGCCACAGATCCGGGTATCATATGCAATACCTCCTTCTTTGCGTGCTTCCAGAAAAATTTCATAATCAGGCTCTGAAAGGTTTACATGGATACCACTCACCGCATTGAGGACTGCTTCCCCTGCCAGAGCACCTAGTTCCTGACTTGAAAATCCTGGAACCTGGTCCCGACGCGCTCTGATGGCAAAACTCATTCCAGGTTTTAAATGCAGCGTTCCAAGATAGGCAGCAATACCACTCAATGACTTTATGGATGGCTCGGTAAGAATTGCAGGAGCAATATCAACCACCCCGAATATTCTGCGCACTATCGGAATTAACAAACTGACATCTTCAGATATAATCAATATTCTGCTTCGGTTATCTTCAATAGTACAATCAATCTGATGGCTACTCAGTGCTGCCCTGATATTATTTACCAGGGCTTTCATAAACTGCCGCCTCACGGGTTCACTCTTGAGAAAGAGCTCCCCGAACCTTACCATGACCGCTCCCGGTCTGCCGCTCTGCATGGGTTCTCATACATTGACGGCAGGTGAGATAGGTGCTTCGGGTCAGTTTGTCCATATTTTTGAATGGATACATCGAAGGGAGGAAAAAAGACTATACGTAAGTACGGTCAGGTGTATGTAATGGCTCCAAAAAAGAAGAAGGACGCTGACTCGGTAAAGGATGAAGCGCCACTTAAACTCTTCTATATCTTCTACAGCCAGGAGCGCTGGGACAACTGGATTAATGCGCTCAGTGAGGCTGACTTTGAAGGAGGTGCAGATGATGAGGAAATGCCGGAAGGGTATATGATGCTCTCCGGTTTCAACCAGGATATCTGCATTGAAGTACTTAAGATAATCAAGCTTTTCCAGAATAACCGATTCTCAAAGGATGAGACACTTCAGCGCATTGCAGATGTTGAAGAGATTGTTATGAATCAGGGAGTTTCAGGAGATCTTGCAGAGATGATTGAGTCGCTTCAGTTTTCAATGCTTGTCCTCTTTGCATCATCTAGAAAATTCCTCGAAGGCGGCTTTGATGAGGACATAAAAGCACTTGTCAAGAAAGGTAAAGGTATTGACGAGGAAAAGATGGAAGAAGTCCTTGAGGTGGCAGCTACCATTGGTGCAAATGTCATTAACGGCAAATCATGCTGCGGTAGATATATCAAAGAAAGTGAAGACCCTGGCATGTTTGACGAGTGGCTGATTGAAGTTGAAACCATTAGTGAGGCTCTTGCAACTCTGAAAAACTTTGATGAAGAGGCTGGCGAGGCTTGATAGCAGCCCGGGCGAGACTTCGCTATCATCGGCAGCTTGGGAGACTTGTCGGGTACCGTCTCCCTGAGGGAGCTTTTCACGGGGCAGTTATCGAAGCATTGTTCTCAATCCCCTATGATGCTTTTGATAGATCAACCCGTGATCAGATAATCGCCTTTCTGAAGGCTTTTGTCCAGTGTAAATGTCGCGATCAACCCTTATGTGGATGTCCGGAACGAAAGTTTGCGGTAGAAATAATTGAACTCCGTGAATCCGGGCTTGATCACCGGCAGATGAGTGAATATCTTCTGGATGAATATGGTATTGAAATTTATGCTGCAGATATTCTCAGTTACCTTGAAGATTCAGTCCATTTACTTGAGGCAATCCGGGATGTTGCCCAGCAGGTAGGCATTCGCCAGATTATGATTAAAACTGAAGAAAACATCGAAGCAATTGAAAAGGGTATTCCAATTTTGGAGTGATTGATAAATAATTTGAAATTATTTATTAATCCAATTTATGTAGTAAAATATATAAGAGTCTAAGAATCAGGGATAAAAAAATTTCTAAAAAATACGAGTATTAGAATTAATTATTAACGCTTCTTCTTATCCATGTTCTGCTGTTTAACGAGGTTTCGAATACGCTCAGCAGTACTTCCCTTGAAATCAGTCAGGTCTTTCTCCTGAACAACTGCAACTTCCGGTCCGGTTACTGCAATTGCATCGGCAAGGACATGATCCAGTTTCTTTGCCTTTTCCCAGCATTCATATGCTTCTTCATTTCTTCCAAGTCCACCAGAGAGGGTAATAGCCTTAAATGCCCACAGGTCTGGATTTGAGGGATATATGGCCAGTGCCTGATCGTACCGCTCGACCGCTTCTTCATACTTTCCCTGATATGAAAGCTGATCTGCTTCCAAAGCCAGAGCATCGGCTTTATTGAGGAGCATATCCCTTTTACTCAGGAGTTTTTTGGTACTGTTTTCGGTCATTTGTTCACCAGTTATGCGTATTAGGTAATTGACTTTTGAGTATTTGAGAATATGGTAAAATAATTATACCGTATAATAAAAACCGCGGAGTAGGTAGCAGAAACCAGATTATTATAGAAAAATCCCATTGGGGGCCCTTACCGAGACTGATGGATAAGAGTTTTCCATGCAAAACCCCTGTGAGGCTTCAATTCAAGCCTGACGTATGAAAATCAATAGTTGGGCTTTATTTTTGATTTAACATGGATTTTGATAGGAAATAATCTATTTTCATGGATTTTTTGTCAGAACTGGCAATTGGGAAAGAGATATGTCCAGATATCAATGAGCATTATATTGATAGAAAATTTTTCGGTTTTTATGGAATATTTCATTCGGATTTACAGTCCGGAAGATTTATCAGAATAATCAACCGCCCCTATGGACTAAAAAGCATCTATTGAACTTTTTTTTAAACCAGCAAAAAAGGTATTCATATTTATAATATCATCATCAAGATTACTTTAAGCTCATGGAAAATAAATACGAGATCTCCTCTTCCCTCCAATCCCTGATTGATCATATTGAAGAGCATCTTGATACGAGAATTAATCTCCAGCGTAAGCAGGATGCACCCAAAAAAGGGCTTTTACTTGACCAGTACTCATTCCAATCAGGCAGAAATGTCATTGTATTCAATAACCAGCAGATTGGGATGCTGAAGGACTTTGTTATCGCACAAAATGCCATTAAACTTCTTTTAAAAGGTGTAGCGGCTAAGTCCTCCGGATATCGGGTCCTTTCTTTTGATGCTAAATCAGCTACTCTTGGGATGGAACAGATCTACCTGGATGTCTTAAAAGATGAAAAAACACGGCATCTTGATTTCTGGATCAAGAAAAAACTGATGTTCTATCTCTATATGCTTTTCCATGAAACTCTTTCAGAACTCCCCTGGACTCTGATGGCAAACATTGTGGTTGCAAAGATATGTCCGGTTATGCGCAATGCCCAGGTATATTTCCTGATGAAAGAGAGTATGCGCGATATGCATGATCTTGTTTCATTTAAGGATTTTATCCCGCGGAGATACTTTGTGATGCACAATGGAATGTTTTTCGCCCGTGACCTTATTCTTGGAGAGGTTATGAGTGAAATGAAGCTTAATCCAATGATAAACATTCCTGAACTCAAAAAATTCAAAAATCTCAACCTTATGGAGATGCTAACACACCGATGGCAGAAAAATCCATGGTATCAGACAAAACTTGTTGGAGATGCTATGGTAAATATCACGAAAGAGTTACAGGTAGCGCACCAGTGTGAGAATCCTCGTCCTGATACCTATCCAACAATATATTCATTCATTGAAGAGATAACAAACAGATGGGTAAAACTGATGCAGATAGAAAAATATTATTATTGGGAGACGAGCGAGCATCAGCAGAATGCTTTGAAAATGCAGGAAGAATATGAGAAAGAAGCTCGAATGGCGATATTTGGTGAAGTATAATTTCTCCAATTATTATAATAATCAATATTTATTTTGATGTTCGTAAGTTTTTTTGGGTAATTTAACTTTTTTGATGGTTTTTGTTAGATCTACACGAGAAGAGATTAAAAACCCTTTATTTAATATGACAGGTAAATATAAGCACATTAAAATTGCTCATCGTGTTTAGTGCACCATGGGCCTAAAGTTTGGACCTGATTCAGAAGGTGAACCCTTTACAAAATCAGGAGGTAGGCCATCAGCAGATCATAACCTTCACTTGCAAAAAAAGAAATATTCGAAAAATACTAACATTTAGAATTTACATAAAGATGAATATTCAAAATTTTTTTATTCAATACATTCGGGGAAATCGCCAGATAATTGAGATTAGTAAACTTCTTATTATCGGTATGCTGGCCGCGGTATCTTTATTTGTATCCGTATATTTTCTATATTACAGCCCATACTCAGGATTTCGGTTTGTCTATGTATTTATCCCCCACTTATATCTCATACCCATTATTCTTTTAGCGCTCTGGTACCCAAAATCCGGATTAAAACTGGTCATTTTTATTTTTTGTGCACTCGCTGTATTCTGGATTTTTGCTGAATTTTTAGGATATACATTCCCTCCTCTTTTTGCAATTTTATATACCGGTATTGATCTTGCTGCTTTTGTTGTATTCCTGCTGTATGTAAAAGACAGACGCCTTGTGGAAGCAGTAATTCTGGATCTGATTGAACGAGGAAAAAATAGTTCCGAAAACCTAACAGAACAAAATAATCGGTTTGGTGGGGACTTTGATGCAATAATCTCTGCCCTAAGAAGCTCTGAAGAAGGATTACGTGAAGAAGCAGTTGCAGCATTATCAGGACTTGGGGATGAACGGGTCGTTTTCCCTCTGATTACTGCTCTTCGTGATGAAAGCCCATACATCAGACGTGATGCAGCAGAAGCTCTTGGGAATTCCGGATCAATTAAATGCATTAAATCCCTGATGGAGGCTCTTGCAGATGAGGACAGGTATGTTCGGGAAACAGCAGCAGAAGCTCTTGGACATATAGGAAAGGGAGCAATGCCAAGTCTGATTCAGGGACTCTCTCATCCGGACTGGCGGGTTAGAGCCGGAGTGGTAGTTGCACTGCGAGTCAGTACTGACATTCCTGATTCAGACCCGGTAATCAGGGCATTATCTGATGTTTCAATGTATGTAAGAAGAGAGGCAGTAAAAACACTCGGGAGGATTGGTGACCGCAGAATCCTCCCGTATTTAGTTGAGGCAACAAATGATCCCGATCCAGGGGTCAGATTACGAGCAGTCAGGGCAGTTTCCAAAATCGGTGCAGAGCATGAGGTCCGGTTGGTTTTGAACCGGTGTATACAGGATCCAGACAGTGCGGTAAGACTCAGAGCAGGTGAAGAGTTACAAAAATTATCTGGACAGTAACATCAGATGAAGTTCAGCGAGTACTTGTTGAGTGTTTAGTTCTTCACTCAAAGAAAAAAAGGGACGGTCTGTTACATACCGCCAGTTATGCAGATATATGCAGGACAACTATTGTCTTCCTCTGGACAACGATTAAAAGGGCCCTCACCTCTGATCAGGGCTGACTACCAGCATTGTGCAATACTGCAGTATCCCTTTTCCTATATCTGAATAATAGCACCTTAATTAGCCATATTTTGTTCTTATATAGATCTCATTAATTTGAACTCAATGACATATCCAATTATATATTTCTTGCATTTTTGGAATCATAAGAACATGAGGATTTTATTGCTGATGCCATAATACCAAAAATTGGAAGTAATCATATGCCATCTGACGACAATTACGAGTTATAACCTTGAAACAACCATTCCCCCCAGCTCCATTCATTCATAATCACGGGCAAATCAATACGCGGTATCTCTTTGAACAGTTCCAGCAGTTTTATCGGGACAACTCAGGGAGCTGGCTTGAGATTGCCAAGTACCAGGAGGACGGACCTCATCGTCTCCTGATGGCATTTCTCCAGAGGGTGGTAAATGGAGGAGGGAACATTAATCGGGAGTATGGTCTTGGACGCAGAAGACTGGATTAACTCCTGATCTGGCCAATCGCATCTGGTGACCTGCAGAGGGTGGTTATTGAGTATAAGGTTCCTTACAATTCTTGTGAGAAGGTTATTTAGGAGGGGCTTTTTCAGACGGTACGATATGCAGATGTCTGTGGGGCGAGTGAGGCTCATCTGGTAATATTTAACAGAACTGAGGGGAGACCATGGGAGAGAAAGATGTTCGGTCGTGAAGAGGCCTTTGAAGGAAATAATGAACTACCGGTCAGTTTCCCGGTGACTGTGTGGGGAATGTGAGTTATGTTAGAAAAGGGTTATTGACTCTCCCATCGTGTATCAAGTAAACCCAGGATCTGGAATACTCCCGTCATCTGTTGAGCAGCACGAACAATCAGATCACGGTTGTATCCGGCAAGAACAGTCTCTCCTGTAGCAGATTCTGACGTGACTACTTAGTCGACTGACTAGTAATCAGACATCCATAAACCACCACTACCTAGATAATCTACTCTGCAGATTTTGGTGGTTATCCATGATCGTTGTAATATCATTTTTATGAGAGAGAATGGACTTTATACGAATTAAGTAGTTAAAATGAATATATCCATTCAAAATTATATAAAGTTTCCTTCATTGGATCAAAGCCCCATATTCATAAACCAATACAATGATTCTAGATCACCACCGGGGATATCTATATCCTCAATTTAGGAAAATGAATTCTCTTAAATTTTCCCAAAATAATACCAGAGTATCGTCATATTCAGGGTTTTTCCAAACCGGCGGGGACGGGGAAGAAGAGTGACATCGCTTCCCTCCATTATCTCTTTTAAAGGGAGTGACTTATCTACGAACTAGCCCTTAATCTACACAATTTTTTGTAAATCGTCAATAACGATCCCGAATTTTGGTATATCCGAACCTTTTTCTAATTGTGTAATTTCTTAGTATGGAGGGTTAATTACCAAATATTTATCCCCTGACTATAACCTTCTTTCCCTGGAGAATAATAGCAAGGGTTCTCACCTGATCCGGACTTACACCGGCATTGTGCAGTGCTGCCATGTATTCCATCCCCTGAATCTGAAAAAGGGCACGTTCTGCAGATTCATTAGGATCTGTCTTCAGATCTATAGATTTGAAATCCATGACATATCCGATTGGATACTTCGTTGTCTTTGGAATCATGAGAATGTCAGCCCTGTCATATCCAGATTCAGTGTTAGATCGGATTTCATAGACGGATCTCAGGTTGGCCAGGAGACCCAGGACAAAGGCATGGAACACTGCTTCAGGCAATCTGGCAATGTCATACATGCTGACAAGGCCAAGAACCAGATCCTGCAAAAGGTTTTCGAGCTCTAGCTCTGAACCTCTGTCAGTAAACCAGGCAAGGAGTGTGTCAAGACCACCGGATGGTCGCTGATATAGTGATTCGATAAATGTTTCATAGGCATAACTGCTCTCACGGTTGGGAATTGACAGACGATATGCACTTCGCCCGCGAATATCAGGAGTAGGATCATCAGCTTTCAGATAGCCTGAGAAAGTTAGAAAACTCCAGATGTTTCCGGTGGTTTTTCCGATGTCGCGGAAAGTAATTGTTTCATTGATAGGATATCGAAGTTCAACGCCGGAGAGAAGTGATTGCAGATCCTTTTCAATCTCAAGCCCACCTGCCCTGAGTTCTTCATAGATCAATGCATTTGAGGAGGTGTTGAGCCAGTGCGAGCCGGGTGGAGCGGGGAGGTTGTCGATGTAATTTGTCACTGACCAGGGGTTGTAGATTGTTTCTTTTCCGAAGATGTATCCATTATACCATTCCCGGATCGTGACGACACAATCTGGCAGATGAAAGTCCTGAAGGATTTTTCAACTTCTTTCTCTGTGAAGCCAAACAAGGATGATAGTGTGCAGGGCGTTAGAGTTGTTGAGACATCAAGATTGTTAAGTTCTGAAAAAATGGATTCTTTTGCAACACGCAGGATTCCGGTTACTACTGCACGATATAAGGCCTGGGCATTGTCATGTCTTAACCCTCCACCCAGCCAGAACCGCATGAACCGGGAGATATCATCATAATACCCGTTTGTCCATGCCTCTATCATTGGTGCATCATATTCATCGATGGTGACGATGACTGGTTTTTGATAATACTGATAACAATAGAGGATGATCTCTTTCAGGCTTCCAAAGAGATCATCAACATCTGCCTCTTCTCTGCATATCCGTAGAAACCGTTCTTTTCTGCCATTGCCCAGAGAGAATACAAGATTCGGAAAGGAATAGTACAGGCCCGACATTTCTGTCCGTACTGCCTTAAGAAAACTTTCATAAGAATCTCTTTTAAAATCTTTTAACTGATAGAGATGACCGGGTATTGACCCTGGTGGCTCATGTATTCCGGATATTTTGCAATATTTAGACCCTCAAAGAGATAGGCATTACTAGTCTCGGTCTTTTCAAAGAAGTAACGGAGGATGGTCATGTTCAGGGTCTTGCCAAACCGCCGGGGGCGGGGGAGCCAAGGATTACCTTGTTCCCTTCGATAATCTCCTTTATGAGAAGTGGTTTATCTACAAAATAGCCATTTTGATCCCGTAATTTTTTAAAGTCGCCAGTGCCGATCCGGAATTTAGGCATATTATCCGGGTACATAATACATTTCTGCGGAGTTATTTTTTTGTGCAGATATGAATCCAGGGACAGGGTTAGTAAATGACAAGATTTCTGCGATATCCTAAAAATCAGGATTTGATATATCAGACCATTCAGACCAGTATACCGTGCACCAGTAATCGAGTAAAGTTCATGATCTCATAAAAGGGGTATTTCAGGATTTAAGGCTGAATTAAAGGTTTTATGCAGCAGAAATTCAGACAGGGGGTAATCACGTGCAATTTCGACCTTATATCGTGATTACTCAATGAAAAACATCATCCTATCGCGACGCTATTAGCCCTGATAAGATAGTCGATATAAACCCCGGATATAATAAGATACACGCTTAACGGTGCCATATCAAAACGACATTTGGGCTCCGATTTTTGGGGGATATGTAAATGGAGTTTAATCAGCGTATAATCCAGGGTATTTTTTCAGATTAGAGCCAATGTTTGAGTATAAACGAGGGATACTATGAGCGGGAGAATAGTCCCTTCAGGGGTGAATTTTTCAGGCAGGTATCAACACCGAGGGTTGGTGAGGTTGATGCAGAGAAGAGAATCCATGCCACACCCACCTGCGGTAGAGCAGATGGAGGGGGTGTTGCTTTCTACTGCGGGGAAATATTTCAGATATGACAAATTGATCACTATTGACATGATGAAGTTTTACTGTTAAACCCGCGGGTATGTCCGGACAACCGCGATCTGCTTATCATTAAGTATTCGTATCAGGTCGCCCTCTAAAAGCGATTCCACGAATTTTCCCCATAACGAATTAACTGTCTCTCAACCCTTTCAACTTCACGTGATGTTTTCGGTACCTGTTCAGCAGTCTCCTGAATTTTCTTATCGGTCTTTTATGACTCCTCTGCAAGTTCTTTCTGTGTCACCAGGTACTTCCGTCAGTCTCCTGAAACATCCGATCAGGTTTCCGGGACGGTATAGGGGATGTAATAGGGCTCGTTCGGAGCCGATGAACCAATTCCCATCAGTCGTTTGAAGAGGGGAATTAGGGAGATTATACGAAGATTATAACCCTAATGTCATTATAATATCTGAAATATTTACCCTCATTTCATATATTGAATATTATTAATAAACACATGAGGAGAAAGAATTATTGACTTGCCTATCGCCTAGATCATATTATGAGATTCTTCAATACTGCCGGGCCGGTAAATTGCAATAAACATTATTACCTCCCCCCTTTGAGCAGATTTAATCTTGAAGATATCCTTAACCTGATCCATCAGGAGAAATTTTTTGTCCTTCATGCACCACGGCAGACCGGCAAAACGTCATCGTTACTTGCATTACAAAGCTATCTGAATGCTGAAGACCACTATTATGCACTCTATGTAAATGTCGAAAGCGGGCAGACAGCCAGGGGTGATGTCCGCAGAGGTATACAGGCGATTATCACCCAACTCGCAATGCAGGCAGAGATCACCCTTAAAAACACATTCATTTTGAAACAGGTCTCCACCGCTATTGAAGCATACGGCGAAGATTCTGCATTGGGAGTGCTCCTCTCATCCTGGTGCCAAACTCTTGAACGTCCTCTTGTTCTGCTCATAGATGAGATCGACGCTCTTATTGGTGATACCCTCATTTCTGTACTCCGTCAGCTTCGAACTGGATATACCAGCCGCCCACTAAATTTTCCATCTTCTGTCATTCTCTGCGGTGTGCGTGACGTTCGGGACTATCGGATCTACTCTGATCAGGAAAAATCTATTATCACCGGGGGAAGTGCATTTAATGTAAAAGCTGAATCATTGCGGCTGGGTAATTTTTCCCGGATTGAAACTGATGAACTATGCCTGCAGCATACGCAGGAAACCGGGCAGATTTTTGAATCCGGCGTTCTGGATGCTATCTGGGAAAATTCCCAGGGACAACCATGGCTGGTCAATGCTCTTGCCTATGAAGTCTGCTTTAAGATGGAATCCGGGCGGGACAGATCAGTTCCAATCACCCCGGATATGGTTGAAGAAGCGAAAACCAGGTTAATTATCAGACATGAAACCCATCTTGATCAGCTCGCAGATAAGCTTCGAGAAGAGCGGGTGCGACGAATTGTTGAACCGATGATTGAAGGAACTGCCGTAGATTCAACCATTAATGATGATGATCTCTCATATGTCCTTGATCTCGGGCTTGTAACCCGGGGGCCGGAGGGTCTGCAGATTGCAAACCCCATCTACCGGGAAGTTATCCCCCGTCAGCTGACAACAATTACCAGTTTAAACCTTGAGTCGACTATCCCTCGTGCTCCATTCATTCAAAAAGATGGCAGACTTAATACCAGGCACCTGTTTGAACAGTTCCAGCAGTTTTACCGGGAAAATTCAGGGAGCTGGCTTGAGATTGCCCAGTACCAGGAGGCCGGACCCCACCTTCTCCTGATGGCATTTCTCCAGCGGGTAGTAAATGGAGGGGGGAGAATTAACCGGGAATATGGTCTTGGACGAAGGAGGCTGGACCTACTTGTGATATGGCCGACACCCTCGGGTGAGATACAGCGGGTGGTTATTGAGTGTAAGGTTCTCTATAATTCACTTGAGAAGACAATTGAGGAAGGACTTTTTCAGACAGTGCGATATGTTGATGTCTGCGGGGCGAGTGAGGCGCACCTCGTGATATTTGACAGGAATGAGGGTAGACCCTGGGAGAAGAAGATATTCTGCCGTGAAGAGGTCTTTGAAGGAACTGATAAACTACCGGTCAGGTTCCCGGTGACTATCTGGGGTATGTAAATGGAGGATGCAATGGTGACTCACAAATCGCATCAGTTACAGATGAGGTTCTTCAATACTGCCGGGCCGGTAAATTTCAGGGTAATCTACAATTATTGGACCGGCCCTATAATTTAAGTGAAGGAAGATCTAGTTTTGTGTGGGGGGAGTGACCCAAGAGGGACCCTGAAAGGAGCAAAGAGAAGTATCACCATTTACTACTCCGCAATTTCCTCTGGAGGATTTTTTTCAACAAATTCCCCTGACTATAATCTTCTTTCCCTGGAGAATAATAGCAAGGGTTCTCACCTGATCCGGACTTACACCGGCATTGTGCAGCGCTGCCATGTATTCCTTTCTCTGGATCTGAACAAGGGCACTACCTGCAGATTTGTTTGGATCTTTTTTCAGACTTATGGATTTGAACTCAATGACATATCCGATTGGATACTTCGTTGTCTTTGGAATCATGAGAATGTCGGCCCTGCCATACCCTGATTCAATGTTTGACCGGATTTCATAGACAGATCTCAGGTTGGCCAGGAGACCTAGAACAAAAGCATGGAACACCGCTTCAGGCAGTCTGGCAATGTCATACATGCTGACAAGACCAAGAACCAAATCCTGCAAAAGGTTTTCAAGTTCTAGTTCTGAACCTCTGTCAGTAAACCAGCCAAGAAGTGTGTCAAGACCGCCGGATGGTCGCTGATAGAGGGATTCGATAAATGCTTCATAGGCATAACTGATCTCCCGATTGGGAATTGACAGACGGTAGGCACTCCGTCCGCGAATGTCAGTGGTGGGATCATCAACTTTCAAGTACCCAGAGAAGTAGAGAAAACTCCAGATGTTGGCAGGACTTTTCCCAATGTCGCGGAATGTTATTGTTTCATTGATAGGATATCGAAGCTCAACGCCGGAGAGGAGGGATTGCAGATCTTTTTCAATCTCAAGCCCACCGACCTTTAGTTCTTCATAGATCAATGCATTTGAGGAGGTGTTGAGCCAGTGCGGGCCGGGTGGAGCGGGAAGGTTGTCGATATAATTTGTTACTGACCAGGGGTTGTATATCGTTTTTGTGCCGAACGAATACCCGTTATACCATTCCCGGATTGTTGAAGCATGGTCGAGAAGGTTAAAATCGATAAAAATTTTTTGAATCTCTTCTTCGGTGAAGCCGAACATCTGTGAAAGGGTATTTGGGAGAAGCGTGGTGCAAACTTTGAGGTTGTTAAGCTCTGAGAAGATTGATTCTTTTGCAACCCGGAGAATGCCGGTAACGACGGCCCGGTACAGGGCAGAAGCGTTATCTGGTTTGAGGCCCCCGCCAAGCCATGAACGCATAAAAGCAGTCATCTCGTCGTAATATCCATGATTCCAGGCTTCAATCATCGGTGCATCATACTCATCAATCAGAACGATGACCGGTGTATGATAATGGTGGTAACATGCAAGGATCAGTTCCTTCAGGCTTCCATACAGATCATCGGTATCTGCTGTCTCTCTGCAGATACGTAAAAACCGTTCTTTTCTTCCATTATCAAGTGAAGAAGCAATTTCAGGAAAGAAAGAATACAGACGCGACATTTCTGTGCCGACTGCACCGAGAAAACTTTCATAAGAATCTCTTTTAAAATCTTTTAACTGATATAGATAACCGGGTATTTCCCCTGATGGTCCATGTATTTCGGAAAGTCGGAGATTTGAAGGCTTTTAAAGAGAGATGCATGACTCGTTTCGGTCTTTTCAAAGAAGTACCGAAGCATGGTCATGTTCAGGGTTTTACCAAACCGGCGGGGACGGGGAAGAAGAGTGACATCGCTTCCCTCAATGATCTCTTTTATCAGGAGTGATTTATCTACGAAGTAGCCATTATCTTCACGTAATTTTTTAAAATCGTCAGTACCAATTCGGAAGTGTGGCATGTACTACCCTAATTAATATTTGTCTTTTATTGTGTTATTTCATTGTATGGATGATTGTCACACAGCAGGTATCTCCCTGACTACAACCTTCTTTCCCTGGAGAATAATAGCAAGGGGTCTCACCTGATCCAGACTAACACCGGCATTGTGTAGCGCTGCCATGTATTCCTTTCTCTGGATCTGAATAAAGGCACGTTCTGCAGATTTGTTTGGATCTTTTTTCGGATCTATAGATTTGAACACAATGACATATCCGAACGGATACTTCGTTGTCTTTGGAATCATAAGAATGTCGGCCCTACCATAACCGGATTCA
>Ga0351937_1076_pt1 | contig 31958 bp, 27 predicted proteins | sample TotcelHT113001M9_FD_206857 | JGI IMG/M metagenome (GOLD analysis project Ga0351937, IMG submission 206857) | Enriched cells from coal bed in the Powder River Basin, Montana, United States - Total cells T11 rep2 HSBNCT.T11.300.1.M9 ... | reverse complement strand
AGTTCTCCCTGCCGGGATAAACGGGCCAATCCGGCTCAAGCGGAAGCGCTTCATTCGCCGCAACGGCCTTGCGGGCAGAGAGTAACCATTGTTCTATTGCATTTATTTTTTCCGGCAACGTTTCCCTGTGGGCCTGGACATCCTTGCGAAAAGCACCGATGTATTCCGACAGCTCGGGTACTGTATCGAATGCCTCCATTGGCGTCCACGGTTCAATCCTGGTCCCGCCCCACGCGGCGCTGATTAATCCCACCGGAACGCCGAGCTCGGCAACCAGGCGCCGGCCGAAATAGAATCCGACGGCTGTCCATCCCCCGGCAGTCTGGCTTGAGCACACCGTCCAAGCGCGCCCGCGTAGATCATTTTTGGGCGATGAAGAGGTGATGTTGAAAGCCTGAAAAAGACGGAGACCGGGAAGATCCGCGACCTCAATATCTTTTTGTGCGCCTTCTGCGTTACCAAGGCCAAAAGCCATATTGGACTGGCCGGAACAGATCCAGACCTCACCCACGACAACGTCGCTGAATTTGAGCACATCTTTTCCATTGCCGGTTATGGTTAAAACCCCGCCTTCCTTGCAGGCCGGCATCGGATCAAGGCGAATTTCCCAGCGGCCATCAGCCCCGGCAGTTGTTTCCTTGCGCTGCCCGGCAAACTCAACGGTAATTTTATCGCCGGCACCTGCCCAGCCCCAGACCGGAACCGGCTTTTCGCGCTGCAGCACCATGTTATCGCTGAATATTTTAGGCGTTGTAATCGCAGCACAAACGTAATTGTGCGGATAAAGGATGCAAATGAAGACCAGTAATTGAAAAATGGTAAAATATAGTTTCATTAATTACTTCCGGCTAAGCATGATATTTATCTCCTTGCAACAATCCATTCGATTCGCGCTTTAAAAACACATTATCTTTTTCTGATCCGGAATCAAAGGTTATTTTCATCTGATCGCAGAAATGATGGCCATAATAAAAAAGACTGCCGCCGACATGTAAAAATCTTGAATCAAACCAGGGTTAATGCTAAACATACACACATGAACCTCTTGGGCAAAAAAGTCAATATCGGCGTTCTCGGGTCGGGCAAGGGGACGAACTTCCAGGCGATCGCCGAGGCGGTGCAGGCCGGCAAGGTTGACGCGCGCATTGTATGCGTGCTGTCAAATGTTTCCGACGCCCTGATCATGGAGCGTGCACGCAAGATGGGCATACCGGCTGAATACATTGATCCGGCGCCTTTCAGGACCAAGCTTGACGGGCAAGCTGAATTGAAGCTTATCGAGCGCCTGCGGCACTACGGGGTCGAGCTCGTTGTTCTGGCGGGATTCATGATGATAATAAAAGAACGCCTACTGAAAGCATACGAGCGGCGCATAATCAACATTCATCCTTCCCACCTTCCGGCGTTCCCGGGGCTTGACGCATGGAAACAGGCGCTGCAGGCTGGCGTGAAAACGACCGGATGCACGGTGCATTACGTTGATGCCGGCACGGATACTGGACCGGTTATTTTGCAGAAAAGCGTGGAGGTAAAAGAAAATGACACCCCCCGCGACCCTGCACGCGCGGATCCAGGAGCAGGAACATATCGCCTACCCCCAAGCCTTGAATATTGTCATCCATGAAATTCAAAGCCGTGACCGAAAATGAGATCACAAACACTTTATTCTGGACGCTCAGGCTGATTTCATTATACTGCTGGCAAAAGATCATATGAAAAAAATAAATCAGAAAATAGTAATCGGGCTGCCGAAAGGCAGCTTGCAGGAATCCACGTTTTACATGCTGAAAAAAGCCGGCTTTACGGTAACGGTAGGGACACGCTCCTACGTTCCGGTGATCGATGACCCGGAAATTGAAGCGCGTTTAATCCGGGCCCAGGAAATCAGCCGTTATGTCGAGCATGGCATGCTTGACTGCGGAATAACGGGCTATGACTGGATAATTGAAAACGGCTCGGACGTTGTCGAGGTGGCCGACCTTGTTTATTCCAAGCAGGGACTGAGAAAAATACGCTGGGTAATCGCGGTGCCGGAAAATTCATCAATTAAAAATGTCAAAGATCTGGCCGGCAAACGAATTGCCACCGAAGCAGTCGGATTAACTAAAAAATATCTCAAGGAAAAAGGTATACGCGCCGAGGTGGAGTTTTCATGGGGCGCGACCGAGGTCAAGGCGCCTGACCTCTGCGATGCGATCGTCGAGCTGACCGAAACCGGATCATCGCTGCGTGCAAACAACCTGAGAATAATCGCCGACGTTCTTGAATCAACGACAAGGATTATCGCCAACAAAGCGGCCTGGAACGACAGGTGGAAGCGTCAGAAAATTAACCAGGTCGCCATTCTGCTTAAAGGCGCACTGGCGGCAGAGAAGCGGGTCCTTCTGAAAATGAACGTCGCCGCAGTGAAATTAAAAAAGGTGCTGCCAATCCTGCCATCGCTGCATTCCCCGACCGTCAACGCGCTCAGCTCACGCGGATGGGTCGCAATTGAATCAGTGGTTGAAGAAAGAATTGTCAGGGAAATCATCCCGAAGCTCAAAGCCGTGGGCGCGGAAGGCATCATAGAAATTCCGCTGAACAAGATCATTGAATAAACAACAGGAGAAATAATATGGGTTCGCTGAAAAAATGGCGGATTAAAAAAATGGCGAAGCACAAAAGGCGCAAGCGCCGGAAAGCGGATCGCCACAAGAATATCAACAAATAAACCATGGCAGACAGGCTGCCGGCAGCGGGACAGCAAAGAATTTTGCTTTCTCTCTGTTCGGCTTTCTGCGGGTTTGAATCAGCCGGTAGACATTCCCTTCGAAGACCGGCAGTTCGTGGTCACTTGCCCGTTTAATCGGGATGGCGCTGAAGTCTGTTAATCTATAGCACCTGATAGTCACGTCTAATGCCTGAAGCCAAAGGTCCACTTTTAAATTTATACTGGCTGGTTCTTTTGTCCATAACGGGAACCGCCGCTTTAATGTCCGGCTGCCGAACGGCATCTTCTCAATTACCTCCTTCCGGGCAACATCAGGACTATTCCACCATAACCCAGCGTAATACCGTCATGGCTGACGCGCTTGCCAATTACAGTATTGGGGTCTTGCGGGAGGGGCTGCGCGATACAGGCGCCGTATCCAATTACCTGCGGGCGGTTGAACTGCAACCGGAATTAACCTCGCTCTCGCTGCGCGTTGCGATTCAGTACATCCGGCGCGGCGAAAATGATAAAGCCGTGGCTGTCATGGAAGAAGCCAGTCGCCACAACCCGAAGTCCATGGGAGCGGTTTTTCTCCTTTCACAGATTTACCAGATTATCAACCGGCCGGATGAAGCGCGCATGGCAGCCAGGAAGGCAATTGAGCTTGAACCTAAGAATAACAAAGGGTACCTCCAGCTTGCGGCATTAATGATTACCGGCAAGGATGAGGCAGGGGCGGTACAGGTTTTGCGCCAGGGAGTTGAGAAGGTTAGCGACCCCTTGCCTATTTTAAGACTGCTTGGCGACCTGCATGCCCAGCGCATCCAGTCGCTTGCTAAAAAACCGCAAGATTTAAATGAAGCGATCAGATATTATGAGCTGGCGGTCAAGTACCCAACCGACGACTTATCCATGGCCTACCTGCAAAAACTCGGGGATCTTTATATAATAAACAGGCAGGTTGACAAAGCCCTCGCCTGTTTCCAGAAAGTGGCATTGTATGATCCGGACGATTACCAAATCCTGCAGAAAATGGCATTGTGCCATGTAGCCCTGGGTAACAAGGACCAGGCGCTCGGGCTGTTGAAAAAGATTGCCAGACACGATCCACAGAGCCCGGACATTTATTATTACCTCGGCGAGCTTTACGATTCGCTGGGTGACAAAGAACACGCCATTGAAAATTTCAGGGCGGCGCGTGACGCCGAGCCATCAAACCCTAAATCATATCTCAGGCTGGCTGTTATTTACCTGCGTGATAATCCCCAGCAAGCCAGGGAAGTCATCCAGGATGGGCTGAAACATCTGCCGAAGGAAAGGCTTTTCCTTGAAATACTCGTGAACTTTTATCTGCGTAATCATCAATACACCGAGGCGCTTGCCCTATTTGACCAAATGTATTCTACTCTTCTCCCTAATGATCCTATCCTGTCAGACCCGCGCTTTTACGTCAATTACGGCATAGCTGCCCAGCAATGCCAGCTTGGCGACAAGGCCATAGACCTCTACTGGAAAGCACTTGAAATTGACCCATCCCTGCTTGACACGCGCGTCCGCCTTGCGATTCTGCTAGTCTGGAGAAAAGACCGGGAAGAAGCATTCGCGTTAATGGAGGAGGCTGTCGCGGCCGTGCCGAATAATTGCATTCCCTGGTTTTATTACGCCATTGTAAGCTCGCGCGCGGAAGACTACAGACAGGCCGTCTCCGCTTTTCAGATTGCCGAAAATATCGCAAAAAAGCTTCCCGACAGTGGTGCGCGAATACTCGACACTTCATTTTATTTTAATTACGGTGCCGCCAGCGAAAGAAGCGGTGATTACATTACGGCTGAGAAATTGTTCGAAAAGTCAATTAACCTTGATCCTGAAAACAGCGATGCATATAATTATATTGCCTACATGTGGGCCGAGAAAGGAATTAACCTCGACATGGCCTTAGATTACGTCAACCATGCGCTTGAGATTGAACCGGATAATGCCGCTTATCTTGATACGCTGGGCTGGATATATTTCAAAAAAGGACAATACGATCAGGCCCTGGAGTTCATCCGCGAAGCGCACGTTATGATGCCCGATGATCCCACCATCCTTGACCACCTTGGTGACACTCTGGCCGGATTGAAACGTGAAAAATCGGCCATCGAAGCCTGGAAGCAAAGCTTCCAGGCCGACAGTTCAAATTTATCGGTTGAAAAAAAATTGCGCGACCGCAGCGTTGACGTGGATCAATTGCGAATTGACACAAGGCCAAATGTTATTCCGCCACCCGCGGTTGATGAATAATATCCTGTTTTTTTCTTATACCTTAACTATTCTTCCGTTTAAAGCAGATTTATAGATAGCACAGATCACCTTCTGGCTTTCAAGACCGATCGCGGCTGAATTCAGGCATGGCCGTTTATCGAGTATCGCCTGGCTGAATTCCTCAATTTCGGCCTGGTATGTGTTGATCGGCTGGGGATTAACAGGTATGCCCGCGGATTGGGTGCGGGACTGCTGGGCATCATACCCGCTTGAGTCTCCTTCTAAATACGCGATCATTTCTCCGGCCGGCCCCTGGCCTATCGTGTTTTTGCACAGAATGCTTCCTTTGGAACCGTATAGTTCCAGTATATTTTTACTACTGTTGTCCGGGATGCAGAAAAAAGTGTCCACTGTGCCAAAGGCACCGCTCTCAAATTCAAGAAGGACGACCGCGCTGTCTTCGGTTTCATACGAATGGACGGAGCGATTAATGAAACAACTCGCCCTTTTCACATCTCCGAAAAACATTTCCAGCAAGTCGATGCAATGGCCGCCCATGTCAATCAGCGACCCACCCCCGCCCTGGCTCTGGCTTTGGCGCCAAGCCCCGTCAATCGGCGGATACCAGCAGGAAAGCTGCGCACGTCCATAGAGGAGTTTACCCAATTTCCCTTCCCTGATCATCTGCGCGGCCGCCTGATGCTGGGACTGGAAACGCATCATGAATGCCGTGCCAAGCTTAACCTTTGATTTTTTACAGATGGAAATCATCTCCCTGATTTCCTTGACGGTCATGCCCAGCGGCTTTTCACAAAGAATATGTTTCCCGGCCTGGGCGGTCTGGATAACCTGGTTGTGATGCAGGTGGGCCGGGGTAGCGACATAAACGGCGTTGATATCAAGGGCCAGCAATTCCGGCAGGGAGGCAACCGCCTTGACATGAAACTGTTCAGCCACTTCACCGTTAACATGTTCATTGACGTCACACACGGCCGCCAACTCCGCGTTACGCGCCGCAACAATGCCTTCAGGAATGGTCCTGCGCCGCGCGATGCCGCCTGATCCAACAACTCCCCACCTGATTTTACTCATTTTATTTTTCCTTTCATTACTGGTTTTCCACAGAAGTTTTGCATATGTCATAACCTAATCCGATTTCTAAGTTGGGACAAATGTCAACGGTCCAGGCTTTACTTCCGCCGATTCCCTGCCCCACCCCGGCCAAGCCCGCCACCATGGCGGCATTGTCCATGCAGTATTGCGGCTCTGCGAAAATAACCTGAACATTATTCTGCCTGCCGCAAGTGGACATTTTGCCCCTCAGCCTCGTATTTAACGAAACACCGCCAACCACAGCCACGCGATTGATATTATGGCGCTTGGCCGCCAAAAAAAGGCGGTCACAAAGCGCATCAATTATGGCCTCCTGGTAGCTGGCAGCAATATCGGCCGGCTCAGCGGCATGGCAGCCTTGGCGTTGATTTTTGATGAAATACATCAAGGAAGTCTTTAGACCACTGAAACTGAAACATAAATCAGCGGATAAGCCCGCCCCTGGTATCACACCCGATATTCGTCCGCGCGGAAATGAAATCGCACTGGATTTCCCTTTGCCGGCCAGCCTGTCAATTTCCGGTCCACCTGGATAGCCCAACCCCATGAGCTTTGCTCCTTTATCAAATGCCTCGCCGGCGGCATCGTCAAAGGTCGTACCAAGCAAACGATAATGCCCAAGCCCATTCACCCTGACCAGACAGGAATGCCCGCCGGATACTATAAGTCCCAGGAATGGACACATTGCTTCGAAGTCCGGCATACTTGCCGACAAAAACGGGGCATAGAGATGCGCCTCAAGATGGCTTATGGCAATAAATGGAATTCCAAGTCGTAAAGCCAATCCACGACCGGATGCAACTCCAACCAGCAGCGAACTTGCCAGCCCCGGACCGTATGTGGCTGCGACGGCATTTATCTGGTTCCAGCCCATATCAGCTTCATTTAACGCCCTTTCAATAAGCGCGGGTAAAAGCTGAAGGTGATTGCGCGAGGCAATTTCCGGCACAACCCCGCCGTAAGGACGGTGAAGATCAGTCTGGCTGAATACCACGCTTGAAAGCACCTTCCGCCCGCCGGTCACTATCGCGGTGGCAGTTTCATCACAGGAGGTTTCAATGCCAAGGACATTCATGATTAATACATTTGCAAAAGCGATAAGAATGAAGAAGGATTATTTTGAAACGGCAGCAGTCTTGGCGTGAGACTGAAAACTCCTGATGCCTTTTAAAATATCCATGGCGCGCTCAAGCTGGACGTCAACCGCATTAGTCATATCAACCTTTTCATCAACGCTGAAGTCACCGATTTCATCTCGTGACCGCTTCATCATAACTTTTTGCCACTGATCAGGCGACATTGGAATAAAGATGTCCGGGTCTATGCCCTTCTCATGAATCATGCGCTCATTCGGAGTGTAATACTTGGCGGTAGTCAAACGGATGGCCGATCCGTCATCAAGCGGCATGACGCTTTGGACAGAACCTTTGCCAAATGTTTTTTCGCCCACTAAAATCGCGCGTTTGCAATCCTGCAGAGCGCCGGCGACTATTTCAGACGCGCTCGCGCTGCCGCCGTTGACGAGAATAATCATCGGAAAATCGGTGTAATGATACTTGCCTTTGGAAGCGTATTGAGTCAGCACGCCGGTTCCGGCACGTCCCTTGGTTGAAACGATTTTTTCGCCGCCCTTTAAGAATTTCTGTGAAACCTCCACGGCTGAAGCGAGCAGTCCCCCGGGGTTATTGCGCAAATCAAGAATCAGGGCTTTCATGTCCTGAGCGAGCAGTTTTTCAATTGCCTTCTGGAGAGCTTCAGCAGTAGGTTCATTAAACTGGGTTATGCGTATGTATCCAATCTGGCCGGGCAGCATGTTGACACCCTTGACGCTTTCCACTTTGATGATGGCACGCACAATTTCTATTTCCTTGATTTCCTGAGGCTTGGGTCGCATGATTTTAATCTTCACTTTTGTGCCCGGCTCGCCGCGCATTTTCTTTACGGCATCCTGCAGGCTAATATTTTCAGTGGACTCACCGTCGATAGCCACGATCCTGTCATTATGCAGGATTCCGGCCCGGTATGCCGGGGTATCTTCCATGGGCGCGATGACCGTCAGGATGCCGTCACGCATTCCGATCACAATCCCTAACCCACCGAACTCGCCGGCTGTGTCATTTTTCATGTCTGAAAAAGTATCCGGCTCCATGAACTGGCTATGAGGATCAAGCGACTGAAGCATGCCCCGCATTGCTCCGTACAACAGGTCCTTGTATTGAACTTTATCCTCATCGACGTAGCTTTGCCTGATCTGCAGAAGCACCTCGGCCAATAATTGCATTTTTTCAAACGCAACTTCGGTTGTGTCATTCTCCTTTGTGTTTTGTGTAGCAATCTTGGCGCCAACAACAAGATTGACGGTCAACACCGTGACAAAAACTGCCCAGAATATTTTTTGTTTCATGTTTTTAAACATCGGTCTCTCCTGAAAAGGCGCATATTCACTCTATATCGCCTTCACATTAATTACAAATCTTTTTCAATAGCCAGGATATATTCTGGCCGAGCGTCTTCATGGTGCGCAAGCCTTCTTCGTCGCGCGCCACCTCGCCCCTTTCCCTGCCAAAGGCCATATTCCAGTAGCTTGACCCGGGCACGATCATTCCCTCAATTAGAAAGAAATGATTGAGCGTGTCAAAGGCATGGATCGCACCGGTGCGCCGTACGGCCACCACGGCCGCCCCGATTTTACGCTTGAACATTTCATTATTGGCGCGGGCCGTCAGCCCCGCCCTGTCAATTAACGACTTCATTTCAGGGGTAATATCGGCAAAATATGTCGGCGAGCCAAGCAGTATTGCATCAGCCTTCAGCATTTTGTCTATCCATTCATTAAGGCAGTCATCCTTACAGGCACAATGCTGATTGGCCTGTTTGAAGCATTGGTAACACGCCCTGCAGCCGTGGACATTAGTTCCGCCCACCTGAACGATTTCGGTTTCAATACCTTCCTGCTTGATTTCGTCCAAAACATAATTCAGCAAGAAGGCGGTATTTCCATCTGCGCGCGGACTGCCGTTAAATGCAATTGTTTTCATTTCATTTATCCGTTTTTCTTAATTTTTACGATAGCCGGCTTAACCCCCGACAATTTATGCCCCGGAGCAACCGTGTAGAGACGTTTTAGGCCGGCCCTGACATTCTCATGCGCCGCTATTACCCGCCCGATTACCAATGGACAGTCTCCCGGACGGTAAATATCAACCAACTTGCATTCGAAATTTGCCACGGCATCGGTCAGGAGAGGCGCCTTGATCTTTGCAGCTTTGCTGACTTTAATGCCACACTTTGATATTTTATCACAATCATGGCCATGGCGCGAGCCGGCGAAAAGCACTTCCGCGGCCATTCCATCATGCGGAAAAGCCACCACAAATTCCCTGTTTTTCCTTATCAGCTCATAGGTAAAGGCTCCGTCATCTATCCCGAGCATGAACATTAATGGTTCGCTGGAAGCAATTGCGACCCAGCCCACGGCCATCACATTCGTCCCGCCATTTGGTTTAACGGTCGTAACCAAGACAACCTGCTCAGGGTATTTCCTCCGGATGGCCTTTTCAATATTAACTTTTTTCTGCATATCCGCGCCACAATATTACTTTTTAACTTTCAGGTCAATCTGCCCCGCTTTGGCCATTGAAAGCGCTTCAACGCCTTGGATTTCCACAAAACCCTGTGAACTGGTTGGATTCAATCCTGAGCTTTTTTCCATTGATGAATCCGCTTCATTATAAAGCGAGCCAGGACAATCGGTTAATTTCAGAAAATATATATTGCCTTTGTAAAGGCCGACCTGAACGGTAGCTGAAGCGTTTTGCGCGAGAGATTCAACCGCATTCAAGGCTGCGCGGGTCACAGGATCATATAAGCGGCCATCATAAATCTGGCCGGCGACAAGCATTGATAATTGCTGAAACAGCTGGGTAGATCTCCGGTCAAGAACCGCCTGATATACAAATTCAAGACAACGACCGAGCAGTTCCATGCCCGGCGCTTCATATACCCCCCTGCTCTTTGTTCCGATAATCCTGTTTTCAAGGGCGTGTTTCAGTCCAATCCCGTTCCGTCCGCCGATCTTGTTGGCCAGGCGCATTGCTGAGAGAGGGTTGACTTTCCGGTTGTTTATTTTAACAGCACGACCTCTTTTAAAAACTACCGTGAATTTTTCAATTCTATCGCTCGCGTCATGGGGCCAGACTCCCATGGTCGGCTTGACAATTGTACATGGCGTTCGAAGGCTTTCAAGGTCTTCCGCCTCATGGGAAAGGCCAGCCAGATTCGCATCCGTTGAATATTGTTTTCTACCACCGCTGAAAGCCTCAATGCCAAAGTGCTTTAAATAGGCCGCCATCTGGGTCCGTCCGGGAAATTGGGCCAGCAGCGCCGGATCGCGCCAGGGAGCGTATACCCTCATATGCGGCGCAAGTACATTGACATATCGCTCAAAGCGCACCTGGTCGTTGCCGCGACCGGTGGCGCCGTGCGCAAGGACCGAACAGCCACGCCTTATCATTTCCGGCAACAGGCCGCGAACTGTCACCGCACGCGCTATGCCGGTTGTATTCCAGTATCCGCCGTCGTATTTCGCCTGTGCTTTTAAAACAAGGTAACATGCTTCGGCCATCTCTTTTTTCAGATCGACGATGATGGTATCTGCCCCGCACCGGGCCATGCGTCCACGAATCCGGCCGATATCAGTTTCATCCGGCTGATCAAGGTCAGCGGTAAAGCACAACACCTTAATCCCTGTTTCGGTCATTTTTTTTGTTATAGTCCGGCTGTCAAGGCCTCCCGAAACGCATGCCCCGACCTTTTGGCCGATTAAGTCCTTAAATGTCATCTTACACTTTCCTTTCCGTAAAAGTTTTCCTGATATTGTTACAGGTCACATCATTTATCCGGCTGCCATCAAAGCCCCAGAGCGGCAGCAACTTGTCAACCAGTTCACCGTAAAGGCAAATCGAAGGATAACCTGAGGCGTAAGGCGGATACAATTTTTCGCTGACAGGATGAGGAGCGTGATCAGTTTCAATCCAGTCAATATCGCCGTTTTTCAGGGCCTGGCGCATGGCAATGCAGTTATTCAGTTCCCGCAATGGTGGATTTACCTTGTAGAGCAGGCCATCGCGATTATTCATCTGCGTGCACGCCCACAAAAGATGGTGCGGCGTAACGCCACATGTAATCCGGATCTCAGCCTTTACGGATTTAATTAAAGCAAGCGAAGCAGCGGCCGATACGTGGCAGATATGCAGCACACCGCGAAATCCTGAAGTCCGCGCGAATTTAATCTGGTCGTCAACGGCGCTGATTTCGGCCTCGGGCGGCCGCGCTGCACAGTGACTGACCGGTTTTTGATGGTCAAAATCCTGACGGCAAAGGTTTTTTTTCTCACAATGTACGGCCAATACCCCTTCGTAGCCAAGACCGGCCAGCACATCGTAAATCATCTTTTGATCTTTTTCCGCGCACACCCCCAGGTTGCCCTCGGTCGGCCCGGCATATAATTTTAAGCCAACAACCTGCCGGCACTCCTTGACCATCCGCACCGCTTCCTGCAACTGTCTTGCATCAGGAGTTGATCCAACAAAAAGGCGGTAACGGAGAAAGTCGTTTTTCGGCACAATACTCAAACGTTTTTCGACGTCTTCAGTTTTTAAAACAGGCGGATCAGTATTCGGCATGTCGAAAATCACGTCAATCCCCTGCGAATCGCAAAGCCGGAAGACATGCTCTATCGTTTCCTTGTAACTTTGGCGGCCGTCACGGCAGTGGACGTGAGGATCGATTCGCATTGTTTATTATTTCCTGAACCTTTCTGTTATTTCCGGATATGTGCGCATGATTTTTTCGGCCTTTGCGCGCGTGGCATCCGCGGAATAAAAACGCCGGAAGTATTCCGGATTTGCGAGCAAGGCGTTTACCGCCCACTTCCTGCGGTCGCGCATTCTGGCAATTAATTGCTTGTGCAATCCGCCGGATATGAGACCGTCAGTCAGAATAAGATCCCACGCCGGCTTGTCAAGCGGAACCACCGGGAAAGACGGCAATCCTATTTTTTTAAAGAGCTCAACCCCCTCCTCCATCCGATCGACAAACGATACCACGGCGATCAGCGAGCCGCCGTTTTTAGCAATGATGGGCCTCCAGTAATCGCGGACGGAAGATCCTTCATTGTTCAGGTCGGCCACATGCAGAACGGTTTTTCCCTTTACATCTGCGCCGATCAGCCGCCCGTCCTTGTACATTTTGGCATGGGGCTTCTTCAGGGAAACGGCGACCGGATTTGAAAAATCCCAGTCGCGAGTTTCCCCCCCGGAGATGACATCGAAACGGCCGATTTCCGCCTTAATCAGCGCAACAAGCGATTTAACCGCGCAGGCGTATTTAGTGCCGTCTTTTTCAATCGAAATGCTCTGAACATAGTACGGACCGACCTGTCCGGAAGTGTAATAAAACCACGGGGTTGACGCGTCAATAAACCGGAACGCGCCGGTTTTCAACAGGTTACGAAGATTCAGGGCCTGTAAGGATTTGGATGTCATGCATATTTCTCCGCAGTTTTCGAGGCGATTTTGGCCCATTCCCACAGTCGCTCCGGCTCATATCGGAAAGTGCTTATGTCCTTCATGATGATTTCAACCGGGCATCCCCGCATGACAGCCAGCTTCGTTTCCAGTTCCTTGCGGACCTGATCGGGTCGCCAGGTGTCCTCGGCCAGGAAGGCCGGGTTGGGCTTCAGCGAAAAGACGTACTTGCCGCCGGCTTCGCGGACAGCCTTGTTCACATCCATCCAGGCGCTCACTGATATTTTCCGGAGGCGAGGCACGCATTTCAGGATTTCCAGCTTGTTGTGCAGCGGCTCGCAACATCCGTAATAATTCAGGCCGAATCGTTCCATCCAGCGCACTTCGTATTGCATGGCGAACTCCCAGTGCATTTCCGGCGATACCTCGGAAAATATCTGGGCGGTGGCGCACCCCCAGAGATCGCCTGTTTTGACCTGCTCCGGGTTAAAACCTTTTGCAGGCAATTCATCCGAATAGCCGTACGCGCCAGAGCCGATCCGCACGTTTTGATTGTTCAGCGAGAGCAAACATAGCGATTCATACTGGTCAAGCATCTTCTGGTAAGCTTCGACGAGCCGGCTGATAAGGGCGTGAATATAATCGGGACGCAGGGCCATGTCGGTCAAGGCCTCCTCAACCCCGGTCCAGCGTATTAAGTAATCCCAGGGCGCGAACCAGAGCCCGCGTAAACCGGCCTTGCGGACCGGGATCACATCCTTAAAAATCCCGGCCATGGCCTGAAAGCTTTCTTCCGACTTGAAGACATCATGGGTAACGACCGGGTCCTTTATTTTCGAAACATCGTCGGTGTCGGAAATCTGGATCTTGAAATGCCTCGATTTAACATAGCTGCCCGGGTCGAGGGTGATAGATTCAACATCTTCCTCAATTCCAAACCCGGTGTCTGTTATCGCGAGGGGCGATTCAATTGCCGGCTCAACGACCATGTCGCCGGGCATGTGGTCCCACTGGTATAATTCCCTGCGTAGTTTTTTTTCAATGGATTGGCAGAATAGGTCTGAACACTCAAGGTTTAATTCGCAGGACTTGACTTCATTCCAAGGCACCTCGTTCAACCAGACCATGGGCTTAACCGGATCAAGGCGGTTAAGCGCCGTCCATAATTGCCTGCGCTCTTCCTGGACGGGCATGGCAGCAACCGCGGCCTTTTTTTCTGCAAGCCGCCGCAATATATCCCTGTCATGCCGGTTAACATTCATCGCGTTATATTAATATGATGGTTGCTTTGAGATAATAAAATGTAATCCGGGCACGGCTGTTTGTCGAGTTCATTTTGTCACTATATAACCAGATATTCATATGGATTTTCGGTTAAACTTTTGCTATTTTATCATAAGTTTACAAAAATTGTACTATTATCGAAAGGCGTTAAAATGGCTGACAAATTTGATGAATTGTTCCAGTTACAGGGCGAACTCAACAGGAAAATCGGGATAGACACCCCTAACCTGCCGGAAAAGAATAAGCCGGAATGGATCCTGAACTATTGCCGGGCGCTTTCGCAGGAAATCGCGGAGCTGACCGACAGCGTTCCCTGGAAATGGTGGGCAAAATACCAGACCTTTGACAAGCAAAACGCGCGCGTGGAAGTGGTAGACATGTTCCATTTCCTTATTTCACTCGCCCAAGTTCTCGACATGACAGCCGATGACGTTTATAACGCCTACCGCGAAAAACACAAAGTTAACGTGGAACGTCAAAACTCCGGCTATTCCGTCAAAAACGAGGCCGACAGCAGGCATATCTGAAGGATCATAATCTGAAAAGCAACATGGCGTATCAGGTATAGCGCAGGACCTCGTCGGCGGTGGTGAAACCGTCAAATATATTACGGATGCCGTCATCGCGCAGGAGCCGCATCCCCTGTTCAACCGCCTTATTCCTTATTTCAAGCGTCGGTTTTTTTTCGTTGATAAGGATGCGAATCGGTTCAGTAATTGGCATATACTCATATATGCCCTTGCGTCCCCGGTAACCGGTCTCATGGCACTCATCGCATCCTTTTCCGTAATAAAAAGGCCGACCGCTGACAGTTTCCGCGGTCAGGTTCAAACGGTCCAGCAATGTCTTATCGGGCTGGAAGGAAGTCTTGCATTTCTGGCAGATTTTACGAACCAGGCGCTGGGCAAGGATTGCTTCCAGGGTGGATGAAATCAAAAAGGGCTCAACGTTCATATCTATCAACCTGGTGACCGCGCCGGCCGCGTCATTGGTATGCAGGGTGGTCATCACCAGGTGACCGGTGAGCGAGGCCTGGATGGAAACCCTGGCGGTATCAAGATCGCGCACTTCTCCGACCATGATAATGTCGGGGTCCTGACGGAGGAAGGCGCGCAGGCATCTCAAAAATGTCACGCCAATGGCGTCGTTCGTCTGGACTTGAATTATTCCCTCGATGTCATATTCAACCGGCTCTTCGATGGTCAGAAGTTTTGCCTCGATGGAATTGATCCGTCGCAAAGCTGAATAAAGCGTTGTGGTTTTGCCTGAACCGGTCGGACCGGTCACGATTATAATCCCGTTCGGCTTGTTAATATCGCTCGAAAAAGCATCATAGACATCAGTCGGCATGCCGAGATTTTCAAGCTCAAGCGACACGGTTGACCGGTCCAGGATACGGAGCACAACGCTCTCGCCGTGCTGGGTCGGCAATGTGGAGACGCGGAAATCAATCTGCCGCCCGAGCATGGTCATCTGCAGGCGGCCATCCTGAGGCAGCCGGCGCTCGGCGATATTCAGGTTGGACATGACTTTTATGCGCGAGATGACGGGCAAGGCCAATTTTTTCGGCGGAGGCGACATTTCATAAAGCGCCCCATCCACCCGGTATCTGATTTTGAATTCAGTATCAAAAGGTTCAAAATGGATATCGGAAGCCTTGGCCTGGACCGCCTCATATAAAACCACGTTGACGAAGCGCACTACGGGCTTGGCGTTGGCCGCTTGCTCGATCCCGGTTTCGTCCACCTTGCCCTCCTGGAGTTCAATCAGGCCGCCCTCAATATCGGATTCAAGCGAAGAAAGCATCTCGTTCATTGTCGAGCTGTCCTCGCCGTAAAACTTGTTAATAAGGTTTTGAACGTCGTTTTCCCGGGCGAGAACAAAGGTCACGTCTTTGGTAAGCACAAACCTGATTTCGTCCACTACTTCCGGAGAAAGCAACTGGGAAACCGCCAGGACGACCGAATTAGAATCCACCGAAATCGGCACGACATTATACATGCGGGCGACGCTAGCCGGGATGGACTTGATCATTCCCTCATTGATTTCACGATCCGCCAGCTTGACGACCGAGGTGCCGAGATGACTGGCAATCATGACGAGCAGATCGCTCTCGTTGATAATCCCGAGATCGATCACGACTTTCTGCATAGGGTTGCCGGCGCGGTTCTGCTCCTCCAATATTTCCGCAACCTGGGAGTCCTTGACGACATGATGATCAATCAGCAGTTGCAGTAAAGGATCGTATTTCACGAGTTCTGCCATTAATTCTCCTTCATGCTTACTTTCTAGCGCCCTGCAATTTCGCAGTAATAGATTCCGGATCCTGGGCCTTGATAATCATGTTCTCGTAACTGATAACTCCCCTTTCAAAGAGCGAAAGGAGATAGGCGTCCAGCGTAACCATCCCCCATTTGGCGCCGGTCTGGATATCGGAAACAATGCGGAAGGTCTTGTTATCGCGGATAAGCGACTGGATCGAGGGGGTCGTGATCATCAGTTCAAACGCGGCAATACGACCGGGCTTGTCCTTGCGGACAAGGAGCAGCTGCGAAACAGCCGCGACAAGCGTCGAGGATAGCTGCGTCCTGATCTGCTCCTGCTGATCAGTGGGGAACGCATCCACGATACGGTCCACGGTGCGCGCGGCGCCGGTTGTATGGAGGGTGGCAAAAACAAGATGGCCTGTTTCCGCCGCGGTGATTGCCGCCTCCATCGTTTCCAGATCGCGCATTTCACCGACGAGGATGACGTCCGGGTCCTGACGCAGGGCGCGGCGCAAGGCCTCCTTGAAATTGGGCACGTCCACTCCGATTTCACGCTGGGTAACGATCGAGCGCTTGTGCTTGTGATAATATTCGATCGGGTCCTCAATCGTGATGATATGGCAGTCGCGCTCGGTGTTAATCAGGTCAATCATGCTCGACAATGTGGTTGTCTTGCCTGAGCCGGTCGGGCCGGTTACGAGGATCAGGCCGCGCTGGCGATATAGCAAATCCTTGACCTGCGGCGGAAGGCCGATTTGATCAAGCGAAATCAATTCTGATGGAATCTGGCGCAAGACCATGCCGATGTTACCGCGCTCGCGCAGTACGCTCACGCGGAAACGGGCCTTAATGCCGAAGGAAAAGCCGAAATCCACGCCGCCGCCTTCACGCACCTTCTGCTGGTTGGCATCAGAGGTGATGCTTTTCATCAGTTTTTCCGTGTCCTCGGCCTTGAGGACCGGGCAATCAACCGCCTGAAGGGCGCCGTGCAACCTGAGCATCGGCGGCAAATCAACCGAAATATGCAAGTCCGAAGCGCCTTCTTCGACAACAACTGCAAGAAGTTCGTTCATGCCGTGACTGAAATTTTTATCTTCTGCCATTTTAATCTCCCATTGTTACGCTGATTACTTCTTCCAAAGTGGTGATTCCGGCAAGGACCTTGCGCAAACCGTCCTCGCGCAGGGTGCGCATTCCCAGCTCGCGCGCCTTGAGCCGCAAGTCCGAGGCGGGCAACTGCTTGTAAATGAGCGCTTGAACCTCCTCGTTAATGACAAATATCTCATAAATACCTTTTCGGCCCATGTAGCCCGTTTGTCCACAGGCGGCACATCCCTTGCCACGGTAGAGCTGGGCATTGGCAAACTGGGCCGCCGCCGACCCCAGGCCTTTCAATTCAAGCTCCGTGGTTTTATAAGTTTCCTTGCATTGCTCGCAAATAACGCGCACGAGACGCTGGGCCATGATACATCGCATAGAGGAGGCAAGCAAAAACGGCTTAACGCCCAGATCAAGAAGGCGGCTAATGGCACTCGGAGCGTCGTTGGTATGCAAGGTGCTGAACACAAGGTGCCCGGTAAGGGATGCGTTAATGGCTATTTCGGCCGTGTCAAAATCGCGTATCTCGCCGACCATTATTATATTCGGCGCCTGGCGCAAAATTGAACGCAAAACAGCCGGAAAAGTCAGACCGATTTCATCGCGCACATGAACCTGGTTAATCCCGGCGATCTGGTATTCAACCGGGTCTTCCACGGTTATTATTTTACGGTCGGGCCGGTTAAGGTGATTGAGGCAGGCGTACAGAGTGGTTGTTTTACCGGAACCGGTCGGGCCGGTGACCAAAACAATACCGTCGGGCATCGCAATCATTTTTTCAAACACCTGCTGGTCATCGGCGAACAGGCCAAGTTTCGCAAGCCCAAGCTGGAGGCTCTTCTTGGAAAGAAGACGCATCACAATGCTTTCCCCGTGAGAAGCAGGAACGGTTGAAACGCGCAAATCAAGGTCTTCACCGGCTGCATTGATCTGGATGCGTCCATCCTGGGGAATGCGTTTTTCGGCGATTTTCATGCCGGCCATCAGTTTCAGCCTGCTGAGGATGACCGGCTGAAGCCGCTTGGGCGGATTCTGCACTTCGCGCAAAACGCCGTCTATGCGGTAACGGACACGGAAACGTTTTTCAAGTGGTTCAAGGTGGATATCGGAAGCCCTGTTCCTCTGCGCCTCAAGAATAATCAGGCTGACGAGCTTGATGATCTGCGAATCGGCCTCCGTGGCCGGCGTACCCTCGTCACCGTCACCAACGCGCACGCTGAGGGAATCGCCGGTCGCGGCGTCACTCTCCATGATTTCTTCTACCGTTTTCTCCTCGGGACCGTAATAATGATCAAGCGCTATGGCTATTTCCTCGTCCGAGGCCACCACTCCCTCAACGTTGCGCTTGAGGATATAGCGCAAGCTGTCCAGAACTTCAATATTGACAGGGTCACTGAGCGCGACTGTCAGCTGGCCATCCGAATCAAAGAGAGGAATAACCTTGTATCTCCGCGCAATGGCCGCCGGCACCTGTTGAATAATCTCCGGCGCAATATCGTGGTCGGCCAGGACAACAATATCCATACCGAGCTGCATCGCCACGGTTTTCAGGACTTCCATCTTGGAAAGCGTGCCTTGTTCGATCAGCACGTCAAGCAGGCTGCCGTGGTGCTCCCCGGCCATGGCGCGCGCTTCCGCAAGCTGCTCAACCTTGAGAAGCCCCACGTCCTTCAGGATCTCAATTATATAATCATCATTTGAAGTCAATTGATACGCCTCTTTCCAGAAAAATATGTCGCAGATAATAAAAAATCTTTATAGAGTCATACAACACTTTCTTTTCCGTTGCGCCTGCGCGCCTCAGCCGGACAGCTCTTTTTTTAACAACTCCTGGACAATCTGCGGATTTGCCTTGCCGCGGCTCAGGCGCATTACTTGTCCGACGAGGTATTTCAAGGCCGCCTCCTTGCCGCCGCGATAATCCGATACGGATTTTGAGTTGCCGGCAATCGCCTGCCTAACAAATTTTACGAGCTCAGTAGCGTCACTAACCTGCGCCAGTCCCATTTCACCGATCAATTGTTCCGGGCTGCCGCCCTTTTCAAACATCACCGCGAAAACCTGCTTGGCACTGCCGGAATTCACCTTCCCGCTTTCCGCTAAATTTACCAGTTCCGCCAGGGATTTGGGAGATATTTTTACTGCGCTGATTTCAATTGCCTTTTCAGAGAGCAATCGAAGCATTTCCGTCATCACCCAGTTTGATGCCGCCTTGGGGCTGGCGGACAGGTCGGCCGCCTGTTCAAAAAAATCGGCCAGCGCCTTTTCGGATGACAAAACCTTGGCGTCGTATTCCGGAATGCCGTACTGAGAAACAAGCCGGGCACATCTCTGCCGTGGCAGTTCGGGAATATCTTTTTTCCAGCGATTGATTTGTTCTTGGTTTAAAACCACCGGCAAAAGATCAGGATCCGGGAAATAGCGGTAATCATGGGCCTCCTCCTTTGACCGCATGCTTTCGGTCACTTCCCGGTCAGAATCCCATCTCCGTGTTTCTTGCACAACCGTCCCGCCAGTCTTGAGGAGTTCGGCCTGGCGTTTTATTTCATATTTCAAGGCCTGAAAAACACCTTTGAAAGTGTTAAGATTCTTTATTTCAGCCTTTACCCCCAGCTGCGACTGATGTTCCGGGCGGACACTGCAGTTGATGTCACAGCGGACATTTCCCTCCTCAAGGTTGCAGCGGCTGACAAGACCATAAGTCAAGATCTGCTTAAGCGCCAATAGAAAGGCATAGGCCTCCTCGGGCGAACTCATATCAGGCTCGGTGACTATTTCCATGAGCGGATGGCCGGCGCGATTGAAATCAACACTGCTTAGATCACCCACGTGCATATTTTTGCCGACATCCTCCTCAAGATGAATGCGGGTTAATTTTACTTTTTTGGCCTGCTCGCCACAGATGATTTCCAGCTCACCCCCCGTACAAAAAGGACAGTCGTACTGGGAAATCTGGTAATTTTTAGGCATGTCCGGATAAAAATAATTCTTACGGTCAAATTTGCTGAAAGAATTTATTTTAGAACCAAGCATTAACCCGGTCAAAACAGTCAAGCGGACAGCCTCCTCGTTGATAACCGGGAGCGCACCGGGATACCCGAGACAAACCGGGCACACCTGCGTGTTAGGCATGGAACCATAGTCGCTTTTGCAGGCACAGAACATTTTTGTCCGTGTCAGGAGCTGAACATGAACTTCAAGCCCTATAGTTGCATTATATTTCATTTTATATCTTGAAATGGCGGCGGTTTCTGCAGAAACCAGCCGGTCGCCTGTTCGTAGGCGTATCCCGCGCGCAGAATCAAGTCCTCACGGAAGGCAGGCCCAATGATCTGAAGCCCGACCGGAAGTCCGCCGGATGTAAAACCGCATGGCACGGAAAGCGCGCATATTCCCGCCAGATTCGCGGGAATTGTCAAAATATCACCCAGATACATCTGCAGGGGATCATCGGTTTTTTCGCCCAGTTTGTAAGCGACTGTCGGTGCAACAGGCGCCAAAAGCAGATCACAGTCATTGGCAAATACATTCTCAAAATCACGCCGGATCAGAGTTCGAACTTTTTGCGCCCGCAGGTAATAAGCATCATAGTAACCGCTGCTGAGCACGTATGTCCCCAGGATGACCCTCCTCTTGACTTCAGCCCCGAAACCTTCTTCCCTCGTCCGGCAATACATTTCATAGGGATCGCCAGCGTCTTTCGCACGCAAGCCATAACGTACTCCATCAAACCGGGCCAGGTTGGCCGAAGCCTCGGCGCAGGCAATGATATAATAGACTGCAACCGCATGAGGTGTCATTGGCAAACTTACCTCGACCGGCCTTGCCCCCAGTTTTTCACACTGGCTGACAGCGACATGAATGGCCTTTTCAACTTCCGGATCCATGCCCTTGATAAAATATTCGCGCGGAAGCCCGATTCTCAAACCCTTCAGGTTTTTATCAAGACATGACGCATATTCCTGAACGGGATGGTTGGCAGAGGTGGAGTCCATGACGTCATGCCCGGCCATTACCTGCAATAAAGTAGCGGAATCTCGAACGCACTTGGTCATTGGCCCGATTTGGTCAAGCGATGACGCGAAAGCCGTAAGGCCATAACGCGAGACACGGCCATAAGTCGGTTTTAATCCGACACAACCGCAAAAAGAGGCAGGCTGGCGAACCGAACCACCGGTGTCAGAGCCAAGCGCCGCGGCAGTCTCGTCTGCGGCAACGGCCGCGCCTGACCCGCCGCTTGATCCCCCCGGCACACGATCCAAGTCCCACGGATTACGGGTCGGCTTATATGATGAATTTTCCGTGCTTGAGCCCATGGCAAATTCATCCATATTGGTCCTGCCGAGAAAAATCGCGCCCTCCGCCCGCAAACGGGCTATAGCCGTGGCATCATACGGAGAAACATAACCCGCAAGTATTTTTGAAGCGCACGTGCATGGCTGCCCCCTGACATTGATGACATCTTTGATTGCCAGCGGAATACCGAGCAGTTTTTTATCCGTCCCCTTTTGGAGCTCTTCGTCCGCCATACGCGCCTGTTCAAGGGCGTATTCCTCGTCCAGGCTTATAAAAGCGGCGACGGCCGGATCCTTGGATCTAATGACGGAAACAAACTGCCGGACAAGCTCAACTGAAGAACATTTCCGACCCCGCAGCATGCCGCTTATCTCGCCGATATTTTTCTCATGCAGCGCCGTCATTGCCGATCCTTATACTATTTTTGGGACAAGAAACTGCTGCCCATCATTCAGGGGCGCGTTTTTTAAAACCGTATCCCGATCCAAGCCGGGGATTGATATATCCTGACGAAAGACATTATTCTTTTCTATTGAATGAGTTACAGGGAGAACGCCGTCTACCTTAACTGATGCAACGTCATTCACATACCCCACAATTTCCTCTAACTGCTTCTGGAAAAGACTTTTTTCATCATCAACAAGTGATATCCTCGCGAGTTTCGCGACGTAATCCACGTTGATTTTTTTTGCCGCTTCAATTTTGTTATTCATTTTAATGCCCGCGCAAACGCTCTCCGGATATATCCTGATATATCAACCGCTAAACTCATATTATTCTGAATATCAGCAAGTTCTAATACCGCCTGAGCCGTTGAAAGTCAATTCGAATCGAGCTGCCATAATCAGGTAAAGCACAGCAAGCCCGCGAGAAGAATGAAAAAGCAGCCAGTGGCACACCTGGCCCAGAAATAATCTTTTTTACTCCAGTTTATTAAAACTTGATAACGCGCGCCATGATGAGCAATGAAGAAAATAAAAATTAGCGGAAGGGTGAACATGAAATTATACAAGGCCAAGCCACCAATAGCCTTGAGCCTGAGATGAGATTCGCGCGCTAAATATGCAAGCGTGGGCACATATAATTGGCCGGTGCATATGCTTTCCAGGATAGTAACAACACAACCCAGTAAAAAACTGCCAGCAAAATAATGCCAATTGGAGAGATCTAAACGGATTAAACTGCCATTATAATAATAACTACTGGAGAGATCTAAACGGATTAATTTATGAATGAGTTGGGTAATCCGTCTGGGCAATTTCATGACAATGCCATCCTGGCGGCCAGTTCGTCTGTAAAGAAAGGCATCATGAAATGAAATTACGGCCATGACAACAAGCCCGACAATCAGGACCCAGTTCAATAATGTGCCAAGCCAGAAACGCGTATAACTCAAACGGAAAAACTGGAATAAGCCCAATCCAAGGAGGAAATAAGTCAGGAAAACCGCAATGCAAAACCCTAGACCTATAAATAAAAGTTTTTCTCTGCGTCCCCCGCCTGCAAGCAGACTGGTTACCAGGAAAACAATCGTAGCAAATGCGCAGGGATTTATTCCGTCAAGGAACCCCGCCAGCAACAAGACGGCTATGGGATAAGGGAAAGAATTATTTTCGTCAAGAGCAGCCCTCCCCCCGCCCTTCCATCCGCGCTGCCGGACAAATTCCAACGCACCGCTAAAATTATCCTCACGCAGTGTTGCGCGCGAACTGACGGAAGGTTGCATAACCTTGTAAGCCGGGGACTTCTCGGCAGGCAACTGTCCGGAAGGATTTAAAATTAAACCTGACGAAATGCTATTTTCTATCTCGGCAATGAGGTCTTCACGAATATCCTTAAGGCCGCCGACATAATTCTTTCCGTTTACGATAAAGAAAACATGATCATCTCTTTTAACATTTAGAACGGCCCGTTTTTTAAGCATTTCCGCATACTCATTTGCGTCATATAGGTTGTGCTTCCGTATATTGACCAGATCGCCAAATAACTCCCTGATCTGCGGGAAGGTATGCTGCTCGATATAACGGCATTGATCGCATCCTGGCACATAATAAAAATCAAGGATGCAAGCTTGGTCATTAATCTGGCCATATGCCTCCGGCAGACACGAAAGCGCCATGGCTGTGTACAAAACAGATCTTAATAAAAAAGAATTGAGCATTTGCCGTTATTTTATAATAATGCCCATAAAAGATCAAAAGTAAAAGACAAGAATCGAATCCAATGCCCGATGAAAATCACCATACGCCAGCAGCTGCGGAGGTAACACATCGCAGCGAAATCCTTCTGATGGCTGCCGCCGAATCGGTTAATCTCCTGCTGACCGATATCAACCCGGCTACCGGAATTGCCCGTGCTTTGTCCAATATCGGCCAGGCGGCCGAGGTTGACCGTGTTTATATTTTCGAAAACCACCAGGACCCGGCAACCGGGAAAATGCTCACGAGCCAGCGTTATGAATGGGTGCGCGAGGGCGTCGCCGCGCAGATTGACAATCCTGACATGATAAATATTGATTACATGAAGCAGTACAAGCTGTTCTATGAAACGCTTTCTTCCGGGAAACCGATAAGCGCTCTGGCGCGCGAACTGCCAGCACAGGAAAAGTTATTGCTCGATTCACAGCAAATAATATCAATCCTGCTTGTGCCCATTAAAATCAGCGGCAGTTTCTGGGGATTTATCGGCTTTGACGATTGCCGGCGGGAACGATCATGGACTTCAACTGAAATCGCTACTTTAACAACCGTCTCCATTAACATCGTGTATCTTCTGCTGCAGAAACAGACCGAGCAGTTACTCAGGCGTTTTCAAGCTGCGCTTGATGGATCCAGCGACGCGATCGGCATGGCAGACATGCAAGGCCATCATTTTTATCAAAATGAAGTTTTTACAAAACTTTTCGGCTACACGGTTGAAGAACTGGAAAAGGCCGGAGGCCCTATGGTTACATATCATGACCAGGCAATCTGTCGAGGCGTATTTAAAAATATTTTAAAAGGCGGATCTTGGCACGGTGAGCTTGAAATGTGCAGTAAATCAGGGGAAATAATGTCCATCTTTTTAAGAGCTGACACGATCAAGGACTCTGACGGCAAACCTTTCGCGGTAATGGGTATTCATACCGATATTACCAAACGCAAGAGTACTGAAAAGGCGTTGCAGGAAAATGAATTGCGTTACCGGCGGCTGGTTGAAGCAATCACCGATTACATTTACACTGTCAAGGTGGAAAATGGACGGGCCACAAGCACTACTCACGCCCCGAACTGTCTTTCAGTAACAGGTTATACCACCGATGAATTTCAGGCCGATCAGGATCTCTGGCTAAAAATGGTCTATACCGATGACCGCCAGAAAGTTATCCAGCAGGCGCAAAATATCTTGAATGGAATAACTATCAGGCCGATTGAACATCGCATTTACCATAAGAATGGCTCTATCCGCTGGGTAAGGAATACGCCTGTGCCGCATTATGATTCATCCAATAAACTTATTTCTTATGACGGCCTTATTTACGACGTCACTGACCGCAAAAAGGCCGAAGAAAAGATGAAAGAACACGCGGATCATCTTGAAACAATTAACCGGATCATTACGGCTGTGAACAGGACAGACAACCTGAATATGCTCCTTGATGAAGCATTGAAAGCATCGATGGAAATGGTCCTGTTTGACAGCGGCGGAATTTACCTTGTCAACGCCAACAATTCAACGGCCGGACTTGTTTGTCACGAGGGATTATCCGAAGATTTCATCAGACAGGCCGGCATATTGCAAATATCAGCCGCCAACAACCGCATGCTTTTTATAGAAGGCAATCCTGTTTTCACCGACACATACTCCTTTGCGCAATCGGAGCAAACTGCGAAATGGGACATGCAAAGCGTCGCCAAAATACCCCTTATTTCAAAGGATAATGTCATCGGCGCAATGGCGCTTATAAATTCAAAAGGGCACACTTTCAACGAAAGTGAAAAAGAATTGTTAATTTCAATCGGCCGGCAGATAGGAACGGCCATAACCAAGATGCGTTCTGAAACGGCCCTAAGAGAGAGCGAACGCAAATACCGCACCATTACCGAGCAGTCCCTGGTCGGAATTCACATTATCAAGGATTCATTGATGATCTTTGTTAATGAAGGCTGGACCAAAATTACCGGTTACAACTCTGACGAAGTCAAGTCATGGAGCCTTGAAGAATATTTAAAAATCATCCATCCCGAGGATCGCTCTTTGTTTCTTCAGCAATCACGCATGAAACAAATGGGAATTGCCGAGAACGTTTTATCTATTTATGACTGCCGATTTCTTTCGAAAACCGGCGAGGTAAAGTGGGTATCCATTCATTCCCGGGCTGTCGAATTCACCGATGGATGCGCAGTGGTCGGAATGATTGTTGACATCACCGACCGCAAGTTGACAAGTGCCGCGCTCGTTACTGCAAATAAACAATTGACAAGCATTAACGAACACCTCAGCCAGCGTGAGCAGGAACTGATAAAAGCCAACAGCGAAAAGGAAGTTTTACTGAAGGAAATCCATCACCGTGTAAAAAACAACCTGCAGATAATCAACAGCCTGATCAATCTACAGATTCATAACATAAATGATGCGGCGGCTGTTGGCCTTCTTAAAGAATGCCAGAACAGGATTAAGACTATTGCCATGGTTCATGAAAAAATGTACCAGATCGGCGACCTTGCGCGTGTGTTGATCGGCGACTATCTTGAAAGCCTCACCCATCATATAAAACACATGTATCTCACCGATCCCCTATCGGTCTCCATCACGATAAACGCCAAGGACATTATACTGCCGATTGACAAGGCAATCCCCTGCGCCCTCCTGGTCAACGAGCTTGTTTCAAATTCTTTGAAATACGCTTTCCCAAAACAGAAATCCGGTCTAATAGAAATCAACATGTCATGCGACACGGACGGGCAATATATGCTTATTGTGGCCGATAATGGAATCGGCCTGCCTGCAAACATTGATTACCACAAGACCAAATCACTGGGAATGCAGCTGGTGACAACTTTTGTTAACCAGCTCGACGGCAAGATTGACCTGCAGAGAAGTCAGGGAACAAGATTCATAATCAAGTTCATAAAATAAAAAATCATAAAAACACGCCCAAGGAGAGTCGAACTCCTCTTCCCAGGATGAAAACCTGGTGTCCTGACCGATAGACGATGGGCGCATAACGTATTTATTAAATATCGCGAAAATAAGTTGAATAATATAAATAATCCGGCGATAAAGATCAACCTATTTACTGAAATTTATTTCAGGTGGAGCCAGCTGTCGGACTTGAACCGACGACCTGCTGATTACAAATCAGCGGATAATGCCTGATATCATTGATTATTATTGTTGACTGTGTGCCGATTGTGTGCTTTTGTTTTAGCTATCGGGAACAAAAATGCACGCAAGCGAAAGGGCACACAATGAAACATCGAACCGGACACATTTATAAACGCGGAAATGTTTTTTGGTTACAGTATCGGATCGAAGGACGCGTCGTCAAGCAAAGCCTGGATACAACCGACCCCGAGGAAGCAGACGAAAAAAGAAAAAAGATAATGCGTCCGTTTATGGCCGCTGATCTTGCCTCCGCTCACGCAATCGTTGAATCGCAATTACGTTCCGCCGAGACTAAAGCCAAAAACGCCACCGATGACGCCCACCCGCCGCTTGCCCTACCCGATGCCTGGACGGCATACGAACGCGCCGCAAACCGTCCGGACTCCAGCGAGCGCACCCTGTCCGGCTATGAAAGCGCCTGGAAACGATTCAGCGCCTGGATGAATAAAACGCATCCGGATAAAACATTCATGCGGGATACTGACGCGAAAATTGCTTCCGACTACGCGCAAAAATTGACAAGCGACAAAGTGACAAATTCCACGTTCAACCAGCATATCGGCCTTTTGCGCATGGTATGGCGATGCCTGGCCGCTCAAATCCGCGGCTCCCTTAATCCCTGGATGGAAATTACCAAGCGGGGCGTCAAGAAACAACAACGGGCCCACCGCCGAAGGACTATCACCGCAGAACAGTTTGACAAAATACTGGCCGGCGCCGGGACCGCAGATCTGCATGACTTGATCTTTACGCTTGCATTGACAGGACAGCGGCTTGTTGACGGCGTTATGCTCCGCTGGGATTGCATTGATTTTAAGCGCCGGCTGATAACGCTGAGCCCCCGCAAAACGGCCAGATATGGCAAGGAAGTATTCATTCCATTATTCCCGGAGCTGGCGGATCTATTGCAGAAACGCCGTGACATGACCGCCGGCGAGGTTGTTTTCCCTGACCTTATTGCCGAGTATCAGCGCGACCCATCCATTATTGCAAAGCATATACAGAAGGCATTTAAAAAGGCCGGCTTAACACCGAAGGAAAACCGGCCGGGCATCAAGCGCGCCGTGGTTGTATATGGCGCTCATAGCCTGCGGCACTATTTCGCCACGCAAGCCCTGGCCGCCGGAATACCAGCCGAGATTGTCAAGCGCATCACCGGACACACCAGCGACGCGATGCTGGAAGGCTACGAGCATATTGACGCGGCCATGATCGGCGGACTTGCCGCAAAGCTGAGCAACGGAAAGCCATTGGCCGCCCTACCCGCGCCGGATGGCGACATCCTGGAGCGGGTCAAGGCCGCATTTAAAAAGATGAACAATAAGAACTGGAAGACCGTTCGGGATGACTTCCTGGCAAGTATCGCCAAATAGTCCGTGGACTTTGACGGTGAAGCTCCCCGCGGCAAGCCGCGGGGCATCTTTGCGGAACCCTGCGAAGCCAAGGACGCCATTCCACCATGTGGCAACCTACTTCGCCCAAGGGGCTACGAAGGTCAAGATCCACAATGCGTCCTGGCGAAGCAGGGTGAAAACGAACGATCGCCGGCCAGGAGTGTCAAAGATATTGGCTGGGGTGCGACAACATTATGTCATTTATTGAATCATTTATGCTTATTGGGTTATTCTTTCCCAACGTGCTGATCTTCCGCAATTAGTGGCGCACATAATACCCTTACAAATACCCTTACTTAAGGGTACTACCCCTTTTTGTCAACAGATTCCATCTGGCGGCGGGACCTTTGCCAGTGCAGATAACCTCGTTTTTTTGTTTCATTTCCGTCAGAAGCGATTGGATCCAGTCGCGACCAACGCCAGGACACGCCTTTTCGATATCCACCAGGCGAAATCCGGAGATTTGCTTCCGGATTGCCGCAAATACCAATTCGGCCTTTTCGCCTTTGGAAGCGGCCACATCACCCGCTCGTTTTTCAAATTCATCATAAGCCTTTTTTATGATGAAAAGCAGGTAACCTATATACGGCCAGGGATCGTGTTTGCCTTCATGCCACCCCTGCGAACTTTCTTGAAGCGTTTCGTAGTAACGCTCCTTGTTTTCCTCGATCAGCCGCTCCAGGCTGATGTATCTGCCAACCTCCAGCCCCACATGGTAACAGGTCAACAGAAGCAAGAGCCGCGAGACGCGGCCGTTGCCGTCGCGAAACGGATGGATGCAGAGAAAGTCCAGGTTAAAGGCGGCCAGCGTGATCAATGGAGAAACATTATGCCCGCGATATGTATCATCCCAGAGCCGGACCATTTCCCGCGTGAAGTCGGGAGTCTTATCCGGAGATACGCTTCGAAATCTTATCCGCTGACGGCCATCGGGATATTTTTCAATGATGTCCACTGGTTTGTCCTTGTATTTGCCGGCGTCCCAAATCTCGCCCCGGCTTTGTTTGTGAAGATTAAGCATTGTCTTTTCCGACACCGGCAATTCAATATTTTGCGTATGAATCAGGTTCAGGGCGTCGCGATATCCGCCGACTTCCTGCTCATTGCGGTCGCGCAAGGGCGGATGTCCGAAAATCACCGTGCCGACGCGCCGCTGGTCTATCTCCACGCCCTCAATGCGGTTTGAAGAAATGGCGCTTTCCGCCATGGCATGTTCCCTTAAAACTTTGAGCCTTTGCGGCGATTGACGGGCGAAAAGCTCTTGTTTTCCCTTGTCTTCGCCGATATCCGACAAATACCACGTTACCGGCAGCGGGATTGATTTTGCTATCTCTCCGGATTCAATTTGTCGCAATGTCATCATTTTCTAATCCTCCGTTTCTTCTCTGCCGCCTAAATCCATATGAACCAACCTTCTTATTCTCCGCAATGGCTTTCAGCACGGGTTGCATCCAGACTGGTGCAAACCGGATGCATCGGAGAAGTGACTTCCGATCCTTATCCGGAAGAAGCTGACGCAAGCGGCTGACATCCGCGTCCGAAACCCGCTTACGGCCGATGTCCCGGAGCGCCTGGAAAACCAACGGCGCTACACGGCCCCCGGCGGCCAGCGTAGACGGCTCCACATGGTGAAAGTATAAAGTGTGTGGGCCAATCTGAACCACCCGGGAGCGGCCGTCCGTGATATACACGTTCTTTGCCGGGACCTGGGTTGATAGGCGCAGAAGGTTCGACGCATACGGGCGCGACGGAAGAATGCGATGCCCCAACTTGCGCGCGAACGAACGTGCCACTGCGTCCGCCGTCGGCATCCGCATCTGCCCCGTCAACAAGTTCTTATGCGGGTAAATATACAGTCCCCACCCTAGCCGATATAGTTTACCCCGCCGGGCCAGACGGGAGAGCGCCTGGTCAATTGCCGGACGGCTACCCGCATCGGCAAAATCGAATGCGTAAACAGGAAGCGTAGTCGGGAAATGCTTCATTTTCGCAACTATCTTACTGGCAATATACTGTGAAGATGATATTTTCATAAACTGTCAGAAATATGTATACAAATATCTGACACTTGTCAAGCGCCTGTTGTCACAAACTTCGACCGATATTTGTGACATAAACGCCAATTCAAACAGTATTTCAAGCCCTATTTCACACTTCTTGCATGCCTAAGCGTAGTACGGGATAAGATAGACGCTGACTACGTACCCTACTCCATCGTCTGGGCCGTTTATGGGGTCGCCGGCAAACTCAAGCATATGATGACCCCTCCCCGGCAACATGCTCAATTAATCGGCGTATCCACTCCGGCGCATACACCCGATCTTTGTAAATTTGTTGTTTATCGGACACGCTCAATCGCCGAATGAGAATTTGGCGGTGCGCGGACGTGATCCGGTCTTTGCCGATATATCTCAACGCCTGAATGACCATTCCGCTGATTCGCCCGGCAGTGGCCATATTTCGGGGCGTTGTCCGCCGTAACACGATCTCCTGATTGCCGATTCGAAGCCGGCGCGGCGCGCCATCGGTCAGAAAGACAATCCGGGCGGGCACTTGCTCAGACAACCCCAGCAGGTTCGCGGCATATGCGCCGGTCGGCTGAATACGAATCGCGTCACGGTGCGCCAGTGCCCGGGCAATGGTATCGGGATCGGGTGAAAGCAAGCCCAATTGTTCGTTTTCCTCAGGATAATCATATAGCCCATTGGCCAGTCGCCGGATGATCTTCTTTTTTGCCAGCCGGAATAAAGAAATGCGCACCGATTCAGTGCTTCCAATGTCCGCAAAATCATTGGGCGTAAAGCACCAACCCCTGCCATGGCCATATATACGGCTAATAATTTTGTTCTCAATGGTTTGCATAGTTTAGTCAACCTTATCCCGTAACGAAATATGTATTATTTTCGTTACAAACACAAGCATAAATCAGCCTTGGCACGATGGCTTAGGCAGGGGCTGGGATGGGATAATAACTCTTGATCAATTTACAGAAAAACGAGATGTGAACCGATGCCTCTGCTTGCATTACCTAATAAAATACCCATTACCATTCCTATTACTTAATTCTCCGTTCAATACACTCAATAATACACTCATTAGGGCATAATACACTCATTCCTTCGTGCGCTTCCATCTGGCCGCTTTGCCTTTGCCGGAGCAGTCTATTTTTCCTTCTTTTTTTAATTTGAACAGAAGTGTTCGAATCCAATCGCGACCAACCCCGGAACACGCCTGTTCAATATCCAGAAGACGGAATTGACCTTTCTGTTTCTGAATAGCGTCAAGCACCAATTCGGATTTCTCTCCTCTTGGCGCCGCTACATCACCCGCTCGTTTTTCAAATTCATCATAAGCCTTTTTTATGATGAAAAGCAGGTAACCTATATACGGCCAGGGATCGTGTTTGCCTTTATGCCACCCCTGCGAACTTTCTTGAAGCGTTTCGTAGTAACGCTCCTTGTTTTCCTCGATCAGCCGCTCCAGGCTGATGTATCTGCCAACCTCCAGCCCCACATGGTAACAGGTCAACAGAAGCAAGAGCCGCGAGACGCGGCCGTTGCCGTCGCGCCCAGTATTAACGGGCGCGGTCAAGGGAACGGGCCGGGTCACTCATATCCTGAATGCGCTCATAACCGACCTTGGCAAGCCAGAGTTTGATCGGCTCCGCTTTGGGACT
>Ga0351937_1064_pt1 | contig 34468 bp, 27 predicted proteins | sample TotcelHT113001M9_FD_206857 | JGI IMG/M metagenome (GOLD analysis project Ga0351937, IMG submission 206857) | Enriched cells from coal bed in the Powder River Basin, Montana, United States - Total cells T11 rep2 HSBNCT.T11.300.1.M9 ... | reverse complement strand
GGCTGTCCATGGCATTCGTGGGCATCGCATTTCCCCTCATGTTGCCTTTCATCATCACTGCTGACGGAATGGATGCATATGCGCTCTTTCTTGCCTACGTCGCGGGCGGACTTGGCTACATGGTCTCGCCGCTGCATCTGTGTCTCATCCTCTCAGCCGAGTTCTTCAAGGCTCGACTGGGTGACGTCTACCGGCTCATGATTCCACCCCTCATTGCGGTCATCGGGGTGGCGCTTCTCGCCTATCTACTCCTGTAGTCCTCTTCGAACGTGCTGTGTTCCCGCCTGCTTCCCGGCGCCCCGCTGCGGCATCTGCTTCACTTTGCTGCGCTCCGGCCAATCGACTATAATCGTTCGGCTTTCACCCTGTTAGACATTAGCTATGCCAGCAAAGAACCGCGTCGAGCAGATGCTCCCTCTCTGGAGCGTGGCCAGTCCCTCTGTGCAGGTTACGGAGGCTGAGTCTCTGTCGTGAGTCCATCCATCGCGCTGCTGCTCTCCATCGCCGGGATCCTTATCCTCCTCAGGCTCAAGCTTGCCCCGGGGCTCGCGGTGTTCGCGGGATGCCTCATCCTGTCGCTGCTCATACTGCCGCCTCGGCAGACGCCCGGCCTGATGCTCGAGACTTTCACGAGCCTCGCGACATGGCGGCTCATCGGCATCATCTTCTGTTCACTCGCGCTCAGCAAGCTGATGGAGATAAAGGGGCTCCTCCTGCAGTTGTCTCGCACGCTGGAGGCTATTGGACCGAAGGCGGCGCTGCACCTTGTGCCCGCAATAATGGGGCTCGTGCCCATGCCGGGCGGCGCCCTGGTATCGGCGACCGCCGTGAAGGGGCTTGTGGGTCGCCTCGGGCTCTCGCCGGCTCAGGCCACCTTCGTCAACTTCTGGTTCAGGCACCTCTGGGAGGCATCGATGCCGGTCTACCCGGCGGTCGTCGCCGCGAGCGTCATCCTCGCTGTCCCGCTTCGAGAGGTGGTGACGACCATGCTGCCTTCGATCCCGCTCATCGCGATGGCCGGCGCCGTCGTGAGCTGGAGAATCCTCAAGGGGGTGACCTGCGAGCGCTCCGAGAGGCTAACGGGTCGAGCCTTTCTCTCGCAGCTCGTGCGCGCCGCGTGGCCCGTGATGCTTCTCGTTGGCCTCGTCATCGGCGGCATGGAGGCCGCCTTCGCATTCGCCCTGGTCGTTGTGCTCGTGTGCATTCAACAGCATATGTCCAGAGACGAGATTCGCAAGGCCGCCCGTTACGCCCTCAATCCCCGCATCATGGGCCTCCTGTACGCCGTGATGCTGTACAAGACCATCGTCGAGCAGTCCGGCGCGGCATATTCGTTGTTCGAGGACATGTCGGCCCTGGGCGTTCCGCCGGCATTCATGCTGGTCGCCCTCCCCATGCTCATGGGCTTCGCCACCGGGCTCTCAGTCGCCTTCGTCGGAATCTCGTTTCCCCTCCTGCTGCCGTTCATGGGAAACGGAATGGACTTCAGCCATGTTGCTCTCTTCCTCGCGTATATCAGCGGCATCGTTGGCTACAAGGCTTCGCCGCTGCACCTGTGCCTGGTGTTGACCGTGGAGTACTTCCAGGCGAGACTGGGCGATGTGTATCGTCTCATCATTCCCCCCCTCGCCGGAATCATGCTTGTGGCCCTCGCGGCGTTCCTCGTATCCTGACAGTCCCCCGGCTCGGCCTCAGCCCGGCTCTCTGGGAGAGCCGCAGCCACGTTCAGTTCCCTCCGCAGGAGGAGTGGAACGCGCCCATGGCCGGAAAACACACGGCTGGCCGCCAGCGGGAGGGGACTGCGACTGAATCACGACTGACACGGACCGGGGAGGCGGAAGTCCGCCGAGGCGTATTGAGTGAACCGCATCACCAGGGGCTATGCCCTGCGCACCGAGCTGTGGCGTGCGACAACTGCGATAACCAGCGTCACCAGGGCACAGAGCCGGAAGACGGCTCCAAGGTCCAGCCAGTCGGCGATGAGGCCGGAAACTATCGGCCCCGCCAGCATGCCGGTGGCGTACACCGCCTGGTAGACGCCCATCGCAGTCGCGCGAGCCCCCGGCGGGGCCGACCGGATGCTCAAAGCCATGAGCAGCGTCGACAGGCTGCCTCTACCCAGACCGCCGACCACCTGCACCAGACCCAGCGTCACGGGCGTCACGGTCATCGGTACGAGGAGAAGCGAGAGCCCGAACAGGGCTGCCCCCAGTCCCAGCGCAGACGAGTAGCCGAATCGCTCGGCCAGTCGCACCGACGCCAGCGAGGCTACAGCGCCCGCCGCCAGCGTGACCATGGTGATGGCGCCCAGCTGGCTGCTGTTTGCGCCGATGCTCGCGCCATAGGACGGGATGAACCCGAAGATGCTTGAGAAGGTGGCGAACTGCAGCAGTATCGCCATGCCGGCGCTGGCGACCAGCAACGGACTCGTGGCGACCCCGCGGAATCCGCCGGCGGGGTGGCTCTTCGCCACGACCGCCGGCTCACGAGCCAGCGCCATGGCCAGCAACCCAAGCACGGCGAGTCCGGCCGCCACCAGGAACACCACGCGATAACCGCCAACGTCCGCCAGCACGCCACCTGACCCGGTGGCTACTACCAGCGCCACCTGATTCACGGCATTGATGGTTCCGATGGCTCGAGCTGAACGGTGTGCCGGATAGTAGCCGGTGAAGAACGTAGTGAACGCGACCCATCCGGCCGCTCCTACTCCCGTCATCGCCCGGGCCAGGAACATCGTTCCTCCGCCCCCCGCATACGCAAGGCCGACCGCTCCTCCCAGGCACATCGCCATGCTCACCAGCACCAGCGGCTTCCGGCGCGTCACAGAGTCGTAGTACAGGCCGATGGGAATGCGCAGGAGCAATTGCGGCAACGCGTACGAGGATATCACCACGCCTACCATCGCAAGGCTGTCCACAACGGACTGGGCGTACACCGGCAGGATCGGAACGTACAGGTACAGAGACGCCCAGTAGAAGAAGGTGGCCACCCCAAACAGCACCCGGTCGCGCTCACGCGTACCAAAGAGGCCGTCTACGGCGGCTGCAGCCATGGGGGAGGTATTCTAGCACCGCCCGAAGCTTGCGGTTGCCTCTACGCATCAATCCATCTATAGTCTACTTCTCAGTTTCGCGGACTCAACCAAGGAGGGAACCAGATGGAGGCACACGTACCCACACGAGCGGAAGCACTTGCCCTTCTCAAGGAGTACAACAAGACTGACAGCCTTCTGAAACACGCGTACGCGGTCGAGGGCGTCATGCGCTACATGGCGCGGAAGAACGGCCAGGACGAAGACAAGTGGGCCATCATAGGGCTGATACACGACCTGGACTACGAGCGTTTTCCGCAGCAGCACTGCAAGAAGACTCGTGAGATCCTGCAGGAGCACGGCTGGCCGGAGGAGTACATCCAGGCGGCCGTCTCACACGGTTGGGGCCTGTGCGTGGATGAGGAGCCGACTACCCGGCTGGCCAAGACGCTGTACGCCACGGAAGAGTTGACCGGCCTTATCACCGCAGCCGCGCTGGTCAGGCCATCGAGGAGTGTCTCCGACATGGAGGCCAAGTCGGTCATGAAGAAGTGGAAGGACAAGTCGTTCGCAGCCGGGGTCAACCGTCCTGTCATCGAGAAGGGCGCGGAAATGCTCGGCGTCGAACTGCGCGACCTCGTCGAGGACGCCATCATGGGGATGCGGGAAGTCCGGGAGCAGATAGGCCTCTAGGTCGTGCGGCCTATACGCGGCACCCCACATCATAGCCATCCCTGACCGCGTCGACGATAGCTCCTGGTTCGGCACAATCGCCGACCATGTAGATTTTGGCGACCTTCCCTTCCAGGGACTCATACAGGCGTGAGTCCCCGGACGACCCTGCGGCACACACGAGCGTATCCGCCTCAATCTCAACCGTGTCGCCATTCGCCTTCTGCACCGTGAGACAACCGGGGCGCGCGTTCGCGTATTTGACTCCCGGCAGGAAGATGACGCCCTTCTTCTGCAGACGCTCGAGGAAGAACTGGCGCAGCGACGGTCCGACTCCGGTGGCCATCTCAGGGCCGCGCCTGGTGACGGTGACCACCCGAGCGCGCTCGGCGAGGAACTCGGCCGTCTCACAGCCCACCAGTTCACCCCCCACTATCACGACTCTTCTGCCAACCCTGGCGGAACCACTCAGCACCGCAGTCGCATCCACTGCTCCAGAGGACTCGATCCCGGGAATATCCGGCATGTTCTGACGAGGGCCGGTGGCGACGACTACGACATCCGGACCGGCCTCGACGATCGCGTCCACCGTGGCTTCTCGCTCAAGCTCGACAGTCACACTCGTGCGCGTAAGCTCACGGATGAGGTAGTCGGTGTACGAGCGGATGCGGTCCTTGTGCGGCGGTACCGCAGCCGGAAGCAGCTGTCCTCCCAGGGCGGCGCCCCGCTCCCACAGGGTGACGGCGTGCCCTCTCTCGGCCGCAGTGGCGGCCGCCACCATGCCGGCCGGTCCTCCTCCCACCACCAGCACCTTCTTCGGTTTCGTGGCCTCAGCAGCACCCGTCTCCTGGTCTCGTCCCAGCTTCGGGTTCACCTGGCAGGAGATGCCCACAACGGCAGGGGACATAAGCGAGTCGCGACAGTGCATGCACACGATGCACGGGACGATGCGATCGTCGCGTCCTGTCGCCAGCTTCCTGGGGAGCTCAGGGTCCGCGAGCAGTGCCTTACCCACCGCGATGAGATCGGCTTTCCCCGTCTCGAGCATCTCTTCAGCCGCCGCGGGCGTGATGCGGCCGACCGCTATGACCGGCACAGTGAGCACCTGCTTCATGGCCTGGGCAAGGTCCGCTATTACCGCCGGCTTGAACACCGCGGTGGTCCGATTCGTCGGGGTAGCCGGCCCGTAAGCCGACACGTGCACAGCAACAGCGCCGGCCCGTTCCGCGAGCCGTGCCACCTCGAGCGCTTGTTCCAGAGTGGTTCCACCCTCCACTCCGTACTCGCGACCGTTCATCCTGACCCACACCGGGAAGCCTGGACCGGTTGCCGCCCGAACACCTTCCAGTATCTCGACCATGAATCTGGCCCTGTTCGCGACACTCCCACCGTACTTGTCCGTGCGTTTGTTGGACGCCGGGGAGATGAATCCGTCCACGAGGTAGCTGTGCGCGCCGTGTACTTCGATGGCTCCGAATCCGGCCTCTTGCGCCCTCACGGCGGCAAGGATGAACGACTTGACCGTGGCTTGTATCTCCGCCTCGCTCAGTTCCCGCGGCAGTTCACCGCGTGGGTCAGCTATCGCGGACGGGGCCACCGGCTGCATGCCCGACTGGTCTGACCGTGCCATCCGGCCGCCATGGTGTATCTGGATGGCCGCGGCACAGCCGTGCCGTTTGATGACTGCGGCCAGCTCACGAAGGCCGGGAACGAGGCTATCGTCGTAGATGCCCAACTGATTGACGAACGCCTGCCCCACGGGGTCAACATAGGTGGCCTCGACGATGATGAGCCCGACCCCGCCCCTTGCACGCGCCTCGTAGTGGGCCTTGAGCCGCTCGGTGACACTCCCGCCTTCGCCCGCATACTGGGTGGTAATTGGCGCGAGAACCAGCCGGTTCTTCAGCGACAGCGGCCCGAGTCCAAAGGGTTCCAGTACTCTCCTTGTCATCGTTTCAGCTCCTTCTCCCCAACACTCAAGAATCGAGGTGCGCTCCCGGGAAGTCCCGGTGTCCCCTGACGAATTCCTCCGCGGCAACCTCACGTTTGCCCTCAAGCTGAATGCTTCGGAGCGCCAGTACGCCCTCGCCGGTTGCCACGCCGATAGAGAACGGCTTCGGGAGTTCGATCACCGTGCCAGGCGGCTGCGGCTGCTGCATCGTCAGCGCCACTGCGCTGCGCACCTTCAGGCGTTGCCCTTTCCAGACGGTGTGGCTGCCGGGCCACGGGTGATAGGCCCTCACCTGCCTGCCGAGCACCGCAGCCGGCAGGAACCAGTTGAGTCGCCCTTCACCGGCCGTTATCCTTGCGCTGAAGGTGGCCTGGTCCTCTTGCTGCGGTCGAGGGTCCACGCGCCCCTCCAGCCAGCCGTCAATGGTCGTTAGAAGCAGTCGCGCCCCCAACTCCGCCAGCAGCATCGTCAAGCTGCCTGTGGTATCGTCGTCTGTGATGGCGACACGCTCCTGGCTGAGTACAGGCCCCGTATCCAGGCCGGTGTCCATAAGCATGATGGAGACCCCCGTCTCCGTGTCCCCATTCAGCAGCGCGGTGGCAACGGGAGAAGGTCCGCGGTACAGAGGCAGAAGCGACGGATGGACGTTCAGGCATCCGTGGCCCGGCACGGACAGAACCGCCGGCGGCAGCAGGTACGCAAAGGCGGCCACGACCACGAGGTCCGGCCGCCAGCCCAGCAGTGCCTGCACGCTCGCCTCCTCACGGAGGCTAGGCGGCTCGACCACGGGAATGCCCGCTTCGACGGCCGCTCGCTTCACAGGCGAAGGCATAGGTTGCCGGCCTCGACCTGCAGGCCGATCCGGACGCGTGTATACCGCCACCACATCATGCGTGCTGCCCACCAGCGACTTCAGTACTGGAACACCAAAGTCAGGCGTTCCCATGAATACGATTCGTGCGTTCACGTGTGAGACATTTTCAAGGATTTGCCCCGTTTATGTCAAAGCTTCCCTAGAGAAGCCAAAATGCCTCTGTTAGATTGACATCCATGCTCGTGACCCCCTCTGGTTCAACCCGGTTACACGCTCTTCTGTCCTGATTGTTCCCTTCCGGTTGCCCTTGGTTGACTGCGTCATTGTGATGTTATTGGAGGTGTGTTGGAGTCGACGCGAGAAATCTGGCAGAAGGCGTTGGGTGAGCTCCAAACGCAAGTAAGCCGAGCCAACTACAATACATGGTTGCGCGACAGCCATGGAGTCTCATACGACAACGGTCTCTTCGTCGTAGGCACCCCGAGCGCGTTCGTGGCGGAGTGGCTCACGAAGCGACTCCACTCTCTAGTTCGTAAGACGCTCACAAGTGTTACGGGCAGCGAGACGGACGTCCAGTTCGTAGTCCACGGCCCCACTCCCACGCCTCATCGTCCTCAACTGCGCTCGGCGCTTGCTGACGGCGGGGCGGTTGCCCCGGCTCGGGTCGAGACCAACAATTCGCGGTTCACCTTCGATAACTTCGTGGTCGGCGCCTGCAACCGACTTGCCTATGCCACTGCCCTGGAGACCGCTGAGAACCCGCTGAGCACCTTCAATCCATTGTACCTGTACGGCGGCACAGGACAGGGCAAGACGCACCTTCTCCAGGCCATAGCGCACAGCGCTCACCAGCACGAACGCGAGGCGCTCTATATGACTGCTGAGCGGTTCACCGACGAGTTCGTCATGGCGGTGAAGCAGAAACGCGTCGAGGAGTTCCATGCAAGGTTCCGCAACCTCGCGCTCTTCCTGTTCGACGACATCCAGTTCCTGGCGAACAAACGGCAGACACAACAGTGCTTCTACCACATCTTCGACGAGCTACACCAGAGGAACTGCCAGATTGCCGTTGCCGGCGACCATCATCCACGTGAGATGCAATTGCTGGCGGAGAAGCTCCGCAGCAGGCTCGAGAGCGGCATGGTTGCCTGTCTCCAGTCTCCCGACCTCGACTCCAGGCTGGCATTCCTTGAGTCAAAGGCCCTGGAATCGGACATCGTCCTCCCTCCCGACGCGGCGAGGCTTCTCGCCGAGGAAGTGCGAGGCAATATCCGACAACTGGAGGGCGCGATCGTGTACCTTTCGGCCCAGGCTCGCATCACCGGGGAACCCATCACTGCACAGTCTGTCCACAGACTCCTCACAAGCATCTCCTCCTCGGGGGAGGGCAAGTCCATCATCCATGCCGTTGCCGACGTATTCGACGTGCCGGTTGAGGACCTCATCGGGAAGAAGCGCGACCAGAAGACGTCTCTCGCCCGTCACGCTGCCATGTACCTGATGCGCAAAGTCACCAGATGCTCCTACTCAGAGATCGGGCGGGAGCTTGGCGACCGCAACCATGCGACTGTCCTCCACGGGTACAACAAGGTGCTGAATGAACTCGCCGAGAACCCCCGGCTTGAGCGGCTGCTCGCCCGCGTCATGGAGCAGCTCCCTTCCTCCAGGACCTCGTGAACAGTCTGTTGATAGTCCTCCGACTGACCGTCTTCTGCCTGTCGATAACCCACACCTGCACCGTGACATGCTGTGAGCATTGTCTACGTGCCTGTTGAGCAAACCCTCGTGTCTCATCTTCCGGCTATTACTATCCTGACCAGTGATATAATCCTCTACTCTCATTTCTTCTACTGTAGAGATAATCATCATGAAGCTCGGAGTACTTGGTGGAACGTTCGATCCGGTACATGCAGGGCACATATTCGTTGCGGAAGAGGCCCGGATTCGCCTGAATCTAGACCGAGTACTTTTTGTGCCGGCCGGGAATCCATGGCTGAAGACCGACCGTGAGATAACGCCGGCGGTCCATCGCATCGAGATGGTGCGGCTGGCGATAGCGAAACACGAGCACTTCGAGTTATCGACCGTAGAGGTCGACAGGGGAGGTCCTTCCTTCACGGTAGACACGGTGGACGAGTTGCGGCAGAAGACAGAGTACACGGAACTGTATCTGCTTCTGGGACTCGACAGCTTCGTGGAGTTGCCGTTGTGGAAAGATGCAGAGCGCCTGGTGACTCTCTGCAAACTTGTCGTGGTGCCCAGGTACGGACCCAATCTGCCTGAGCTGGGAGAGGTAGCGCGCCAGCTGGGGGGAATGTCGGCAGAGAACGTGGTGACGCTTGACTCGCCGATGATAGGCATCAGCTCGTCGGGGATACGCGACCGTGTATCACGAGGGTTGCCGATAGACTACCTGGTGCCGGGTGAGGTGGAGAGATACATCATTGCGCACGGACTGTACCGCGGCGGGTGATGCCTAGATATCGAGGTTCTCGACCGCGTCTGCGTGGTCCTGGATGAAGTTCTTCCGCGGCTCAACTTCAGTGCCCATCAGCATCACGAATGCCTCATCTGCTGAGGCGTTGTCGTCGATCTCAACCCTCAAGAGAGTCCTGGACTCGGGGTTCATGGTGGTGGACCACAACTGCTCCGGACTCATCTCGCCAAGACCCTTATAGCGCTGCACCTCAGCCTTAGCGCCGAGGGACACAAGGGCCTCGTTCTTCTGCTCTTCGGTATAGACCCACATCTCACGCTTGCCGGAATGCACGCGGTACAGAGGCGGCTGCGCGATATAGAGGTGCCCTTCCTCAATCAACTCAGGCATATGCCGGAAGAAGAACGTCAGCAGAAGGGTTCGTATGTGCGCGCCGTCGACGTCCGCATCGGTCATGATGATGACACGGTGGTATCGAAGCTTGGTGAGGTCCAGCCCGTCGGCGCCGGCCCGCAGGGCTGTGGCGAGGTTCCTGATTTCCTCGTGTGCCAGGATCTTGTCCTTCGGGGCCTTCTCTACGTTGAGAATCTTGCCCCTGAGCGGCAGGATAGCCTGAAAGCGGCGGTCCCGTCCCTGTTTGGCCGAACCGCCGGCGGAGTCTCCCTCAACCAGGTAGAGTTCGCAGAACTCGGGGTTCTTCTCTGAGCAGTCGGCCAGCTTGCCGGGGAGGGTGGACGTCTCGAAGCTGCTCTTCTTGAACACCAGCTCCCTGGCCTTGCGAGCGGCTTCGCGAGCCCTCGCCGACATGAGACACTTCTCCACAATCTGGCGCGCCTCATCCGGATGCTGTTCCAGATAGAGTGCGAGCTGGTCGGCAACGATGGATTCGACCTGGCTCCTGACCTCGGGGTTGCCGAGCTTGCCCTTGGTCTGACCTTCGAACTGGGGGTTGGCAAGCTTGACGCTCACGACAGCGACGAGACCCTGACGGACATCGTCTCCGCTCAGACCCGGATCGCTCTCTTTCGTGAGCTTGCTCTTCTTGATGTAATCGGTGAGCACGCGCGTAAGCGCCGCACGGAACCCCGTGAGGTGAGTTCCTCCATCGCGCGTATTCACGCAGTTGGCGAACGAGATGACGTTCTCGGCCATGCCGTCGTTGTACTGCATCGCGACCTCGACGGCTGAAGCATCCGCAACGCCGGTGAGGTAGATTGGCCGCGGGTGGATGATGGTCTTATCGTGGCTCAAGCGGGCCACATAGCTGGCGATGCCGCCTTCGAAATAATATGTGCGCTCCTGGCCAATCCGTTTGTCCGTCAGGTGGATGGTGATGCCTTTGTTGAGAAAGGTCATCTCCCGCAGGCGCTGGGCCGTCACATCGAAGTCGTAGTTGATGTCCTCGAATATCTCGGAGTCGGCGAGGAAGGTGGTCCACGTGCCGGTGGTGTCGCACTCGCCGATCACGGTGATGTCGCCGGTGGGCACGCCCCGCGCGTACTCCTGAAGGTACACCTTGCCGTCGCGCCTGACCTCGACACGCGTGTGCCGGGAAAGGGCGTTGACGACGGATGCACCGACGCCGTGGAGTCCGCTGGAGACGTCGTACAGATGGTTGCCGAACTTCCCGCCGGCGTGAAGTCTGGTCATGACCGCCTCGAGCGCGGTGATGTCTGTGGAGGGTATCAGGTCCACGGGAATGCCGCGTCCGTTGTCCCTGACAGTGATGCTGTTGTCCTCGTGGATGGTCACGTCGATGAGGTCGCAGTATCCGGCGAGCGCCTCATCGATGCTGTTGTAGACGATTTCGTACAGCAGGTGCTGCAGGCCCTCGAAGCCCGTGCCCCCGATGTACATACCGGGACGAAGCCGTACGGCCTCGATTTCGTCGAGGATCTGTATGTCTCCGGAGGTGTACTCCCGGCGTCGGTGTTTCTCGTTTTCAGCGAAAGGCATGCGGATATGTTCCCTGGCGGCTATCGGTTTGCGTCCAACCCGGAGAAGCAGTGGTCACTGGCCGGCTGATGGCAACCATTGAGTGACTGCACCAAAGCTGGCAACACAGTGGAAGTATACCACACAGGAGGCATCTCAGCTATGAAGGCTCGCGGGTGGGACGAGCCTCAGGAGCGCCCGAGATGGGCCGGAAGAGAGTCCAGGGAGACTGTTGCCTGCGAGTTGGCGGCCATGTCGCGGACGACGGCTTCTCCCCTCTGGACCTCGTCGTCACCAAGAATGATTGTGTAGCAGACCCCGAATGAGTTGGCCTGGCGAAGCTGGGCTTTGAGACTCCTGCCTCCGGTTGAGGCAAGTACGCCGATGTGTTGACCGCGGAGTGTGGCGGCGAGGGTGACGATGGCTCGACGCGCCGCTTCGCCGACATGCGCCAGATAGACCGTGGGCGCTGCCAGCGGCGGCGCCTGGAGGCCTTGCTCCTTGAGATTGAGGATGATGCGCTCGATGCCCGTTGCGAAGCCGACACCGGGAGTTGGCCTTCCCCCGATCTGCTCGATAAGGCCGTCGTACCGCCCGCCCCCCACGATGGCGCTCTGGCCGCCCTCACGCTGCGGCAGTATCTCGAACACCGTGCGCGTGTAGTAGTCCAGACCGCGGACCAGCTTGTGGTTCAATGTGAACGGAATGCCGAGCAGGTTGAGTTGGGCCTGGACTTCCTGGAAGTGCTCCTGACATGCGGGGCAGAGATGGTCCGAAATTCTCGGCGCCTCATCTGCGATGAGCTTGCAGGTCGGCTCCTTGCAGTCAAGCAGACGAAGAGGATTCCGGACCATCCTGACTCGACAGTCGTCGCAGACGCCCGCAGACAGGCCCTGGTAGTGGCGCCTCAGGACCTCAACGTACTGCGGCTGGCACTCGCGGCAGCCGATGCTGTTGAGCAGCACCGAAAGCTGCCGCAAACCAAGAGACGAGAGGAAGCCGAGGGCGAGTTCGATGACCTCAACATCGAGGCTGGCGGATGCATCGCCCAGCGCCTCGCAGCCGAACTGGTGGTGCTGACGGTAGCGGCCGGCCTGGGGACGCTCGTATCGGAAAGTCGGTCCAATGTAGTAGAGGCGAACGGGCTGAGGAAGGCTGGACATGCCGTGCTCAAGATACGCACGACAGACCGGGGCCGTGTTCTCCGCACGCAATGTAAGCTTCTGACCGCTGCGGTCTTCGAAGACGTACATCTCCTTCTCGACAAGGTCGGTGCCTGCGGCATCGCTCCTTGCGAAGAGGCCGTAGTCTTCGAAGATCGGCGTGTCGAGACGCTGGTAGCCGTACAGCCGGCATACGTCGGCGGCTCGCTGCTGGACGTAAGCCCAGTAGTCCTGATCCGCCGGCAGTATGTCGACCGTCCCTCTAGGTGCCTTGTACACGACCGCTCAGTTAACTCTCCTTCATGGCAAGCGTACGGGCTAGGAGACCGCCTTCATGCCCCGGGCAAGCGCCTCATAGTTGAGTTCGAGCCGGTCGGGCGGCAGGTTGTCACGGAGTTCGGCCTTGATGTCGTCGACGGTCAGGGTCAACTGGCCGGTCCCCAGCAGGGCGCCCACCATGACGATGTTCATGGCGATAGGCGCCTTGAGGTCGAGGGCGATGCTCGTCGCATCGACGAACCAGACCTTCTTGCACAGGGTTGAGACGGCTTGCTTCAGCTCGTCCATATCCGGGTAGTCCTCACGATTGGCGGACACCCCTGCGGGGACGACCGGATACACGTTGCTGATACACACGGTGCCGGGGTTGGCGTACTTCTGAACCATACGCAGAGTCTCCAGGGGCTCCAGGCCGAGAATGAGATGGGCCTTGCCCTCGGGCATGAGGGGGCCGTACTCGCGCTTCTTGGAGATGCGTACGCTGCTGAATACGGCGCCGCCGCGCTGTGCTGCGCCGAACGTCTCGCCGATGGTGGAGAAGCAACCTTTCTTGAGGTACGCGCCGCCTACCATACCGGATAGCAGGATATTGCCCTGGCCTCCAACGCCGCAGATGATGAGGTTCAAGGGATCAGCAGAGATAGCCATTATGCTCGTTCCTCCTTCACGATCGCCTTGTTCGGACACAGGTCGGCGCATAGTCCGCAGTGGGCACAGAGGGCCTCCTGTATCCTGGCCTTACCGGACTGCTTGTCGTATGCCACACCGGGACACTGCAGGATGCGGTAGCAGAAGCCACACTTGTCTCCCTTGCATTTCTCCGCATCGACCCAGACCTTGTACGGGTGGGTCTTCTCCTGCCTCATACGCAGAAGCTCGCACTTGCGGCGCAGGATGAGGACTTTCACGCCCTGTTCGTCCTTCATCAGTTCCATGAGCTTAGCGGTCGCGGCCTTGGTGTCGAACGCATCGACGACCTCTACGCGGCACCCGAGGGTGCGGCACAACGCCTCGGCGCTGACCGTTTCAGTGGATTCCTGGGTCGCGGTTCGCCCGCTTCCCGCGTGGGGCTGGAACCCGGTCATCGCGGTGATGGAATTGTCCAGGATGACGGCAACCATGTTGGACTTGTTGTACAGGGCGTTCACGAGAGGTGTGATGGATGCGTGGAAGAACGTGGAGTCGCCGCAGATGCTTATGACGGGCTGCTCGAAACCGAACTGCTGGAGCTGGCCGAAGCCGCAGCCTTCGCCGAGGCCGCCGCCCATGCAGTGCAGCACGTTTGTCACCTGCGGACCATCGGGAAACGCATCCATCGTGTAGCAGCCGATGTCGCTGGTGACCACCGCGTTTCTGCCGTCACGCTTGATGGCGTTCTTGATGGCGTAGAAGCTCGCTCTGTGCGGGCACCCGGGACACCACGTGAGTCCCCGGCTTGCGACCATCTTGCCAAGCACCTCTTCGACCTTGGCCTGGTACTCGGGCGTGCGGGCGCTGTACGTGATGTCGAATATCTTGCACAGCGCAGCGATGACCCTGTCCGGGTTATTCTCGCCGACGTAGCTGATATGCCCCGAACCACGTCCGAGAATCTCCGGGGCATCGGCGAGTCTCGCGTCGGCCATGGCCGCTTTCGCATGCGTCTCAACATAGGGGTCGACTTCCTCGACCACCAGCACGCGCTTGGCCTTCTTCATGTGGGAGACGACAAGGCGCGACGGGAACGGCCAGAGCGTGCCGAGCTTCAGGATGCCGACCTTGCGTCCGAGCTTCAATTCCTCGATTGCATCCCGGGAGCACGGGGCGCCGCTACCGCTACAGATAATGAGGAGCTCCGGTTTGGCAGGGCCCTCGTAGCTGTTGAACGGGGACACCTCGAAGCGCTCGCGTATCTTGGCCATCTTCTCGACGAGGATGGCGTGTTTCGGAGGCGCGATGTAAGGCGTGAACATCTTGGTTCGGTCGAACTTTGCCTTGCGGGTTGCCTTCTTGTACTCGCCGACAGTCACCTTTCCTCGCGCATGCGCCAGCCGGGTATAGTCGCGCAGCCAGCAGAAAATCTGGAACTCCTCCGAGAGGTCGAAGAGGTACTTCGTCATCTCGTAGGCTTCCTGGAAGCTGGAGGGCTCCATGAGAGGCGCATTCGCCATCTGGGCCACCCACCGCGTGTCCTCTTCGTCTCCGCTGGCATGCGACTGCGGGTCATCTGCGACAACCACGAGCATCGCGCCATGCTGGTCTCCAAGAGTGGCGAGGTTGATATGCTGAAGCGTGTCCATTGCCACGTTCAGCCCGGCGTTCTTCATCGAGCTGATAGTGCGAAGGCCGGCATACGCCGCTGCGAGCGCCGCTTCCGTGGCCACCTTCTCGTTGCTGGACCACTCAGCATGGAGGCCCGCATCGCGGGCGACACCCGCGAGGGTGGTTAGAATCTCGGTGGAAGGTGTACCAGGATACGCAGCGCAATACTGTACCCCCGCTTCCAGCGCTCCGCGGGCAATGGCCTCGTTTCCCTGGAGCAGGTAGGGTGAGCCGTTTACCAGTTGCACCACACTTGGCATGTTGTCCCCCTATTCGTCACGTGATTCTTCTGTAAGGGCAGCGCGCCCGGAGGCGCGCGTACTACTCAAAGCAGACCGACACCGAGCCGAGCCGATCGAACGTTGCTCTCAGGTTGGAGCCAGCCTCCACGTTCACCGCCTGCACCAGGCTGCCGGACATGACAAACTCGCCCTTCTTGAGGTAGATGCCGTACTCGGTGAGCTTGTTGGCGAGCCACGCGACCGATTGAGCCGGATTGCCGAGGACGGCAGCGCCCGCTGCGGTGCTCACCAGCATGCCGTTCTTCTCCATGACCAGGCCGATGTAGCGCAGGTCCAGGTCCTTGATGGGAGTGAGCTTGCCGCCGAGGATCATGATGCCTGCGGAGGCGTTGTCGGAGATGGAGTCCTTGACGGTAATCTTCCAGTCCCTGTAGCGGCTGTCGATGACCTCAAATGCGGGCATAATGCCCTCAGTGGCTTCGATGACATTGGCGACGTTGACGCCGGGCCCCTTCAGGTCCTCTTTCAAGAGAAACGCTATCTCGGGCTCGATCTTCGGCAGGATGAGGCTGCTCATGGGGATCGGGGCGCCCTCGCGCGCCACCATCCGGTCGGTAATCATGCCGTAGTCCGGCTCGCGGATCTTCATCTGGTCCTGCATCGCCTTGCTTGTGAGCCCTATCTTCTTGCCGACGATGACGGCCCCGCCTTTCACGAGCGTGTCGAAGGTCTTGAGCTGAATGGCGTAGGAGTCCTCATAGGACACGTCGGAGAAACGTTCAGTGAGAGCCTGGATCGGGACGCGGCTCTTCTCGGCCTCGATGAGTTCAGCCGATATCTGTGCAACATGCTCTTTGCTCAGAGCCATAGGTCCTCCTTCGTACCGGCCTGCCGCCAGGTCCGCCGGCGCACGGCGTATTGTACCAGACCGACGGTCGGTACATAAGGAGCCTCACGCGTCGGACCGTCGCCGCGAGTCCGCTCCGAAGGGGGACAAAAGAGTGCCCCCGGATGCGATTCACATCCGGGGGCGCGACGAACAGCGTTATGTGCTAGCAGCCCAGGGCATGTGACGGGAAGTACTGGACGGAGGCATCGGGGATGACCGCAACCTTGGCCTTCGCTCCGTAGGCAGCCTTGAGCTGGGCGATGGTCGCGGGCCAGTCACGGGTGAACGTGATCATCTCGTACGGAGCGATCCAGTCGGCGCCCACGAAATCAGGATAGGGCTGCATGATGGTGAGCTTCTTGGTGTTGGGAGGCAACTCTGTCTTGGGCCGGAATGAGCGGCCGCCCAGGTTCTTGCCGAAGCTCCTGCTCCAGTAGTGGTTGATCTGCCCCTCGGGGGTGATGGTGAGAAGGACCATGTCGCCGCCGCTGCTCTTCAGCAGGGGATCGGCGGTCGGAATAGCCAGCAGCATCTCATCGGCCTTCGAGAAGCTGTTGGCGACGACGACGTCGCAGTCGTCGACGGCGTCCGTAGCCCAGTACTCACGGGCAACCTTCACGCCGGCAACGTGCTCGTCGACGACATCGCCCACAAACAGGTGAGTCACCTGCCTGTTCAGGTTGTAGATGCAGTCCACCTTGACGTCGAGGCCGGCCATGCGCGCTGCATCGTTCATGTCGATCTTCAGCGTGTTGCCCTCGTACTTGCCTATGCCGGTTGTCTCATTGGGGCAGAGCCTGGTGTGATTCAGGTCGATTGTGGTGATGGAAGCCACACCGGGCAGGATTATCTTGCTGCCGCCGCCGAAACCAGCCATGGGGTGCGGGACAATCGAGCCGATGCCGATCTTGTAGTCGCAGCGCATGAATTCAGCGTTGAACTGCATCGGAATGCCCGCAGGGCTGGGGCCGACCGAGGTGCAGTTCTCATATGGATTGTGGTTGTAGACGCGGAAGCGCCCCATGACATCCTTGCCCAGCTTCTTGGTGAAGTCGATGCCGTTCATGGAGCCGTGCGCGCCGATGGCGGCGATGAAGCGGATCTGGTCGTCCTTGATGCCCGCCGCTGCGAGCTCTTCGAGCACATAGGGCACGATTTCGGCTGTAGGGGTGGCCCTGGACATGTCATCGAAGAGGATGCAGATCTCTTTCTTGCCCTTGGCGCCTTCGCGGATAGGCCGGGTGCCGATCGGGTTTGCGAGTGCCTTACGGAAACCTGCGTCGTTCAGCGCCGGAGTGCCGTCGCCCTTGTGTTTGAGAACGTTCACATCCCACGACGCGGGAAAATCGAGCTCAAGCTCGGTGTCACCGTACCATGCAAGTATGGGAAGGGTCACTTTCTTCGTATCGCTCATGAAACCTCCTGTTGCCACGCGATGCTACGCCAGTGGGCCTACGACAAACAGTCCATTGTCCCAGTCCTGGTGAAGTGTCTCTGCCTTGGTCTGCCGACCGGACGCAACCTGCAATGCCTCGGCGTAGAGTTCCGCTCCGATCTCTCCGATATGGTCTTTCTTGGCCAGGTCTACGTAAAAATCGATGTTGTCCTTCATCTTCTCGAAGGTCGCCCCATTCGCCGTCACCTTGATGGTCGGGACGAAGGGAGCACCCAGCGGCGTGCCCCTGCCGGTGGAGAATAGCATGACAGTTGAACCGGCAGCAGCCAGGGCTGTCAGAGAGGGAGCATCGAAGCCCGGACCGTCTACGATGGACAGGCCGCCCTTCTTGGGACGGTCGCCGTATTCGTAGATCTCCTGGATGGTCTCGGAGCCGCCTTTTGAGATGGCGCCGAGAGACTTCTCCTCGATTGTGGTGAGGCCGCCCTCGATGTTGCCCTTGGTGGGGTTGGTGCCGCGCATGTCGACGCCGCGCTCGAGGAAACGCTCCTCGTAGCGACGAACGATGCGGGTGATCTGCTCGCCGACCTCAGGGGTGACGGCTCGCCTGGCAAGCAGGTGTTCCGCACCGATGAACTCGGTTGTCTCGCTGAATACGGCTCTGCCGCCCTTCTTCACGAGGATGTCGAACGCCGCGCCTATGGCAGGGTTGCCTCCGAGGCCGGACGTGGTATCGGAGCCTCCGCACTCGGAGCCGAACATAAGCTTGGAATCATCAAATTGCTGCCGAGTCAGGCGAGAGGCGTCGCTCATCATCTGTCGCGCAATCCTGGTGCCTTTCTCCACGGTGGCGATTGTGCCGCCCACGTGCTGGATGACCAGCTTCTCAACCGGCTTGCCCCCGCGGGCTATGCCTTCAGCGATGCCGTCGATGTCCATGGGGTCACACCCGAGGCTGATGAGGACGACTGCGGCGATATTGGGGTTGAGGCCCAGATTCGTGAGAGTCCGGTTTGCCATGGCCAGGTCATCAGGCGTCAGGGCGCAGCCCTGGTGGTGCAGGAACGGCACCGAACCCTTCACGTTGTCGCTTACCTGCCGGGCGGTTGCGGTTGCACATACAACCGTCGGGATGACGGCCACGTAGTTGCGTGTGCCGACCGAGCCGTCGGGACGAGGATAGCCCCAGAAACTCATTTGGCCGCTCCCTTAACGACATCTCCCCGGCCTCGAGTACTGGCGACGTTGTGTACGTGCACGTGCTCGCCGACCTTGATGTCCTTCGTCGCCTCTCCGATCACCTCTCCGTACTTCAGGATAGGCGAGCCGGACTTGATGTTAATCAGGCTGAACTTGTGGCCGAACTGGATGGGGTTCACCAGCTTCACTGACACGGGCTTCTTGTCCACCTCGAGCGCCACCGTGTCTCCGGCGGCCAGGTCAGCCAGCGCTGTGGCCACGTTGTCCTTGCTGTTCAGTACGATTGCCTTCTTCTCCATGCGACTCCTTTCGAGCAAACGTTATGTATCACAACGACCAAAGCATTATATCATTTACATTTGTTCCAGTTGGGCCCGTGTTGATGAGGCAGCGTACGCCGCTGCGCTCTTCAAGCGTTCGGAAGAAGCCGTATGAATCGAATGCCTCAAGGTAGCGGTCGGCATCGAGTCCATGCGTGTGAGCTGTGGCCATGGTAGTCCCGGTGACCACTGCTCCGGCAGAGGGGGAGGTGCCGTCGATGCCGTCCGTGCCCGATGCGAGCACGGCCCAGTCCCGCCCGGCAATCCTGCGGGCCGAGAGGAGCGCGTAGTGCAGCATCCGCCCCCCGGTGCCGTGAGCATCGGGCGGCACTGAGACGACCGGCTCGCCTCCGTACAGGAGCAGAGTCCCGGGAGTGTGAGAGGCCGCAACTGCACGGGCGAAATGCTCCTCGACTGCTGTCTCCACGGGACCGGTGACGGGAGTAGCGTCCAGACTCACGCGAGAGGCGGCCCCTCCCTGCCCTGGAGAGGACAGCAGTCGCTCGAGTGAGGAGAGCACCACGGCGTTCGACGCGACCACGACGTTGTGGGTTCGCGGTGAGAGGCGGTCGCGCCAGAGTATGGCTCTGTCCACCTCGCCGGAATCGCCACGCAAGAGGTGAGTCTGGCAGGACTCCGGGATGCGGGCCCACAGTCCGTGGCGTTCGAGAACGGAGATGGCATCTCCGCACGTCGTGGGGTCGGGCACGGTGGGGCCGGATGCGATGCTCGACAGGTCATCGCCGATGACGTCGGAGAGGATGAGTGTGACGAAGAGGGCGTCGGGAGCGGCCATCCGGAGCCGCCCTCCCTTGACCTGAGAGAGGTGCTTTCGCACCGTGTTGATCTCCTGGATAGTGGCGCCTCCGGTCACCAGCGCGCGGTTGGCGGCACGGAAATCATCGAGGCAGATGCCCGCCTGCGGCAACGTGAGCAGGGAGGAGCCGCCGCCCGAGATCACCGCGACCACCAGGTCGCCGCTTGTAGCTGTCGAAAGCAGAGCGAGAGCTGCACGCGCGCCATCGACGCTGGCCTGGTTCGGGTTCGGATGGTCTGCAGGGAAGAAAGTGACGCCGGGGACAGATGCCTCGGACTGGTCGCGGTAAACGTTCACCGTGCCTCCGGCAAACCTGGCCCACAGGTCCTCGTTCAGTCGCAGCGTGTCAACGACCGCGCGCGCCATAGGGACTCCGGCCTTACCGGCGCCAACGAGGTAGACATGAGAGAGAGAGTCGATGGGGATGCGAGTGCCGGCAACCACGAGAGCCCTGTCTTCGCCCGACCAGCGAAACGAGGACTGAGTGGCGGCGTACGCGTCTGCGAGAGGAAGGGCGACATCGAGGAAGATGGTGACAAGTCTCTCAGCGCGTTGGTCTTGCTGCATGGCCGAACACTACAGCTCACGGAACAAGGCAGCTACGCCCCCGGGGAGCCGGCCGCACGAAACTGCAGGTCGGACCCGAGGCAGGCTGCGGCAAGTATACCACCGGGTTCCTGCCGTTGCACCAGCACGCACGAGCGAGGGAGACCCGGTCGTTTACAAAACGAACACGTGACGAGCAAACCTATTGACAAACGTGAGGGGGCAGAATTAGTATGTCACAACAGCCATACATCGTGTCGCGATACATTCAGGAGATGTGAAACGCGGAGGTGAGGCCTATGTAGCAGCGTCGGTGTCCGGGCGTCTCTCTTCACAGCTTCCCCAGCTACATCCTTTGCAAAGGAGGTGAGAGCAGTTGACTACCACACTAATAGTCATAGTGGCGCTTGTCATCTACGTAGCCGTGTACTTCCTCTACGGCAAGCGAATCGCCACCAATGTGGCGAAGCTTAACCCGATGACGAAGACGCCGGCACACAGGTTGTATGACGGCGTGGACTACGTGCCCAGCAAGTGGCCGGTGGTCTTTGGGCACCACTTCGCGTCCATCGCTGGCGCGGGCCCCATCGTCGGCCCCATCCAGGGCATAACCTGGGGCTGGGGCGCGGCCATCCTGTGGATCTGGTTCGGAAATGCCTTCATCGGCGCTGTTCACGACTTCATGGCGCTGGTGGCGTCCATACGGTACGATGGCCGGTCTATCCAGTGGGTCGCCGGAGAGGTGATGAAACCCAGGGTTTCGGTCATCTTCGGCATATTCGTGTACATCGCCATGATCCTCATCATCGCCTCGTTCACCAACGTGGTGATGAATACGTTCGTCGGCGTTCCGTCGGTGGCGATGGCGTCGATACTGTTCATCGTCATCGCGGTCATCATCGGCTACCTGCTCTACTGGAAGAAACAGAGCCTGGTGGCGATGACCGTTCTTGGCCTCGTGATGCTCGTTGCGGCGATCTGGTTCTCGCTGAGCAATCCCCTCGCGGCTGAGGCGAGTGTGTGGAGATGGGTGCTCCTCATCTACATCATCCTCGCGGCGGCGCTGCCGGTCACCATTCTGCTGCAGCCGAGGGACTACCTGAACGCGTATCTGCTGATCGCGTTCCTGGCCATCGGCGGCGTGGCGTTCCTTATCATCAACGCCCCACTGTCCTGGCCTGCGTTCACGCACTTTGATGCGGTGCTCATCGGTGGCAAGAACTCCCCGTTCTGGCCCACCGTCCCGCTGGTGATTGCCTGCGGCTCTCTGTCAGGGTTCCACGCGATCGTAGGCTCGGGCACCACGTCCAAGATGCTCAACAATGAGATGGACGCGCTACGCATCGGCTACGGCGCAATGCTGACGGAAGGCTTCCTTGCTTCCATCGTAATCGCCTCCCTTGGCGCCTTCGGCCTCCAAGTGGCACAAAAGACGGCGGCGGACGTCGGTGCGGCTGGCTGGGTCGTCCTCGGTATCCCGCAGTTCGCCCAGGCATACGCCATGGGCGCGAACCAGGCGTTCGGCATGTCGCTGAGCTTTGGCACGACGTTTGCGTCCCTCGTTGTCTGCGCCTTTGCGTTGACGTCGCTCGACACAACCTGCCGGCTCGGACGGTTTGCCTGGCAGGACTTCTGGGGGCGAATCGTAAACCCCGCGGGCCAATCCGGCGGCGGCTACAAGTTCCTCACGAACAAGTGGATCGCGTCTATCATTGCCGGCGGACTCGGTGTGTATATGGCAACCACAGGCGGCATATTCTCGGCTATCTGGGCAGCGTTCGGCGCGGCCAACCAGATGCTGGCGGCGGTCGCTCTCATGACCGCGTGCGTGTTCTCCACGAAGATTCTCCGTGGCGGGCAGAAGTGCTGGCTCACCCTCATCCCGGCGTTCTTCCTGTGGATAACCGTGTTCTCGGCCATGATCTGGTACGTGATGACGATGTCCGGCTCTGCGAGCCCGCTCACGATGGGCTTCATGTTCGTCCTGATCGTACTGGCGGTCATCCTTCTCATCGAGGCGATCAGCGCACTGAGGAGCGGTCCGGGCAAGTAGCAGCGTATTGATACTTAAGCAACTGCTGGAATTCCTGAAAGAGTTTGGAAGCGGGCTAAGATCCCACTCGACTGAGTACGTGGAATTCGAACTCAGGGAGATGGAGAACATCTTAGCCCTGCTTCTATTCAGCTCATTTCTTGGGCTGCCAAGCCCGCCATCAGACCTGTCCCTGCGGCTCATGCCTCACATGGTCAGGGAGATGCACGTAATGAGCCGCAGGGCAGGAAATCTCGACGATGTCGCCGGAGAGATTGCCGGCATGTTCATTGACTGAGGAAGAATGGAATGCCAGTGAGGATAGTGTATTCCGTTGGCAAGGGGGGCGTCGGCAAGACCACGTGTGCCGGCGCTCTGGCGCTGCAGTCGGCGCGCCAATGGAAGACACTCGTGGTGTCGCTCGATCCGGCCCACAACCTCGGAGATGTGCTGGCCGTCAAACTCTCGGGCGATGTGACCGAGGTCTCGCCCAACCTCTGGGCGAGCGAGGTAGACATGGAGGCGGCCATCGCCCGTTACCTCGCGGACAGCACGCAGAAACTGCAGGGCATGTATGGCTACCTCAAGTCTATCAACATCGATGGTTACCTCGATGCCATGAAGCTGTCGCCGGGAATCGAGGAGTACGCCACCCTGCAGGTAATGGAGGAACTGATTCGGGGGGCCGAGGGCCGGTATGGGGTGGTTGTGTTTGACACGCCGCCAACAGGCCTTACCCTCCGCGTGCTGGCGCTTCCCCGTGTCTCACTGATGTGGGGCGAACGCCTGGCAGGGTTGAGGCGCGAGATACTGGACAGGCGCCAGATAATCAGGAATATCCACGGTGAGCGCTCACAGGTCGTTGACGGCGTTGAGTACAAGCTCGCGTCTGACGAGAAGAGCGATGCCGTAATGGGCGAACTGCGGGAGTACATCGAGCGGATGCGGCGGCTCACCGCATTGCAAGCCGACGGGAAGGTCAGTCGGGTCATGCCGGTGATGAATCCGGATCGCCTGTCGCTCTTTGAGACGCAACGGGCACTGTCGACGCTTCGCTCGCTTGGCATGATGATCGGACCTGTGATAGTGAACAAAGTTGGGATGAAACCCTCGGACGAGCAGACCGTCCGCGACATCGGCCGGGAGCTAGGCCTTCCCACCAGGACTCTTCCATTCTCCGCTGCCGAACCAGTCGGCCTTGAAGCGCTTGAACGGTTCGGCGAGAACACGGACTTTCGCCAGTGGATTCCAGGTCAGCCAGCGGGCTGAGACGCGTATCCGGGGCTACGGGTAGCCGTTCCCCCGGAGAGAGGACAACTGAGACATGGATTCATCGTCGTGGATTCTCCCACTCATAATTGTGGCAGCGCTGGGGACCACCGCGTCCTATTTCATCGGGCGGCGCCAGAACGTGGCGCTCATGAAGCTGTACTCGTACGTGCTGGAATCGGCACTGAAGCCGGCAGACCAGATGTACACGTGGATCGGCGGCTACCTTGGTTTCAAGGCCGACTACCAGTTGAAGGACGATGTCATCAAGGTAATCAAGGCGACGCTCCATTTGAAGCCACGGATGAGCATCATGTATCTGCCGGTATCGCGCTTCACGATGCCAAAAGACAAACTGTATGTGGTCATCGAAAGCAAGCGGGGCCTCCCTGGCGAGGCACACCTCATTCAGAAGGGGCAATACCGGTTTATCCCTGCCGGTATCGACAAGATCGAGCAGTTCCGCCGCAGGCCGGTGATTCTCGGTGGGGTCGAGTTCGAGCTACTGTATCTGGACTCGCGTGGGGAGAAGGCGCTGGTCGGTTGGGCGGAGTCCATCAAGGCGGACGACTACTCGATGATAAAGCACCTCTCGTTCACATCCAGCACCAACGTCGTCTACGCCCGGGTGGAGCCGAGCGAGAGCCTCATTCCTTCGGTTCTGCGCACCGGACAGGACTTCACACGCTCCCTGGTGAAGTGACGGCCGATACGGCCGGGATTCGTTTCTTCTTTGCGCGCCATGCGGCAAGCTGGTAAGCTTGCACGCTTGGAGGTCACTCACATGTCAGAAAGCGTCACCATGGACAAGATAGTCTCGCTGTGCAAGCGCAGGGGGTTCATCTTTCAGAGCAGCGAGATATACGGCGGTCTCGGCAGTTGCTGGGACTACGGCCCCGTCGGTGTGGAACTCAAGCGCAATGTGAAGAACGCATGGTGGCGCAGCATGGTGGAAACGAGGGGCGATTCGGTGGGCCTGGACTGCAGCATCATGATGCACCCCACTGTGTGGCGGGCGAGCGGGCACGTCGAAGGATTCAGCGACCCGCTGGTTGAGTGCAAGGTATGCCACATGAGATGGCGGGCCGACCAGCTTGAGAAGCCCGGGTGCCCATCCTGCGGCGGAGAGCTGACGGAGCCTCGCAACTTCAACCTTATGTTCAAGACGTTCATGGGACCCGTCGAGGACGACGCAGCGGTGGTGTTTCTTCGACCGGAGACTGCCCAGGGGATATTTGTGAACTTCGAGAACGTGGTGACCACCACGAGGAAGCGACTCCCGCTTGGCATCGCCCAGATCGGGAAATCGTTCCGGAACGAGATAACCCCCGGCAATTTCACGTTCAGAACCCGTGAATTCGAGCAGATGGAGATGGAGTTCTTCGTAAAGCCCGGCACAGACGAGGAGTGGTACAAGTACTGGGCGAACGAACGATACAACTGGTACCTGGGGCTCGGCATTCGGAAGGAGAACCTGCGAATGCGGGAGCACGAGAAGACGGAGCTTGCGCACTACGCGAAGGCCTGCGTCGACGTGGAATACCTGTTCCCCATCGGTTGGTCTGAGCTTGAAGGCATCGCCAACCGGACCGATTTCGACCTGACGCAGCATTCGAAGTGGAGCGGCAAGGACCTGAGCTACTTCGATTCCCAGACGAATGAGCGCTTCACCCCCTACGTGATAGAGCCTTCAGCGGGCGCCGACCGCTCGGTGCTGGCTTTCCTCGTGGATGCGTACCGCGAAGAGGAACTGGAGGGAGGCACCCGCGTTGTGCTGAAGCTGCATCCGTCCCTTGCCCCTGTGAAAGTGGCGATCCTTCCTCTCAGCCGAAATGAGAAGCTCACGCCCCTTGCGCGAGAGATTCACGAGAGACTGAGCAAGGGATTCGTCACTGAATATGATGATACCCAGAGCATCGGTCGACGCTACCGCCGGCAGGATGAAATTGGAACGCCTCTATGCGTGACCATCGACTTCGAATCACTTGAGGACAACCAGGTGACCATTCGCGACCGGGATTCCCTCGCGCAGATACGGTTGCCCGTCGACAGAGTGGAAGACGCACTCAAGGCGAAGCTGTCCGGACAGGCTTTTGATGAAGGAAGCCTCTGGGCCGGTGCGCGGGCCTGACACTGCACTACGTCACAGGTTGGCAAAGGGGGCGGCTCAACCGAGCCGCCCCCTCTTGAGTGTGGACCAAAGGCCGGAACTACTTCTTGAGCAGTCCGACCATCTGCGGGATTATCTCGTAGATGTCGCCCACCACCGCGTAGTCCGCGATGCGGAACAGGGCAACTGAGGGGTCGGAGTTGATGGCGACGATGGTGCCCGACTCTCTCATGCCGGCGAGATGCTGCGGAGAGCCGGAGACGCCAACACCGACGTAGAGCTTCGGCTTGACGATGGTGCCGCTGAAACCCACCTGGTGGTCCTTGCTTATCCATCCGTCGTCTACCAGCGGACGGGTTGCTCCCACCACTCCGCCCAGCGCGTCGGCAAGCTGCTTCACGAGGGCGAAGTCCTCCGCCTTCTTCAGACCGCGGCCCGCGCAGACGACGATGTCGGCGGCGGCGATGCTCGCCTCTTTTGGCGCGCCCTTGCCAAGCACCTTGACCCCGCTGTCGACTTTCTGCACATCCTTCTTGACTATCTCCCCCTTACGGGAGTCGTCTCTGGAGCCGGCCTCCACGGCGCGATAGCGAACGGTGACCATGGCGGGAACGGACTTGGTCTTGATGTGGGCAAGGAAGTTGCCGGTGAACGCGGGCCGGACCTGAAGGAGCGAGCCGTCATTCTGCAATTCCAGGGCGGTACAGTTGGACGTGAGCCCGGCTTCGATTGCGGCAGCTACTCGCGGAGCGAGCGCCTTGCCGGCGAACGTTGCGCCGAACATCACGACGGTGGGCTTCACCTCGGCGATCAGCCCCACCAGGTTCTGCTTCTGCGCGACCGGGTCAAACGTAGCCAGGGAGGCATCGTCGTACACATAGACTGAGTCGGCTCCGAAGGCGACCAACTCCTGCGCAGCGCCGGAAACACCGGACCCGAGCAGCGCGCAAGAGACCTTTGAGCCTGTCTTGTCCGCCAGCTCACGACCCTTGCCGAGCAGCTCAAAGCAGATGGGGTGGACTCTCCCACCTTCCTGTTCAACATAAATGAGTACGCCTTTGTTTTCCATCACGCTACCCTTTCAGCAGGCCCTCTTTGTCAAGCGCTGCGACGAGTTGACTCGCCGAGCCCTCGCCCTTGAGGACCTCTCCCTTGCGTTTCTTCTCAGGCGGCACCGAGATGCTCTCGACCCATGTGGCGGAGCCCGCGGCGCCGAACCTGGAGGCATCGGCGTCGCCGAGGTCGGCGGCGGCCCACTTCTCAACCTCGGCCTTTCTGGCTCGCAATTTGTCCTTGAGAGTCGGAAGACGCGGTATGTTGATTTCCTTCGTCCCGGTGATGAGGAGCGGGAATCCGGCTTCCACGTTGAGGGACCCGGCGGACGTCTCGGTTACCGCCGTCACCTTGTCTGTTGTGACCTCAGTGATCTGTGACACGAACGGGAGGAGCGGGATACCCAGCCTCTCCGCCACGGCCGGACCCACCTGACCGGTGTCGCCATCGACCGTCTTCTCTCCACAGAGGATGAGGTCGAAGGCTCCCACCTTCCGTATCGCCGCGGCGAGCGCATAGGATGTGGCAAGGGTGTCCGCACCCGCAAACGCGTCGTCGCACAGGAGGATGCCCCGGTCGGCATCCCTCGCGACGGCTTCCTTCAACACTGCCTCCGCGGTCGCCGGACCCATGCTGATGACGGTGATGGTGGCGCCCAGCTTCTCCTTCATCTGCTGAGCGGCTTCGATCGCGTTGAGGTCGAAGGGGTTTATCTCCGTGTCGGCGGACTTCCTGTCGACCCAGTTGCTGTCTTTGAGGAATTTCACCTTCTCGATGTCAGGTACCTGTTTGGCCAGTACGATGATATGCAACTGAACACACCTCCTTGAACAAGTCGCGTCGCAATCCCCACCCTCATGCGAGGCAGGAACCGGAAGACAGGCTCCCGGTTCCCGAGCTGCATCTGTTCGATTGCTAGAACTTGCCGAGCTCTTCTCGCGAGATAATCATGCGCATGATCTCGGACGTTCCACCGCCCATCTCCAGCACCTTGGCGTCGCGGAGGTATCGCTCGACGGGATAGTCCGTGGTGTATCCCGGCCCGCAGAGGATGTTCATGGCCATGTTGCAGACCCAGGTGCACTCCTCAGTAGCGAAGAGTTTAGCGATGGCGGCCTCTTTGCCCGCGGGAAGTCCCTGGTCCTTGAGCCATGCGGCATGGAACAACAGGTTTCTGGCGATTTCCACACGGGAGGACATGTTCGCGACGTGGAACTGAAGCGCCTGGTTCTTGAGGATGGGTTTGCCGAACTGGACGCGCTCCTTGCCATATGCAATGGCTTGCTCAAGGGCGACCTGCATCAGGCCGAGACCCTGGGTGCCGATGCCGATGCGGGCAATCTCAAGCGCTGACAGAGCCAGAGGCATGCCCTGGCCGACCGTGCCGAGCACGGCATCGTCCCCGACGCGGCAGTTCTCGAGGAAGTACTCGGTGGTGGGTGACGCCGTGGCGCCCATCTTGTTCTCCACCTTGCTCATCTTGATGCCCGGGTTGTCGTTGTCGACGACGAAGGCCGTGAATTCCGGCCTCTGTGCGTCAGCCGGGCTGGTCTTCGCGACAAGCACGTGCGCATCGGCGACAATCGCGTTGGTGATGTAGTGCTTGGTGCCGTTGATGACCCACTTGTCGCCGTCTTTGACGGCGGTGGTCCTCATCGACGCCACGTCTGAACCCGCCTCCGGCTCGGTGGTTGCGAACGAGACAATCGAGCCGGCACAGGCGGGGATGAGGTACTTCTTCTTCTGCGCGTCGGTACCGCCAAGCCTGATGGCATCCATGGCGAGGCGCTGCGTGTTGTATGAGAAGGCGGTGGAGAGGCATCCCTTGGCAATCTCTTCGAGTGCGACGCAGTGGCCAACGAAGTCCAGACCCAAACCACCGTATTCCGTCGCAATGTGGATGCCGATGAGGTCGAGCTCGGCCATGCGTTTGAGGTTCTTCTTGATGATGTTGTAGTCGTGGTTCCTGTCGGCTTCTTCGGCCGTCTTCTTGAACTCTTCGGCGGCGCCGCGTGCGATCTCCCTGATATCCTCGTGCTCTTTGGTGAAGTAGGGGAATTTGCCCATGATCGGACTACCTCCTTGTTACGCGTTACTACTGTTCATGGTACTGGATTTATCTGTTGCGTGCTGTCACCAGCAACGGTGGATTCAGACGTGGAGCCCGATGCACCTGCGTCGGGCTCCACGTCGCTACAGACTGGCCATGGCCATAGACGCTACTTCTTGGGCGCGGGTTCGGCTATCTCCTCCTCCAGCCCGATGAGGCGTCGCGCGTACTCGATCGACTGGTCCAATCCGGCGTTCATTCTAATCACGAGTTTCGCTCCCTCGGGAGAACCGCCGCCGTGCATGCAGCCCGGGACCCCGGCGCCCAGAGTGAGCCACTCGATGAGGCGGGCAATCTTGGCTCGTGCCTCGGCGGATGAAGCTGCCTTCAGGTACTTCTGAACCAGATGCCCGTGCGATGGATCTGTGAAGTCGGCGTATGAGGGCAGGCAGCCGGTCTCGCCTATGCCGCCTGCGATCTCCTGCGTCAACCTCTTGGTTTCGTATGGCAGAGTGGCAACGTGCACCTTGTTGACGTTTGCGAGAAGAGGGTTGGGCAGCCATGAGCCGGAGGCGTGCTTCTTGCCGAGCGCGGAGGCGGCCACACCTACGGCAAACGTGGTTTCATTGTTGACATACATCTGAGTGAGCTTTTCGTTGAACGCCTTGGTCGAGAGTCCGTTGGCGCGGGCAATGAGAGCCGCCGCTCCTGCCATGACGTCACCCTGTCCCGCCACGCAGCCGCCGATGGCTGACCGATAGGGGCTGATGAAGTTCATCAGGACCGAGCCGGTAGCCTTGCATTCGCCACAGAGGAACACGCGCTCCCTGGGAACGAACACGTCCTCGAAGAACAGGTAGGCCTGAGTGATGCCGCCTATCTTCACTGGGACGTCGAATCCATCCTCCGCCTCTCGAGTGTCGCTCGGATGACGCGCCTCGATGATAGTCAGCCCCTTAATGTCCTTGGGAATCACGAAGGAGACGGCGTAGGCCTTGTCGGCATCCTTGTAGTTGCCTCCGGGAAGTACGAATACCTCTTGAGCGGCAGCGGTGCCGCAGATCATGACCTTGGCGCCACGAACGACGATGCCGTTGTCCCTGACCTCGACGACGTGAACGTTCATGTCCGGGTCTTCCTGCTGGGAAGGCGTGAGGGCGCGGTTGCCCTTGGCGTCAGTCAGCGCGCCGGACACGGTGATGTCGTTGTCCTGCGCGTACCTCAACCAGTCCTTAAGACGGGCGTGGTAGTCGGTCCCCTGGTCCTGGTCGAGATCGAAAGTCGTGGGCCACATGGTGTTGAGCGCCGCATGGCCGGCGCACCTGCCACCCGTGCACGTGCCGGTGAGGTGGTATGCCTCACGCTTCATCCTGCAGTTGGCGATCATGTCGTCGGCCGACTGCAGAACCGCAAGGTACCGGGAGACGCGGTCGCCCGTGAGGTTCGAAGTGGTGGAGAACGTCTCGGCGTACTTCGGGTCGAGCGCAGCAGCGTAGATCTGTGCGTGCCCTGCCACAGTTCCTTTGGTGTGCGGGTTGGTGGTGACGTCTTCAATCAGCTTGCCGAATTTGTACATGTTCGGGCGGAGCTTCTTGAGTGCCTGCTTGTACTGTTCCGGAGTCTTCAGCGCCATGAGCCCTCCTTCGTTATGTAAGGCCGTGCAACAGGGCATTTTACCATAGGGTGCGAGAGGGCATCCAACAGCGAAGGGAGAGATGAGAGAGGCAGGCTGAATGTGAGAAAGAAAGAAGCACTCGGGGCGAGAGGACTCGAACCTCCGGCCTCAGCGTCCCGAACGCTGCGCGCTACCAGACTGCGCTACGCCCCGTTTGCCCGTGCTATTATAGAGTGCTTCAATGGGCGCTGCAAATATGAAGTACCTGGTCCTGATAACGGACGGCGCCGCGGGCTGGCCTCTTCCCTCTCATGGGGGCAAGACGTGCCTCGAACTCGCACAGACGCCACACCTCGATGTCCTCGCATGTGAGGGCACCATCGGGCTTGTGCGCACAGTTCCGGAGGGCATGGAGCCGAGCAGCGCCTGCGCATGCATGTCGCTCCTCGGCTATGACCCGCGTGTGTACTACAAGGGGCGGGGCTCCATAGAGGCGCGCAGCATGGAGTTGCCGGTGGAAGAGGGGGAGGTGGTGTTTCGCTGCAACCTCGTGAGCGTGCGGGACGGGCGGATGGACAGCTACAGTTGTGGATATATCAGCAACGAAGAGGCACATGAACTGATCGGCGCTCTCAACGAGGCGCTCGGTGACCACGAGGTGAGCTTTCATCCGGGCATCAGCTACCGGCACATTTGCAGGATACGGGGACATGAGGAGACTCTCTCTGCCAGGTGCACTCCTGCCCATGACATCCCCGGGGCAATCATCGAGCAGCATGTGCCCCAGGGAGAAGGAAGCCGATACCTTCGTGAGTTGATGGCACGGTCGCAAGCGGTGCTGGCGGACCATCCGGTGAACGCCCGCCGTCGCGCCAGAGGAGAGCCACCGGCGACGATGATTTGGCTCTTCTGGGGCAGCGGACAGATTCCCCCGATGCCCGCGTTTAGAGAGGTGTACGGTCTCAGCGCGGCCATGACCTCGGGGGTGGACCTGTTGCTCGGGCTGGCCAAGATGGTTGGCATGCGCGTGCTTTCCATCCCGGGAGTGACAGGGGACATCGCGAACGATTACGTGGCGCAGGTACGCGGCGCCATGGACGCGCTGGAGACGAACGACCTTGTGGTTGCGCACGTGGAAGCGCCCGATGAAGCGGGGCACGATGGCTCAGTGAAGGACAAGATTGAAGCGATAGAGCGCATCGACAACGATATGGTGGCGCCGCTGCGCCGGCTTGGCCCGCTGCGGGTGCGTCTGCTCATCGCTCCGGATCACCCCACCCCGATCAAGGTTCAGACTCACGTGGCGGAACCGGTGCCCTTCCTCATGTGGGGCGCCGGAGTTGCACCGAACGGCGCGTCGCGCTTCACGGAACAAGAAGGGGCACGGACCGGCCTGGTTATTGACCCAGGGCATCGCCTCATGGCGAAGTTCACGGCCTGAGAGGATCGGCTATGTCACTGATAGTCCAGAAATACGGTGGCAGTTCGGTTGCGAACGCAGAGCGCATCCGCAACGTCGCGTCGCGCATCGCACGCGGCCGGGAGGCAGGCAACGACATGGTGGTGGTCGTATCAGCCATGGGCGATACGACGGACGACCTCATCTCGCTGGCGCACCAGTTGGTGGAACGCCCGGATGAGCGGGAGATGGACGTGTTGCTGTCGACCGGAGAGATAGTCTCGAGCACGCTCCTTGCGATGACGCTCAAAGGCATGGGGCACAACGCCGTGAGTCTTACCGGCCTCCAGGCAGGGATTCACACCGATTCGCGCTACAACAAGGCGCGCATCACGTCCGTCGAACCGAACCGCATACTGGGCGAGTTGACGAAGGGCAATGTTGTCGTTGTTGCGGGATTCCAGGGCGTCACGCCGGAAATGGATACCACCACGCTTGGCCGAGGGGGTTCCGACACGACGGCTGTAGCGCTGGCCGTTGGCTTGGGGGCGCACGTGTGCGAGATATACACTGATGTTGAGGGAGTGTACACGGCAGATCCTCGAATCGTCCCGGATGCGATCAAGCTGCAGATGATCGGCTATGAAGAAATGCTCGAGATGGCAACGTACGGGGCCGCCGTCATGGCCCCGAGGGCCGTTGAACTGGGGCAGGTCTACGGGATGCCGATAAGGGTCGCATCAAGCATCAGCGATGCCGCCGGCACTCTCATCTGCAAGGAGGGCTCCATGGAACTGCGCAACAAGGTGAGCGGGATAGCGCATGACACGAACGTCGCGAAGATTATGGTGATAGGGGTTCCCGATCAACCGGGAATGGCGAAGGACATATTCGAGCCGCTTGCGCGGGCCGGCGTCAGCGTTGATACTATTGTGCAGAACACGGGCACCGATAGCGTGACCGACGTGACCTTTACGGTGGCACGCACCGACGTGCTGAAGGCACTGTCCATCGTGGAGCCGGTCGCCAGAGCCATCGGGGCGCAGAAGGTCACGAGCGACAAGACGCTCAGTAAGGTGAGCATCGTTGGGACAGGAATGCAGAACACGCCCGGCTACGCGGCGCGCATGTTTCGTGCTCTTTCGGATGAAGGCATCAACATCGAGCTCATCACCACATCTGAGATACGGATCACATGCATCGTGGACGAAACCCGCGTGAAGGATGCGGTCAGGGCGCTGCACAAGGCGTTTGAAGTCGAATTTCGACAGTCCGAGTAGGTGATAGTCGCCGGACTGGGTACAGGAGTCAGAAGACGGTGTCATTGCAGCAGGAAGAAGAACGCACGCGACTCAGTCGAAGACTGTCTCAAGATGCTATCGCACTGGCGGTACAAGGGCGGTGGGAGGAGGCGGTCGCTGCAAACCAGGCCATCATAGCCAGGTTTGCGGATGATGTAGCAGCCTTCAATCGGCTTGGGCGAGCGCTTATCGAGCTCGGGCGGTTTACCGAGGCCGAAGAGGCGTATCGGAAGACGCTGGAGCTTGAACCGGGAAACAGCATCGCATCGAAGAATCTCGAACGCCTGAAATCGTGGGACGGCATCGGGAAACTCGAACCGGAAAAAGCGCGCTCGCTCGGCAAGGATTTCTTTGCCTCCACCGTAGGGAAGACCGGCATCGTGGCGGTGACCGCCGTGGCATCGGTCGACCGTATGGCCGATATCGGCATCGGTGGGGCCGTGACGTTGAGGAGGCGAGGCCAGCAGGTGCTGGTTGAGGACGCCTCCGACAGCGTACTGGGAGAGCTTGAGCCGAAACATGGGGTCCGTCTGGCGAAACTCATGCAAGGGGGAAACCAGTACAGCGCGACCATCCTTGCGACGGACGAGGGCGGGACGCAACTGCTTGTGAGAGAGGACTATCAGCATCCGGCGCTGGCGGGGCACGCGTCGTTCCCGCCTACGCAGGCCGACAAGCTATACGGCCACCCGGCCAGGGTTTCGCCCGTGGAGACGCCGCCGATCATCGACGAGGGGCGCAAGACCGCCGCATTGCGGGGACTCGGCCCGGGCGATTTTGAGGAACCGTTCGGAGAGGAAGACGACCGGGGCTATCTCGAAGGATTCACAATGGTGGATGGACCGCAAGAGAGAGAGGGGAGTCTGGATTGACAGGAATAGGACTCGTCAAGCCCATCGACATCGAACAGGAGATGAGGCGTTCTTACCTCGACTACGCGATGAGCGTCATCGTCGCTCGCGCGTTGCCGGATGCACGCGATGGCCTTAAGCCGGTTCAGCGTCGCGTCCTGTTTGCGATGGATGATCTGGGCATGCGCCCTAACAGCGCATATAAGAAGAGCGCGCGACTCGTTGGTGAGGTGCTTGGTAAGTACCATCCGCACGGTGACCAGTCTGTGTATGACGCCATGGTGCGGATGGCGCAGGATTTCTCGCTGAGGCACCCCCTTGTCGACGGACAGGGCAACTTCGGTAGCCTTGATGGAGACCCTCCGGCAGCCATGCGGTATACGGAGGCGAGACTCGCCCCCATTGCCATGGAGATGCTGGTCGACATCGACAAAGAAACGGTCGACTTCATTCCCAATTTCGATGACTCACTTAAAGAGCCTTCTGTGTTGCCGGCGCGTCTTCCGAATCTGCTGGTGAACGGGGCGTCCGGCATCGCTGTCGGCATGGCCACGAATATCCCGCCGCACAACCTCGGAGAGGTGTGTGACGCTATTGCACACCTCATAGAGAACCCGCTGGCGACGAGCGAGGACCTGATGGTCTTCGTCAAGGGACCGGACTTCCCCACCGGAGCCATCCTGCTTGGCACGGAGGGCATCCGCGCCGCCTACACGACCGGTCGTGGCAGGCTGGTGATGCGGGCGCGCGCTGAAGAAGTTACGAACAAGGCAGGCAAGCGGCAGATCGTCA
>Ga0351937_1059_pt1 | contig 35701 bp, 31 predicted proteins | sample TotcelHT113001M9_FD_206857 | JGI IMG/M metagenome (GOLD analysis project Ga0351937, IMG submission 206857) | Enriched cells from coal bed in the Powder River Basin, Montana, United States - Total cells T11 rep2 HSBNCT.T11.300.1.M9 ... | reverse complement strand
TCATAGAGCTGCGTTACAAGAATTACGGGAATATTACTCGTACTAGTATTTTGTTTAATTTCCCGACAAAGTTCATATCCATCCATTTCAGGCATAACTATATCTGTAAGAACCATTGTCGGTCGGTTATTATGTAACTCGATAAGTGCTTCTCTGCCATTATGACACACAATAACATTATAGCCAGCTGATGTGAGAAGATGTTCAAGGATTTTCGCCTGTGTCTGACTATCCTCTACTATGAGGATAGTCGTTTCATGATGCTTAGGAAAATCATCCATTATAATCTCCTGGAAAAAAATCCGTTATAAATGATATAATTAGAACTTTCCTCATTCAATACTTTATGCAGATTTTTACCGTTCGTGCATTCGTTTCTATCCAGACTGCTAAATAGATTTTTCATGTTTTTCCCTGCCACTTAAAATGAAATTAGCCCTGCTTTATCCTTTTTTTTGGTAGTGTAACCTGGAAAGTTGTACCAGATCCTTTTCCCTGGCTGAATACCTGTATTTTTCCGCCACACATTTCCACAACACGATGAACGATAGATAGACCAAGCCCATGTGATGAATTGTCATGCCTTGATGGATCTGCTTTATAAAACTCATCAAAAACTTGTTGAGCTTCCTCTGAACTAAGGCCTATTCCATTATCTGTGATGGTAATAATATTACTATTTTCACCCTTGGTTGCTCGAAATATAATTGTTCCTCCCCTGATATTATATTTAATTGCATTAGATATCAGGTTCTCAAAAACTGTAGTTGCATGAAAGGGTGATAGAAAAATTGTAAGATCTGAAGGGATGTGATTATGCACTGCGATATTTAATTGTTTTATAGAGAATGCATATCCACTAATGACTTCATCAACGACTCTCTTAATATTGATATTTGCCTCAGCCATTGAAAAGGATTCCTGGTTTAACAAAGATAACTTCATCGTTTGTCCAACTAGTCCTTTGAGGACATTTACATCCTTTACCAGAACATCAAGAATTTCCTTAAGTTCATTATTCTGTTCATATTTTTGGACATGGGGGAGAAGTGCCACAAGGGGAGTTAAAGGGGTATTCAGATCGTGGCCAATTTTAGTGATGAGTTCGTTTTTCTGCATCAGAAGTTGTTCTATGGTTATTGTGGTCCTTTTAAGGGCCTCTGTTCTTTCTTCAACTAATTCCTCAAGACTTCCGGTCAGAATATTTAGTCGCTCTGTAGTCTGTTCGAGTTCGACATTTCTTGAAACTGCGGTATCATATATGGATAAAAGAATATTCAGGATATCATTTTTTTGTGAAAGAACCTGATATTCTGTTCCATTATATACCAGTTTATGTTCTTTTTCTCCTGTATTATCAGGGTGGGGGTTCAGCACTGAAGAAATGCAGCTTAAAAGGCCGGTCTTTTCATATGGTTTGATAATGAAGTTATTGGCTCCGCATGTTAGACCACGGATAATATCTTCGGGATCATATAACTGAGTTAAGAGTATTACCGGGATGTGTAATAAATGCGGGTCTGTTTTAATTTTATGACAGAGTTCATATCCATCCATTTCCGGCATTACAATGTCAGTTAGAATCATATCCGGGATACGCTCTTTAATTGAGATTATTGCATCTTTTCCACTCTCTACTGCAATTACTTCATAACCTGCTTCCTTAAGGATATAAGTAAGCACATCTGCCTGGGTTTTACTATCCTCTGCTATCAGGATATATCTGGGTTGATTCAATTATGTCTCCCTCCAAGCAGAGATAATTCCTGAGCGATATCTTCAGGGGTAAGAATATAAGATGCCGCTCCAAGTTTAAGCGCTTCTCCTGGCATTCCGTACACTATTGAACTTTCCTTATCCTGAATTATGGTCACAGACCCTTTTTTATGCATGAGAAGGAGCTCCCCTGCTCCATCATTTCCCATGCCTGTGAGAAGAACTCCAATCGCTGATGGACCAATATTTTCGACCACAGACCTGAAGAGGTATGATACTGATGGGCGAAGATTATGTTCTGGAGGATCTGAATACAGGGCTATTCGAAAATCCGAGGTTATTCCGGTTTGCTGTGCATCCGGTGCAACGTACATGATACCCGGTTTTAGTATTTCATAATTCTGTGGAACTTTTACCGGAAATCCTGTTGAAACGCTAAGCCATTCAGCAAATCCATTAATAAAACCAGGCGACATATGCTGAACGAGTACAATTGGAAGGGGAAAGGATGGAACAAGTCCACGAAGTATTGTTTGAATTACCGGAGGGCCACCGGTAGAGGCACCGATTACTACAAGGCGTGGAATCTGCCCTGGAGAAAAAATCACTGGTTCAATAGTACCTGCGGTAACCTTTGCAATCTTCCTTCTTTTAATTACTTTAACTTCAACATATATTCGGATTGTAGAAATAATTTCCTTACAGGCAGATATAAAATTAGGGTGTGTTGGATTTGGAGGTTTTGGCAGTACAGCCAGAGCTCCGGCTTCCATTACCCTGAATGATGCGGCGATTTCAGAAAGATTATCAACACCACTGATAATGATGATTGGAATAGGTGATATCTCCATTATCTGCCGGGTAGCTTCAAAGCCATCCATCCCCGGCATGTTAATGTCCATGGTAATAATATCTGGAGCTAAAGTTACTGCCAACTTTACGGCATCAGGCCCGTTAGAAGCAGTTCCAATCACAGAAATATCTGGTTCTGAATTCAATATTCCAGTTAGTAGTTGTTGTGATACTTTAGAATCATCGACGATAAGGACTCGAATCATTTTTTTACCTATTGAATATTCCGACTAATTACTTCTAGTAAATTGCTTTGATCAAAACTACTTTTAACGATATATGCACTTGCTCCAACGGTTATACCATGTTCCCTGTCTTCCCGGGAATCAAGAGATGTAACCAGGATAACGGGAATGTCTGCATATGTTGGGTCGGCACGGATTTTTTCTGTAAGAACAAATCCGTTCATTCGTGGCATATCAACATCTGAAACAACTATATCTACGGGATTTAATTTTAATTTCATCATTGCATCTACTCCGTCAACTGCTGTTTCAACAAGATAACCTGCCCCTTCTAAAATATTTTTCAAAAGCATTCTAGAGGTTATTGAATCTTCAACAACAAGGATACTTCTCTGTTTATCTCGAGATGACTGAATTGGGGCAGATGATGGCAGATGCTCCATTCCGGAAATTGTTGCAGCCAAATCTTCACAATTGATTACTGGCACTACCATTCCATCTCCAAGAATTGAAGCGCCACTGATATGTCTTACCCTGCGAAGCTGCTGACCAAGATTTTTGACTACAATCTCCTGTGCTCCGCTAATCTGGTCAACAAGAAGTCCATATCTAATACCGGATGCAGAGGCTATTACCAGTTGGGAAGTGTCAGATTTTTTTCCATTTTCTTCACCATAGCCAAGAATTTTTGCCAGACTCACAACTGCAATAGGTTCATTATCTATTTCAAGGACTGCCCTGCTTTCTATTGTTTTAATATCTTTATTAATTATCTGCATGACACGGTCAATTGATCGGAGTGGAATAAAAAACGGATGACCGCCGGCGAACACTTTAATCCCCCGGAATGTAGCAAGACTGAGAGGAAGTGTTAATACAAATTCTGTCCCCTTATCAGAAGAGATAACTCTGACTGTCCCCCCCAATCTGTTCAACTTTTTCAAGTGCAATTGCAAGGCCCAGTCCTCTTCCTGACACTGTGGTAACAATCTTTTTTGTTGATAACCCGGATTTGAAAATATAACGGAAAATTTGGCTATTTTCCATACGGCTTACTTCTTCAGCCGATATAAGTCCCTTAGTCACTGCTGCAGAGCTTACCCTTTGAACATCAATCCCTGCCCCATCATCTGCTATCCGGATTTCTGCCTGGTGACCTCTGACATGAATAACTGATATCCTAATCTGCCCCCTTTTTGACTTTCCTTTGCTCTGCCGGATATCCGGTTCCTCAATTCCGTGATCGATACTATTGCGGATGATATGCATGATAGGGTCACGAATTCCATCAAGAATTCTTCTGTCAATTTCTATCTCTGCTCCTGATATCAGGACATCAACGTCTTTTCCGCTATCGCGTGCCAGATCTCGTGCTGCCCGTGGATAGGTATCAAGAAGAGACGCTGCAGGAACAAGGATGACCTGTTTTATTTCATCAATAAGCTCAGTGGTTGCGGTGTCAAGAAGATACTGATCTCGTGTTGCTGCACGGGTAAGTGTGGTGATATCTGTTTCTAAAGTTTTTATAAATGCCCGGTTATAATCAAGAAAACCGTTAATTCTCTCGATTTCAGCAGGCAGTGGTGAAAGAGAACCTGATGTTTCCTGACCTGTCTGTGTGCGCAAATGCTCAATATCAGTGGATATCTGGGTCCATGCCCATCGCCAGTGGAGGAAATTCTGAGATAGTTCACGAAGACTCGTTGACCGCTGACCTGCAGCAAGCCGGGCGCCCATAAGGTCATCTGCCTTGGTGAAGAGTTTTTCAAGTCGGTCAGAGGCTATTTTAATCATCCCCCCTCCTTTTGAGATATGCTGTGTCTGCATGATGTCATCATCTTTTATCGCAGTTGGGGGATCTTGTTTATATACTTTAGACTCTTCAGGGGGGGTCAAAAGGATATCGGGTTCATCAACCGAAATTTCAGGCTTTTCTATTCTCTGGTTCTTAACATTACCATCAGAGTCAGATGCAGCATGGACCTCATGGTTTATTGCTGCTATACCCGCAGGAGAACCCTTTGGTTTTACTTCTTTATCTTCTTCTAAAGGTGGTTTAAGGGATTTATCTTGAATTGAAACAGGTGACGGCTCTTTCTCATTTACTGTAAGTATAGCAGGAGATGAGAGTTTTTCAGGATGTACTATTCCACCAGACTCTTCCTGAGAAAGAGTTTTGTCTTTAGATAGTTTTTCAGGATTTTCTTTTTCTGCACATGCAATAAGTTTTCGAAGCCGTGTGAGCAGATCAGTTATTTTAACTCCCTTTTCTTCAGCTAGGAGGCGTTCAAGAGTACGGATAACTGAATGAAAAAGATCGAAATCCTCCGGGTGTAAAATTAGTGTTCCTTTTCTGACCGCAGAAAAAACACTTTCCTGTTGCTGGCAAAGGTTTTCTATTTCACGTAGTCCCACAGCCCGTGCAGCTCCTTTAAGGCTGTGAGTTTCGCGAAAAACCTGTTCAATCGTAGTTTCATATTCTTCACGAGGAGTTTCACTCTGCTCTAAAATTAAAAGTCCTGCCGCCATTGCAGACAAATGTTCATGAGCCTCTCCTCGAAATGTATCAAGAAGCTGAGCTAGGAAATCATCCCCGTTCAGAACCATATTATCCCCTCATCAGAGATTAAACCGTTCTGTGATCTGCTTGAGTGCAATTCCCAGATTATGAAGATCTTTAGCTGTCTTTTCAACCTGTCTGGTGACTTCAAGGTTATTCTGGGCTGCCATTCTGATACTCTCCATTGCAGAAGAGATCTGATCCATTCCGACAACCTGTTCCTGGCTTGAAGCCGTTATCTGCACTGAAGATTTGGCTGCCTCTGCAATGCTTTGAGAGAGGATTTCTATTGCATCTCTCGCTTCATTGCTTAGACGAAGGCCGGTTGCAACAGTCTTTGTTCCCTGTTCAGTTGATATGACAGTAGAACTGATTCCTCTTTGAATATCTGTTAAAATGGTTCTGATATGAGTGGTTGCCAGTTTTGATTGCTCTGCTAAATTCTTAATTTCCTGTGCGACAACTCCAAAACCTCTTCCATATTCACCAGCCTTTGCCGCTTCAATGGATGCGTTTACTGCGAGAAGATTTGATTGTTCAGCAATGTCTGTAACCGTTGCGATAATTTCGCCAATTGCCTGACTTTGTTCACTCAGTTTGACAACACTACCTGCAATAGATTCCATCTGCTGCTGAATATGGGTCATCCCTGATAAAATTTCTTCGACTGAGTGTTGCCCGGTTAATGCTACTTCACTGACAGTCATTGCTTTTTCAGCAACATTTTTTGCCTTCTCATTAGTCATCTCTGTAGTTTTTCGAACTTCTTCAATGGTTGCAGATGTTTCATTAACCGATGTTGCAGTCTGGGCTGTTCCAGATGAAAGTTCTGCAGTTACCGAGAGGATTTCACTAGAGGCAGCTGATAACACATTAACAGACTCAAAGAGTTCTTCGTTAATCATTGTCATCATTCGGGAGAGTTCAATGCCTATCTTGTTAAGGGCATTTTTAAAATCGATAAAATCTCCCTGAACATGTAATGCTTCATTTACCCGTGCAGTAAAATTTCCTTCAGCAAAGTCCTTAGATACTCTCATTGCTTCATGGACCGGCTCAACTACCGCATCAAGAGTTGCGTTGACTCCTTGAACAATGGTTCTGAAATCTCCGGTATGACGGGCAGAATCTGCACGGGTGCCAAGGGCCCCTTTTATTGCAGCTTGTGTCAGCATTTTTGAATCATCAATCATCAGGTTTATCGCTCTGATGCATGTGTTCAGATTGTTCTTAATTTCATTAAAATCTCCGTAATAATTATCCGAAATTTCTTCAGGTATATCTCCTTTTGCTATACGGTCAACATATTCAGCCGCAACATTCAACGGTCCGATAACAGCATCAAGGGTATTATTAACTCCTTGGACGATTTTTCTGAAATCACCTTGATGTCTGAAAGGATCAGCCCTGGTGCTGAGTTCACCTCTGACTGCGGCTTCCGTCAGCCTGTTAGCATCCTCAATCAGAAGGTTTACTGCTGAAATGCAGGTGTTCAGATTATTTTTAATTTCGTTAAAGTCGCCATAATATGGATCGGTAATTGGGGCTGGGATTTCACCTTTGGATATCCGGTCAACATATTCAGCCGCAACATTCAACGGTCCAATAACAGCATCAAGAGTGGTATTAACTCCTTCAACGATTCTTCTAAAGTCTCCTGAGTGTCTGGTCGGATCTGCTCTTGTGCTCAGTTCTCCCTTAACTGCAGCATCAGTCAGACCCTTTGCATCTTCAACCAGAAGATTAACCGCTTTAATACAGATGTTCAGATTATTTTTAATTTCGTTGAAATCGCCATAATATGGGTCGGTGATTGGTTCTGGGATATCTCCTTTGGCTATTTTGTCAACATATTCTGCTGCAACATTCAACGGTCCGATAACGGCATCAAGGGTGTTATTAACTCCTTCAACAATTTTTCTAAAGTCTCCTGAGTGTCTGGCTGGGTCTGCTCTTGTGCTCAGTTCTCCTCTGACAGCTGCATCTGTTAGCTTGTTGGCATCTTCTACCAAAAGATTTACTGCTGAAATACAAGTATTGAGATTATTTTTAATCTCATTGAAATCACCATAGTATGGATCGGTAATTTCCGGAGGGATTTCTCCTTTTGCTATCCGATCTACATATTCAGCCGCAACATTCAACGGTCCGATAACAGAATCTAATGTTGTATTAAACCCACTGATGATAAGCCGGAAATCTCCTTCATGAACAGATGGATCTGCCCTTACTGATAGTTCACCTTTTTCGGTTGCACTTATAAGTATTTTAGTATCTTCAACCAGAGAACTGATATGGTCACCCATCTTATTGAGCGTTACTGCAAGGATTCCAATCTCATCTTTGCGAGTAAAATTGATTCTGGCAGAGCTTTTTCCCTGGCCAATCTGATCTGCAACTGATACCACTTCTGCCAGGGGGGTGGTGATACTGCGGGATAACAGGAATCCAAAGATAAGTGAAGCAATGATTGCAAAAAGTGTTACAATGCTGAAAATAATCGTTGATGTAAATGCTGATTCATGACTTGCAATTCTCAGTTTATTTGCATGCTGTTCTGATTCCAAAATCTCTGCATCAATAATTGCCAGGATATCATTTCTGATTTTAATCCTCAGATCATTTTGTGAAAGGCTATCAATGGCTTCTTTTTGTCTGCCTCCATCTGCTGCTTCCAATACTGGTTTATACTGGTGCTCAAGTTCATGTATCAGAGTAATTAGCTTTTGAATATTTGCAATATCCTTTGTATCGGCATATTTAGTCAAATAAATATCGAGGTTAGTGTATACTCCGGAAAATCCTGTATTAATTGCTTCTTTTAAATCCTGTCTTTCTTCCGGGTACAGGACATACCGCAAGATATTTATCCTGATTGACATAATCTCTGTTTCAATATTGTCAAGGGTATGGATAGGGACGAGAGCCTGTTCATACATCATCTCTCCGTTCCCGGCAAGTATATTCATATTTACTACCCCAAAGAGCGCAATCATGACAATTATTGCGCTCATGACGACATATCCAAGAATTAGTTTAGTTCCTATTCTGGTGTTTTCAAAAAATGCCATTTCTTCTCTCCTGAAATATTATCCTATACATTTTGGTCATCAAAAAAGTCCGGATTATTCATCTCCTACCACCATCCGTGAATCACCAAGCATTGCTTTAGCATCTATTACCATTAGCGGGCCGGGAAGAACTCCGGTGAGATACGCAGCCCCGATACCACTGACTGTCGGAGGTGGACGACTAATCTCCATAATATTAATTTTATGAGTCATAATAATCGCATCAGCAAGTACACCAAATGACATTGAATCATCATTGAGCACGATAACACGGTTGTAATCTGTTAGTCCTTTACGGGGAAGTCCAAGAATGTTGCGTAGGTCAACAATGGAAATTACAGCGCCGCGAAGACTGATAATCCCGAGAATAAAGGGAGGAGTCCCCGGAAGTGGGGTAATTTCCCGAAGTAATGCGACCTCTTTTACATATGACATACCAATGGCATATCGTTCACCAGATAAAAGAAATTCCAAAACCTCAAGATAATCTTCGTCTTTATTATCGGTATCTATAGATATCGCCAGTTCACGAGCGCGATTTGTAAGAATCTCATCAATATTTAATTTGTTATGAGTGCCCGGTATGCCTAGTGATTCAGGAAGGAATTGAAACTGCGGTTTAGTCTGCATTGTTTCAATTAATTTCATGAGGCTGCAACCCCTTTTAGAAGTACTGAAATCATTTCACGAACTTTTATCGCAGGCATTCCATCTGTTTCATCCACTGGTGTATCATCTGCCATAGCTGATAGAATTGAAAGTGCTACTTGGTAATGACGTTGTGCATCCATGGTTTTTCCTAGTATGCTCATAATCATTCCAAGCATGAGATGAGCAGGAATATAATCTGGATCTGCATATAGTGCCTGCCTGAGAGATTGGATAGCTAAAGAAGATTGTCCATTATCCTGCTGAATAACTGCCCGGAGGTGATAGGCTCCGGGATTTAAGGGATCCGCAGCAAGAATGCGGTCGCACCATCCAAGTGCCCTCTGTACATCCCCCTGATCTGCAAAAACCCGTGCCAACATTTCCATTTCTCCGATAATTTTTTTATCTGGTTTTTCATATTGAAGGAGAACGATTTCTGCATCAGATACCCTCCCATCCATAATCAGTCGGATGGCTTGTTCTTTTGGGATGGTCTCTGATGGAACAGGTGCACCATTGGGTGGAGATACGCGGATTATCGGTTCCCTCTTCTCTATCCGGCTAAGAGTCACCGCAGGCTTTTTTATTATATTTTTTGAATTTTTAAGCTCAGGTGATGCACTAGGAATATCCCCAAAACTTTTTGTAAAAATTTTTTGATTTAGAGTAGAAGATGGATTTTTCAAATCAGATAATGAATACTTCTTATCCTGAATGTCTTTTCCTTTTTGAAAGAGAAATACTGAGGCTCGTTTTACCTGAACAAAACCGGGTCGTTGGGCATAACTGATCTCCTGAGGACTTACAAAAAGCCACCCTTTATCGACAAGGGATGCATTGAGTTTATCAATCACGAATGCAGCCATTTCAGAGGAAAAATACATGAGAACGTTGCGACAGAGAATGATATCCATTGTCGTTGTGCCATTAATTATAGAGGGATAGTAATCAGTTATCAGATTAAGCCTGGCAAATCGGACCATATTTTTTATTTCAGATGATATCTGGAACCGTCCATCCGGTGAAACCGTAACAAATCTGTCGGTTGGAACAGGTGCCTGCTCTCTGAATGACCATTTAGAATAAATTCCCCGTTGGGCTGCATGAAGTGATCCCGGATTAATATCCGTACCTAAAATGGAAATATCCCACGAGGTAATATCTGGAATCAGGTACTTGAGTATCATCGCTATAGAATATGGCTCTTCTCCGGTGCTACAGGCAGCGCACCAGATTCGCAGATATTTTTTCTCTATTCTTCGGGTTCTGATTAAATCAGGTAAAATCTGGTCACGCATGAGGAGAAACAAATTCTTATCCCGAAAAAAGTAAGTCTCTCCAATCGTAAGTTTTTTAATTAATCCTTCTTCAAGTGAAGAAACAATGTCAGGATTGTCTATACTATGCAGACAGGAGGCAGGAGTGGTTATTCCAAGATCTGAACATGCTGCAATAAATCCCCTGATAAGATCAGACTCCCTTTCAGGTGAATATGAAAAACCGAGGTGATCTATGACAAACCGGGATATTTTTTGCACATCTTCAGCAGAGAATTGAGTAGAAACCATCGCTTAGGCCTCCCCTTTTTCTCCTGGCAATAGCGTATGTAATGTTTCCTCTTCATCAGGAAGTAAGAACCGGTCAAGATCTGTAATTAGAATCATTCCGTCACTGGTTCTGATAACTCCTTCAATACCGGTAATCCCTGGAAGAATTTCTTCAGCTTTGATAATATTTTCCTCCATGTGAACAACCCCGAACACCTGATCAGCAATGAGTGCGACTTTACGTCTTTTTGAACCGGTGACAATGAGAAGATCTTCAGGGAGGTGGGGACGATCGGGAAAAGAAAAACGGGATCGTATAGAAAAGACCGGGAGGATTTCCCCGTGATAATTTATCATACCGGCAACTGCCTGTGGAGCTGCTATAATCGGAGTTATCAGTACCATCCGCACAACATGATCTATATGGATTACAGGAAGACCAAACCGTTGATTATCTATCATGAAGAGGAGGTACTCTGCCATATCTATGTATTGTGATGGTTTTACGTCTTGATATAGATATATGGTCTTTAACTAATAAATCTGGTTTATCCCTTAACACTAATAACAAATTTTGCAATTAGTGCCTGCATCTGGATGTCACTTGATGCTCCCTCTGATAAACGGAAATCAGTCTCACCAAGCTGATCAATCATTTTAACTTTAATTGAGTCAGGAAGATCCCGCTTAATAATTGCTCGATAGAGTTGTCCTATGAGTTCCTGCGGCGCTATCCCCCTGGCATAAAGCAGTTGATCAAGCATTCTTCCTGCTCCCTCGAAATTACCGGAAAGACATAATAAAATTAAATCCTCGATTTCATCTGGTCGCGCGGTAGCCGTAATAGCATAAATCATTGCTGGTTCTATTGCCCTGTCAAGGATGGCAGCACCCTGCAATGCATTGATTGCTTTTCGCATATCTCCCTGAGCTACATAAAATATTGCATCAATAACCTCATCGCTAACTATCAACTTTTGATCCTGAGCGATTCTTTTAATCATTTCAGATATTGCTAAATGAGATAACTGTCTGAATCGGTAGATTGCACATCTGCTTTGAATCGGGTCAATAATTTTAGATGAATAATTGCATGAGAGAATGAATCTGCAGGTCTGTGCATATGTTTCCATGGTTCTGCGAAGGGCAGATTGGGCATCATTGGTGAGTGCATCAGCTTCATCCAGAAAAAGTATTTTAAAAGTAGAACCGCCAAAGGGAGATGTCCTTGCAAACTGTTTGATCTGATTACGAACAACATCTATACCCCGTTCATCTGATGCATTCAGCTCGCGAAAGTTCATCTGCCAGTCTTCACCAAAAAATTCTCTGGCCAGAGCCACTGCTGCAGTAGTTTTCCCAACTCCTGCACTTCCAGTAAACAGAAGATGGGGCATTTCCCGTTTCCTGACATATGATGTCATTCTTTCGATGATTTCCGGTTGTCCCACAATATCAGATAATGTTCGTGGCCGGTATTTTTCTATCCAGATTGCGTGTGTATCATCCATCCTGTTTACTCCCTTCCTTAGGTAATGTTTCACTTTTTAGTAAATGTTGACGTTTGAGTGAGAGAATTAACGGTTTAACTTTTCCGTCAAGGACATCCTGACAATTCTTAATTGCCCAGTATGAATCATCATCTTTAGGATCTATTTCCAGTGCACGTTCAAAACAGGCAATGGCCTGGGTATATTTATTTGCATCTTTTAGTTCTTGTCCCCGCCAACGCCATACCTCAGCATTATCCGGATCAATTTCAAGCGACTTTTCATAAATTGCATCAGCCCGGGCAAACTCACACAAGTCGCACCAGCGGTTTGCAAGATGCGAGAGGGCTCCAGGATCAGACCCAACATGCTTTTGAGCCTTTTCCAGGTAGGAGAATGCCTCTTCATACCTTTCTGAATCTATGAAAATATTTGCCTTTCCAAGTAGATCCCAGAAGTTATCTCCTCTCAATGAAAGCGATATATCATATTCAGCCATTGCTCCATCTTCGTCTCCAACGAAAAGAAGTGCTCCGATTTTTCCAACGCGGGCATCCATATGGTATTTATCAATTACAAGTGCCCGGTCATAAGCGATACGTGCTGCCTTAGGTTCATGAATTTTATAAAGAACATCTCCAAGAAGTGACCATCCATCAGGATCTTCAGGTTTTATTTGTGTTACATACGTGAGTGTTTTACGGGCATCTTTAAAGTATCCCGCTTCTTTTTCAGCTTTTCCTAAAAGGAACCATGCATCAAACCAGTTATCTGATAATAATGCAGCCTGCCGAGCCGAAACTACCGCATCTTCGAAATGTCCCAGGTCAAGTAATAATCTGCCTCTGACTAACCAAATCAAGGGATTTGTCGGATCTTCTGCAATTGCTGAAGTATATCGCTCAAGTGCCGTGTCAATATCACCCATTCTCTCATATGCTTCTCCGGCAAGATAGAGAACCTGACCATCCTCAGGCCTGAGTCTGTGGATGTGATCAAGATAACTCGCAGCAATATGATACTTTCCGGGATTTGCATGGAGGGTTGCTGACCGGTAAAGAAGAGCTACTGAGTCTGGATTTTTTAAAATTCCTGTAGTTAACGTTTCTATTGCCTCTGCATTCATATTCATATCAGCAAGAATGTCAGATTTAAGGCTGAGAAGATTTTCATCATCGTCAATTAGTTGCAGTCCTTCTTCAATGATTAAAAGACCCATCTCCTGTTCTCCTAAAAACCATGCTCTACAACGGGCTTCAAGGAGATACCACAATGAATTTTTCCTATCTGATATTCTACATTGTGAACATAATGTGCATAATTCATCCCAGCGTTTCAGATGGAATAATGCTCGTGCCTTTCCTTCACGAGCTTCACTATGGTCTGGATTCATGCAAAGCACCCGTTCAAATGCACCTAGTGCATCTTCAGCCCGGTTACATGATCCATATGCTTTTCCCAGATGAACCGACACATCAGATTCTAATGGTGATAGGGCATATGCTTGCTCGAAACAAAGGATTGCTTCCTCGAATCTATCAAGCACTGCAAGTACCAGTCCTTTTAATAAAAATGGCATATAGCCCGGATCTTCCAGTCGGGTTGCCAGAGAGAGACATCTGATTGAATATTCATATTCTCCACTAAGCATCAGTGCGAGACCTTTTTTCAACCAGGCAAAGAGATTTTCCGGATCAAATTTTATGATTTCTTCGTAGCATGTAATTTCTTCCTTGCGTTTTCCCATTTGTTCGAAAAGATGGGCTTTATGGAAATATACCTGAATATTTGTGTGATTCAGTTCAATTGCATGATTAAAACATCGGATTGCTTCAGCAAAATTTCCTTCATTCTGACAGCAAACTCCAATTTGATCCCATATTGCGGTATTATCAGGATCAAAGACCGATCCCTGGCGTAAAATTTCTTCTGCCTCTTTAAATCTGGAAAGTTTCATAAGAACAGCACCACGTTCAAACCATGACTCATTTAGCATGGGTCGTATCTGTGTGGCCTGAGTAAAATGAGTTAGAGCGCGATTAAGATCGCCTTTTTCCATCATGATTATTCCGAGTTGATGGTGTGCTCCGGCAGAGTCCGGTTCAATATCAAGCAGATAGTGAAAGAAGTTTTCTGCTTCAGTTATTCTTCCTGCTGTCCGGAGTGTGAAAGCTTTATTGAAAATCGCAAGAGGTTCATTTGGTTCTTCTTTTAAGATCTGATCTATGACACTTATTGCCTTGTCATATTCTGATTTTTTTGCATGTTCTACTGCCCGAAGCATAAGCAGATCTTTTTCACGATTTTTCATAATTATAGGGCCATCCGAAGGTTAGAAGTGAGTCTAGCTGGATATTCGTATATGAAGCCAGGTTTTGTCAGACTGGTATTTCACATTCCTGTACTACAATTGGAAGGTAGGCTCTGATGAATGTTTTCAGGAAATACTTATTTATTTTCAATATAGAGTCTTAAAAAACCCTAATGGTGCCCCATTGGGGGCCCCTAGTGAGACCGATAAAAAGAGTTTTCTTACAAAAAGGAAAAAGGTCACTGGATAAATATATTTTTCAGCCAGTTATGATTCACTGAGGTTTTATTCTTCTGAAAAGGAATTTTCAAGAGAATCTGTTTCGTTTACAGACTCTTCCATCTCATCAACAACCTCGGTTTCAATAGGAACATCATGAGTTACGGTTGTATCTTCAGGGGTGAAATTAAATTTATCCTCTCCCTCTGATTCAGTTTTTCCGCCCATTTTGGCGATAATCTGCTCTTTTAAAGTGATAGCTACGGAATATTCTGAATCAAGGGCTAGAGCTTCTTCTACTGCCACTAGTGCTTCTTCATATCTACCAAGGTTGGTCAGAGCGCCGGCTTTGTTAAACCACAGAACAGCTAGGGACGAGTCCAGAACAATCCCTGATTCAAATGCGTTAATGGCTTCTTCATCTCGTCCGAGGTTCATTAAGGCCATACCTTTTGAGTTCCATACACGTGGCTGTGGGTCTAAGGCAATAGCCTTTTCATATGATACCAGTGCATCTTCAGGCTTTTTCAGATTTCTTTGAACATTTCCTTTATTGAACCATGCTTCAGAAATCGAATCATCTAGGGCAAGAGTTTTATCAAATGCATCTAATGCTTCATCATAGCGTTGAAGTTCGTTGAGAACAGTTCCAAATGCATTCCATGCATTGCTATCTGTCGAATTCAGAGCTACAGATTCACCGAATGATTTGGATGCCTGTTCTGTAAAGCCATCTGCAGTCTGCATTAATCCCAGGAGGTAGTAGGCATTTGCCTTCAGATCTTCAGTAAATGTTTCAGATGTGAGTGTCACTGCCCGTTCAAACGCATCAGATGCATCAGTAAATTGTTCAGCTTTATAGTGGTTCAAGCCTTTAAAGTACCAGGCATTCGCATAATCGGGAGTCTGCTCGGTAACCTTTGTAAATGCAACTGCTGCTTGCTCATATGCATCTTCATAATCACCTAAAACACCCCCAAGGAAGTACCAGCCATCGGTAAGATTATCGTTAATTTCGGTAGCTTTTTGCAGTTTTTCTACAGCTCCACTGAAATTTTGCTCTCGTAAATCTATTCTTCCAAGCCAGTACCAGGCATTTGCAAATTGATCGCGGATTTCTACTGCGGATTCTAAAGCTTTTCGAGCACCAGCCATATCATCCTGCGCATAGAGCATTATCCCCCGGTAATAATGTGCCCGGTGGTTACGTGAATTAAGTTCTATTGCTTTGTTAAATTTATTCATCGCATCGGTATCGTTTTCATTATTATACTCAATGACACCAATGCGATAGTAAACATCTGAATCGTTGGCTTCAGATGATCTGAAAGGTTCAGCATAATCTCCTTCAATTGCAGTTAGTTTGATGAATGATTTGCTTGATTCCTCCTGGAGTCCCAGGTTTCCTTCAACATCCCCTTTTGAGTACAGGGCGTCTTTATAGAGAGGATTGATATCAACTGCTTTTTCAAAGGCTTCAAGGCTTTCTTTTAGATCTTCATTATCGGAAAGATTCGCACCAGCAGAATTTGCGACCGCTTTTTCTGATTTAGCAATACCCAGATAGTACCAGGCACGGGCATTTTTACCATCAGCATCGATTATATCGCTTAATTCTTTGATTGCTTCATCATAATTCTGATTGAGAATATTAGCTACTGCATAGTTGATATGAACTCCGGGATCTGTTTCAAATAAAGGCCGGGCCTTTTCAAGTGCTTCAACAGCTCCTGCTGAATCAGGTGGAGAAAGGAAAAACAGTCGGACAAAGCCTATCATTGCAAATGCTTCACTAAATTCCTGATCAATCTCGGTAGCTTTCAGGTAGGCATCATATGCCTCCTGAGCACTTCCCATATTTAAATATGAACCGCCTAATTTATGCCAGGCCATTGCATTTTCAGAATCTTCTTCAATAACACGGGTAAATGCAGATACTGCTTCTTCCCATTTTTCCTGCTCAAGAAGAGCGAGACCATTCTCATATTCATCAGATTGCTCTGATTCAATGATATCTTCGGCACAGACAACTCCTACAGTCCCGCATAGCAGGAGAGCTAGTGCCATGATCAACGAAATGACGCTGAACTTCATGCCTTATAGGTGAAAAGTCCTGCAGAGAAATACTTTCTTATTCCGGGCTGGATATAATGTCAGACTGAATGAGTACAAAAAAAATCGATTGAGAATTGTAGAGATCTCGCAAAAAATTTATTGATATTCTTCAAGATCCATATTCCATCGCGGTGAGAGACGGGTTATTATGGATTCACTAATTTCAGGCCCCGCACCGGGTAACATATAAAGGGTAATCTTCTTTTTATCCTGTGCCGCATAAAGTATCCGGTTATTAACAAGGCAGTTTTCCGGCTCGGATCCATCATAGCACTTGCGTGGCGATATAGTTCCATAATTCTGGTTCATCCGGTGCACAAGGTTTTTACACCATCCACTAAAAACTATTTTACCATTTACTAAAATCAGATATACGCCAGATTTATCCCGAAATCGCCCAGGGATTTTAAACCTGCAAAAAGGCCCTTCGCCCCATGCATGAAGCATCAGTCCGGTCCGGTTTGGAAATCTTTCCCAGGGGTTGAAAACGGTAATACCGCCCCGGGAGTTATGATCCGGCTCTATTGTCCAGATCAATTCAGGGGTAACCCTTAGTAATTGAAAAAGATCCTGCAGGGTAGGCTCATTGGATACTGCCATTACTTATCCATTGAGATGAGGGGGTTTAGTAATTTCTACGTTAAAAATTAAAATAATGCAAATTCATCGCGCCTCCATTGGCAGGTGTCATAAGGCAACAGTATTATCTTTTTGCGCAGAGAATAACTGACTATAGGTGAAAAAAATGTGTTCAGTTGGCGGCCCTATGGACATGGAACTTGAAGAACGGATCAATGCGAAAAACTACCGGTGTAAAGATTGCCAGGGGAACTTTAAAGCGGTTGGGAAAAACATTATCTGTCCTTCATGTGGTTCAGATGATGTAAGCGAATCTGCATGATAATCCCGAATAATAATCAGGATATTCTCATATCAGCTCCTAGTTCTTTTCTTCTTGTCGGAGTGGTATCAGATCCTTTTATGCTTTTTATTGAGACAACGAAAGAGGAAATCTGTCAGTTTTTATCTCAGGGAGATATAATCGCAGTATCAGCTCCTGAGGGCGGAGAGATACGGCAGGCTTTACTTCTTTTAGAACTGGTCAGAAAATGGCATGTTCCATTGATTGTGCTACCATCAGGTCACATGGGGTCTGAACGAATTAGGATGGTTGTGTCTGCTGGTAATACGATTTCGATGAATTGTTCAATTCAACGAGGGACTCATCCAAAGCAGACACTGATCTGTTCTTCAGAAGAACTTGCCGGCATATGTTTGACGGTAGTCCCTGGTGGAATCCAGGTGACATCTCTTCCAGTATGCGCGGAAATATCTCTATTGTCTGATGATGGAATCCCTGATAGGTACATACCCTGAAATGTAAGGCTTTCCAAAATGGTAGTTAGAGAATTCTTATTTCATTGAGCACAATAATTATTTAATGAAAATATTCCATTTTTTTTCTGCTACGTTCATTATTGTAGCAATTGTCTTTTATGGGATAATTCCTGTTTTAGCAACAGATGCTGAAAACCCTATTTTACTTGAGGGAAATATTTCAAATACTACTGAATCTGAAACATTGCTTGATTTTAAACCTAATTCAACCAGCAATGATGAAACCGAAGATAATACTTCGGCTTTCTATCTGATGAAGGCAATGAAGTCTGATCTTGTTTTTGAATCTGAAGAATCAGGTGAGGGGGGAGTCAATATCTCCGGGTCTTCTGACGAAATTGTGCCTGATGAAACTGCAGATGAGATTGTAAATGAGACCCAAGAGGCTCCGGTTCAGGTTACCACTCAGTATGATACTCTTGGAGACATCATCAAGGCACAGGACTGGAAGGCTTTAAGCGAATATAACTGTAAGATGAAGACAGATAATCCTGAACTCTTCAAGGATAATTCAGAGATGGTCCCGGATAGGCAGGGGAGATGGAAGAGTTACTTTTACTCTCCTCCCGCCCTTTCTTCTGATGGTGGCTCCTGCTGCGGATAATATAAATTTTTATTCCATGCTTTCTTTTTTATGCCAGACAAGGCAGGCAGAAATCACATCATGGAGTCCCTGCTTATATTGCGTGTAATTAATACAAAAAAAACCGGTTAGTAATAAAAAGAATGAAAGAAACTTGGAAAAGTGCCGAAGAGTTGCCCGGGCAAACGTAATCTGGTTTTTGTGTATATCAGAGACAACAATCCGACAAGCCATTTTTCCAAGAGTAGCCTGATTTTTTGACGATTCAAGGATTGCATAATAAAGCCAGGGTATCAGAATAACCACAACGAGAATGAATGTTGCAACTGGCATTGGAATCAGTGAGGTTATTATTGCTCCATTATCTGCAATAATCTCTTGTCTGCGTACCATCATCAGAATCATTTGATATCCTTGTGTAAGGCCAAGATAGGCTGCGGCAGTAATTGATATCAAAGTAATTATCAGCAGATCTATGAGTGCTGCAACAAGGCGGCGCCAGAATCCGGCTAATTGAAGGTTATCAGAATTATCACCCTGCCATCTTACCGGTATTGATGAGAAAATATTTGCCACATTATAGGTATATGCTTCAAATCAGGCATGAATCTATCGAAAGAAAAGGATATTTATTCGGTGTTGTGGTTAATCAGTTGAATGATGATTTTCTGATAAATATACGGACAAAAATCACGAGTATTACACAAAGACCGCCTAATGCGACCAGAACTGCTTCATGATAGGGTGCAGGTGACCCAGCTGCAAGAAGAGCTATCAGATTGAGAGGATTATTCGGAAATGACAGTGCCAGGAGCAAAATGATGACGGCAGCAGTTGAGAAAATGAACTGAGCCTTTGTCCGGTCCTGATAGTGGAGCGCAAATATGGAGGCAATTAATATGAGTATTGATGATGCCAGGGTAACCTGAAGAAGAATTTCAGGCAGGGAGGCGATTGTAATCCGGTTGAGTGAAAGAAGGATGAGCCAAAGGCTTGCCTGGATCGGGATGAGAATTATACACGCAAGAATTTTCCCACCCACAATTTCAATTAAGGCAGCCGGGGTTGTACGAAGAGTGTCTAATGTCTGTTGCTGGTGTTCTTCTGTTATCAAATCTATAATAAGCCCGGCAGAAATAATCGCTGGCATAAAGAGTAGCAGAGGAATTAATAGTCCGTAAATGAACTCGTAAAAAGTATTGGTTGTTACCGGGCGATATGGCCTGAGGGGAAGTGGGCGCTCAGTAATCCGTTCACTTCGAACTTCACGAAGAATTTGTTCATATTTAAGGAGAACTTCTTTTAATTTGACTTCAATGACTGCAGATTGAATATCATTTTTAATCGTATACAAAGTAAGGGCTACTGGAGCTTCATCATCAGGAAGTATCCCCCCGGTCCAGATAACAGCAGCCAGTTTTCGTTCTTTTAGTGCGGCAAGAGCCACAGACAAATCCATGTCATAAGGAATAAAAGAAGGGTTCTCTTCAATTAATTCATGGAGAATAGTATCATTACCAACTATAGCCACCCCATACTGTACACCAGAGATTCTGCCATACGCATTTGGATCATACATAGCAGAAAGGCCTACCATTAAAAACGAGGAGAATAGCGCGATAAATAGCTGGAGCAGTATTGCAAGCAGAATTGTTTTCTCACTAGCCAGACCTTTCAACTCTTTTTTAGCGATTATCCAGGTTCTTTTCAGATTCAGAATATCCACCCCCACAAATGGTAAAGATTGTATAACAGATGAACAACTGTTGCACAGAATATTCCAAGAGGGATGGCTTTTTTCCCTCCATAGAGTATAGCGGCGCCTATTATGAGCACCCCGGCCATATGAAGGAGGAAGGGCATCCATAACATACCAATACTCAGGAACAAAGCAGCTCCGAATACTGAATCTGATATCTGTGCGATAGTAACAAAGAGAAGCAGTTTTTCTCCAAATAAAAAACCTGCAGCAATTGCAGCAGAACCTATGATGAGTACCCGTGGATTTAGAAAACCGGGTAGTGCGGTTATCAGTGCAATGATACCAGCTGCTTTTGCAATTTCTTCAGTCCATGCTGCAAGTAACATAATCAGAATTAGTGATGCAGGCATTGGGAGATTAAAAAAAAGCACCAGATACATCATTTGTGCCATCAATACAAACGGAATGCTCATAATTCCGATAAAAAAGAGTGAAAGCCACCAGTACTTAGGCACTATCAGGTTTGAGAGGAATAAATTCAGTTTCGCAATAATTCCAGATTCGGTAAATAATTGTTCTTCTCCAAAATTTCTAATACATATTGCAAAGAGGATGAAACTGGTCAGATAAAACAGAGAGGTTGCGTACAGATAATCGGTCAGTGAGTATCCGGTTCCCTGTATGATATAAACAACGAGGGTGATTGGGGAGAGAAGACTTACAATGTGTACATTTGCGAAAATGCTTGGAAAAAAGAGATAGGATGTTGCAATTGTTGAGAAAAAAATGGAGATGAATGACAGCTCCTTATAACTTCGTGCAACCATCCCGATGAATAGGGCAAAGGCTAAAAAGAATAAAATTACCGGGATGAGAGGGAAGATTGCCGTCAAATCTGCACCTACTGATGCCAAAATTATTGTGACCACTATTACCATGCCAGCTGCATAGGGGAGCATTTTTCCAATAATTAAAACGATAGGTCTAATGGGAGCTGCAATGAGTGCTTCTCCCTGACGTAGAGTGCGCTCGTTCATAATACTCATCATAAAAAATTGTGAGGTAAAATAGAGAGGGAAGATGAATACAAAGATAAAAATTATTGTGTCAAAGGGGAGTGGAGGTGAAAGAAGGGATGGTATTTTGTATGGGTTTTCATCAGCATCTTCCTGCTGGAGCATTCCGGTGTAACGATTAAGTTCCTGATCGCGGTTCATCTGATCAGAAAGGCTCAGGCGAAGAAGTTCAGTATCAGTGGGAATTGATGAGGTAGGGGGTTCAATCAAAGTTACGGGAAATTCTGGCTCTGGAGCTTTGGGAGCTGCCTGCCCGGGGAGTGTAAGTTGTTGACCACTTTGCGTTGCAAGAAAGTCAAGTTCACTTGTTACATATTCATTTTCAATCCATAGCGGATAGGCTGCAAACAGGTCTTGCTGCTGCTGATACACCCAGTCAGTATATCCCTGATAATTACGTTCCAGGCTTTTTTGAGCTGCTCTTCCCTTTTCACCAGATCCACGAAATATCATACCTGACCGGATAATCAGGTCCAGTCCATATCTCTGTGGGGAGATATCAGAAACTGAGCTTGTATCATAGGTAATGTATCTGGGATCTGACCCTACAATGTCAAGATACTCAGGACTTTCAAGTCCTATCTGGTAGAGTCCGTCCTGCAAATGCATCCCGTTCTGGGCAGCAAATCCACTGACCAATACTAGGAGAATAAGGAGGGCTCCGGATAATGGGATGAGATCCCGACTCATTGTGCCAAAGAATCTTCTGACCTCCCAATATGACAGGGTAATCAACTGGTGAAGCATCCGCATGTGAGACAACTATGAACGGCAGGGTATATCAATCCTCAGTCTGTGTCAGGGTTACCTTTTATGCCTGAAAAGTAAACGAGAAAGAAGTATGATAGAAGCATCACATCTCTCCAAGCGGTATGGTGAGGTTACTGCCCTTCACGATGTTTCATTCTCCTGCAATGAAGGTCAGATTCTGGGTATTATCGGACATAATGGTGCGGGAAAAACCACCCTTCTAAAGATTCTTGCCGGTCTGATAACTCCATCATCTGGTTCTCTGTTTATGGGAGGAAAAGATGTTCTTTCTGACCCTATGCATATAAAAGGAGAAATTGGATATCTTCCGGAAGAGTCGCGCCTCTATGAAACCATGCTAGTCCCTGATTATCTCCGTTTTTTTGGAGAAATCTACGGACTAGATGCATTAACAATAAATGCACGGGCTGATCTTCTTCTGACTCAGCTATCAATGCAGCCTGAAGGAAAACGAATTGGGAATCTTTCAAAAGGGATGAAGCGCAAGGTGGCCATTGCCCGGTCACTGGTGCATGATCCGTCTATTCTGATATATGATGAACCCGGGTCAGGTCTTGATCCAATGACGAGCAGGTTTATTATCGAATATCTGAAAGGTCTTCGGGATCAAAGAAAGACAATCATCCTCTCTGCACATAATTTAAATCAGGTAGAGGAAATATGCGATATCGTTATGATATTAAAGCGAGGTGACGTGGTTATTACCGGAACCATGAACGATCTTCGTGATAAATTCGGTTCATTAAGATATGAAGTATGGTATTTACTTGAGGATGAAAAAGTTGCATCCTTGCAGGTGCTTGCGGAAAAAAGTGGCAATATTTGGATGACTACGGTAAAAAGTGTTAGTGATCTTAATTCACTCACCTCTGAAATTACTCGTATCGGGGGTGTTGTTGAGCGTATAGAGTCTAAATATCCTTCTCTTGAAGAGATATTGGTGAAAGTTGGAAAATAAAAACTGATTTTTTGAGCGACAAGAAAAAAGAGAAAGTGATTGAACAATTCAATCAGAAAAATATTTTTGCCATATTATACAGGTCCATGTCTACTTTTTTCTGATGTATTGCATCGGTTATTGGAACAGGCACAATATGATCTCCCTGTAATGCTACCATCTTTCCAAAATTTCCCCGATGAATTTCCTGGATTGCAGTAACGCCATAACGGGTTGCAAGCACCCTGTCATGAGCTGTTGGAGATCCTCCCCGCTGCACGTGGCCAAGTACGGTAACGCGGGTCTCAGCATTTAGGCGGTTTTCTATTTCACGCCCCAGAATTTGTCCAATTCCACCAAGTTGCTCATGACCGAATTCATCAACTTTTCCCGAAATAGTTACAAAGTCATCCCTGTTAATTGGTTTAGCCCCTTCTGCAATGACCACAATTGAAAATTTTTTACCTCGGTTAAATCTGCTTCGAAGGCCTTCACATACCTCTTCGATATCAAAAGGAACCTCCGGAATTAAAATCTGGTCTGCGCCCCCTGCAATTCCTGATATTGTGGCAATCCATCCTGCGTGACGCCCCATCACCTCAAGCACCATAATCCGATGGTGAGATTCTGCGGTTGTATGCAGTCTGTCAATTGCATCGGTGACAATTGATACTGCGGTATCGAATCCAAAGGTATAATCTGTGCATGATATGTCATTATCGATGGTTTTTGGAATACCAATAACAGGGATTTCCATCTCATGCAGACGTGCGGCAACACTCAGGGTGTCATCCCCTCCAATGGCCACAAGTGCATCAATACCGAACCTTTTTAAGTTCGTGAGCATCTGCTGAACATGTCCTTCATCTTTAAAGGGATTTGTCCGGGAGGTTCCCAAAATAGTTCCCCCTTTGGGGAGGATTCCGGTTACTGAAAAATCAGTAAGTGGTTCAACATCACCATCGACAATTCCTTTCCAGCCGTTTCTAATACCTATGACTGAATAATCGTATTGATTCGCTGTTTTTACAACCGCCCTGATAACTGCATTCAGTCCTGGGCAGTCCCCTCCACCGGTTAGAACTCCTATTGTTTTTATTTGATGATTATTTTCCTTCATAGATACTAACCGCCTCTGCTACTGATGCATCCTTTACGGTTATTGCGTAGATAGCGTTACACATTCTGACTGCCTCATCAAGGGGTTTTTGATGAATATTACGGCCGGTTGCATTGCCAGCGCACCCGCCGATATGAATTTGATCATGGAGTTGTGTTAAGAATTGCGTGGCATCAACACTGGATCCACCTGCGCAGACTACCTTAGTTCTCCCTGCGGCCATTGTTGCTTCTTTCATTAGTTCGTTTGAAGATGCGCCTTCTTTCTTGGGTGGATTTACTTTCACAAAGTCTGAACCCAGGCATGCAGCAACTCCGGCAGCACCGGCGATAAGGTGTGGATCTTTTTCATCTTTTACTGCTTTTCCCCGGGGATATATCCACAAGACAGTAACAAGTCCGTTCTGATGAGCTTCAAATATTGCATCTGCTGCAGTTTTAAGCATTTTAGATTCTGATTCTGAACCCAGGTACACGGTATATCCAATTCCCAGAATATTCAGGCCACTGCTCTTTTTGAAACGTATGACTTGTTCAACTGTAGTTAAAAGGCCTGAAAATGGTTCCTGCTGACTGGTTCCGACAAGATTCGTTTTAGAGTTTAATTTGACCAGATAGGGAACATCCGGATAATCAGATCCATACCTGGCGATAAGTCCAAGTTGTGCCGCAAAACATCCGATTTTTGCCTTAGATGCTATTCTGAAGAGGTGTTCAGGGTCATTGTCGTCAGAATGAATTCCGTCTCCGAAAAAATCTTCGTTCAGGTGTTCAATTTTCTGGTCACCGGCAAACAGCATCAATCTTCCGGAATCGTGGGTGATGGTTTTAAAATTGGTTGCGTATACTTTTTGTGCCTCTTTAGGGACATCAAGAGGTATAGATACAGACTTGCTCATGCAATTTCAGTCACATTAAAGACAGATAAACATTCCCCATTGCTTCCTGTTTTGATACATTGTAAAGGGAAGAAAATCCAATAATAGAAATCTTTTAAAAATGAAATAATATGTCAGGGAGGCTATCTAACCTGTATTACTTTTTCGTCACTGTTACGCAGACGGGTTCGCATCCAGGTAACAGCATCGACCCGGGTCTTGAACGCGGCAACATTTATCTGTTCACCATCCTTCATCAACGCCTTTAGTACAGCCTTTTCCACGATCACCTGACCTTTGACTTCTCTGGTCATCTCAACAACAAGAAATTTTGCAATATAGTCAAGGTTTAGCAGTTGAGCACCGGTATCCAACCATTTCGGCATTTGTCTGATGTAGGGGGAACCTGTCAGGTATTATCGCAGGTTTTTCATTATTTCCGGGTTTTTTCAAGCAGACTATTTACATAATCAGTTGCCTGCCTGGCTGCTTCATCAAGGGTTCCCATAATTTCACGGGTTGCACTATCCATAGTTTTTCCAATGTGTTTTCTTCCTTCTTCTGTTGTTAACAGATCTTTTCCTACGCAAAGAAGGTCATCTAATCCTTTTCCAAAGGAAATTTTCGCTGCAGTTACTTTCTCCTCAAGACCAGAATCATTATCAGAAGAGGAAAACTCTCCCGGTGAACCATCTGTATCTTCCACCCAGCGCCCTTTTTCAAATCTGCCTTTTGACATAGTGTAGTATTCTTTCCTTGAAATTTATCAAATCTTTCTTTTTATCATGACCCTGACTTTGCAAAAGGTCTTAACTCATCCATTCGATGCGCACTTTTAGTACTGATTGAAGGCATATCTTCTTATATATAGTATTTCTTCTTCTGATATCCTCATAGCACCTCATCCCATATGGCACTTGATATTATAGCAGCGATAAACTTCCTTAATGGATACCCTGCTTGTCTTCTTCATCGTCATTATTTTAATTTCATTTATCGGGATTCGGTACAAAGTGCCTCCGTTTATGACTCTTGTCGGTGGAGCAATTACCTTTGGTCTGGCTGTCGGTGGAAACCCCGATGCGGTCTTTACCCAGGTTGCTATGGGTTCTGCCGGAGTTTTTAATAGTCTTGGCATACCCATCCTTGCCGGGTCAGTCATTGCAAAATATCTGATAGAACAAGGCTATATTCATCAAATTGTATCAGATATCAGGCGGGTTTTAAAAAATTCTGCTTCATTATCAGGGTTTGCCGGGTATCTGATAGCGATTCCATCAACCTGTCCAATAACTGCCTTTATGATACTCACTCCTGTTATGTCTTACCTTGCTCCCGAAGGCAGACGTCGGAATGCGCTTCTCTACCTGGTTGCACTTGGGAGCACAATAGGGATTGCCTTTGTATATCCTACTCCGGTCACATTCCCGCTTTTCGATACCTTTAATCCTAAATCTCTAACTCCTCTCACATTTGATCTGGTGTCAGTTCCTCTCTCGTTGTTTTTTTTAGGGGCTCTTGTTCTCTATGTCAGATGGAGGAATCCAGAAGAGAGTCTATTCTCTTCTTTTAAAAAGAATGAATCCGGATCAGTTTACCGTGAGGAGCAATCAGAATCCAAAGATATTATTGTTGAAGGTGCACCATGGGGCCTTGAACAGAATGGATATTCGCAGGAACCAGATAATCTTCCTGATGATTGCAGTGGAGATCCCGGATTATGCACGAAAAAATTCCACCCACGGGCATGGGCCCCATTTTTCGTAATTTTTGCAACGATACCTATTGGCCTTTTTATTCTCAAACTTTCGCATTTTACTCTTGTGCAATTTATTATGTTTGCCGGTATGGTAGCAGCCGTCATGGTTGCTCTTCCGGAAAACAGGTGGACCGGATTTGTATCCGGTGCCAAACACGCGGGGGTAATTATCTTTGATATTTGTGGAGCCGGAGCTTTAGGTTATGTTATTACCCAGAGTTCATTTGCATCAGATTCTCTTTCCGTGCTTGCTCATAGCCTCCCGCTGATTTTAATCCCCTTTGTACTGGCTGCTCTAATTCAGACAGCACAGGGATCACGTATTGTAACTTCAATCCTTACCGCGCAGATTATCTCCCAGACTGCCATCCCCGGGATGATGAATCCTCTCGCACTTTTCTTAATGATTATTGCTGGAGCAGGAATCATTTGTTTTGTGACGGATCCTTACTTCTGGATGCTGCATCGGACCACTGGAGATGATGTAAAAACCGTATTTCGCAATTATACTCTACCTCAACTTCTCATTGGGATAGTGACTTATTTGGTAGCTGTTCTAATTCAGGTTTTTTGGACCTGATTTAAATTAGAAATCTTTTTAAACCAATATAGCCCGAGCCTCCAATAGGCAACCTTTAGTTTTTTTATAGAGGGAAAAAATTTTCAAGAGAACTTTGAACCGGGTCTTGGTACACTAACCCGGATAATCTGATACCAATTAGTCTGACCGGGTCACCGGTCCAGTATTCATTAAAAAGTTTTAATGCTGTTCTGAGAATTAATGCTTCATTATAATCTGCATGTGTACCTGACACGGCACGCGTAAGGGTGATAAATCCAGAATAACGAATTCGAATACCGATTGTTTTATACCTGGCCTGTTTTCGCATAAGTTCAGCACCAAGTGATGCGGTAAGAGCTTCAAATGTTGCATAAATGACCATCAGATCTGAAGTATCTGAGTTGAAGGTAGTCTCCCGGCCAATAGACTGCTGGGGTCCCTGTTCCCTTAGAGCTTGTGAGTCTTGTCCGGTCGCAATCATGCGAATACGGACTGCATATTTTCCAAAAATATCCTGTAAAAGCTGAATATTAGCATCTGCAAGATCAGCGATGCTGTTTATATTCTGTTCCTTTAGCATTACGGTTGTTTTTTTACCGACCCCGGGAATTTTAGAAACCGGAAGTTCATTTAAAGTGCTCATCAGGTTGTCAGGAGTTAGGATAACCAGACCTGCGGGTTTTTGTAGGTCTGATGCAATTTTTGCATATGTTCGTGCTGGAGCAATGCCTATTGAACAGGTTAATCCCTCCCTAGCCAGTATCGCTTTTTTAATTTCTTGTGCCAGATTAGCTGCATGGTAAAAGGAATTACAAAAAGACAGGTTTAGATATGCTTCATCAATACTCACCTGCTCAATTTCATCAGCATATTCACAGAGAATATTCATTATCCTGGCTGATACAGTTCCATATTTTCCACTTGGTTTTATGTATACTCCATTCGGACACCGGGCCCATGCCTGGGAAATCGGCATACCAGAGTGCAGTCCATATTGTCGTGCTTCATAAGAACAGGTGCTAACAACCCCTCTTCCTTTTCCTCCCATGGGATCAGATCCGATTATGACAGGTTTTCCAATAAGGGAAATATCATCGCGAATCTCAACAGAAGCATAAAATGAGTCCATGTCAAGATGGGCAATTACCTGTTTTTTCATGGGCGCTCCTAAATATCTAATAAATCCTGACAGTTATTCTTTTGGAATGTAAAATATCCGCTGGTCTGTCTTTTTTTACTAATAAAAGTATGATTGAAATTTTCAAATGCAATCTTTATAGCTTTTTCAAGAAAATGTTAGCATTAAAATATTATTTTTTACTGATAATAAAATTAAAAATTACTTTCAGCCTACTTGTTATAGATTCAAATATGACGATGCACGAGGTATATGTGTGCGAAGCCTGATACCGGGGACATATCATCTTTCACTGATAATAAACCAAACCCCCCCAGATATCCAGGATTGATTCACTACAAACATCAGATCCCCGGTACTTGATGGCTGCACAAAAAACTCCCCCGAAAATTGTCACTTTTTTTCTCTTTCGCTCATAATTATCATCTGGTACAAGCACATATAGTACATAGAATTCTGTATTATTTTTAGAAACAGATGTTTGTATTTACAAATGGACGAGTAAATATGGTAAATCATGACAATACCGGATGCACTCCGGACAAATGTGATTCCTGCACCGGATGCGGCGAATCAATAGAAAAGATTTCTTTACGGGTTGAGTGGAGGCATAAAGGAGAAACAACAAAGGCGGAGGAAATATCGGATAGTATGCATGCCCTTGCCGGTGAATTAGCAATATCAGGGGTTGAACTGATTTACATTAATAATACATTCAGCCCTGATATTGTTGAGGGTACATCAGAATTCTTCATCAACGGTAAACCTTTAAGCGCTTTGACAACGGTCCCTTCTGATGGTGAAATCCCACGGGAAATCTTGCGAAAAGGAATTTTTCAGGCATTATTGCAAAATATTTAAAATCTGTGGGAATATCTGAAATTCTGAAATATATTTTTCACGTAAAACTTATTTAACTTAGATCCCCATTGTGTTTATTTGGAATTTTGATTATGGAAAAAAAACTACTAACAGAACAGGATGGCTATTCCCTTCTTGAAAAATATGGAATCAAGGTCCCCGTGCATCGGTTTGTGACCACTCATGATGACGCAGCCGCTGCAGCACAAGAAATGGGCTATCCGGTTGTTGTTAAAGTAGTATCTCCTGATATTGTTCATAAAACTGATGCAGGAGGAGTAATTCTGGGAATTAAAGACCAGAAATCTCTATATGAAGCTCTTCGTCAGATTGATGAAGGAGCATATGCCTTCTCAAAAACGGCACATATTTCGGGGTATCTTATTGAAGAAGAAATACGCCTTGGAACAGAATTTTTAATCGGTGGGAAAACGGACCCGTCTTTTGGTAAAGTACTGACTGTTGGGATGGGGGGTATTCTCGTTGAACTTATCCATGATTTCTCTATGCGCATACTTCCTGCTGATGATGCTGATTTCAGGCGGATGATTCGTGAGATGGCAGGATACCAGCTGATAATCGGGTATCGAGGGAAAAAACCGCTTGATGAAACAGCGCTCCTTGATGCAATTCAAAAATCAGCCCGACTCTTTCTTGAAGAAGACAATATTCTTGAGTTTGATATCAATCCGCTAATTCTATGGGAAGAAGGAGCCTGTGCAGTTGATGCCCGGGTTTTTGTAAAAAGTGGTGAACCTGAAGTTTCTCGCGTGCTCCCGGTGATTCCCCCGGTTCCTGATCTGCTTCATCCGGCATCTATTGCGGTAGTTGGTGCATCGCGTTCTCCAGGGAAAGTTGGATATGCAGTATTTCGTAATCTTTTGAATTTTCAGGGTGCACTATACCCGGTAAACCCGCACGCAGAAGATATCATGGGCAAAAAAGCCTATCCTTCTATTAGTTCTATACCCGGCCCTGTTGAGATGGTAGTCATTGCAATCCCTGCCCAGTATGTCCCTGATATTGTAAGAGAAGCAGGCGAAAAGGGAGCTCAATCAGCAGTTATTCTCACCGCCGGGTTTAAAGAAACAGGTGAAGAAGGAAAAAAGATAGAAGATGAACTTCTTCGTGTCGCCAGGGAGACCGGGATTCGAATTGTCGGCCCGAACTGTCTGGGTATTGTTATTCCGCCATTGAATCTGAATGCAACCTTTGATGTACAGTCTCCTTTATCAGGATATATCGGCTTTATCTCCCAAAGTGGTGCTATTATCACAACGGTTCTTGATTGGTCCATATCGCGGCGTATTGGCTTTTCATCCGTTATCAGTGTTGGAAATCAGACTGATATGGGATTTGTTGAATATCTGCAGGTGCTTGATCAGGATCCCCAAACTTATGCTATCATCCTGTATGTTGAAGAAATCAGGGATGGATATGAATTTCTCCAGTATGCTAAAAGTATGCGGGGAAGAAAGCCGGTCATTGCACTAAAATCAGGTTCTTCAGTACGGGGGCGAGAAGCCGCATCATCACATACCGGATCGCTTGCTGGAAGTTATGAAACCTATATTGCTGCGTTTCGGCAAAGTGGAGTAATTCCTGCATTTTCTCTTGAAGAAGCGTTTGATGTTGCCAGGTTGGTTGTATCAGAAGGATATCCGACAGGGAAGCGAACACTTATTCTGACTAATGCCGGAGGATTTGGAGTTCTTGCATCAGATTATGCAGAAATAAATGGTATGGATTTAATCGTGCTACCTGATTACGTGGTTGAAGAACTGAATAAAATTCTTCCTGAATCATGGTCACATAAAAACCCGGTTGATCTGCTTGGAGACAGTAATGCTTCACGATTTGCCAGAGTCTTTGATGTAATGATTAAACATCAGAATCTGTTTGACATTGTCGTTGTAATTACCGCCCCCGTAGCAATGATGGATCCAAAAAATCTTGCGCATGAAATGATTCGTCTCTCCCGATTCACTCATTGTATGGTCATTGGGTGCCTTCTTGGGGGGGATTCGATGAAATCTGCTATTGATATGCTTGGTGAAGCTCATATTCCCAATTACCAGGATCTTCAGGATGCATTCAGGACCATGGGTGCAGTTCTTGAGTCGTGTAATTTAACTGATCCGGGAAAAAAACGTTGAGCAATAGTAATACGAAAATTACGTCTTTTTTTTATTTGAGCCAAAATATCATTTTTGATAAGTAATTTTTATATGATTAGTCATTGATCAGAAAGTCAGTCCGATTTTTTTCTGCAGTGAGAAAAATTCAGAGTTAATCCGATCTCTAAACTCCTGAAATTCTTCCGGGCCATATGTTTCATCTGATGCTGATTCTGAAGATCCTGCTTTCCCATATCTATCATCAAGTAACCGCATTAATCGCTGGGAAACGTCAATTGCCCGATGAAGATTAATCATTCTTTCAAGTTGGTCAGCTGAACATCCAGTGGCTTTAACTTTTTCAATAAATTCAATCTGTTCTTTTCGTTTATCGAGAATTTCCTGAATGAAATCAACACACCGTTTAGGAGTTATCGGTTTCATAATATAATCTTCAATATAAAAAGAAAACTTTTCAGCCTCTTTATAGGTCAGATTTTTTCCCGTTTGCATAACCACCGGGATGAAACGTGCCTGCAGGTCTGCTTTAATATGAGTGAGAGTTTCCCATCCATCCATTGGTTCCATCATCATATCAAGAAGGATGAGATCAGGCTGATAGGCAGTTTTTAGAAGGTCAAGACATTCTCTGCCTCCTAAAACTCCTTCTGTTGAATACCCAAATTTATTGAGTCCTATGACGAATAACTCGTTTAATGCTGGTTCGTCATCGACGATGAGTATTGCGGCAGACATGATTTAAGCTCAATTAGATACTATACATTGGGAGTTGGGACTGATTAATCATATGGAATGTAAATGGGTGACTCCATCTGGAACTTTATAATATCGGTAAATCATTAATTCCTGCCTTTAACCTTGTAAGCATTTAAATAACTTCCTGGCACACTCCATCCGAAATTACTGATAGCGAATCATATCATCGTGTAATTTCTTTACGGGGTGGAGGTTATTGAGTAAATTCTGTATATCCAGGTCCCCTATTTGACAAATGTCCGGCTATCCTTTCTTCAGAGCAAAAAGGGCATTATAGGCATGGCTTTCAACCTGAAACAAAATAAGATAAAGCGCAGAAAAATCATGCTGCGATAATTAGCGCTCGAGAATAAAATTCCTGAAACCAGAATCAATTTTTGTATATCATTTAAAAAGAAAAATTCTTTTAAAATAATTATCGGAAAATTACGCGCCGTTTCATATAAAGAAGCATACCCACAATGATAGTTAATCCGGCGAGACCATTAAACATGAATCGTATATACGGATTTTCAAAAGTTCCACCGATAATATTGGCATGGATGATTGCTAATATTATTGCCAGGTACATCAGACGGTGAATAATTTTCCAGCCTGATGAATATGATTTGCGGTACAAGGCTGCAATTACTGCAATATAGATGAGAATTAATGCAACCCTGCCCCCCATCGCTAAAAAAAGATATGGTGAGGATAAACCCGGGATGAATATAGACAGATCAGATGTAAGTAATGCATATAGCAGGGGGTGAAGGGTGATGCAAACCAGTCCGACTATGGCAAAGATGTGATGGATAGCAAGAAATGGTTTTCCAAGGATTTTTCGAAGTTCAGATTTAAATAAATTCGTTATTACTGCGCCGCAGATACTGAGAAATCCTATTAATCCTGATAATCGCAGCAGGATATACAGTGGTTCTTCATCAGGCCCTAAAATGACACTTAACAGGACAAAGGCATAGAGTAGCAGGATAGAGCTGATAAGAATAGTCCGCGAGGGGATTTTTTCCATAATAAAAGTGGTTGGTCCCGGTCAGGTAAGAGGATGTCTGTTTATTATGCAGGCTTAAGGATTTTTTTATTTCAGCATAAATGAATAAGGGGTTTAAATTTTTAGGAAAATAATCCTGCATGCTTTATGCTCTTTTCTAGCTGAATGATATTCCAAAAATTTTTGGCATTTATCAATTATACTGCCCTGATACTGCGGGTGCTGCTAGAGGCTCCCTGATATGTTTCATCCCCTCCAAAAATTGTTTTCACCCGGTACTGCCCTCTATCATACGGGGTAAATGAGAGTGAATATCTTCCAGATGAATCTGTATTTGCGGTTCCATAGGTTTCCCAAATCAGTAGATCTTCCATATCACAGATACTGCACCCATACGGTGGTAATGCAACCATAAAGATTACCGGTTTATTCGAAATCCCAACTCCAAGTCCATCACGCAAAAATCCGGTCATAGTCACCTGGTCTCCGGTACTTGTAGGGGCGCTATATGAATTCAGTGTGTTAATTGTTTTTTTTGTTGTTTCACGGGGAATAACTTTTACCTCAGATACTGCAGATGATTCATCACCATATCTGGCAGAAACAGTCCAGGTTCCTGTTACATCAGTAATGACGGAGTAACTGAATGAACCATCAGGATTGGGAGTGTGCGAAGTATATGAGTCTATTTGACTCGACATTGGTGCCCTGATAATAAGAATAAGGGTTCCAGGATATGGGCCAATGATGGTATCATCAATATATCCTTCTATGTCAAGGGGGTCACCAATTTCTATGGTACCAGAAAGGGGAACTACGGTGAGATATGTAAAATTTTCAGGAGTTGAATTAACTGCAATCACTCCCTGAAAAAAGCATATCAGAATACAGGTAATAATTATACTTCGGGTAATTTTATTAATCATAGTATCTTCTCCTGTGTTTGGTTCTTTACATTTAATCTCTTTTGTATGCGATATAATATTCTATAATATCTGCTATCATTAAGGTGAGATTTAGAGTCCATATCGTTTTCTTCCAGATAGTTTAAAAACTTGTAACACCTTATATATATACACTGGAGTTGGTTGGATTAGCACAATAGACAATGCCAATGGCGATGTAAACAACGAATCGAGTGGGAGTAATACTGCACCGTCTAGTACACCTGCAGCATCTTCCGGATCTGCACCCGGGTCAGAGACTATTCGAGTCAGATTACCAAAGAAGTACAATCGTGAACAGTTCGCGCTCGCAGAACTGATGATGGGAGCGAACCATATACGTGTCCGGTGCTTTGATGGTATTACTCGTATGGGTCGCATTAAGGGTAAAATCAAGAAAAGAGCCTGGATTCGAGAAGGAGATATTGTTATTATTACTCCTTGGAGTTTTCAGGATGAGAAATGTGATATCTCCTACCGTTATACGCCACCTCAGCGGGACTGGCTACGACGAAATAAATATATTTAATTCATTTCTTTTTTTATTCAATAACCCATTAAAATATGGGATCAGTATCTAACCTGCAATATACGTCGGGCTATCTATTGTGAGTGCGCGCTTCATATGCTTTAACAGTGCATTAGAATATTAATCGAGATAATTTATTTAGTCTCAATTTTTTTTAATTATTTAAATAGTATCATAGATAGATATATATTTGATATGAAATGCCCGGGAAAATACGCAAACTCATTGATGAATTAATTGATTTACGAGCGCAGGGAAATCAAAGTCTAATGTCCACTACCAGAACCAAACTTCTTCTCAAAGGGATAGATTCTGGTAAATTTACCGATGAATCGGTTGATGATCCGGTAGTCATTGGAAAAATCAGGCAGATTGCACAGGAAATGAACATTACACTCAAGGGGTAACATGACTCTTAAAACAGCATATTCAACAGCATTAGATTTGCAGGTCGCAGTATCCGAAATAACAGATGGTTTTTCAGGATTAAAACCTGTTGCCGTGATTTTCTTTGCTTCTTCATCTTACGATTCTGCACAGATTAGTAAAGAATTTAAATTGAATTTTCCTGAATCAACGGTAATCGGGTGTTCTACTTCCGGTGAAATAGTATCCGGGAAGATGCTTACGAATTCAGTTGTAGCGATGGCTCTTGAATCCGATATTATAGAAAAGATTGAGGTCGGAGTCATAGATATTGCAGATAGGCAGTCACCCTCTAAAACTCTCATTGAATTAGCATCCTCCTTCGGGACAAAACCCCTTGAATTAGATGTTGCTTCTTATGTTGGAATGATTTTCATTGACGGGCTTTCATGTGCTGAAGAGCAGATTATGGAAAA
>Ga0351937_1055_pt1 | contig 37122 bp, 30 predicted proteins | sample TotcelHT113001M9_FD_206857 | JGI IMG/M metagenome (GOLD analysis project Ga0351937, IMG submission 206857) | Enriched cells from coal bed in the Powder River Basin, Montana, United States - Total cells T11 rep2 HSBNCT.T11.300.1.M9 ... | reverse complement strand
GCCGGAGCGCGGAATCGAGAGTCTCCGTCATGCCGGCACCCCGCGGACCAACGACACAGCCACGATGGCCGTGCACCCGAGACCTAACCCCAGCAGCGCCTCCCAGAAGTCCTCATGTCCGCCCACCTGCCCGCGCCGCTCCGACCAGTACTCATACAGCGCGAAACCGAAGAACAACGTGGCGGCGAGGCCCGAGCTTCGCAGGGCAACGAGCGCGCAGAGCATGCCGAGTCCGATATGGGCAATGCTGGTGGGTTTTCTCATCGCTCGTCCTCCGCCCACAGCTCGCCCGCGGCCACCACGCATTGCCGCTCGCGCTTCAGCGCGGTAAGGTCCTGCCGGAACTGCATCAGGAGGTCGTTTGCGTGCGCCCGCAGTTCCTCCGACGTACGTCCGTCCCCAATCGTTACACGGTCGTGCGTCGCCGCCAGGTAACCCAGCAGCGCGTAACCGGCGGCTCCGAGCAGAACGAAGTCTTCGAGGTGGTCGGGAAGGGTGGAGATGGCGGAATCGACCGTGTGGCGGGCGGTGTAGTACACGATGACCGGCGCGCCCGCCACGGGCACGGTGTCTGTCAGCAGCGTGAGCGTGGAGCCCCACAGCTCGAAGTGGCGCAGTCGGCGGGGGTAACCCCCAACCGGGTACTCCACCGTGATGACGCGGGTGAGTCCGGAAAGGCCGGCGATATCGAGTTCGCGTGAAGCGGGGTCGGGAATGGTGAGGCTGGTATCGACCATCTCCCGCGGGGCGACCCGGTTGAGGTCGCGCACCGCGTGCTGGATGTGGCGGTCAAGGTCGTTGTCCGTCCAGCGGTCGGCCGTCGGCTCGGCGAGGTCGACCCTGAGGCGGGACCTCAGCACGGAAATATCTGACGACATTTTCTCTCCTTATGGTCGCGTCCGAGTTGACATAGACATAAATCTCTGGCAATCTGCGTGGCCTATCCGCCAGGTGCTTGATTTCCACAGCACTTCGCGCGGATCCCTTCTTCCCACCATTGGCGGGAGAGGAGAGGGGAGCCTCCTCTCTCGCCCCCCTTTTGCCCATCCGGCAGCGTCCGGCGATTGCCCTGCAGATTGTTGACCGGGATTTCGACAATTCCACAATCCTTGTGCCAAATAAGCTTGACACCATACTCGCATGCGATTATCATGGGGCGGTAAGGACACTGTGGTGGTTGCGGATGCAGGGTCTTTGACGTTGTAGTGCCAGCTTTCCACAGGGTCCTCCTCTCCTTTCGGGGAAGGGTAGCTGCCACCCCTTCCCCATTTTTGTGTTCCGCGCGCGGGGCGGGAAATGCGGGGACACCATACTCATTTCCGTTCGCGGCTCATTCCACGAACGCTCTCTTCGCTCGACGGCCGGTCGTAACGTTTGAGACACGAAATGAGTATGGTGTCCCCGCATTTCCGTATTTCATGGTTCACGTCCAGCCGCCGGGCACGCAGCAGCGTGCCCCTACGCCGAAATCTACGCCGATCGACCTGACGTTCATCGCCATCTTCACGTCCGTCCCCTGCGGGCGGGTCTGAGACCCGCCCCTACATTCGGATTTGGCTCCTGCTTAAAATGCGGGAACACCATTCCCGAACAACGTCGATAGCTGCGGTGTCCATGGTGTCCCCGGATTCCCCCGGCGTCCGGGCACGCGACAGCGTGCCCCTACACCGAAATCGCCAATCGCCATTCGCAACGACCTGCCTCAATCCACAGACGCCACTCTGACCGCGATCTGCCACTCGTCGTTTATGCTTGCCGCCCCTGTGGGAAACGGGTTCGGCAGCGCGCCGTAGGCCTGCGAATTCACCTGCCACACGTTGCCGTAGTACCCGATGCCGGTACCGACCTGCCCCATGGGGCACCGCCAGCGGGGGTCCGCGTGCAGCCACAGCTTCGGCGTCCCGTCCGCAACGAACGCGAGGAAGTAGATGCCCGCCGGCAGATGCTGGTCGATGGTGATGGTCTTCTCACCCGTCGTATCCCCACCCACCACGCCCGCATCCAGCACAAGGCTCTCGGGATAGGCGTCGAGATTGTCGTCCCGGTAGATGCCCAGGCGCAGGTGGGCGCCTTCCGCCGCTTCGTTCACCGTCAGACCGATGCGGTCGACCGTCACCGCACGTGGCAGCGCCAGGTAGGTGGCGTAGAGCCGGTTTGCCACGATGCTGGCCACGTTGCTGCCGGTGCCGCCGTGGTAGCTGCCGGGCCGGAGCGCCAGCCACTCGTTGAACAGGCGGGGTCGCCACAGTTCAATACCTTCGCGGATGTCGATACCCATGGCTACCCCCTCACTCCCTGGACCAGGAACGACCGGTCCTCCGCCTGGGCCGCGGACGTGCTGACCTTGACGAAGCGCCAGCCGCCGATGTCGAACACCGTGGCGTAGCCGCCGGTGGTCGGGTCGGTCTGGGCCGAAGTGCCGCTTCCCAGCGCCACATATGTCCCGTCAGCGGTCGCGCAGACCCGCACACCGATGCGCGCCAACGTCAGCGCGGGAACGATGACCGCGAGGTAGCGGTAGTGCTCGCCGAGGTCGACCGCCCCCGAGAGATCGTCGTCTTCCGTCACGTCGATGGTCGCCGTCTGCCAGCCGGACACGCGCGTGGCGGAGACGTCCAGGACGCCGCCGGCATCGACCGATGGGCATTGCGGATTGCCTGCACCGTCATGCCCGTAGATGACTCGCGGATACTCTTCCATTCGTTGCTTCCTCCGGTGGGAGGGCTGGACGGCCCTCCCACCATGTGTCGTTCCGTTCTAGATTCCGCTCTCGCCGAGCTGGAGATAGACAAGGGCGACGAGGCCTCCGGGTTTGCAGTTGGTGGCGTCGGTCGACTTGGCCTTGACGACTATCGCGTCGCCCTCGGACACCGGGATGCCGGGGCGGTCGAACCGAGCGATGGCGTACGTGGCGCCCTCGGACGTCCCGGCGCCTGCCACCGTTACCTCGGAGTCGTCGTCACGGGTCCCGCCCACGTAGACGCTGACTATCACGTCGTCCTCATCCGACTGCGCAGCCTCAAGTTCGCAGTCGAGGCCCCTGATGTAGCCGTCCTGGATGGCATGCAGCACGGTGACCGACCCTGCACCCTGCACAGGCGCGAGGGCGGCGTCCGTGGCGGCCAGCGCCGCGTCCGCCTTGTCGAGCTGGAAGGCCAGCGTCACGATTCCTGATATCTCTGTTGACATGGGGTTTGTACCTCCTTTGTTTCGGTCTCTATTCCATCGGCGTGAAATGCGGGGACACCATACTCATTTCCGTACGTACAATCGGTGAATGGTGTCCCCGTATTTCGGGGGCAAGCGGTTCTCGAACCGCCCCTACATTCGGATACCAGGACCACTCCCACCCTCGCCGGGTCGGTGTGGGAACCGACCCCTACATTCGGATTGCCCGTGTTCACAATCATCGCCGTGTTCACCTCTGTACTACGGGCGAGGCAGAAACGGCCTGCGGCAGCGAACCAGAATCACCTCCACACCCCCACCGGGTCGGTGTGGGAACCGACCCCTACATTCGGATTGGGATTCGTTCCGTTGACAATCATTGCCATGTTCACGTCTGTCTGCGGAAATGCGGGGACACCATACTCATTTCCGTACGTACAATCGGTGAATTGTGTCCCCGCATTTCGGGGTAGGCGGTTCTCGAACCGCCCCTACATTCGGATACCAGGACCACTCCCACCCTCGCCGGGTCGGTGTGGGAACCGACCCCTACATTCGGATTGTTCATGACCAATAATCCGGTGGCCGACAATTCTGTGTAGGGGCGGGCTCCCACGCCCGCCCGCCATCCATCGATGACACGCCCGCAGTTGACGCTATCGTCCACCCCGACGTCGCAATTCACGTACGCTACGTTCATCATCATCGCGGTTCCTGAACCAGACCACGGGCGAGGCATGCCATCGCCCCTACCGTTACGCCCCACCCCCCACATCCCCAGGCGGGCAGGCGTGGGAGCCTGCCCCTACATTCGGACATCCACACCCCCACCGGGTCGGTGTGGGAACCGACCCCTACGTTCGGATTGCCCATGTTCACAATCATTGCCATGTTCACGTCCGTCTCTGCGGGCACGCGGCAGCGTGCCCCTACGTTTGGATTCACCCACTCGTAACCCGCAACCCGGAACCCCGGCGGCCGGCCTAGTCCTTCACTCCTATCAGCGCGGCGCAGGTCACGGTGGAGAACAGCGCCAGGCTGACGTACCACTTGATGCGGTGGCGGGTGGCGTCCTTCGTCTCAAGCTGCCCCACCCGCTCCACCTGCAACATCTCCGGGCTGGACAGGCCACACAGCGCTCCCTCGCCGAAGCGCAGGGCGTAGATTGCCGAACACGTGCTGCCGGTGACCGCGGTCTCCACGCTGCCCGCAACCGTGTGCGTGTCCAGCACCCAGTCAGACACCCCGATGGGAATGCCGTTGTAGAGCTGCACCTGCTCCCCGAGGACTCCCTGCCCCACCTGCAGGTTGTTGCCCGCGGCGCGGGCGAGGTTCTGTATTTTGCGGCGGCTGCGGCGCGACATCAGCAGCAGGTCGGGCTTGCCGCCCTTCACGGCGTCGATGAGCTCGTCCACCATCGTCAGCGTCAGCGTGGCGCCGGTTGCGCCCGCGGCCACGAGCTGCGCGGATGCCGCAGCCGTGTTGATGAGCTTGCGCACGCCATCGAACTGCTTGCTGCTGGTGGCCGAGTTGCCGTAGACGAAGTACTCCTCGAACGTGTGGCGCAGCGCCTTGGCTTTCTGCTCCACCACCGCCGCCTCGAGGTCGTTGATGTTCGACCTGGTCGACCTCAGATAGTTGTCCACGTCGGCGTCGCCGCCCATGATCTTGAGCGTGCTGGTGACCTGCGCGAACGTTGGGGTGCTTTCCGCCCAGGTATCGCCCACATCGTAGAAGGCGATGGACGGCAGGGTGGACTCACGCGCGTAGGTGAGCCCGTTGCCCTGTATCTGGATGAACGGGAGCATCTGCAGCACGGGCGATTCCTTGATGATGGTCTCGATAACGCCCTGCAGCAGGACGTCGTTAGACAGTTTCTCCGCCTCTGTGAGAGTCAGTGCCATGTGTCTTCACCCTCCTCGCTATTTGGGACGTATGACGCCGGCGACAATCTTGTCGCGCGGGCTCAGCGCATCCAGATCGGGCCCGGTGTTGACCGGCGCGCCCGCGGGGACGCGCGCCGCGGCCTTATCCGCCTGCAACGCCGCGCGCACCTTCTCGACGAGCGACTTCGCGCTGGCGACGGAGCCGGTCAACTCCTCGACCGTCTCGCCGTGAATGAGGTCCGACGGCACCTCGGGGTGGGCGAGGCGCAGGGCATCCCGGCAGGCGGTCAGTGCCTGGTCCTTCGTCTGGCGCAGGGCCGTCATTTCGGCCCGGGCGGTGTCGGCGGATTCCTGGCGCGACTGGATATCGTCGCGGGCCCGCTGCAACAGGGCGGTGAGCTGGTCGATGCGGTCGTCACGCTCCTCCAGCGCCGCCACGTAATCCTGCCGGTCCTGCTGCTCCTGCTGGAGCTTCGCGCCCAGTAGCTCGCGCTCCGACGGTGTGGAATCGCCGTTGCCGGCGGCTGCAGGTTCGTCATGTTCGAGTTGCACTGGTGTCCCTCCTTTCGTTATGTCAATTACCGACGCCTCGCGGACGTTTCGCTGCTCTCTCGCTCTCTGCCGGCGAGGCGCCGGGGTTCTGCGTTCTGGGTGCTGGGTTCTGAGTTCTGGGTTACGGGTTGCGGGTTCGTGAAATGCGGGGACACCATACTCATTTCCGTACGTACAATCGGTGAATGGTGTCCCCGTATTTCGGGGCGGGCGGACGCGGAGGTCCGCCCCTACATTCGGATGTGACGCCCCCCACCGATTGCGGGGACACCATTCCCGAACGTCGGTAACTGCGGTGTCCATGGTGTCCCCGGAATCCCCCCAGGGCGGGCGGTTCTCGAACCGCCCCTACATTCGGACATCCCCCTCCACCGGGTCGGTGTGGGAACCGACCCCTACATTCGGATTGCCCGTGTTCACAATCATCGCCATGTTTGACATCCGTACTACGGGCCAGGCAGATGCGGCCTGCGGCAGCGAACCAGATCCACCACCCCACCCTGAATGCGGGGACACCATACTCATTTCCGTACGGACAATCGGTGAATGGTGTCCCCGTATTTCCGGGCGGGCAGGCGTGGGAGCCTGCCCCTACATTCGGACATCCACACCCCCCGCCGGGTCGGTGTGGGAACCGACCCCTACGCCAGAATTCACGCTGATCGACCTGACGATCATTGCCATGTTCACGTCCGTTCTGCGGGCACGCGGCAGCGTGCCCCTACGTTGGGATTGCCGTCACCATTCCCTCGCCACTCTCCACCCGTCACTCCTCACTCCGGCCTCCGGCCGGCCCCTTCACCCTGTATTCCCTGTTCATATCCAAGATGCGCGCGCGTTCATCGCACCAGAGCCGGAACTCGGCATCCGGGCTGCGCACGCCCAGGCGGTCCATCGCCGTGCGGCGGGAATGGATGCCGGCCTGCACCAGCCCCTGCTCCTCCTGCACCATGCGGGTGGTGTCCTCGGGCAACACCGCCCCCCATGTGGTGCGGTGCGCGATGCCGGTGGTGTCCAGTCCCAGGTAGCGCCCGGCCAGGCGCAGCACCATCTCGTCGCGGCGGTGATACACGGCGCTGCGGATGGCGCGCTTGCGGTTCACCTTCTGGATGAGGGAGTTCATCTCCATGGCGAGCGCGGCGCCGGACAGCTCCTTCTCCGTGCCTCCGTACGCGGCGCGCGGCGTCTCACTGAGGTCGTGCAGCGTCCGGTACACCGCCTCGATGTAGTCGATATGCAGCCTCACCCCGCCGCCCTGCAGCAGGTCCAGCAGGTACGCTCGCGCGCCCTCGGGCAGCGCCCACGTCTGGCCGGGCCGCGTCTGGATGTCCTGTGCGGAGTCCACGTTCTCCAGCACCGCGATGGGGTTGCCGGAGAACTCCAGGATGCGCGAGAGCTGCGTCACCGCGCGGTTCAGCTCCCGCTGCGGCTCCATGAGCGGCGGGATGTCCGAGATACCCCAGAACTGCTTCGGCTCCCGCAGGTTGGGGAAGATGACGAACGGGATAAAGCCGTACGGGTTGACCTTGCGCTGCACCGGCGCGTCGTCCACGTAGAGGACCAGTTCATCGACGGTCCACAGCTCGGTCACGTGTGTTTCGCGCCGGGTGGTGGCGATGCCGTGCAGCGCGGCCAGCGCCTCCTGCGAAAGACGGTAGCGCGAGGCCACGCGCCACACGTGAGAGGGATCATCGCCCGCCCACCAGGCATACAGTCCGTTGACCGACGGCGCGGTGATGCGGATGCGGCCCTCATCGGCGTCCCAGGTCACCTTGTAACAGCCTTCGCCCAGCACGGCGCAATCCACCTCCGTCTCGTAGTCCAGCGCGTCCAGCCCGTTGTCCTGGCGCACCCGTTCCAGCAGCGCCTCGGCGGCGTCGATCCTCGACTTCACCGCGGGGTCGTTCGTCAGCGCGGGGTCCACCGGCGAGCACGCCGTGCCCAATCCGGACACGAGGTAGCTGGTTCCCTTGTCCACGGCCACGCGGGCGTAGTTGAAGACGAGTTGCCGGCCGCGGGAGCGCGTCTCCCACTGGTCGCCACGGTAGAAGTCGAGGTTGCGGCGGTACGCGGCCATGCGTTCGACGTCGCGGCGGGGCAGGGCGGAGGGGGTGAACTCAGCACCCGTTGCAGTGGACTCCGGGGCTGCCGATGCGGGGACTGCTGTCATGCGTCTCTCTCCTTTTCAGATGGTGAATAGCGGCCGCTGGACGGCCGTTCGCCACGGCGAGGCAAGGTGCTCGGGCCCGTAGACAGGTCCGGCGCGTTCGGCACCGCGGGCCACGCGGGGAGTGGAGTCCCTGACGGCTATCGATAGCAGCGCCAGGCTCATAAGGAAGTCGTCATGCCCGTCGGACGCCTCCACGTGGAAGCTCATGGTCCGGTTGGGGCGGTAGACGGCGCGGGCGCGCTCCAGTTGGTGCAGCGTCTGCGTGTACTCCGGCGAGCCGTCCCCGGCGTAGAGTCTGAGTCTCCCGCCGTTGATGAGCGAAAGGAACTCGTAGCCGAGGTCGGACTTGGACTTCTCCGTGAACACGAAGGGCAGCACGCGCGTGCCGTACTCGTGCTTCAGCAGTCCGGCCACCGGCTGGCCCATGCCGGTGCCATCCACCACCACGCAGCGTGGCCGCCACGCGCGCAGCACGTCGACGAGCCGCGAGATGAGCTGCGCATGGGGCGTGCCAGTCCAGGCAAGCTGCTCCACCACGCGCAGCACGGGCAGGCCACGCCCGGCGCCGGTTGGCGTCTCCACCGCGGCGATGGCGAGGGTCGTGGAGTCCGGCTCCCGCACGGATGCGCCGTCGGGAGATGTCTGCGCCTCCCCGCCCACGTCGATGGCAGCCACGTAGCTCACGACCGGCTCCGGCGTCCTCAGCCGAGGATGGTCGCCAAGCATCGAGGAGAGCTGCGACCTCGTGAGCAGCCGCCCGCCCCCGGCGATGGGCAGCAGCGCGTACTGGGTGCGGAAGAGAGGGTGGTCCTCGCCGAGGCGGTCGCGCTCGGCGTCGACGTATGCGCCGTAGGCGGGATTCTGCGCCGCCACCGCCTGCCAGTCGTAGCGGAAGTGCCTGCGGAGGCCGTCGCGCTTCTCCAGTTCCAGGTTGGACTGCTTAATCTCCTCGAGCAGCGTGGACTCGTCCCAGGTGGTGCCGTAGTGCACGGTGGTCACGTTGGTGGAGGAGCCCATGGGGCGGAACTCCTTGGTGTACTTCTCCTTGCTCACGTCCTGCGACTCGTCTATCTCGAGAAGAAGGTCGGCGGTATGGCCCACCACGTTGGAGTTCTCCTCCGCGGAGAGGAAGACGCAGCGGGCGGAGCCGAGGGCCACGATGTAGCCCATCTCAGCGCGGTAGATGCCGCCAAAACCGTAGTCGTCCAGGCGGTCCTTGAGCCGGCGCATGGAGATGACGGTCTGCGGCTTGAAGGTGGGGGAGCACTTGATGATGCTGCCGCCGGATGCCATGGAGAGCGTGAGCAGGAGAAGTTCGATATGGGCGGATAGCTCGTTCTTGCCGCCCTGGCGGGCAATCTCCACGGAGAACGTGTGCCCGGACCTGGCGCGGATGGACTCCAGCACGGCCCTCGCCACTTCCCGCTGGTAGGGGCGGAGAATCACGAGCGCCCCCGCCCCGGAAGTTGCTGTATCTGAGAGTTATATGTTATCTGCATACTCCTTGTATGCACTCCAGGTAGCAACACGGGCACGTTGGGACCCGGTGCATACTATTAGTATATAGCGAGATTAGTGAACAGTCAAGAAGACCCGTGGAAGACTCGACCCTCTACCTTCGTGCACCCGACGCACTGGCCAACATCGATCAAAGGGCAGATGATCTCTATCTTGCGATAACTCGTCTGCATTCTGTGTCCAACGGCGATCTGACTTCGATTGGGTAAGAAGCCAAGTCGCTCATTATCGCCTTGATCACGGCTCCTTCTTCCTCAGTGGTGGTCTCTATTCTGTCTTCCAGGAAACGTCGGAGGGTATACAAGTCTACGAGTCTACTGTTTCGCTTTGCGGCCGATTGCTGTCTGAGTCTATTCACCAACTCCCGTCGCGTCTGCTGCCACGACCCTTCGCCCAGGTCTCGGTAAGGAGGCACTTGTCCCTTGGTATCTCCATAGTAAGCCAAGTGGTAACCACGATTGAGCGAATCCAACTCCTTGTCATTCTGCATTTCGTCAATGAACTCCTTGGCAGCACCAGGAAGACCTGCGATACTGCGCGCAAAGCCGATCGACTGCCTCACAAACGCGGAGCGCTCCTGTTGCCAGACTTTGTTGAGGAAATCGAAAGCGTCAGCTGACACACCGGCTGATTGGCGACCTAGTCTTCCTACGTAATAGCAGGCCTTGTTGCGAGCCAGTATGACTTCTGGGCGATTGACACCCAAGTTCATCTGGTATACGTCAAGGAGAACCTTCAGTACACTTAGGCAATCTGCATCATTCCACTTCGAGCTCAACTCTTGGGCAAACTCATTAACCTCATACCAAGTATCCTGCTTGAGCGCCTCGGCAGCATCCGAAACCGAGCCTTTGAGCCTTTGAACAACCTCTGCGGCTATCAAGTACTCGTGTATCGATGCATGAATGAATCCCGCAATAACCGACTGGTTTCCAATCGTCTTGATTGCCAACAGACTCTGGATGACTGGCGATCCAGTGACTCTTCTGCGCTCATCGAATCGCCCGAACATGTCGGGGAGCGAGGAGGATTCGATGCTCCCGTTTCTACCGCGGATGAACATCTGCCAAGCAATCTCACGCCAGGTTGCCAACATCAGTTCAGGATCCTTCATTGAGATGTTGGCGCGGTGCGCCTCTCGGTCAATCCATTTCTCAAGAAATGCTTGGTAGAGCATGGCTGCATTGTCAACGCTAGTGAAGTCGTCAAGTGAGCAGAGCATCACAAGACCCACCACGTTGCTCGCCAGCCGACGTACAATTTCAGAGTTTTCAAACGTGCTTTTCAGCCTTCTGACTGTGTCCACGTCGCCAACGAATCTACGTTCGACATAAAGCCTGATGTGATCGATAGTCCATGGTTGAAGCTCAGCAATACGCTGATACCGCCCAGAGATTCTGGGCTCGGCCAGCGCCCTACTGAGGAAGTCCCGTCGACAAGCGAGCAGATGAGGCGCCCAATGCCAAACAGGCGATCCAGCCATGAGGTTCTGGACAGTAGCCGGATCACCTATCGCTTCGTCCATTGCATCAAAGAACAGTTCGACCCGCAGATTTGGATCATTGGGGTCAAAATGAGGCCAAGTGGTCTTGTCGAGAGCTGTCACAAACAATCGAGCAACCAGTGACTCAACAGTCACGAAATCGTTTGTGGATAAGAACTGGCAGTCAACATACAATTGAATTGGTACCGATTGGGCTGCGGTGCTCGCCGCGCGGCCGCACAGTGAACTTATGAGTGCCGTAGACTTGCCGATTCCTGGCGCACCAGTGACAATCATGTTCTGATGGGATTCGAGACTATTGGCGACGTCCTGCTCAAGGCCATGTCCAGATGTCTTCCCTGAGAGAAGAGCGTACGGGGGCGTCACATAGAGGCTCCTATCGAAGACATCGCCCAGAGATAGATACTGATCGATTACCGTCACTGTGCGCTTGTTGCGCGCGGTTTGTTGGGTTGCCTGGGCAAGCCGCCGCAACATGAACGGTGTCAAGGATCTCATCTTCTTGTCCAGTTGAACTACCAAGTCAACGGCATCGTCGAACACCAGAAGATATGTGCTGCTTCTTACTTGTCCAATCAGCTTGAGGAGGTCGACATCATCAACGTAGCGCGGCAACCACGTTCCTCCGGTCTTGCTCCATTGATTGAACTCCTCGAGTGCCTTATTTCGGACACAGGGCACGACAGCGACATTGTTGTCAGTAGCCCTTTGCCATTCGTTCTCGGTAACCGAGAGTCTGTTTGCCTGCCGGGAGCCGTATCTCTTGTCTAGAACGAGGAGCATGACATCCGGGAGGGTTGCCAAGTCTACGGAACGCTTAGCAGGGTCCACTCCAGGCATATAGGGGTAGCCAGGGTCGTCAAACGCAAGCGTCGAATACCCTTTCGTAATAAGGCTCTCCTTGATCACCTCCCTTAGGTCAACCAGGTCGTCTTTCGTACCGACCAAGGACACAACAAACTGTCGTGGCATAGTCTGTGACTCCTCTCACATCTTCTGAAAGACCACGAGTCTCTCGGTTCCTATGCCTGCGTTGTATATCTTCCGAAAGACAATTGGACGCCGTATGTCCACAAGCGGGACATGGCCTAACTTCTGCCCCAAGTATAGGACAAGCTCCTCGACGAGATCGCGTGTCTTCATCGACGAACTCTGTCCAAGTGCCATACAAACAAAACCCTCCGGCCTGGTCACACGGGCTATCTCATCAAGGCACTGCCTCAGGTCAGAGAGGTAATCGGCTGCCGCTGTCTTCAGGCGTCTCTTCTGCCTCCTACCGATCTCGGCGGAATCTGCTGCAGCCGGAAAAGGAGGGAAGAGAAGGTAGGTAAGGCGTTGAGATTTGACGTAGTCATTTACACCAACGTAGGGGGGAGAAGTGACGACCATATCAATCGAGTCTGTTGGCAAGATTGAAAGGTCTCGTGAGTCTCTAATCTCGGTTACACTGCGTGAAACCAAGAGTGGTGAAGTGCCATTGAGTTCGCATTGAGTCCTGAAATCCTTAGCTGCGGAGCTTAGCAGAGTGAGTCGTTCCATGAAGAGTCCAATGGCATTTCGCTCGATGAGCTTGTCAGGGTGACAATTGTCTGTTACGTACGAATAGTGTTTGGGCTGCGAACTGGCAGCATAGAGTATGCTGGACAAGACCAACTTGAGTATGAGGCGCACCGACTCATCAGGTTCACCTTGCAGGATGCGCTTAAGTGCAATCAACTGAGAGAGAGTCTTGGCATGAAACCATCTCTGTGCCTCTTCAATCTGGATGTCGGCTGAAGCGATCGGGTCCAGAATCTCAACGTCGGGGGACGACACAATCTTCTTGATACGCTCCGTGAATTCGTCATCCACAATCTTCACGGCCATCAGCTTTGCGCCTGCAATCTCCACCGCCAAAGGGTTTATGTCGAATTGAATGGATCGCCTGTTTAGTCTAGCTGCTTCTATGCCTGTTATCCCCGTACCGCAAAATGGGTCCAGCACGATATCGCCGGGGTTGCTAAGTGACTTGACTAGTATGGATGGGATATGAGGAACAAATGGCGCTGGATACCAGTGTATGTTGTTGATGTTGACTCGCTCGAGCGAAGGATTGTAGTCCGCGAAGCGCCAATCGAAGTCTCTTAGTTGTTGTATGACACTCTGCAAGTAAGGATTCATGCGCCTATACCTAGTGGGCGTTGAACCGCCTTGGTGGCGTCACTGCCTCTGTGAGTCTCTCTCATATCGTTGATCTCAGCGCCCAATAGCCTGCCCAGGAACTGTTTGAACTCAGTTCTCCGTGTCCTCGACAACGCTTTCTTGGAAGGAGTGAAGACTCCGACTATTAGATTGTCGTCAGTTGCAGAGCCAATCGGTTGAGCCCCCTCAGAGCCTGGCAAATTGTGAAGCGACCTGCCTCGCTTGTCGACATAGTAGTTGACAACACATTGCGTGCCTAGCCATTGCTCCATGCGCGCCTCCAATTCCTTGCGCTGACTGCGGCACAGGACTCTCTTCTTTGCCTCCGGCTGACGGGTAGCCACAACCGCGAGGGGCTCAAAGAGGTCGCCTAATCGCATCCGTTCTACTATGCTTGATGCCTCAGGAGAGCGCATTAGATGCTCATGCAGCAACTCATTGTCCGTGCAATTCCAATGGTCGGCAACTATGGAGCCATCTTCGATGGCTCTGACAATCGCCAGCTTCAACATGGATTGCAGCGCGAAATCTCTGAAGTCAGTGAAGATGCCGTCATAAACGCGCCATCGTAGCTTCTGCCAAGCAACTATGTCCTCCAGACTATCCGGTGACATACGGACGAGATTACCTTCGATCGCAAAAGCCATGGCGAGCCGCACTCCGATGTTCAACGCAGGCCTCAGACCCATATTGAGGGCAGCTCTGACTACGTTGTCCAAGTTGTCAAGGTCAATGTCTCCTGAGATTAGCTGCCCCAGCACTCCTTCACCATGGGCTACTCCAGCCACTTCCAAAGGATCGATCCCTAATCTCCGAAATGTTGGGGACTGACAGACTCGCTGCAAGATTGCTCTTCGCCCCAAGAAAATCGGCGCATACTGCCCGGTGGCCACAGTGCTAGCGGTATGTTTCCCGCTCAGTATTTCGAATAGCTTGTCTTCATGATTGAAGCCGAAATGCTCCGTGAATACATCTTCCGTAGCGTGAGCAAACGGAGGGGTTGCAACATCATGGTAAAGCGCCGCTGCCATCAGGGTCATAGTGTCACGTGGCGGAGTCCCCAGTTTCCTCGCAGCCAAAGACGCCAAATAGCAGGTGCCGATAGAGTGCTCGAACCTAGTCGTTTCGGCAAAACCCGGGTAGCACAGGAAGTTGATATTGCTCATGCGCACTTCGCGCAAGCGCATAACTGCAGGGCAGGCCAGTAGCGCGCAGATGAAATCAGGAAAACTGATTTCGCCGTACAGCTTGTCGACGATACGTACCGTCCCTTGAGTCCAGCTTGGCGTCAATCAACATCCTTTCCGACAGAGAACCTGTCCTTGCACCATCTCTCGACTACTTCAAGTCCGTCGTATCGAAGCTTTGGAGCTATCCTTTCGACATATCGCTTGTGCCATTCTCTCCGGCCATAGAAGGCCTTGTAAGCCGATTGAGTCAAGATCAGCAACTCTGTCGCAGCCATAGAATCGCTTTCGTAAATCACCTCGCCGCATACGTCTTCTTCGTCTTTCACAATGGCTTCTGCCCACGCGGTAGGGGGCTGCCCTTGGTATCTATCGTTAAATAGCTGTGTCCCAGGGTAGACCTCCATCGGATAGAAGTGGGCGAAATCTAGTGGCAAATTCGTGGCGAACGCAATCGTCTCGTCGATATCAGCTCGCGTCTCGTCCGGGCCGCCCAGAATGAACGTGCCGGTTAGTCTCATTTCCGGAACCACGTCGCTGACCTTCGTGCATGCAGTCGCTATCTCCGAAATGGTTACTCGCTTGCGCAGAGCAGCCAGCGACTTGTCACTGCCTTTCTCTATTCCCATGTTTATGGCCGCACATCCAGATGAAGCAAGTGCTCGCAAGCTCGTTGGAGACAAAGCAGCAACGGCGTCACACCTCAACTCCATTTCCCAGGTGATGGGGCCCACCTCCCTCATCAAGCCGTCAGCAAACTCACTCGCAGTGAAATCAATGTCAGCAGACTTGGCGAACATGCAGTCATCATAGAATATGAAACCGTTCAAGCCATAAGAGTCGATGCAATGCCGCATTTCCTCATATATGTTCGCATTGCTACGCCTTACAACACGTCGGTTACGTAGCGTGGAGGAAATGCAGAATATGCACTCGTAAGGACATCCACGCGATGAATAGATTGCCGTCGTCGCGTCGCCATTGAAGACGTCTCTTCGCAACGACGGCGCATACAGTCGGTTGTCCAGCAGATGCCGAGCGGGAAACTCGACGCTATCAAGGTCCGCTATGAGCGCCATGTCAGTATGTGACGCCACATTCCACACCACGCCGGACGTGGCTTTCCCGATGTCGCCTCTTACAAGAATCTTCACAAGTTCAGGAAAGACCTGCTCCCCATCACCCCTAACAAGCGCCGCCGCCCCCAAGCGGTCAAAGAAGATAGACTCCTGCCCTCGAATGGAGGCAAACGGTCCACCGTAAACGAGTGGGATGCCAGAATAGCGCCCTTTCAACACTTCCGCGGCCACCATAAGGGACTTGAGCGCCGGTGTCGTAGTAGGTCCTATTCCTATGCACTTTCGAACCTCGACGCCACGAAGCCTATCCACTAGCCAACCGCGGAACCTTTGCAGGCCGACGGAGGTCTGTGAATCGTTCTCCAGAGCACAATCGATCACCAGCACAGATAGACCGTCTGCCTCGCAAGCGGCCGCAACATAGGCTAGACCTATTGGAGGCATAGTGCCGCTTCCCACCCTCTTGTGGTAAGGAGGATTGATTAGCAATACGTCTGGTCTGATTGGCACTGCATCCGATCCATGTTCCACGCGCTGAGTCTAGCATGACCTCTGCACAAAGTCAGTCTCAATGTTCGGTGGATGCTGGAATTCCGGGGACACCTTACTTAATTCACGCTCACATTCAGAATCGCGTCTTCCGGCTGCTTCGACGGCCCGGTCAGGCTCTCCGTAGCTTTGGGCCTGCAAAGATAAGTGTGGTGTCCCCCAATTTGCCCATGAGATAAACGCGTGGTCCCCAATTTGCCTCGGGAGAAGAGATTACGAAGTGGCGGAATCGCTTATCAGCGGACTTGTGTTGACTGGTGCGGGTATGGGTGCTACTCTGTGTCCATACCCCCCCTGCTACTTCGGTGGCAGGGTCGAGACCGCCGAGAGGCGGTCTCTGTCATGTCCGGTCCGACTCACATGCGCACTAACGTCTACGTTGACGGCTTCAACCTCTACTACCGCGCCGTCCGAGACACCGCGTACAAGTGGCTGGACATCTCGGCCATGTGCCACGCTCTTCTGCCCGGTCACATCATCAACCGCATCAGATACTTCACTGCGGATGTCCAGGCAAGACCCGGCGATCCAGACGTCCCCGCTCGACAACAGACCTATCTCCGCGCTTTGCGAACCATACCAAATCTCAGTATTCACAAAGGTCAGTTCAAACAGCGCGAAATCGAGCGACCGCTCGTGCAACCCATTCCTGGGTACCCGCGCACTGTTCTTGTCTACCACATGGAGGAGAAGGGTTCCGATGTGAACCTCGCGACGTTTCTGCTCACTGACGGCTATGAGAATGACTATGAGCAGGCACTCGTGGTCTCCAACGACTCAGACTTGGCATGGCCCATCACGATGGTTCGCGAGAAGCTGTTGAAACCCGTCGGCATCGTGAACCCGAACACACGTCAGAGCGAGCCAGCTCCAGTTGAGTTGCGCAAAGCGGCAACTTACCTCCGCCAACTCCGGACCAGCACCCTGCAGAGGTGCCAGTTTCCTCCCGTTCTGCAGGATGAGAAGGGTACTGTCACCAGACCCGCCACGTGGTGACCCGAATTGCGGGGACACCCGACGCAACGGGCCGTTCTCGAACGGCCCTACGATTCACGCTCAGGTTCAGATTCAGCCCAGGGAAACTCTTCTGCGCCTCGACTGACACCATCGCAGCTTCGCGCCCTATCGGGTGTGTGCACTATCCCCAGGGCGACCCGTCATCGCATGAACCGGGAACAACCAACGAAGATGACTCCGCCCAGAATAGCGACCATGAACACCGATGCGGAGTAGTAGCCCGTCAGGGGAATTCCGGGGACACCACACTTAATTCACCCCCACGTTCAGAATCGCGTCTTCCGGCTCCTTCAACGGCCCGATCAGGCTCTCTGTAGCTTTGGGCCTGTAAAGATAAGTGTGGTGTCCCCAATATTGCATAAGACACAAGTATGCTGGCCGGACAGACCTCAACGGGCGGTGATCATCGTTGGCGAGACCCGGGAGCCGTTGCCGGCATACTGTTCACCTGCAAGGACTCGGTCGACGTGGCTCTCCAGGTCCTTCCCTCATCAACCACCAGCCTGCTAGACTAGAAATACGAACGGCCCCTTGCGGGGCCGCTCGTTAGCCAGTGGACTTTGCCCTGGCGGTGTATACAAGAACGCTATCTCAACATGACAGTTTTGTCAATATTTTGACATGCCCGTCAACTGAGTAACGTCCCAGCATGTGGATTGAGATCGATGCAGCGCGGAGGCAGGATGCAGAGAGTTGTTGCCTACGTTGACGGATTCAACCTGTATCACGGGCTCAAGGAAGCCGGATGGCGACGATACTACTGGCTCAATCTCCGCACCATGTGCCAGCTGCTTCTGCGTGACGACCAGACGCTTGAAGATGTGAAGTACTTCACTTCACGAGTGAGAAACCCGGAGGACAAGCGCAGGAGACAGACGGCCTACCTGATGGCGTTGAAGCAGGTGGCTGCAATTGCGCCGTACGAAGGAAAGTACTCGATCGAGACGCACACTTGCCCTCTCTGCACGGGGAGGTACACCACACCGGTCGAGAAGATGACCGACGTCAACATGGGCATCGAGATCGTGACGGATGCGTTCCTCGACGCATATGACGCCGCTTGGGTAGTGTCGGCAGATCGAGACCTGTTGCCGGCTATCTGGAAGGTTCGCCGTCTCTTTCCCACTAAGCAGGTCGATGCGTACTTCGGGCCGCGCCGAAAGAGCACCGAAGTTGCTGCCGCCGCGAACCATCACATGGATATCCGTCGGGAGATTCTCCGTGACAGCCAGATGCCGGATTGCATCAAGCGATCCGATGGAACGGAGATACTCAGACCCGAGCACTGGCGCTAGGCTTGCAGCAAGCGCGCCGAAAGGAACACATTCTGCTATGGAGCCAGTTCTCATGAGAATGGAGCCCGTAACGCCTGACATGGCAACAATCAGCAACTTGAAAGCGTTCACGCCGAAGTACGACGCAAAGAGAGACGTGTTCTTCCTGCGCCCATCAACACCGCGGCCAGCCACTTCCTTCGACTGTGACGGAGAACTATGGCTAAGGGTGGATGTCAACACAGGTGAGATCGTCGGCATCGAGATCGAGGACTTCGAAGCAGTCTTTCTCAAACGGCATCCCGAAGTCGCACAGGCATGGGCGGAGTGCAAGCGGCTGGTTCGATCTCAGCCTGACCGAACTCGTGAGTCTTTCCTGGTGATACTGGCTGGCTTCCTTCGTTCCTTTCTGTCACAGTGCTCCACACAGCAATCTATGGAAATGCTGCCAGCCTAATCCTCTTCCTACGCTGTTGCGAGGCAACGCCAGACCTCGGGGAATTCTGTGAATTCCGGGGACACCTTACTTAATTCACGCTCACGTTCAGAATCGCGTCTTCCGAATTCCGGGGACACCTTACTTAATTCACGCTCACATTCAGAATCGCGTCTTCCGGCTGCTTCGACGGCCCGGTCAGGCTCTCCGTAGCTTTGGGCCTGCAAAGATAAGTGTGGTGTCCCCCAATTTGCCCATGAGATAAACGCGTGGTCCCCAATTTGCCTCGGGAGAAGAGATTACGAAGTGGCGGAATCGCTTATCAGCGGACTTGTGTTGACTGGTGCGGGTATGGGTGCTACTCTGTGTCCATACCCCCCCTGCTACTTCGGTGGCAGGGTCGAGACCGCCGAGAGGCGGTCTCTGTCATGTCCGGTCCGACTCACATGCGCACTAACGTCTACGTTGACGGCTTCAACCTCTACTACCGCGCCGTCCGAGACACCGCGTACAAGTGGCTGGACATCTCGGCCATGTGCCACGCTCTTCTGCCCGGTCACATCATCAACCGCATCAGATACTTCACTGCGGATGTCCAGGCAAGACCCGGCGATCCAGACGTCCCCGCTCGACAACAGACCTATCTCCGCGCTTTGCGAACCATACCAAATCTCAGTATTCACAAAGGTCAGTTCAAACAGCGCGAAATCGAGCGACCGCTCGTGCAACCCATTCCTGGGTACCCGCGCACTGTTCTTGTCTACCACATGGAGGAGAAGGGTTCCGATGTGAACCTCGCGACGTTTCTGCTCACTGACGGCTATGAGAATGACTATGAGCAGGCACTCGTGGTCTCCAACGACTCAGACTTGGCATGGCCCATCACGATGGTTCGCGAGAAGCTGTTGAAACCCGTCGGCATCGTGAACCCGAACACACGTCAGAGCGAGCCAGCTCCAGTTGAGTTGCGCAAAGCGGCAACTTACCTCCGCCAACTCCGGACCAGCACCCTGCAGAGGTGCCAGTTTCCTCCCGTTCTGCAGGATGAGAAGGGTACTGTCACCAGACCCGCCACGTGGTGACCCAAATTCCGGGGACACCTTACGACCCGCTTCGCGGGAGGGCTGAGTTCCAGGTTCTGCGTTCTGAGTTCTGCGTCCCGACTTGCGGCGTACGTTGCCTCGTGGATGAGCGCGGCTTCTTTCTCTAAATGCGCACGCCTGTATTGCCGCTGAAGTAGTCCGCCCCCGTTGACTTCGCCACTGCATCCGGGCACGATTCTGCTACAGTCCCCGGGCGCCTCCCGCGGGTCCGGGGCGAGGACGCATGCGCCACCCGAGATTGGTTCGTCCCGTTCTTGCAGCGCTCTGTTGCACGCTGCTGTTGACGTGGTTGCCTTCTTGCGACTCGGTCGACGAGTTCATCGAGCAAGCCGGTGACGCAGTCAAGGATGTCGGAGGCTTCGTCAAGGACGCTGCCGACGAGGCGAAGGAACACCTTCCCCAGGATTCACCCGGAACAGGCGGGCCGACGGCGAATCGCCCACCCAGACCCACCGGCACGATCACCACCGGACCGTCCGCCATGGTCGCGTCGCAGGTTATCGATGCGAACGGTGGAACGGTGAGGGTGGACAAACCCGGCGAGCCGCTGGACGGTCTTGAGCTTACTGTACCGGCGGGCGCGTACTCCGATACGAGGCAATTCAACATCTCGCACGCGCCGGTGAACGAGCACACGTTCGGTCAGTACTTCAACCCGGCAACGCCCCTTGTCATCGTCGAGAACGGCGGTGAGTACTCCTCCGAGCCCATGACCATGCGCATACCAGTGGACATCCCCCCCAACCACTTCGCCATGGCGTTCTACTACGATGATGAGAAGGGAACGCTGGAGGGAATCCCGTTCAGCAGTATCGAATCCGACTCCATCACCATCGTCACGAGCCACTTCTGCACGCTGCTCGTCAGCATCATCAACAACACGCTGCTGGATGACCTGTTGAAGACCGATATCGACTCGCACTTCCGCCCCGGCATCGACGACTGGCAGTTCCCGAATTACGGCACGTGGTCGACGCCGAACGGCAAGTGCGCCGGCCACGCGTTAAGTGAGTTGTGGTACTTCTGCGAGCAGCCCGACGGCGTTGACAGAACGCTCTATGGCCGGTACGACCGCAATGGGGTTGCCCCGGCCACTCCTGAACTCTGGCAGGACGATTCACTCGGCATCAGGCTGGCGTCGAGGATTCAAGGACTGTTGGGGCTCAACTGGAGCAGCACGGCCGTCAGGCTGATGCGACTGCTCACAACGGTGAGCGATGAACTCACCTTCAAGGCCTTTGCCTACACCATTCAGCTCACGGGCGAGCCGCAATACGTCGGCATCAGTTCGAGCGCGGGCGGCGCGCACGCCATGGTCTGCTACCGGGTGCACCACGGCAACCTGTACATCGCCGATCCCAACTATCCGGGCAATACGGAACGCCGCATCGAATTCAAAGACGGCGCCTTGAGGCCGTACAACTCCGCAGCGAACGCCGCCGATATCGCTGCCGGCAACGGCCAGCAGTACGAGACCATCAGGTACGGCGCGAAGACCGCGTTCGTCGACTGGAAGGAACTCGGGCAGCGCTGGCAGGAGTTCAAGTCCGGCAACATCGGCTGGGACATCTTCCCACAATATCAGCTCTTGATAGGTGAGACGAAGGATCAGCCTGTGCCTCTGACGGATGGCTTCAAGAGCCCGTCCAAGAAGATCCTGTTGGGGGGTACGGCTCTGTGTCCGATTGGCGTTAAGGTGTACCGCGATGGCACGCTCTTCGAGCCAGGTGCGGACGGGATGCATGAACTGTATGATGGCGACAACCTGCTCGGATTCGAGGTGTACGGCGACCGGAATCACGACCCTCAGAATCGCGCGTGGGAGTACATCGACTTCGTGTACGTGAACGTCACGTACGGAGACCAGGAGTGCCGCGGCTGGGTGCTGGAGTCGGTCACCACGCGCAACGCCTACCTAGCTGAGGAGAACGAAGGCTGGCAGGACCTCACGTTCACGTCAAGCGACGGGCGGTTCACCGGTTCCGGCCGGTACCGGCTGTACCACGATGTCAACCGGCCAGGTGACGACCGCTTTGCCACCACCTCCTCTTCGGGCACGTGGACAGCCCTGCCCCAATGCATCAAGGCCGACACGCCTGCCGCTGTCCAGGTGCAGCTCAGCAGCTCCGTAGTCTACGACCCGATGGAGAGCTACCACTGGTCGCCAGACTTCTACCTCATCATCACCGGTCCAATGGCACACGAGGTGGCATTCAGCCAGAACCTGAATCACGTGCAGCCGACGGCGCAGCAGTCCGAAGAAGCCATCATCCAGATTCCCGCCGGCACTGCGACCTGGAATACGACCGAGGTCATCGTCCGTATCGGCTGTCCGGAGGGAAACATCGACTACGTGTATACCTATGTCTGGCGCGGGTAGGTGCGCCCCGCCGGCGTTCTGGGTTCTGAGTTCTGCGTGCTGAGTTCGCCGGCCAGGGGCCGGCGTTGCGGGTTGGTGGGTTACGGGTTGGCCGCCTTGGGGCGGCGTTCTGAGTTCTGGGTTCTGAGTTCTGAGTTCGCCGGCCAGGGGCCGGGGTTGAGGTTTCGGGTTCATGGTTCCGGGTTGGCATGATTCCCGGAGCACCGGGCAACGGGCCGTTCTCGAACGGCCCCTACATTCACGCTCACGTTCAGATTCACTCCAGGGAGACTACTCGGTGCCCCGGCCGACGCCATCGCAGATTTGCGCCTGCGGAGACCAGTGGAGTATCGCCAGATCTCCGCGGGTTCACTCAACGCCGAACAGCGGTGCTGGACCCATTGCGTTCGAGGCACGACTGTGGCACCATTTGCTTTCGAATCTGCTGTAGGGCGGTTCCCTACTGGCTCAGGAGGCGGGCGTGAAATCGAGAATGAGAAGACTCCCCATCCGCGCGCTGTTGATAGCTATTGTATTGCCAGCACTCTTGCTTCTGCCCACCGGCGCGGTCAGTGCAGACGACCAGTTATTCGAATACTTCGCGGGGACTCCTCAAGGGAACTGGAACATCGGGGGCGGCCAGACAATCGTCCAGGAGTTCACCGCCATGTCCGATCACGCGGTGAACAAGGTTGAGCTATATCTTGAGAACCCCTACTTCGACTCGCCCCTGGTAACGGTTAGGATCCTCGAATGCGGCCCTGGCGACCCCAGTGCCTGGACCGAACTGGCCAGCAATACCTTCTACATGCCGGTAAGTATGTCCGGCTCCGAGTGGTTCGCAGCGGTGGGTCTCGACTGCGACCTCGAGGGCGGACAGCGGTACGCGATTATTGCCTCCACTCCCGGCAATGTCTACTGGAGTAGCACCACCACGGGAGGAACATGGAGTTCACCCGGTTCTCCCGGAGACGTCTGGGTATACTCGGGAACGTGGACTCAGTACTCCAACTGGACGTTCCACTTCAAGGTGTATGGGACAGAATCACCTCCGGTGGCCGGCTTCTCAGCACAACCGCGCTCCGGTTCAGCGCCCCTGACAGTGAACTTCCTCGACGAGTCCGAGGGGGAGGTGACCTCGTGGCTCTGGAACTTCGGTGACGGCACTACCAGCACGAAGCAGAATCCCACCCACGTGTACCGCAACGCTGGCAGGTACAACGTGAGCCTGAAGGTCTCCGGTCCTTCCGGGACCGACACGCTCACAAGACCGGGCTACATATACGTGACGGGCGGAGCTAACAGGGCGCCGGAGCCAGCCAACATGGTCGTCTCCTACCTCAATATCGACCCGGCCCAGGTCCTCCCCAACCAGGAGGTCACCGTCTCCGCCAACATCTGCAACAACGGCGAGGAGCGCGGCTCTAAGACCGTGTCCCTCATGGTCAACGGTGAAGCAGTCGCGTCTCAGTCAGTCGGTGTATCCGGCGGCTCCTGCCAGCAGGTCATCTTCAAGACCTCCCGCGCCATCCCCGGCACCTACCAGGTGGCCGTCGACGGCATGACCGGCGAGTTCTCAGTCCTTGCCCCCAGGACCGTCACCAACAACGTCCCCTCCCAGCAGCAGACCGGACTCGGTACTGCCGGCATCATCGCCATCATCGCGGTCATCGTCGTCCTCATCGCTGCCCTCATCATGGTCTTTAAGAGAGACTAGCACAGCATCTTATGAACCCTCAGGGGGCAGCTGAATCAGCTGCCCCCTTTTCCTTCACCAGGAACGGCACAGTCCTTTCCGTGTGCGCCGCAGCAAAGAACCGGTGGACCAAATGGACGATACGGAATTCCGGGGACACCTTACTTAATTCACTCTCACGTTCAGAATCGCGCCTTCTGGCTCCTTCAACGGCCCGGTCAGGCTCTCTGTAGCTTTGGGCTTGTAAAGATAAGTGTGGTGTCCCCAATATTGCATAAGACACGAACATGTCAACCGGATACGTCTCAGCAGGCGGCGTTCATCGTCGGCGAGACCCGGGAGCCGCTGCCGGCTTCTCATTCTGAGCTCTTTCCAGAGGCTGCGCTTCACAGACGAGTTGTCTGCCAACACATGCAAGTATCCGGCCGATAGCGCCGAACGTGGGATTGGCCTCGCCGCTCTCAAGCTTGGACACATACGGCTGACTTCGACCAATCATCGCCGCCAACTGCTGCTGAGTCAGTCCAGCCTCGATGCGTGCAGTGGCAAGGCAGACAGCAAGACTGGCTCGGGCAGCTTCCTCACCATACGCCCTGGCGTATTCCGGGTCCTTCAAGCGCTCCGCAGGACTCTCAACTTTCTCTAAAGGCATTGCATTCTCCGTTCGGATGTCTCGCCTGAAGCCAGGTACTCGCCCGCCAATACACGAGCGTGAGCTATGTCTTCAGGCTGCACTCTCTGATTCTTCCGCCAGCCGCAGAGCAGGATGAACGCTTCGATTTGTGCTAGGTACAGGGCAGCAATCCTCCATTTCTTCCCCTCGTGACGCAATTCGTAGAATCCCTCGATACGCTCGCTCGTCTTCTTCGCCGCCACACGACACATCATCTCCGTGTTGAGCAGCTTCGGTCCATGTCGCCTGAGTTGTTCGACACGAGCGTCAATCGAAGGAGCTATGCTTCCGTCCTGACTGTCACGCCACTCTCTGCAAGGGCAATCTCCGTTATCCCGCACGTAGTAGTACAGCGAGTACACTTCTAAATATAACTCCACAGGTTATGTGTGTCAATCATGCTGCCCGTCCAATTACCCGCGCTGAGACTACCACGGTGGCCTGACATGCACCCACCAACATGCTCGCATCGTGCACAGGACAGCGCGCAACGCTGCAGTTGAGCATCTTCTGGACACGTCAGATGGCGCGCACAAGGGGAGCACGCGCCACACTGTCCACACACTACCCCTCACGGGCGCCGAGGTCAAGAGTTCATGGGAATTCCGGGGACACCCGACGCAACGGGCCGTTCTCGAACGGCCCCTACGATTCACACTCACCTTCGGAATCAGCCTCGTAGAGCACCCGATAGCCTGCTCTTCCGTGTGCCCTGCGTGCCATTCCGAGTCCTCTTCTGCCTTTGTCAGTCTATCGGAGGACTCCAATTCACACTTGTACTGATTCCGGGGCGAAGGTCACCTGCATGTCATTGCTGTTTCTTCCGCAACTCCATTCTTGTCGCACCGCTCGGGCATGTCGTCACACAGAGTCCACAGCCATAACACTTGTCCTGCTGAAACACCACCGAGCCATCTTCGTGTCTCCGCGCCCCAAACACGCATCGTTCGACACAAGTGCCGCATTGAGTACAGCTTTCCGTATCCACTTCAGCCACATAGTCAGCATGAGCAATCAGGTCCGGTCTGCCATACTTCTTGAGGAACTGTATGTCGTGGCAACAGCACTCACAGCAACTGCAGACTGCAAATACGTGCTGCTCCGGGTTGTAGATTGTGAGATGCACCAGCCCATGCTGGTTGGCCAGTCTTAGACGCTCCGTCGCCTCTTCCAGGCTTACGTGACGGGCCACACCCTGCTCCACCTTCTGGTCCGCGACGTCATTGATGTAGAAACAGACCTCCAGCGGATTATCGCAACGCCTATACGTCGTCCGACACAGGCAGTTCGCCAATGCGTATGACCTCGCATTGCGCAGTATTCCCAGCATTTGCTGCGTCGGTAACACCCATTGCAGCCCGCAAAGCGACTCCTTGATCGGTATGACTTTCGATGACGCTGGAATCCTACCCTCCACCATCCATTGGTCGTACCTGGCTAATCTTGCCTCTAGTTCTTCGTCCCTTGGTTCATTCTTCATTTCTTGACCTCTCCCCCCTTAGTGGTCTCAATTTGCCCGAGCCGCAGCGGCTGCGCCGATGACACCCAGGGACGTGTAGATCATCCCATGGCAAGCCACATCCCAGACAATGGCGCCCGCGGCAACCGCAACGTGCACGCCAGTCCAGATCTTGGAAAACATGTCCGTCCGTGAACGTCGAGGCATGGGGAGACTCCGTATGTGTCACAGAGTCTAGCATCGCGAGTGTCTGAACGGAATAGCTGTCACTCTTACTGAGGAATTCCGGGAACACCGACCGGCCGGAGGCCGGGGTTACGGGTTGCGGGTTGCGGGTTGCGGGTTGGGCGAATGTATCCATATTTCCGTGTAGGGGCGGGTCTCAGACCCACCCGCCATCGTCCTGATGTGACGCCAACGGTTGCGTTCCGAATGCGCCGTGCGGATATTTGACGACGTGGGGCGGTGGGGTGGGGCGGGCGGACGCGGAGGTCCGCCCCTACATTCGGATTGACGTTCATTCCCGGGATAATCCGGGGACACCCGACGCAACGGGTCGTTCTCGAACGGCCCCTGCGATTCAAGCTCACGTTCAGACACCAACGTGACCAGGTTCAACAAACCGTGCAGACGGCAGTGACCAGGGCGCCGGCATCAATCACGGGGCACGGTCACCCGTCGGAGCGCAGCGAACACCACTCCATCGCCGCTTTCTGCACGGGATCCCACGGGGTGGAGAGGGGAGGAGTGTAGGACAGGTCCATGTCACACAGACTCTCGACCCCCAATCCGGCGAAGAGAGCGGCGGCGACCACATCCACCCTCTTGGAGACTTCCGAGCGATGGTGTCCCACTATCTGCGCACCCAGCAAACGACCGCTCTCCCGGTCTCCGGTGACGGCAACGGTGAGATCCGCCGGTTCGGAGTAATAGGGATTGTGGTCCAGGACGGTCACCGTGGCGGTCAATGGCTGGAAGCCTGCCTTCGCCGCCGGGGCGCTCCACAGTCCCGTCCCGGCCGCAACCCGGTCGAATACCTTCACGGCCTGTGTGCCCAGGGTGCCCTTGAATTCACTACGGCCCCCGAGCATGTTCTCTCCGGCCACGCGGCCCTGCTTGTGAGCCGTGGTCCCCAACGGCATGTAGACGTCAGCCTCCAGGATATGATGCCAGGTCTCGACACAATCTCCGGCCGCCCAGATGCCCGGAACGCTGGTCGCCATGGAACGGTCGACATGGATTGCGCCCGCTGCGCCTGTGGCGATTCCCACCGTTTGAGCCAGCCGCGAGGACGGTTTGACGCCCGTAGCTACTACCACCATATCTGCCGGCCGGCGCTCCCCGGAGGCCGTCCGCACCACCAGTCTCCCCGCATCGCGCTCAACGCTTTGCACCGCTTCGCCGGTCACCACCTCCACACCCCTGGATTCCAGTTCGAGCCTTATCAAGCGTCCAAGAGCAGGGTCGAATGTGGTCAGGATTTCCGGCGCAAACTCGAGCAGGGTTACGTTCAGTCCCCGGAGAGTCAGCGCATCAGCCATTTCAAGTCCGATGTAGCCGCCACCGATGATGACGGCTCTACGGGGATTCTCCTGTTCGATGAACCGGCGCATCGCAAAGCTATCCGACATCCAGCGCAGGAACAAGACACCCGCCTGGTCCAATCCATCGATGGGAGGCCTTGCCGATTCGGCGCCTGTGGCAATGAGCAACCTGTCGTACGGCACTTCCCGGATGCTCCCGCCCGCAGGTGTGACACGCACCATCTTCCTCCCCGGGTGGATCTGTTCCGCACGATGGTCCAGCAGCAGCCGGATTCCTTTGCGCTCCAATTCCTCCGTGGAGTGGTGAGCCAGTGCCCTCCAGTCCGCCACCTCTCCGCTGAGAAAGAACGGCAAGCCGCAGATGCTGTAGCCCGGATACGCGTCAGCCACAATGACGGTGACCTCCGCCCCGGCATCGAGTTCCCTGATACGCAAGGCCGCACTCATGCCGGCATCGCTCCCACCGACGATAAGGACCTGAGCCATCGGTTGCTCCTCCTCCATGCCTGAACCCGTTGCTGCTACTCAGTGTACCAGCGCAGGTTGTCTGCGGTTGAATGCGGCTGTGCGGGGACGCCACAGCGAAGAACCGATGGACTCTGTGGACGCTGTGGACCAAGTGGCCGCCGTGGGGCGGCGTTCTGACTTCTGAGTTCTGCGTGCTGCGTGCTGCGTGCTGAGTCAAGCGTACAAGTTGGCCGCCGCGAGACAGCATCCGGACGCCAACGCGCGGTGCGGGTTCAGTCCTCCCGCGGTGCGCCGGACTCGTCCAGGAAGCGCTGCATGAAGACGAGGTCGAGCCAGCGGCCGAATTTCCGGCCCACCTCGGGCATGGTGGCCACCCGTTCGAAGCCGAGGCGCTCGTGCATCCGTATCGAGCCCTGGTTAGACGCATCGATGCCGCCGATCATCACGTGCTTACCCATGGCGCGCGCCAGCGGCAGCAGCTCCTGCACCAGCCGCGTGCCGATGCCTTTGCCCCGCTCATCGCTTCTAACGTGCACGCTGTGCTCCACCGAGTACCTGTAGCCCACCCACGCCCCCCGGAACTGGCCGAACGAGGCGAAGCCAACCACGCCATCCTCTCCGATGGCAACGATGACCGGATATCCCTCGCGGGTACGCGCCTCAAGCCACGCGAGCCTCTCCTCCAGTGTGGTGGGCGCAACCGAGTACACAGCCGTAGAGTTGGCGATGACCTCGTTGTAGATGTCGAGGATGGCTGGAAGGTCCTCCGGCGTGGCGTGCCTGACTTCGATGCTGCTCACCGTTCTTCTCCTGTGCGCCCTGACGACTTTCGCGCTTACACTCTACTATAGAGCGTCACGGAGCGGAATACGGGGGCACCGTGCGACCCGCCTCGCGGGAGTTCTGGGTTGGCCAGCCAAGGGCTGGAGTTCTGAGTTCTGCGGGTTACGGGTTGGCGGAATCTCCAAACACCACACGGCCCGCTACGCGGGAGTTCTGTGTTCTGAGTTCCGGGTTCTGGGTTGACAGGGGTTTCGGGAAATGCGGGGACACCATACTCTTTTCCACATGCGCCAACCGCTGCGGACACCGGAACGCGGAGTCTGCCTTTCGAGATGTATACTTTCCGCGGCGATTGGCAGCACAGATGATGCAAACGCCGCCCAATCGCCCTGAGAGGATGCCATGCAAGACCCAGAACCCCTGATTCCCAAATACGGCGGCTACCGGAAGCTCAAGAGCTACCGGATGGCGCAACTCATACGCGACGTGACGGCGCTGTTCTGTGAGCGGTTCCTCGACGAGGAGAGCCGGACCTGGGAACGGATGATGCAGGCTGCGGAGAGCGGAGCACAGAAGATAGCCGAGGGCAGCCAGGCAGGAGAAGGTTCAAAGAAGACCGAGCTGAAGCTGACCACCATCGCGCGCGCCAGCCTGGACGAACTGCGTCTGCTCTACGTGGGCTTCCTGCGGCAACAGGAACTGCCCCTCTGGGACCCGGAGGACCCGCGCCGAGCCGAGTTGGTGGCCCGCCGCCCCCGCACACTGGATGACGTGGCGCAGTGGGCAGAATGGGTGCAACAGAATGCGCCGTCCATTCAGTCCACAGAGTCTATGCCGTCCAACTCCGGTGACTCCGGCTCCCACGCGGAGACCCTGGCCAACGGCGCGCTGGTCCTCATCGCCATGGCCTTCTCGGTGCTTGACCGCCAGTTGTCTGCACAGACGCGGATAGTCCGGCATGAGGCCAACCTCGCGGAGCGCCTCCGCCGAAGCCGCCTGGCCGAGTGGCCCGAGTGATGCCCTCCCGGAGCGCAGCCCCGCGCAAAATTCGGGGACGCGATACCCGTTCCCGCAGGAGCCTGACCTGAGTTCAGCGGACGCAATGGACGGCATATCGACAACAGCGAAGCGGAGAGACCCGGTCCATTCAGTCCACAGTGTCCACTCCGTCCATTCCCGTTGGCGCGGGCCGCACCAGCGACCGGGGCCCGTCAATCCAGCGCGAAGCCCTTCTCGCGCACGAGGCGGACACAGGCGTCAACCGCATCGGCGTCAAACAGCGTACCGCGGTGACTCTGCAGCTCGGCAAGTGCCGCTTCCACCCCTAGTGCCGGCCGGTACGGACGGTGCGATGACATGGCCTCGAAGACATCAGCCACGGCCAGGATTCGGGCCTCAAGCAGCAACTGCTCTCCTCTCAGTCCCTGAGGATAGCCCGAGCCATCCATATGCTCATGGTGCTGGCGGCAGATTTCGGCGACGGGCCACGGGAAGTCGATGCCCTTCAGCAAGTCATAGGTAGCCTGCGGATGCTCCCTCATCATCTGGAGTTCCAGGGGGCTGAGTTTTCCAGGCCTGGTGAGAATCTCCGTCGGGACCTTCAGCTTGCCGAGGTCATGCATCCTGCCCGCCACGGAGAGGGCCAGCACAGAGTCTTCGCCGGCGCCAAGTTCCCTGGCTATGGCGCAGGCAGCGACGGTGACGCGCCGCTGGTGGCTTGCCGTGTAGGGGTCGCGCATCTCGACGGCTGCGGACATGGCTTCGACGGTGGCGTACATGGCTTTCTGAAGGCGCTCCACGGCCTGCTCGAGTTCCAGGGCATGACGCTTGATATCGCTGATGTCCTCGACGGTGGCGACCCCATGCGTGACCGAACCCGTCTCATCGAACAGCGGCGCGGTGCTGATGGAAAGGATGCGCCTGCCGGTCGATGAATCAAAGGCGTACTCGATTGAGTACAGCGGTTGTCCGGTGAGTAAGATGCGGCTCACGGGAAGCTGGTCCTCCGGCACCGGGGCGCCCGAGATATCCAGGAGACGGAAGTCCTCTCCGAAGATCATGCCCTGGACTTCGTCCCGGGACAGCCCGAGGACGCGGTCTGTCTCGGCGTTGGCAAAGACCACCTTTCTATCGGAGTCGACGACCAGTATGCAGGCCGGGCTTGTCTCCATGAGCGCCTCGGAGAAGACACGCTGTTGCTTCTCTCGCTCCTCCGACTGCTTTCGTTCGGTGATGTCCTGCACAGTACCGAAAAGCCTGACCACCCGTCCGGTCTCATCCTTCACGGGGCGCATCCACGTGTGAAGATACTTCGTGATGCCGCCGGGCATCGTGGCGACGAGGTCGAAGTCGGACTCCTTCCCCTGTTCCACTGCCACGCGGATGGATTCTCGTAGCCGCGCGGCTTCCACCGCGGTGTAGTAGCCGGCTTCTTCATCCGGCGAAAGCGGGCCAAGGGCCTTGTCGCGTTCGTATATCTCGTATGTTTCCGCAGACCATTCAACTGTAGTGGTGGCGGCGTCAGACTCCCAGCTGCCAATCTTGCCCAGGTTCTGCGCATCCTTCAGGCGCTGCTCGCTCGTCCTCAGCGCTTCATCCACTCGCTTGCGTTCTCTCCTCACCTCAGCCTGTCGCAACTCACGCTCAACGGTGGATGCGAGCCGTCCCAGATTCTGCTTCATGACGTAGTCATGTGCGCCGGCTTTCATTACCTGCACTGCCGTCTCTTCGCCGACGGCGCCGGTCACGACGATGAAGGGCAAGGCAAGTCCGGTGTCCTGCAACAGCTTCAAGGCAGCGGGGGCACTGAAGCGAGGCATGGTGTAGTCACTGATGACAACATCCCAGGCCCCCCCCTTGAGCGCAGCATCCATGGCTTCCGGCGTGTCGACGCGTTCGGACACAAGGTCATAGCCGCCGCGTCCCAGTTCCCGCAGCACGAGCTGCGCGTCGTCTTCGGAATCCTCGACAATCAGTACCCGGAGTGGTTTGCCCATCTATGCTCTCGCTGTCGACGGTGGAGGTTCATTCAGGAGGAGCCAGTACATGCCCAACTGGCGCACGGCATCGCTGAACTGGACGAAGTCCACCGGTTTGCGGATGTAGCTGTTGGCGCCCAGTTCATAGCTGGTTACCATGTCGAGTTCTTCCTTCGACGAGGTGACTACTACCACGGGAAGATACTTCGTCCGTTCGTCGGCACGGAGGCGCCGCAATACCTCCAGGCCATCTATCTTGGGTAGGTTCAAGTCCAGCAGGATAACCGCCGGTTCAATGCTTGGGTCGCGGCCGGCATAGGCGCCCGTTGCGAAAAGGTAGTCAAGCGCCTCAGCTCCGTCACGGGCCACCACAACCTCGTTGAAGATGTTGTTCTTCTTGAGAGAGCGCAGGGTCAGCTCCACATCGTCGACGGTATCCTCCACCAGTAGAATGATCTTGTTGTCCATGCCCACCCCTCCCTTTCAATCAAGCTCAGCCAAGTGTAAAGTAGAAGCTGGCTCCTTTGCCCACCGCACCTTCGGCCCAGACCTTGCCCCCGTGACGATTGATGATGCGCTGCACCGTTGCCAGCCCGATGCCGGTACCGGCGAATTCAGAGGTTGCGTGCAGGCGCTGGAAGGGTGCAAAGAGCTTTCCCACGTACGTCATGTCGAAGCCAGCCCCATCGTCGCGCACGAAATATGCCCGTTTGCCTTCATGCTGGGTGACACCAAGTTCTATCCTGGCTGTCGTCTGCTTTCCGGTGAACTTCCAGGCGTTGCTCAGCAGGTTGTCCAGCACTGCTCGCAGCAGCACTGCGTCTCCGTTCACAGTCAACCCCTCAGCGATGACGAACTCTACCTGGCGCTCCGGTTGTGCCTTCTGAAGCTCCGACGTGATCATCCTCGCCAGTGCACTCAGGTCGACCGCCCCACGTCTCATCTCGCTGCGCGTCACCCGCGATAGAATGAGCATGTCATCGATGAGTTGCCCCATACGCTGGGTTGCGGCACGCACCCGCCGCAGGTACTCCTTGCCCTCCTCATCCAGTTTGTCCCCGTAGTCCTCCAGGAGTGCCTGGCTGAAGCCATCGATACCGCGCAAGGGCGCCCGCAGGTCATGTGAGACGGAGTAGGCGAACGTTTCCAGTTCCTTATTCACGGCGACGAGTTCCATGTTGGTAAGAGCCAGCGCCTCTGCCTGTTGCGCAAGCACTTCTTGTGTTCGCTTGCTCTCAGTGATGTCCTCTATGGCCAGAAGGATGATTCGTTCCTTGCCCAACGCTCTTTGAATCTGCCGGGCGTTCAGCAGCATCGTGCGCCGGCCAATGGTGGCAAAATCGTGTTCCACCTCATAGCCATCGAAGGTCGTCTTCTGGGGCAGAATGGTTTCCAGCAGTTCCCGCAGCCCGGGAATATCCCACTGTCTGTTTCCCAGGTCATAGACAAGCTGTCCCACGGTCTCTTCGGGCTTCACTTTGAAGAACTCATAGAACGAGCGACTGACCGCGACAACCCTGAGGTCCTGATCCAGGCAGATAAGGGGCTCACGCACGGTGTCGATGACACTCTCGGCCAATTCACGAGCTTCATCAGCGGACCTCTTGATGACCTCCAGCTCTTTCCGGGTCTTCTCCAGGCCGGCTTCTATCTCTTTGCGCTCAGTGATGTCCTCGATGGCCAGAAGGATAATCCGTTCCTTGCCCAGCACTCTCTGGATCTGCCGGGCATTCAGCAGCATCGTGCGCCGGCCGATGGTGGCAAAATCATGTTCCACCTCATAGCCGTCGAAGGTTGTCTTCTGGGGCAGGATGGTTTCCAGCAGGTCCCGCAGCCTCGGGATATCCCACTGTCTATTCCCGAGGTCATAGATAAGCTGCCCCACGGTCTCTTCAGGCTTCACCTTGAAGAAATCACAGAAGGAGCGGTTGGCGGCGACCACCCTGAGGTCCTGATCCAGGGAGATCAGGGGCTCACGCACAGTGTCGATGACGCTCTCGGCAAACCCGAGGGAACTGGATGTTGCTGCGGTGTTCTTCCGGGCCATGTTGTGTCTCCATGGGCTCGGTGAGTCGTCGAAGGTACGGAGCGTCCACGTCGTCCACCTTCCCCCCACCTCTGCCCCGCTGTCATTATAGTACGTTCCGGGGAAACGTGTCGGGGACACCTTTCTCATGTGCGCTTGAGTCGGACGGAACCGACGCCTGACCGAGGGGCTGGCGTAGCGCCGTTCCCAAGCGCAGCACCCCGATACAACGCGCGGTCTGACTCAGTTATGGTATCGTCAAGATATGAGTGAGGAAGAAGAGAAGAAGGAAAAGCGCGACCGTCGAGACCTCCGTTGGGCAGCCATTCCGGCAGTCATCTTCCTGCTGTTGTACCTCGTGATTCCCTCGCCGTGGAACGACTACTCCCTCGTGCTGGGAATCGCATTCGCCGTCATGACGATCGGCGTCCTCGTGACGCGTTGACGAAACGCGGGACAGTGCCGCGCCCGTTGCCGCGCGTGGTCACGTCTGTCCCGCGAAAATACGGGGACACCATTCCCAAACGTCGGTGGCTGCGGTGTCCATGGTGTCCCCGTACTTGCGCCAATCCGGTGAATGGTGTCCCCCTATTTCGGCGCGGAGGGTCTCGACCCGCCCCTACATTCGGATTGGCATTCGTCCCGTCCACAATCATCGCCACGTTCACGTCCGTACTACTCCACGTCACCGCACAGCTTCCCCTCATGCGTGAAGCCGTTATGGCGAAACTGCCACACCATCCCTGACATTGCGCGCCGCACCGCGTTACTGCCTGATGAACCCCACCCCGAAAGGAGGTCCACCGCGCATGAGAGCTGCCTCTCGTTCGCCCGTCGCGCCCGCGGCAGCCCTGCGGGCCTTCCGTCACGGTACAGGACCATTGGGTCGTCCCCCCTGAGACAACAGAGATTCCGTTTCATTGCCCCCGCGGCCACACTCGTCGTGGCCAGGTTCGGGTTCGACCCAGGCAGTCGCTGCAACAGATTCTTGGTTTAGGAAGGGAGAGCGATTGTGAAAAGCAAAAGGCTGGTTGGTTTCTCATTCTTTCTGGTAACCGTGCTCCTGCTGATAGGCATCTCGCCGGTCATGGCGGCCAAGCCGGATGGCTCAGACGGAACCAGAGACGTCATCTCGATGAGCAATGGATTCCCGAGTGGAGAACACTACAACCTGAACATTCATGGGAAGTCGGCCGACTATGTTGGAGACCCGACCGCCGGCGGAAACTCTGTATTCATTCTTGAGTACGGAAACTCGACCATCCAGTATGTCACCAACAAGAAGGCATCTCTGGCTGAACTCACCGTCCTCGACCCCCTCGCCGAGGCCTTCGATGGCGACCCGGCCAAAGTCCAGCTACCCTACGAAGCAGAAGGCTACTACGTCTTCGGCAGAATCCTCGCGAAGCCGAACAACGGCAAGACCGAACCAGTGAGCAGCATCATCCTGTACCCCAACCAGGTAGTAGGAGCCTGGAACGATACCGAAGCGGACCCCGAGTTCCCTAACTACACGGATGGCTCTCTGCTACCGCTCGGCCTGATAGTTGGGCCGAATCTGTACACGGCTGAGCCAGAGGGGTATGTCAGATTCGACCCTGCATCCACCCCCGGTAAAGGGAAGTCCAAGGCGACCGACATCACGAGCCTGTTCACGTACACTGGCTGGGTGGTGGACGCCGTCCTTGACACGAGTGGACCCGAGGGCGTACCGGACGGAGTCATCGACACATACGACATTCCGTTGGGCGACTATGACAACGACCCTCTTACATCCGACACCCAGGACTACAATAACGACCTGGTGGTCGACGAGGCAGACGTGGAGGCCTGGCTGACGGATATGGCAGCACTGGAAGCGCCGACAGCATGGTACTACGATGAAGAGTGGATTCTGAACATCGCTGACCTTGTCATCACCGAGCAGGGGTTGGTCAACAACGGCACCAAGCTGATGCAGATCCGGTTCTACCCCGTTGACACAACCGAATTCGTTCCCTGACAGATGTGCTGCGTGGCGACTGGAAGCCCATTCCGGTGACGCCAGAGCGCATGGTACGAAGAAGAGGCTGGTCTTGGACCAGCCTCTTCTTTTGCCGTTCAAGACATCACAGCTGTTTCGGGAACACCGTACGATTTCCCGTACCTGACTGTCCGCACAAGGGTATCCGGAGTTCCATGCCGTACCCGCCGCCAGGTCTGTTCACTTCTGAACCACGGGAGGGACATGTCCCTCCCTGGAAATGCCGCCCTGCATCCACCCTCCGGCCGGGTCTGAGACCCGCCCCTACATTCGGATTGGGATTCGTCCCGTCCACAATCATCGCCACGTTCACACCCGTACTACGGGAGGGACATGTCCCTCCCCCACAATTACCACCCATCACCTCCGCGGGCACGCGGCAGCGTGCCCCTACACGTGGTCCGGGACCCGGCTGAAATACGGGGACACCATACTCATTTCCGCTGTGGGTTCTGCGTGTGGCAAATGGACACGATGGACGGAATGCACAGGATGGACGCCAACTCCCGTCCACCGAGCGGCGTCCGCGCCCGCGTCTCACACACACGTATCGTTGTTCAGCATGCAGGCGTTCTCGCCGGTGCAGGTCTCAACCTGAATCGTCGAATGCTCTATGCCGAACCGCTCGTGCAGCTCCTCTTGCAGGCTGGAAAGGAAACCGTTGTCCAGCGTGCTCCCATCCACCACCAGATGGACAGTGAGTGCGGTTTCCGCGGTGCTCAACGGCCAGACGTGAAAATCGTGAATGCGGTCGACGTGCGGCCGGCTCAGCAGGAACTCCTTCACCGCGGCGACGTCCACGGATTCCGGCACAGCGTCCATGGCATACCTCATGGAGTCCCTCAACAGCCCCCACGTGCCGACCACCAGCACGGCAACAATCACGAGGCTGAGCACCGGGTCGATCCACAACCAGCCCTTCATCATGATGATGACACCGGCAACCACCACGCCCAGCGATACGCCTGCATCCGCTGCCATGTGGAGGAACGCGCCCCTGATATTCAGGTCGTGCTTGCGCCCCTTCATGAACAGAAGCGCCGTCACCGTATTGATGACAACGCCGATTCCTGCCACCAGGATCACCGTGGAGCCTGCAACCGGCGTGGGAGCCAGCAGACGTCCGACAGCCTCCCGGGCTATAGCGCCGAGCGCGACAAGCAGCAGTATCGCGCTGGCAAGAGCCGCCATGACGGTGGCCTTGCGCAGGCCGTACGTTCTCCTCTCTGTTGCAGCCCTGGTGGCAAGGACGCTCGCCCCCCAGGCCAGCAGCAGACTGAAGACGTCGCTCAGGTTGTGTCCCGCGTCGGCCAACAGGGCCAGCGAGCCCGCCAACACCCCGTAGACAGCTTCTACGATGACGAAGGCCACGTTCAGCGCCACGCCGATGACGAACGCTCGATTGTAGTTCACCGCCGCGTGGGCGTGGTTGTGGCTCATGTGTCTTCCAATCCCTCCGGAGTCCGCCGTTCCGGAGTCAGCATAGTCT
>Ga0351937_1054_pt1 | contig 37303 bp, 35 predicted proteins | sample TotcelHT113001M9_FD_206857 | JGI IMG/M metagenome (GOLD analysis project Ga0351937, IMG submission 206857) | Enriched cells from coal bed in the Powder River Basin, Montana, United States - Total cells T11 rep2 HSBNCT.T11.300.1.M9 ... | reverse complement strand
GGTTTGTTACATGAAGTTTATTAACCTCGGATGGTTTTAATGGGGTTTTCCATTTTAATCTTTCTATGCTGTTGCCATCAGTATCATATTTTCTTGTATCAAGTGCTATAAGTGCTGTATCGGTAAGGACATAGAGTTCTTTTTTTGAAGGAGAAAAGGTGATCTGTTGCGCGTTTCTTTCCAGAGGGTAGCTCCATATTTCTTGCGATGTTGTGTGATTAATGCAGCGTAATCTACGGCTTCCATGTTGATAAACCAACAGATCTTCTTTTGCTACTACATCAGGTATTGCTAATGCTGAAGGGGTGCAGTAATGAGGAATATCTTTATGATTTCCTTTACTATCAAAAACAGTAAAATGTGTAAGTGTGGTAACTATTAAATAGTCCTTAACAAAAGAGGCTTTATAAGCTAAAGTATCTTCAGAAAAGGCTATGGTTATTTTATTCTGTGCAGCCAGATCGATTATTTCAGCATAATTGTTATAAACGACATAACATCTGTTATTGTCGATTGCATGGATGTCTTGTATATCTTCTGGTGTAGTTTCTATGCGTGTAAGGGCAAAACTATCAAGGTTGAGACTTAAAAGCATTGTGACTTTGTTTTTTTCATCAAGTTTAGTGTCAGCTGCATAATATAGGCTGTTATGTGCGATGCTATAAGGATGTTTAATGCTGCTTGTTGTAGGGTTTACCCAGAGAGAAAATCCGGTATTCTTGTTGCATATATGCAGCTGATATTGACATTCCATGTCGGAAGCATTGTTTTGTTTGACGTATCCAAAGCAAAAATCATAATTGCAATTGGGTGGGAAATAGCATTGTTCAAATGTTGATGCTATGGGCATCTGGTATGCATTGTATACCCAGTGAGGATATACCTCGGCTAATGCTGTAAATAATGGTCCTGAGTGTTGATTGAGTAAGTGAAAGCCGGGGCCAAATATTTTAGGAGCGATAAAAGCATATGTTTGGACGTTAGAGCGGGCTTTAAGATATTCTGTTGTTGAAATGTCCGATTGTAATGCTTTTATCATTAAATTAGCATAATGTTGTATACAACAGTTTGTTGTTCTATCGGGATCTATTTTAAAGCCGTCTGAACTGGTATGGGATATCAAATGTTCAGCGAGAAGTGCATCAAAATATCGTTGTTCATTGGCAAGCCTATCAGTATACTTTATTTTTTTTGAGGCAACGACTGTATTATCAGCGTTCATAGCCTTAAGGTAGGGAGCGTATAGTATAAAAATAAAAAGGTATATTTTGTAGGTGTGCATGGCAACTCTCTTGCGCGTTAGGATATTATCGTGTATTTAAACATATATATATTTTATCATAAAAATACTAATTGTTAATAAGGTTTTGTTTTGCGTTGTGCATCCTGTGCGCAAAGAAGATGTTGCTGACTGGGTGTTGAGCAATTTTGAAGTTGATGATCAGCAATTAAAAGATCAGATCAACAAGACTGTTGATCTGATCTTTTCTTAAAGAGCTACGGTTTTAATGTTTTACAAACAATAGATCGATACCATTTCTAGTTTGGTCACCCACGATTTTCAATTTTGGTAAAAGCTCTGGACAAGCAGACCTTGCAATGCCGAACTTAGGGTGAAATTTATATAAGATGCCGCTTGGGCCATAGCCATATACACAGTTATCTGTTGCATAAATGTTATCGATTTCTGAAGGGTCTATTGGGGTTTCCCATTTAAATTTTTCTCCACGGACTTTATTAATGGCATCTGCTCTAAGTGATCGATCGGTAAGCGTGAAGAGCCGTTTTGCGTTAGACGAAAACATCAGTTGTTTTACATTTCTTCTAACAGGAATAGCGCATATTTCTTTAGCAGCAGCTATTTTTGATGCTGGTGTTAGTTCCAGGCAACGTACCCAACGCTTACCGTTTTCAGGAGACGTTACTTGGTATGCAATTATGTTTTTTGCCGTGGCTATAGAGGGAACTGCTAAAGGAGATGCTGCATTAAGATGAGGAATCTCGCTGCAGTTACCATTGCTATCAAAAACAGCAAAATATTCAGGAGTAGGTAGAACTAAATAATCTTGTGTAAAAACAGTTTTATAAGTATAATCATCAGCGGCAAAATTTATTGACCAGCGTTTTTGTGTGGCAAAGTTAACAATGGCAGCTGTTTTATTATAAAGTTCATAGCAACTGTGTTTATCGAGTGCTTTCAAATTTCTAATTTTATGCTTTGCAGGATCAATGATGTTTGCTTTATGCGTATTGAGGTCAAGTTGTACGGTCTCTTTTTGGTCGGTTGCATAAAACAGTGTACCATCAGCCATGCTGTAAGGATGTTTTACTTTGCAGGTAAATGGGCTTATCAATACTGGAAAGCCCGTTTCATTATTGCATACATGCAACTGGTAGTGGCCGTTAGGTTGCTTTACGTATCCAGCACAACAATTAACTTCTTTAAAGAAGGTGCATTGCTCAAATTCTGGTGTTACTGGCATAATATATGGATCATCAAAGCGATAAGTGTCGCTAGCTGCTAAAGGGTGTTGTTGTGTAAATACGCAGAATAACCTTCTCAATCGTTTGGTTAAAAGCTGTTCTCCAGTCAGGCAAATGGGATAATACCGGATAGTATCGGTTATTTTTGCGCGTGCTTTACAACGCTCCGTTGTAGATGCGTTTGACCGTAATGCCTTTAGCATGCTGTTGGTGTAACGATCATAATAAAAATCATATTTTTCAGGATGAACCTGAACTATCTGGAACTCATCAGAGTTACCATGAGCTGCAAGGTGTTTTTCAAGTTGTCTATTAAAATCTTCTATTCGATCTTCAAAAGTAGTTTTTGTATCATCCATTGCGTTGACTTGAGCGGCACATAAGATAAAAAGAAAAGTATATAATTTGTACATTGCGGTCCCTTTGCGTATGTGTACATTGTTTTGCACTTAAACATATATATATTTTACCATAAAAATGCTAATTGTTAATAAGACCTTGTTTTGCGTTGTGCATCCTGCACGCAAAGAGGATGTTGCTGACTGGGTGTTGAGCAATTTTGAAGTTGATGATCAGCAATTAAAAGATCAGATCAACAAGACTGTTGATCTGATCTTATTATAAGTTGTTTAATTGTAGGATTAGCGTAATTTAATCAGTTTATTCCGTTATTCGTGTATGTTCAATATATTATTGGTAATATCTTCGCCTTTTTGCAATAATTGATTGCGTAGTAGATCATCAGGAATGCTTGTAACTAATTGGAATGTTGCTTTGCGGATCTTTTCTGCGGGCAAATCTTTTGTTGGAGAGAGTGTCTTTTCAACAAATTTACCTTCCAAATCCTTTGGCGTTGAAACAAGAAGTGTAACGAATTTAGGGAATTTGCCGGCGTAATCCTTTGCTGTTTGATCATTAATAGCCCACATATTGGGACCATTAAAAAAAGCTTGTAATTCATGAGAGTTGAATACTTTACATTGAGGTTCATTTGCGATAAAAGCTTTATTGTACATTTGCGCAAAACATACTATTTTGTAAAAATAGTTGCATTTGTTAAATGGTGCTTTATTAAATTGTTTATCCAATTTTTCGTTGTAATAACGCATGAGGGCAAGTTTTGGAGCAAGTTCATAGTAAGCAATCTTTTTTGCCTGATCGTCACTTGCCATAGCTTGTAAGTTAAAGCCATAAATCATCAATAATGATAGTAATGCATATCTGTGTGTCCTAAAGGTCCCCTAAAAACAGATGTGTATAAAAATGTATTATATATTCTTATAATATGTTTTTTCAAAAAATAGACAAGTGGAAAATTGTTTAAATGAAAAAAACAGAACTTCCTAAGGGAAGCAACTCTTGGATTTATGGCTTGGGGATGATGTCCGGATATTTATTTATGGCGTTGTGTTAAAATTGTTTTGTTTAGATAGGCCCCAATTTTGTTATGTACTCATAGGCAATGTCGTGGCTTTCTTGCAATAATTGCTTATGTAATAGCTCATCATAAGAAGTGTTTATGATTAACTTGGATGTTTCTTCCCAAACTTCTTCTAAGAACGGATATTGTTTTGAGTTGGATGAAGATATAGGGAAAAGAGCTTCTAAAACCGGAAGGCTAATAATAAGTTGAGAAAAAAACTCAGAAGAGTGCCGGGCGCAATCTATTGCTTTTTGATCATTAATAACCCACCTTTTAGGGTCGAATGAACATTGTAATTGATGAGAGGTGAATGATTTGCACTCGGGTTGATTTGCCGTTAAAGCTTTGTTGTAAAGTTTTATTGCACGTATCAGTATGCAGAAAGGCACGCAATTGCAAAATGGTTTTTTATAGCTAAATGATGCATCAAATCTGTTGTTATGGTAATGCAGGAGCGCTATTTTGGAAGTGAACCGATCGAAAATCTCTTTTTTGTGTTGAAATTCACACTCCATAGTGTTAATTCCGTAAACAATACATAATGATAGTAGCGTATATTTGTATATCATGAAGTTCTCAAAAAATGTGTAGATAAAAATGTGATTGATTTTTTAGAGTAGTTATGGCTTAGGAAGGATTGTTGGGTATTTGTTATGAAGTTGTGTGAGTGCTCCTTTTGCTTGAATATATTCAAATTGTTGGGGACGCATTATAGTGTATGCCAGAGAAGCATTCAGCCATTGGCGCATTGTTTCATTGCGTACAAATGTTATTGCCTTTAGTACTTTTGTAGACTGTCTAGAGATATCTTCTTGTGTGTAATCGTGCACGTTTTTTAACAAGGAGGTCTTTATAAGTAGATTATTAAAATCTTTATGTTTATGCGCATAGCAACTCATGATTGCGGGACTATATAAATCTATACTTAACAGGCTCGAGTCGGCGGTAACTAACTGTAATAATGCTTGCGTTTGTAAATTGTTGATTTCTAATGTGTTTAAAAAAACAATTTTATTGTAAGTTTGGGCAAAAAATTTTTCAAGCGGAGCAGCATTTGTGGCGGCTATAGCCATGTTTTTTTGATAGAGTAAAAGTTGCTTTTCCTGGATGGCGCGCTCTTGATTTTGTTTGTCGACATTGCTCATGGCAATAATGTTACAATAAAAAAAGAATAGCAGTATATGCAGCATGAAAAAAGGTCTTTCCACAATAGTAACAAAAATTTGCTTTATACTATCATGAAAAGACCTGTATATCAATATTATGCTAGTCTATTTCTAGTTCATCTAGAACGCGGTCTTCAAGCTTTGCGGCTAATTTTTTAGGTAATTTTGCAATTAAATCTTCCGTTTCATCGCATAAAGTTGCAATGTTTATTTCAGCTGGGTATTTAGCTAGTGAATCGAAAAATTCCTTATTATTGGCACTATATTGTCGAGCGGTTTTAAAGTTAATAATAGGCAATGAACTGTATTCACTCAAAATTGGGATTATTTTGTCTGCGCTATATTCACTAAATTCTTTTTCTCCATATAGGCGCGCTAGATTGTTTACGGTTGCAATGTTTACAAGATCTTGGAGATCTTTTTTGTTAGGACTATCAGCGTCTTGAGCTTGTAAGAGATTGTTTAATTGATAATTAACCCATTGAGCAAGACGAGATTTTTGCTTACGGGCTTTCTTAGTCGATATTTTTTTAGGAAAATATTTGTTAGGAAGTTGTAGTCGTTGTTGAATTTTAAGCTTATTTTGATCAACCCGTTTTTGTAAAGCTTCTTGTGTTGCAGGATCTGGAATAAGATCTATTACTGCATCTATCTCTTCACAAAATGGTTTAAGTGAAGCGAATGTTTTAAGCGCCTGATTATTAGTGCGTGTGTCTACATTTACCCCTAATAACCCAAGAAGCTCTGTAAAATCTAGCGAATCGCGAATTAATTCCCATGCAACTGGTGTACGGGGATTATGCGTTAATCGAATTCCTTCGTTATAAAGTTTTATTAAGGGAATAAGAGGTTTGTGCTCAGGGAAAATATATTCTTTTAATCCATCGTTAATTTCGTCTGTTGTGCTCTTTTCTTTTGTAGCTTGCGAAACCTTTTTTGGTCTTACCGGTCTAGCTTCGGTGAGCGCTGCGCATAAACAGCTTAATAATAGCGCATATCTTAACATAATAGCCTTCCTTATCAATAAGAAATAAATGACTTACTATGTCTTAATATACGCTATATACTATTTTTGTCAATTTATACAAATAGTAATTTTATCCCTGAAGGCTATATATTTTTATAATGCGCACCTTCGGTTGAGATTCCATAGGTACGCAGCAGCCATTAAGAATGTTTGAAGGTGTTTCATCAACTACTGCAGGTATGGTCGTCGGGTATCGGTTGCGCAATTTGGTTAATATATTTTCAGCCTCAATGCGCTGTTCATTATTTTGTGCGGCATAAAATGTTACACAGGCATGCAAGAAGGTTTTAAGCTCCTTATTATCTAATGTATTTATTTGCTCTGTTATGGCATGAGGGTTTAATTGTGCAAAGGTGCCCGTGGTTACCAATTTTTCAGTAAACCTACTGTGTGTTTTTGCGCACTGCGCAATATATTCTAAAGTAAGATCTTCATCGGTACATTTTCTTACTTGGATTAAATGGTAAAGAAAAGATAACTCTTGAGGTAATGATGCAATTTCCGGCTCTTGAAAAAATTGCGTTATATTATAAATAGTAGCAAGAAATGCATTTGGACAGGTAGGCGGGAAAGTTGAACCTTTAAATAGAATATCAACCAGGTTGCGGCTGTGAAGAATGAGTTGTTTTTGTTTCAGTGACCGGGGCAATGTCATTTGCTGGCCCATGGGCAAAGCAAATGATGTACAAAGTAGTAAGCAAACTAATACTATAAACATCCTACAATCTCCTTTTGTTACAGGATTATGTATATAGCGTAGCTGTCTTTTTTAAAAAAAAGACAGGAGTTGTTAAAAATGTGTATCAACACTCTTTAAACACTCCTGTCAGTCTTATTGTCTTATAACTGTTATTGCTTGTTAATCCAATCTTTGATCATTTCTTTTAATCGGGCATTAAATGCAATGCCGCCACCTTGAACCATGGTAGCGCTTCCGCCGCCTTGAAGCTGTGCGTGTTCTTTTAGCCAAGATGAAAACGGTTTCATATTTATACGTTGTGCACATTCGCCTGAAGCGGTTGCGATAAAGCTAACCTTATCATCAGTTTGGCTACCAAAAAAATAAAAACCAGGTTTTTGTGCCGCATGAATAATTGCTTCTTTGAGCGTGTCTGGCTGAACGTCTTCAAAGAGTGCAAAAACATAAGGCATGTTGTTAACCATTTCAGCGCGCGCTATAAGCTCAGGCACCTGTGCAATCATAATTTTTTGCTGTGCAGTTTTGAGCTCTTTTTGTAACTCTTTATGTTGTTGATGTAGCTTTTCTACTGTATCAAGTACCTGCTCATGTTTAATTTTAAACAGTTGGCTTAAGTTTGCAACCGTGTTAAACATTTCCTGGAAAAGATTAACTGCTTTTGGTCCAGTGACTGCAAAGATGCGACGGTGTCCAGCTGCAAGCGCTGTTTCTTGGGTTATTTTGAATGCACCGATAACACCGGTTGACGGTACATGTGTTCCGCCACATAGCTCAACAGAAAAGCCAGGAACATTAACTACCCGCACTTCTTCGGGATTATATTTGTCACCAAAGAAAGCAAGCGCACCAAGTTTGATTGATTCACGATATGGCATGTAATTAACATCAACTTTGATATCATCTTGGATTTTGGCGTTGACAATGTCTTCAACTTTTTTAATATCAGCATCTGAAAGTGGTGCATGATAGGTAAAGTCAAAGCGTAGATAATCAGGATGTACTAACGACCCTGACTGTTTGATCTGTTTACCAAATAATTCCATTAAAGCTGCTTGTAATAAATGTGTAGCGGTGTGATTTTTCATAGCATCAGCACGTTTTTGTGGATCTACTTGTGAAATGATCTTATCGCCAATAGTGATAGCGCATGGAGCTTGAATTTCAGCAGCAATACCTTTTTTAATAAAACGAACCGTTTTAATAGGAACAGTTTTTCCGTTAATGGTGATCCACCCTTGATCAGGTACTTGACCACCACCTACAATAAAAAAGGGTGATTCTTTGGCAATAACATAAACCAGATCGCCTGCTTGAACATTTGTAACAGATTGTCCATCTTTAACCAATGCGGTGATCACTGAATTAGTTTCAAGTTCATGATAACCGGTAAACTGTGTGCTTATTTCAGGGTCAAGACCTTGAATATGTTCAAAATCATCAGCTTCTTTTTTGCCAGATTGTTCTTTTTGTTGTTCCATGAGTGCATTAAAGCCTTCCATGTCAACAGTGAAGCCATGCTCTTGAGCAATAAGTTTAGTTAATTCGGTAGGAAATCCGTAGGTGTCATACATTTTAAACGTTTCATCACCAGCGATAATTTTATGTGAAGCCTGTTGCATATATTTTTCAAGCAACTGTTTGCCACGAATAAGATTAGTAGAAAATTTATCAACTTCGCTGGTCAATACTTCGGTGATTAGTTTTTGCCCAGTTTTTAGTTCTGGGTATACATCTCCAAGTTCGCTGACAACAATAGGTACTAACTTTACAAACAGATGCTGATCAGTACTTAATTTTTGTGCAAAAAGTGCTGCACGCCGAATGATTTTACGCAATACATAACCGCGTCCTTCATTAGAAGGTGAACATCCGTCTGCGATCAGCAAACAAGATGAGCGTATATGGTCTGCTAATACGTTAAATGCTGCTTTAGTATCACCGGTTGATTGTGCATAAGAAACGCCGGTGAGTTTTTCAGTATGATTAATAATGGGCATGAAAAGATCTGTTTCATAGACAGAATCTTTGTTTTGTACAATTGATGCTACACGTTCAAGGCCAGCGCCGGTATCAACACCCGTTTGTGTAAGCTGAACATCGGTGCCATCTGGTTGACGATCAAATTGCATAAATACCAAGTTCCAAATTTCAAGGAATCTACCACAATTGCATCCAGGACCACAATTTGGTTCTTTGCATCCGTGCTGAATGCCACGATCAACATAGATTTCTGTGCATGGTCCACAGGGGCCGGTATCGCCCATTTGCCAGAAATTATCTTCTGCCCCAAGACGCACAATACGCTCAGCAGGAACACCAATCATTTTGTTCCATAAATCGTAAGCTTGGTCATCATCTTTGTAAACGCTAATATGCAGTTTAGTTGCATCAAGACCCAGGTCTTTAGTTAAAAAATCCCATGCATAAGTAATAGCATCGCTTTTAAAGTAGTCACCAAAGGAAAAGTTTCCCATCATTTCAAAAAAAGTGAGGTGACGTTTGGTGAATCCAACGTTGTCAAGGTCGTTATGTTTTCCGCCTGCGCGTACGCATTTTTGTGCCGTGGTTGCTCGTTTATATGATCGTTTTTCTTTGCCCAAAAACAGGTCTTTAAACTGGTTCATGCCCGCATTTGCAAACAAAAGAGTAGGATCTTGCGCTGGAATAAGGCAAGAGCTTGCAACGACTTCGTGGCCATGTCGTTTGAAAAAATCTAAAAACTTCTGACGTATTTCTTTGGATTTCATATAAGTATCCTTTGTATAAACTGTAGATCCTCTCATCGCTTCGTCCTGCCTGCCCGACATAGCTTAAGCGTAGTCTGGGAGCGTGTCGAAGGACGATTAATAGAATACCGCTTATTACAACCTTTAGCAATTATTGAAAGGCGCTTTTTAATGTTGCAAAAATCTTGTGCAGATCATAGGAAATTACTTTGGTTTGGGCTACTGTAGCTAAAAAGTTGGTATCACGATCATAACGAGGAATAACATGCATATGAATATGGCTAGGAATGCCTGCTCCTCCTATGTGTCCTAGATTCATGCCCACATTAATGCCTTGAGCCTGCAACTGGTTGCGCAAAAGAACGGTGCATTGATTGGTAAGTTCCATGAGTTCTTGGCGCGCTGCTGTTGATAGTTGATCAAGATCTGAGACATGATTTAAAGGAATGACAAGTAGATGACCTGCGTTATAGGGGTATTTGTTTAATATAACAACATTATGGGCATATCGTTTAAGAATAAAATGCTGTTTATCTTGATTTAAAGCAAACTGTATGCAAAAAACACATTCTTGAGCAGATGCTTTTTGTTGACGGGTCGCGCTTGTGTCATCACTATAACTTTGGCGCCAGGGGCAATATAAATTTTTCATGTTATACTCCAACAGATATTTTTTTTCTACTGATATTCTTAGATATACTATGAGTTTTCCCCCCAAATAAAAATAGTATTTGTTGCCAAGCAACGCACGAAAAAATAATCATGAGCGGTTCAACAGGTAATCGCAATCGTGCATAACCAAATCCACCGGTCATAAAAACGGTTGCTGCGCACATAATGGCGCTTGACCACCATAATTTATATTGTTTTACATCTGATTTGCCGCTAGATGTAAACAGGGGTCTAATCATGTAGATAACCAAACCGTACAATAATCCCATCCATAATAAAATAGTGTAAATAAGCTCAAGATACACAATGATTCTCATTGCCAGTGGCATAGGTGTTGCATACAAACAATCGGCAAGCTTAGTGCTTAAATATTCAATGAGTGGGTCATAAAAAAAACAGCCTTGCACAAATGCAACAAGTTGGCTTGCATAAAGATCAAAAGTTGTTTTGAATACTTCGCGCATCCAATCATATCCAGCCAATAAAGGGTGACTTAAGAAAATAGGCCATGCAATTTGCCCGCATACAAACTCTTTGGGCAGATGTAACCTATGTTGCATAAAATAGATCTGCTTTTGCTGCATGTGGGCAATATGGGCTTGTGAGCTAAGTTTTTTCCATGCATCAATAAGTTCAATGTTTTCAACACTGCTGACGATACGTGGCGCACAAAATGAGTTTAAGTATGCACCAAACATGGGGCAAAAGAACCAGTAACCGGTGTGATAATAATTCCTGATGTACCACGGACTTAACAACAACAAAAAACATCCCATAAAAAGTGCAATTTTTTTGCAGCGGTGTTTCCAGTTGCCTTGCAAAAAGATGAACATAATGATGCAAGCAACAACTGCGATATAACTACCCATCGGGCGAATCCAGGTATATAGCCCGAGCATTAAAGCAGCGAATATCGAAAGCCGATTGTTTTCTTTTGCCATATTTCGATAAAAAAAGTATAAAAATAGATAAAAAGGAAGTAACGAAATGCCTTCGGTCAGGAGATAACCGCTTGTTAGCACAAGCCCGAGATGAAATATGGTAATAACCGCTGTTACATATCCAACAATGCTATTTTGTGTGAGTAATAATGCAAGATACAAAAGTATAATCGGAATAAATGAGGACAAAAATATCTGGAACCAAATAGATGCTTTTTGCGCCATTGCAGCATCACTAAATTGAAAGCCAGTAGGCGGAAATAGTTTGTAAAACGGTACTAAATAAGCGGAATATCCGGGTGTGCGCCAAAACTGTGGTTCACCTGTGTCTGGCCTGCACATGCCAAAGCCGTATGACAGGCAAAGTGCGCCGATATGATAATCATTACTGTCAGCCTGTTTGTAGTATTCATTTTGGCTGGTGAAACTACAAAAAGTGAATGCACGGATTAAAAAAGCAGCAATAAATAGTATGAATAAATGCTGCTTGGGAATTGCATATGCTGTCATTATAATCTCCTTATTCTATTTATATTATGTATAAAATTGTGTAACAAATATTTGCTGTAACATTGTTTTTTGTTGCAAAGATAGCTCCTGGTAGGTTTTATACCAAAATTTTTTGGTGGGGTTTTTATCAGAAAATTTTGACAAGGAATGAAGGAGCGGGAGTAACTGTGTGTAATTGTTGCCAAATACCATAGCAAGTGAGCATGAAACGTCAGAGTAAATTATTTGTTTGCCTTGTTTGCCCATACAATGGCACAAGAATGTGGTATAGCCAAGATTAGTTGATGGCCAGATGCAGTGATACTCAAAAGTATAAAGCGATTCTGCGCCATAATATTCTTTTGGTAAGCATATACGCAACGCTTTAAGGAAACTATCATCAACTGCTTCATGAGATGAAAAATTAGTACATAGATACATATGCGAGGTTTTTAGTGTTTCAACCACATCAATCAGTTTAATCAAGGGAGGTTTGTTCGGGTATGTAATTCTGATGGGGCGAAAAATCCAAGGAACATGATTGCGATGGGCATTATCACGAAGTTCTGTAAATGTTTTTCCGGATATTATTTCACGCTCATTGGGATCGAGAACATAAGTGGGGCGATAAAGCCCATATGATATGAGTATGGATCGTTCACGCTCTGCTACAGCTATTAGATCATTGAACTGCTCAGATGCACAGATGTTTAAGGCCAGCATACATGACAGGGCAGTTTTATATACGGGACATATGTTCATGGCGATGCAACTCGTTTTTGCAAGTACATTATAGATGCTTTTTTATGTTATAGCTATTTAAACTATACAATCTGATCAAACGTACACGCCTTTGGTTTTTTATCATCCCGATAATGCAAGTATGAGCTGTGTCGCAATGTGCCGGTAGGAGTTAATTCAAGATATTTTATTTCGCCGACTAAGTTTGGTTTAAGGTAGGTTATATTTTTAAATTTGGGCATCTGTATTGCCGGCTTTATAGCGTGATTTTTTTTAAGTTTAGGTAGTAATTCATTGATGTTTGTTTGAGAAAATCCGGTACCAACACGCCCGACATAGGTTAGTTTGCCCTCAGCATCATAAAGACCTAACGCTAATGAAGAAATGGCTTTGACATCATGAGTGTAACCAACTAGTATGCATTCAACAGTTTTCATGACCTTAACTTTTTGCCAAGCACGCGTTCTTTTGCCTGGTGAATATACTCCCTGCGGGTCTTTTGCCATAACGCCTTCTTGCTTGTGCTTTTTCATGTAAGCAAATAGTTTTTTACCCTCATGAGTTTTTTCAGGAACAGCAATACGTTTTGAAGATGTAATTGTTTTTTCAAGAATAGCACGTCGCTTGATGTATGGTTGTTTAACGAGTGAAGTGCCGTCTTTACTTAAAATATCAAATACGACATACGTTACCGGGTGTTGTGTGCTTTTGGAAGTAATTTCAGACGAGTTATTCATCTGACTTCGTCCTTGCATGAGTCTGAAATCTGAAAAGCCTTTTTTGTTATACGCTACGATTTCACCATCAAGCACACAATCTTTTGCTTTAATGTTTTTTAAAACATCAAGTTCAGGAAATTCATGCGTGATATCAATGCCGCGTCTGCTGTAAAACCGCACGCCTTTTTTGGTCATGTAACAAAGTGCGCGATAACCATCAAGTTTTGGTTCAAACCACAAATTGGTATCGTTAAGAAGATCATCTGAGCCAATCTTGGCAAGCATGGGGCTATATTTTATGGGCATATATTAATCCTGACAAATAGACGCATTTTCCTCTGTCCGTTCGCTCTGAGTGTCCGGCATTTGTATAGCAAATGACGGATGTATCGAAGAGTGTTGAGCATTCGCTATGTATGTAAACATATGAACTGTAAGGGGATATTGCTATTTTAGGTTTGAATAAAAAATTTAAGCAAATGGAATGAGGGAATTTATTTTCTAACTCGTAATACATTTAATAATTCCTATGCTACACCCTCCGATACAACGACTACGTCGCCACTCAGGGCGAACGGAAAGTGGCTGCTTATTACTCGTATTTTTAGATCTTACCATTTATATTGTTTATTTTTTAACAACGATAATTATGGTATCATATGTGCATTACATATTTAAAGGAACATCATGAAAAACATAGTATATTTCGTTGTGCTGCTTACCTGTTACCAATTACAAGCAACGCTTGGCGACGCGGTTGATTTTGCAAACCAGTTAGCGCACGAATATAACAAAGAAAAGTCAACACCACGCAAAGTGCTTGTGGCAAAACACAATGATATGCATCCGGCAGAAAAGTTGGGTCGGGAGTTTGTTAATGGTTTTGCAAAAGCTATGGTTCCAGCAGGAATGTATGTAACATATCAAGCTAGCCACGGGTTATATCATGATGGGTCGATAACATTCCCTGATATTTTGTGTGTAAATAAAAAAATTACTCTTTTAAGTATAGGTGTTGCTTTGGGAGACTGTATGAGTGCAGCTGGAACTTTAATCGCATCAGATAAAATATTCCTTTTTGATATTGTCCAAGGGATAGCACTGTCCCATTGCCCATCTGTTTTTCAGTATCTGAAAAAAAAATGATTACTGAAATCCCCAATAAAAATAAGGACTTTGCTTCTATTATACCAGGCAATATCTCTACTTATATTTATACTGATGAAGAACCGTATTACAAAGATTACCAGCACTCATATTTTGCATTTACACAACGCAAAGGCGGATGGGACTGTCTAAGACACTATGAAATATTAGCAAATGGCTGCATTCCCTATTTTATTGATCTTGAAAATTGTCCGACTAATACTATGCATCTTTTGCCTAAACAACTCATTCTTGAAGCAATGCACTTGAAGGGAGTTCATCATGGTAGAATTGACCATAGCATCTTTGATAAAAAAAGATATTATGAAATTTTACATGAGTTACTTGAATATATGCACCAACACCTTACGACAAAAGCAGTTGCGCAATATGTGCTTGATGCCGTTAATTATAAAGGAAGCGGTAACATTCTCTTTTTAGGACACAATGCAGATGAGGATTATTTAAAAGGGAGCCTACTTATTGGTTTGAAAGAACTATTGGCAGATCGCGTTGTAGATGTCCCACGACTGGATCATATATACACTAACTTTACCGGGAACGTAAAAACGCTTTACGGAAAAGGGTTTAGTTATACCAAAATAATCGACGATGTTCCAATCAACCGCGATAATATTGAGAAACGGATCAAAGATAAAGAATTTGATTTAATTATATATGCTTATGTACATCATGGAAAACCTTATTATAATATTGCCACGCAATATTATGCTCCTGAACAAATTTTATACATATGCGGTGAAGATACACATCAATGTAATTCAATGCATTTGCATAATTTCTTTTTAAGAGAATATTACTAATAATAGCACAAACCTTAGAGACCAATACTTATGTACAATTGTTTATTGGATCACCCGTTTTAACCGCTGCAAGTCTCGCATGAGAGCTTAAGTAATTGCGATATAAAATAAGTTTTACCGGGATCACAATCTTATTTTTAAACACCTGGTAAATCTTAGTATTAAAAGTTACATCTTGTTTAGCATGCCATTTCACCCGAGCACCAACTTCTTTTAAAAAGCAAGGGCTACCAAATGTTACAGGAGGATTATTTAAGCTAGAAAAATTCAATACGTCTTCAACTGTGGAAAATTGTAAAGACTTGATACTATTTATATCAATCGGTTTCATTTGATCACGCTGAAAGGTCAAGGCATGTATGATATGCTCTACTTCATAGTTTTCAAAAATATGCTTTACTATTTCTACTCTTTGGGGATGAGGAATATCATCGGCATCGCTAAAGATTAAGATATCTCCTGATGCATTATCCATAGCAACATTTCTATTTTCACCTTCTAGAAACACACCATTTCTTTTTATGATCTTTAGATTAAAATCCCATAAACCTTTTTCTAACTTTGCAATGTCTACATCATTAATCTTTTCAGCTTCAGAAAATACAAGCACGATCTCATTGGGTATTACCGTTTGATTTTGATAAGCCTCAAGAATGCCTGACATCCATACAAAATGGCGTGCTACACAGGGAATAATCACTGAAGTAGTCATAGTTTCCTTTTGTGCTCTTGGTGTAAGATTAGCAAACGGTTGTACAGATAAAACTTGCAAGCAAAGCAAGATAAACAATATTCTTTTCATGTTAAGACTTCTCTTTTATAAAATAATCTCATATTTTTCTAATAATTCTTTTAATGCTTCTTGTGAATACATCGAATCTTCAGAAATATATTCTGCAACAAATTCATCCGATATATCTAGAGACCCTACCCCGATAGTTTGCAAATATTTACATCTATTTTTTAGCCTATCGGTGATAGCACTTCTGGAATGAGAGCTCAAATGATGACGATATAGAATAAGTTTTTCTGGTACGACAATTCTATTTTTAAAGATTCCATAAACTTTTGAATTAAAAGCTACATCCTCTTTAGCATGCCATTTTACCCGCGCTCCCACCTCTTTTAAAAAACAAGGACTTCCAAAAGTCAACGGTAGTTGGCTTTTAGAAGAATAATTCCAGACATCTCTCAATGCTGAAAACCGTAATGGTCCAATGTTATTAATATCGATTGACTGCAATTCATTTCGTTTAAAAGTTAAAGCATGTATAATATGCTCTACTTCATAGTTATCAAAAATATATTTTACTATCTCAACGCGTTGAGGATGAGGAATATCATCAGCATCGCTAAAGATTAAGATATCTCCTGATGCATTATCCATAGCAACATTTCTATTTTCACCTTCTAGAAACACACCATTTCTTTTTATGATCTTTAGATTAAAATCCCATAAACCTTTTTCTAACTTTGCAATGTCTACATCATTAATCTTTTCAGCTTCAGAAAATACAAGCACTATCTCATTAGGTATTACCGTTTGATTTTGATAGGCCTCAAGAATCCCTGACATCCATACAAAATGACGCGCTACACAGGGAATAATCACTGAAGTAGTCATATTTTTCTTTTGTGCTCTTGGTGTAAGATTTGAGATTCCTTGAATTATCCAACTAAACCCACACAAAAATAATAATAGTATCTTTTTCATGAAATCCTCGTTATAAAACAATTTCAAATTTCTCTAATAATTCTTTTAATTCTGCTTGTGAATATATTGGTTCTTCAGAAGTATACTCTGAAATAAATGCTAGCTGATGCTCAACCGAAGTCTGTGCATTAATAGTTGGCGAAATAATAAACATACCATCAAACTTGCGTACACGTGGCGCTTCCACGCTACTAATCATAGCTTCGTGAATCTTTTCACCTGGCCTTAACCCAACAACTTCTATCTCCGTTTTAATACCTAATTTCTCTTGCAAGACTTCTATTAGATCTATTATTTTAAAAGCAGGCAACTCAGGAACAAATAACTCGCCAGACTTTCCATATAAAAGAGCATTAAAAATAAGATCGACAGCCTGTTTTTTTGATATAAAAAATCGGGTCATACGCTCATCAGTTAACGGAATTTTTTGATGTACTTTAATTTTTTCGCAAAAGAAAGGAATTACCGACCCAGTGCTTTGCAATACATTCCCATAACGAACAACTAAAAATGTAGTCTGGCTACCATAATTATCAAGTCTATTGGTAAAAACTTTTTCAGCTAAAAATTTGCATGCACCATAAGCATTAATAGGCATACATGCCTTATCTGTCGAAACAAGTAGACACTTTGCTACTTTATTTTCATGGCAAGCTCTTGCAACATTGTATGCACCGATAGTATTAGTTTGTATAGATTCTGATATATGATATTCAAGCATATCAATTCGCTTTAAGGCTGCTGCATGAATAACAATGTCAGCACCTTTAGTTGCATCATATATAGCTTCATAACTGCGAACATCACCAATAACACTTACAAGAGCTGGGTGATTATTAAAATCTTGCATCAATTTAAAATGCTTCACTTCATCACGACTGAAAACAATCAGCTTTGCTGGATTATAGGACAGTATTCGTTCAATAAGCGCGCGCCCAATGAAACCCGTTCCACCTGTAATTACTATTCGCTTGTTTTCAAAAAGAACTCTATAATCAGAGCTAGCTTGTAAACTAACCACATAGAGTAAAAAGAGTATTATTTTATACATGCATCCCCCATTTTCTATTTTTTATTTGGCAATCGCTTTAAAAAGTCTCTCCATAGCATCTTTTACATCAGGAATATTAGGAAATTCATTAAGTAATTTCTGCGCACTTACATGACAATGCGATCGAGGAACCTTCATAACGTGATTATGTTCTTCAAGCGAAAAACCTTCATATTGATGCGCAGGATTGACATATTTTTTATACAATTCAATAACTTCATGATGAGAAATAGTCCCCGGATTTACAAAATTATATATGCCTAGTAACTTACGCTCTAACATTTCAGGAACCAGCGGTAGCAGATCTTCTAAAACACTCATAGAGTTAGGAACGTTAACAAGTTTTTTATATTTAATGATCTTACCAATAAAGCTATTGGGACTTAAATCTTGACCGACAGGCAATCTTACTCGCAACTGAAGCACATTTGGATATTGCATAATTATTTCTTCAGCAAGGACTTTAGTCTTAGAATAAAAAGACTCAGTAAAGTTTGGGTTTTCCTCTTCGGTAAAAGCAATACCGCTTGCTAACGGATGCTTTTCATCGTAAGTGTAAATACATCCGGTAGCAATGTTAGTAACATGTATATTATGCAAGAAGGCAATGTCCACTAGGTTAATAAGACCAAGCACATTTGACCGAATTGTTTCCTGTCTATGAGATTCACACCAATCAACATTAGGCTTACCAATAATACCAGCCGAATTAATAATATAATCTGGTTTATATTGAATAATCTCTTGTTCAATTTTTTCACGCTCTTGTAATCGAGCGGCCCCGTCATGCACTACATGACCTTCTTGTATTAAAATATGTTTTATCTTATTGCCAATCCAACCATGTGAACCATACATTAATACAACGTGACCAAAAGCATCAGCTGTAAATAATACAAATAATAATATAATCTTGACTGATGATATAATCAATGCATTCCCCCCATAAATTAGAATCTTTATGACTATATCTAAATCATATCTTAATCGTCAATACTTTATAAACACAGTCATAAAAATCGGTCTGCTATTTGGGAGAAAAACTTCACATGCAAACCGAAACTTTACTGATAGCTCTTACCGCACTACAAACGTAGGTTCATATTCTACATGAGCAGAATCGGTTTGCATGCCAAACACCGGAGTTATATCAATTTTATATCCTTGCATAAACAGCTCCAGCATACGCTCTGGCGAGTAACGATCATCAACCATGTGCGGATTTCTGGTGTGCGTATTTTGCACCAAGTTTAAAGGGAAGTTAATTATTTTGGATGTTTCATAACAAAACGCATTTTTTAACGTTGCATGAGGAACTCTCGTGCTCCATTGTGCTTCAAAGGTGTTCGGATTACGATAATCAAGCTCATGCACAATACGATGCAGATCTTTTTTGCGATAAATCGTCATATCAACAGTGTGCGGATATCCCCAATCAGAAATACGATCGGCAGATTCATATTGCCACACATAACCTTCTGGAACAGCTTGCAACATAGGCACACGTTGCGGCCGCTGCCATGAATACATATAATCAATTGTTGGGCACAACCGTAAATAACAACCATATGCGTCATATTTGTGCATACATTCAATACAGATTGCAGCATCTACTGGCTCCTTGACTACGATATCATCAACACCGAACATAATATAACCACTGCGGGTTTTATTAAAAATATTAATTAATAAAGGTTTAAAGTCTGAGCCAGGAATTTTTAATAATCTATCCTGTTTAACGTATATAGCACCAGGAAATGCGTCTTTAACAATATTATAACCGGCATCAAATTGTTTATTAGTTGATCTATACAACACATAAATCTGTTCGATCCCTGTTACAAAATGTTCCGTTGATTCAAGTAGTGCATAAAGCTGCATCGGCCGATTGCAGGAAAATACAATAAAATCAGTTTTTGGTAATTGATCTACCTCTGCTTGCACACTTAACGTTGTCAGCAATATGACTAGACATCCCATTATTTTTTTATACATACTCGTTTCCTTTTTTTATTAATATACTACTATTTCAGCTAATGGTTCATATGGCGGCAACGAGCAAATGTAATGACACATGCTTTGCTGATCTTTAAGATTAACTCGTATATCAGCTAAAGGATTTACACAGTTATAGATATACAACACCTCTTGCATGCATAAAAACCTTCCTGCTGCCATTTCAATCAAGGGATACATGATTGCACGATCCCCACAGGCTCGTATAAATGTACCTTGGTAACACAAATCCTCACGATCAATTTTTTTAAAGAGCCATGCGTAATAGGTACGCAAATGGGTAGTAAGCCATTCTGATCTGCGATAATTATGCGCTCTGATATTTTTTGGATCAATCGATTTACAAAAACCGATCTCTCCTGAAGGATATTGCCTAAACTGGCCATAGGTTAACCAGATATCTTTATCATAAGCATTATTAAGTATCGTTAAAACATTCTTGTGAGCAAGCCAATCATCACCATCAACATTAAGTACAATAACATGATTTTCTAGGGTGCTAATCACCGCATAATAGTTTGCCACCGCTCCCCAACGCTCTTTATTTTCAATTAAAGTAACTTTAGCTGATCGTTCGTGCGTTGCAAGAAATATTTTTAACTTTGCAACCGTATCATCAGTTGAGCAATCATCAACAATATACACATGATAGTTATCGTATCGTTGAGCGAGTATTGATGTAATATTTTTTATACAAATATCATTTTGGCTGTTGTTATACGTGGGAACTACAATTGCAAATTCCTTTTGACCATTAATGGTATGCATCTGTATTGCTTGTCTAACATCATCGCTCATTGCCGCTGTTAAACTTACCCAACATAGTAATAATAACCACATAACTTATCCTGCAATATCGGTAGCAAAATCAACTATCGGTTGGGCCAACGGTTGATATGGTGTCATTTTGAACAATCGGTCCCTAATTAGACCTTGCATGTGTCCATAAATGCGCATATCAGAAATAGGGTTAATTGCGTTGTATACATACAAAATATCGGTAATGCATTTAAACCGACCACCGGTCATTTCAACCATCGGCACCATCATCACTTTGTCACAAGTAGCTTGTACAAACTCACCATTATACATAAGGTCTTCTTGCTTTAATTTTTTAAACAACCAGGCATAGTAGGTACGCAGATGAGAAATTGGTAATCCATGTTTTCTAAAACTATTATTTAAAATAACATCTGCTGGATACCCTTTACAAAAACCAACCGACATGTGAGGATATTCAACATATTGACCATAGGTCAACCATACGCGTTCATCATTATACACATCGTTAATGTAGTTAAGTACGTGACTGCCCGACAGCCAATCGTCACCATCAACATTGAGCACAATCTCATGATCTGGCAAGGTGTGAATTATTGCATAATAATTAGCCATCGCGCCTACACGTTTTTTATTATCGATAATAGTGACTTTATCGGCACGAGGATGGGTACTCAAAAATGTTTTTAATTTAGCAACCGTGTCATCAGTTGAGCAATCATTAACAATATAGACATGAAAGTTATCATAATCTTGATCAAGAAGTGAGGTTATATTTTTAATACAAACATCCTGCCTACTGTTGTTATAAGTAGGGACAATAATAACAATTTCTTTTTGATTATTAACCGTGTGGTTTACAACTGCTTGACGAATGTCATCAACGATTGCACACAGGCTCCATACACATAAACTCATCATAGACAAGATACATCTGTTCATTATGATTATCCTTTTTTTAGATCTTGCTTGAGATACTACTATAATAATAATAGAGGGTCAATTGACTTTTTTTACCTACCTTATAAGATTACAAGCATCAAAAGTATTTCTTAAAAAAGGATCCTACTATTATGAAGCGTTCTCTATTATTTTCTTTATTATTTATACATATATGCCATGCCGATCCCATGCAAGATGCATTCACACAGGTATTTAAACAAAATTTTTGGGCAGACCAAGAAAGCGCATCCGGCCCGGGGTCAAATTTAAAGCAAACAGCAGTCCTACGGTATAACCTTGAACTTTTTTTTGAGTTATTTGAAATAAAAACCGTTATTGATGCTGCATGTGGTGATTTTAACTGGATGAGAGAGATTCCTTACCCCTTTGAAAAATATATCGGCATTGATATTGTTCCTGATTTAATTACGCGTAATAAGGCAAAGTATGGCAACGACACTCATATATTTTACCACAAAAATATTGTGCATGATCTATTGCCTAAAGTAGATGTAATCATATGTCGTGACTGTTTGGTACATTTACATTTTAATGATATCAAAACCGCATTACGCAATTTCAAAAAAAGTGGCTCCAAATATGTGCTTATGACCACATTCAAAAAAAAGCGCCCTAACACCGAAGTTGCTCGTTATGGTTTTTGGAGAACGCTTAACATGGAATTAGCACCATTCAATCTACCTGAACCGATTCTGTATATTGATGAAGGCTGCACAGAGGCAAATCCTGACGATAGCTTTGATGATAAATGCCTGGGATTATGGCGACTTGCTGATTTGAATATTTAATTTACCGCACAAATGCATCTTGCCCAAGCCAACTGCCTGCCCAATGATGCACCGCGTATGATTCAGATTGCAGCCAGACATGACGATCTTGCCCGCGCTGATTGTAACCGCATGGGTAAAAGAAGGTTGCAGGAAACGCAATATCAACATTATTACACAATCCAGCAATTGCAATAAATGAACGGGTAAAATGTATGGGGCCCGTTCGTACCACAATAGGCACATAATGATGATCATTTTTGATGGTACTAATTGCGTGGTGCAATATCGGGTGCTGCGGTTTTGCACCAAATAATGCTGCTCCTAGTTGTTCAAAATTAGTGTCAAACGGTTGTACGCCAGTAAAAAAATCATACCGATCAAAAAGATCATTAAATGATTTTAAACATTCAAAATCACAATCAACATACATACCACCAAGTTGATATACGATTTCATATTTGAGAATGTCAGATTTTTCACCATAATTAATAGCCTCATCATAAAAAGAACGATTATCAAATGGAATTGCTGCTACATCAATAACAATGCGTTGTTCGTGGCGAACATAGAGCGCATCATACAACTGATCAAGGCTATTTACTACCCAAGCATCATTATCATTTTCAATGCGATCGGTCCAGAGAATAAATTGATAATCTGGATGAAAAGCAAACCAAGTTTTGCGTAGCTCTTTATCTTCTTGAGATAATGGTTTGCCCAACCAGACATGGTGAATTATTTTAGGAATAACTGGTTGTTTTTTAGGCGCTATGGTATATGGATTATAACGGTTATACAACTCACGCGCTCGGGGAATAAGCTGTTTAGTCAAAGGAAGTTGCGAGGGGTTCACGTTATGCACCATCATAGATTCATCAAAAGTGATAAAACTATGTGCTTCGATGAATACGCAAAATAGCAATACAATCAATCCGTTTTTAACCATCATTTCCCTTTGTTAGTTCATCATTATCTAATTTTTGAAACCGTTCTGACCTCCAGCAAACTGGCAACCAACTTTTAGCCCAGTGATGAACCGCGTAAGCACCGCCTTCTATCCATACGTCATAATGATATTCTTTTTGCTGTGCGCCAAGGGGGTAAAAATAGCTTGCTGGTAATCCGATATCAATGTTTCCTGCTTTACCTGCGGTGGCAACAAATGATTTGGTGAAATGTATCGGTCCTGTTTTGCAGGGCGTAGTTCTTAAAAGCCAATCGTCTTTTACCGTTTTAATACAATGTTCTAAAATAGGGTGACCTGGACGTGAACCGTAAAATGCTAACCCTAATTGAACAATATACGCATCTAATGGTTGCAAGGCAGTTACAAAATCATATCCACACAGATCATCCAGTGGTTGCAAACATTCAAAATCAGTATCAAGATAAAAACCACCGAACTTGTACACAATCTCATAACGCATCAAATCTGATCTAATTCCCGGTTTTTTGGTTTCCTCAAAAAAACAGCGATTATACAAATCTAATAAATCAACATCATCATCGGTCCATAATTTGTAAAGCCAACCTCGGCTGTTGTGATATAGCTTCCATGAGTTGCATAAATCCTGAAACGCTTCGGGCAAAGGGCTACCAATCCAGATCTGGTGAATCATTTTTGGAATTTTTTCACCAAGAACAATTCCTTTTTGGCGCAATGCAGTCAGATTATTCTGATAATATAATTCTTTGAAAAAATTATAATAGCGCTTTCCTGGAGCACCAAAAACTTTTTCAGTCATTTTTAATGCTCGCGGAAATTGTGCAACCTGCATTGATTCATCAAAATCCACATATTGCCACACCTGTGTGATATCATGCGCATCGGAGGCGCACGAGTTTATGCACCATAACAATAAAAAATAAAAACTAATCATTCCAATCTTCTGTAGCATCATCATTGTCTAATGTTTGAAACTGTTTTAATCTAAATCGTGCTGGCATCCAACTTTTTGCCCAATGATGTATTGCATACGCCCCGCCTTCTATCCATTTTTCATAATGTTCTACATTATACCCTTTTTCTTGAGCACCTAGTGGATAAAAATAGCTTGCAGGTAATGCTACATCAAGGTTACCCGCTTGACCTGCTGTTGCAACAAATGATTGTGTATAATGCACCGGACCGGTTCTTTTTGGCGCACCTTTATGATGCCAATCATCTTTTACCGTTTTAATACAATGCTCTAAGATAGGGTGACCTGGGCGTGCACCATAAAATGCTGCCCCTAATTGCACAAATATTGCATCCAGTGGTTGTAGAGCCGTTACAAAATCATACCCACGCAGATCATCAAGCGGTTGCAAACATTCAAAATCAACATCAAGATAAAACCCACCAAAGTTATAAACAATTTCCCATTTCATGATGTCTGACCTAATGCCCGGACTTGTAGTCTGATCAAAAAATCGTTGATTATACAGATTCATTTTAGGAACATCCTCATCAGTCCATAATTTGTAAAACCAACCACGGCTATTGTGATAAAACTTCCAAGACTGGCATAAATCTTGAAACGCTTCGGGCAAAGGTCCGCCAATCCAGATCTGGTGAATTATTTTTGGAATTTTTTCACCAAGAACAATTCCTTTGTTACGCAATGCAGTCAGATTATTCTGATGATATAATTCTTTGAAAAAGTTATAATACCCTAAACCTGCTTTGCCAAATATTTGCTCAGTAGCTTTTAATGCCCGTGGGAACTTGGCAAGCTGCATTGATTCATCAAAATCAACATATTTCCAAACATCAGTCTGGCAAGAAACTGCACCTAGTTTTATACTTGACAACAGTATAATAGTGAATATTGTTTTTTTATTATAACTGATCATAAACTATCCTTTTTATTATTTAATTACACATACGTATTGGTGCACGTTCAAAGCATAATCCCACCTGATCATAATCCATCAGTTGCGATCCGAGTACATGCATGTATTCATCTAATGTTTTAAACGTTGCGCCTTCGAGCATTTTTTTTACTTTTGTCTTTGGATATAAGCAACAAAGTCCATAAGGTGTTTTCCAAACAAATTCCGCATATTTATATTGCCAAGCATATACGTTAAGTGCTATTTCAATTAAAGGAGGAATCTGTTGTTGTCGTTGCAGGCCTTTGGCCTCTTTGATATCTTTACCCATGCTGTAATTAAACGATAACCCGTCCGTTTGCTCAAGTGCGCTAATCGCCTCATGTAATAATAACGGATGAACAATATGCGCTGTATCATAAAGACACAGTAAATATCCGGGAGCATCAAGCAACTCATTTATTATGCCCGACAGATCATCTTTACCATATCTAAAGACAACATTAGGAAACAGCTCTTTTAACTTACTTTGCGCTAAAAGATACTGATTTTTATATACCACGGTAACATGAACTTTTTCAGGTGTGTCTAACAGCTCCTGGATAAGCTCTTTGCATGATGCGGACCCGGTAAAAAAAAGAAGTACATCAACAATTCGCTCTTCACGCTCTAAATGATAATCTTCTACTTTCTGGTATTTAGTACGACTACGGATAACCCTATCACAATGCAATTGCCGCAAAAGATTGGTTTTATAATCATTACTACTGGTTGCTTCATTATAAACATAGACCACATTTTCCACGTTGCGTATATGATTGCCTGCAAGCTCTAACATGGGCATCATCATGGCAAGATCACAGGTAACATCAAAAAATGTCCCTTCATATAACAGATCTTTTAACTTAATCTGTTTGAAAAGACCTGCATAAAAGGTGCGTAAATGGCTGGTTATCCAATCATATTCTCTAAATATATTATTGCTTATAATCCCTTGCGGCATTGCTTTGCAATATCCCACCTTGCGACTCGGAAAACGCTCAAACTGACCATAGGTAAGCCAAACAGGATTTTGATACATACTGTTAATTATGCTTAACACATTATTGTCTTTGAGCCAATCGTCACCGTCTACATGCACCACAATATCATCATCAGCGCACATCCATACCGCATGATAATGATTTGCCATAGCACCTTTGCGTGTTTTATTGCATATCAGCGTAACTTTATCCTGCAAACCATGCTCATCAATATAGGCTTTAACCAGCTGAACCGTGTTATCAGTTGAACAATCATCAATATAAATAATACGGTAATTGCTATAACGCTGAAAGCAGACCGAGTCTAAATTTGCTTTGTACCATTGCGCATTGTTGTATGAAGGGATAACTATTACGATACTTTTTTCTTGTGCATACAGCGCTGCTGTCAGCGTCATATATACAAACATTAGAGACTTCAACATACTTTCCCTTTTTATTACGTGCTATCATTACTTGCGCAATGTACTTATCTCATGCTCCATCATTTCAGCAACGAGCTGCTCAAAAGTAATTTGGGGCTCCCATCCTAACTTATTTTTTGCTTTGCGTGCATCACCAACAAGCAGATCAACTTCCGAAGGTCTGAAATATTGTTTATCAATGCACACACGCACTATTCCTGTCTGTTTATCTTTACCAACCTCTTGGATGCCAGTACCTTCCCAGACAATATCAACATTAACATGCGCAAATGCACGCTCAACAAATTCACGCACTGAATGCATATAACCTGTTGCTATCACAAAATCTTCAGGCACATCCTGCTGAAGCATTAACCACATTGCAACCACATAATCTTTTGCATGTCCCCAATCACGTTGCGCGTTAAGGTTACCAAGATAAAGAGTATCTTGCATGCCTGAGGCAATTCGCGCAACTGCACGGGTTATTTTACGCGTTACAAACGTTTCACCACGTCGGGGGGATTCATGATTAAACAAAATACCATTGCATGCGAACATGCCGTATGCTTCACGATAATTTTTAGTAATCCAATAGGCATACAATTTAGCAACACCATAAGGAGAGCGTGGATAAAAGGGAGTCGATTCTGCTTGAGGAATTTCTTGCACTAATCCATATAATTCGCTGCTGGACGCTTGGTAAAATCGCGTAATCTTTTCAAGGCCCAACAAACGTATTGCTTCTAATATGCGCAACGTACCAAGTGCATCAACTTCTGCTGTGTACTCAGGTAGTTCAAACGATACAGCAACATGACTTTGTGCAGCGAGATTATAAATCTCATCAGGACGAATAGCTGCTATCAAACGCGTAATGTTGAGCGCATCGGTTATATCACCAAAATGTAAATGAAAGCGGCATTGTGGAAACTTGCGCTGATCACAAAAAAGATGATCTACACGTTCGGTATTATTCAATAAAGAAGAGCGTCTTTTAACGCCATGGACTTCATACCCTTTTTCAAGTAATAGTTCGGCCAAATATGATCCATCTTGGCCAGTAACACCAATAATCAGTGCTTTTTTTGCCTGCATACTTATGCACAAGATAGATAATAGTAAATAACAGTATCCTTTTTTATTCATGAAAAAACTTTCTTATTAAAAAATATTTCGCTCACTACACCAGTTCAATGTTTTACGTATACCTTCACGCAAACCAGTTTTTGGTTGCCAACCTAAGTTACGCAATTTATCGATATTAAGGAGCTTGCGCGGTGTACCATCAGGTTTGTTCGTATCCCAGACAATAGTGCCATTAAATCCTACTTCTTCCTTAATTAAAGCCACAAGATCGGCTATGGATATGTCCAGGCCTGTTCCAACATTAATAATCTGGTCACCTTGGTAATTGTTAAGCAAAAATATGCATGCATCAGCTAAATCATCAACATATAAAAACTCACGCAACGGCGTTCCGGTTCCCCATACGGTCACTTCAGATTGTTGTGTAGCATGAGCAACATAGACCTTGCGCAGTAATGCCGGCAGCACATGTGATGAGGTAAGATCAAAATTATCATAAGGGCCATACAAGTTTGTTGGCATACAACAGATAAAATTAGTACCATACTGTTGGTTGTATGCTTGGCACATAGCAATGCCCGCAATTTTAGCAACGGCATATGCTTTATTGGTAACTTCAAGATGCCCACTTAAAAGATATTCTTCACAAATCGGCTGCGGGCAATCACGTGGATAAATACATGATGAGCCTAAAAAGAGTAATTTTTCCACACCAGTATGATATGCAGCATCAATGACATTTACTTCAATCATCAAATTATCATACATAAATGCTGCAGGTTGCGTACTATTTGCTAAAATACCACCAACTTTTGCTGCTGCTAAAATAACATAATCCGGTTTTTCGTTGCTGAAAAACTGATCAACGGCAACCTTGTTGCGTAAATCAAGTTCAGCATGATCGCAAACAACAATATTGCTGTATCCCATTTCTTGCAAACGCCTGACAACAGCAGAACCTACTAGGCCATTATGTCCTGCAACGTATATCTTTGCATCATAAGGCATCTGTGCTTGCATTAATACCCCCAGAAAAGCTACTACTGCCAATATGCTTTTTTTCATGTACCACTCCCTTTTTATGTGCTTAACATCAGTGCCGAGCTTAAAAAATGTTTCCATAAATGTAAAGCCAAAACCTAATACTGTTGTTCTTTTTGCGACAAAAATGGTGTCACTAGATTGCACCGCTGCATCTGTGACACCAGCAATTTTTCATCCGCATCAACCATAAGCGCAACCAATTCTTGCAAAGAAACAGATGGTTGCCACCCTAACAGCATATGCGCTCGGGACGCATCACCACACAATTGTTGCACCTCGGTCGGGCGCATATAACGCTCATCGACACATACCACTTTCTTGCCTGTGTTAACATTAATAGCATACGCATCTTTGCCTTGCCCAAACCAAGCAAGCTGCATTCCTAATCGATCAAAAGTATAATTAACAAAATCCTGCACTGTGTGCATGACTCCCGTTGCAATCACAAGATCATATGGTTGTTCCTGTTGCAACATAAGCCACATCGCTTGCACATATTCTTTGGCATATCCCCAATCACGCTTAGCCTCTAAGTTTCCTAAAAAAAGAGTCTGCTGTAGCCCATATTTTATACGCACTGCAGCGCGTGTTATTTTACGTGTAACAAAAGTCTCACCACGTAAAGGAGATTCATGATTAAACAAAATGCCATTGCAGGCAAACATGCCGTATGCTTGTCGATAATTTACCGTAATCCAATAAGCATATAATTTTGCAACCGCATAGGGTGAACAGGGCGCAAAGGGTGTCGTTTCATTTTGAGGACAGATAAGTGTATTTCCATACAGTTCACTGGTAGAGGCTTGGTAAAAACGAACTTTGTTGGTTAAACCTAAAATACGTATCGCTTCTAAAATGCGCAATGTACCCAGCGCATCTGCTTGTGCTGTGTATTCAGCCGTTTCAAATGAAACTGCTACATGACTTTGCGCAGCCAGATGATATATTTCATCAGGTTGCACCTCTTGGACAACACGAATAATATTAGTAGCATCGGTTACATCACCATAATGCAAAATAAGTCGTCTATCACGCTCTTCATGCTCATCTTGAAAAATATGATCAATACGGGCGGTATTAAATGATGAGGAGCGTCTTTTAATACCATGTACTTGATACCCTTTTTCCAGTAAAAATTCAGCTAAATAGGCACCATCCTGTCCGGTAATACCCGTAATTAAAGCTTTTTTCATGTTATACCTTGTTACAGATGCCTGGTATAGTTACCCTGCTTAAGCAGCTTAATTATATTACGCACATTTTCAGCATCTTCTCGGGTAGTGATAAGCAATGCATCATTAACTTCAACCACACACAGATTGTCAACGCCTACCAACGCTACTAATTTTCCTGGAACATCTACTAAATTATTATGCGCATCATAGGCGATAAAATTTGCATCAAGCGTATTATATTGTTGTTTGAGCGACAAAAAAACTTCAATATTACCTACGTCACACCAACTAACATCAACCGGAAGCACCACTACCCGCTTACTATGTTCCATAACCGCATAATCAATTGAATCTGCAACGATCGATTGATACGGCGCTTTTTTTTGGCAATATGCTTTCACGCCATTGAACATATCGGGTGCATAGGTTTGAAACTCATGTAAAAAAAGAGATGCCTGTGCGCAGAAAATACTGATGTTCCACAAATTGTTGCTTTGCTCTATGTAACGCTCAGCCACCTCTAATGAAGGCTTTTCTCTAAAATGCGTAACCAGATAAGGTGCATCATTATTGTTTGTAGTGTCATAAGTAATATATCCATACCCAGTTGCAGGATATGTTGGTTTAATCCCTAACAACACAATTTTCTCCTCCTGTGCAGCATATGCTACAGCATGTTGCAAAAAATCTCTCCATTTTTTCCAATCCCGTTGGGGAATAAAAGCATCGGCAGGAATAAATATAATAAGCGCCTGCGGGTCTTGAGCATATATTTCCATAGCACAAAGCAGTATCGCTGGCCCAGTATTGCGTGACCCTGGTTCTGCTATAATAGTACCCACTTGATTACCAACAGCTTGGCTAATACTATCTTCATGCTGTGTCGTCGTGCTTATCCAAATATATTCTTTAGACGTTAATGGCGCAATGCGATCAATCGATTGCTCCAGCAAACTTTTATCAGTACCGATGGGCAATAATTGCTTGGGCTTTGTTTGCCTGCTTAACGGCCACAATCGTGTGCCATCGCCACCGGCCATAATAACATAGTATACATTTTTTTTGCCCATTTCATCTCCGTATACATTACCCACAACAAGCAACATACAGAACAGTATTTTTATCTTACGCAGTGTCATTTTTATACTCCTTTTAATGCCTCAAAAATCCTGTTGTTAAACAATATCACGTGCACCACCACCTTTGCAGGCAAGTCCATCAACAATAAGTGATAATTCTGAAACAAGATCTAAACGTTTATAATCAATAGGTGGCACAAAATGTGGTTCTTTAAGCGCTGCAAAAAAACGTTGTAATAGTGCTGCATGGCCCTTATCTTGTGATCTGCTATATTCATCAAAGCCGGGGTATAAACCATATCCTTGCAACGTAAAAAAATCATCCATAATAATAGATTTACCGTCAAAAAAGAGCTCCATACGTTCTTTTGATAATTTCGTGTTACCGACTGAGGTGTAAAGCAATGAACAAACGGAACCATCTTCAAAGCTCATCTGCATAGAAAAATTATCGGTTGGAAAAACATTTTCATCAGAACTGTGCATTGTTTCTACTGAAACGGCAACCGGTTTTGAATCGGTCATATAACAAAAGAGATCAATAATATGACATGCTTCACCGATAATTCGGCCTGCGCCAACTTCCGTTTGCACCCAATGATGTTTATCAATAAAACCAGCATTCATGCGATAATGCATAATCAGCGGCTGCTTGCGCACTTGCAAGACGCCCTTTATTTTTTGCATAAATGGCGCAAAGGAACGATTATAATCCACTGACAATAATGATTCGGGGTATTGTTTTAAAAATGCGCGCATTTGCTCAAGCTGCTGCCATGATGTAACCATGGGTTTTTCAATAAATACTGCTTTTCCTTGCGACAATGCATCAATAGTTTGTGCACAATGATATTTGTGCGGAGAAGCAATTACAACTGCATCAACTGAATCATCTTTAAAAAAATCGGTGTAATCGGTGCATATTTTTGCAGCTTTATAAAGTTGCGCACTGTTCATCGCCGCAGTAACGTCAGCATCTGCAATTGCATTAAGTTTTACATCAGGGATTTTTGATATAATCGGCATAAGCTTAACTTTTGCAAAGCCTCCTGCACCTATCACGCCAACTCGAATAACATCTGGCATGCGCGCTGGCACAAATCGCTGCTGCTTGGACACAACAGGCGGAACAGTGTACGTCTCTTGCGGCGAATCATAGGTAACCAACACACCAAGCGCATTTTTATCTTGAAGATGTTCATACGCCTGCGCAATATGCTCTACCGTTACTTGTTGCGTAATAAGCTCACCAATAGCCAATTCCTGATGCTCTATAAGCTTAACAAATGCTTGCATATTACGATTTTCTGTCCAACGTACATAAGCAAAAGGATAATCAACATTTTGCCCTTCATACAGCGGATCATACCGGCCCGGACCATAGGAACAGGAAATACGCAAATCAATTTCTTTGCTATAAAAAGGAGCTCGATCAAACTGCAATGTCACGTCACCAACCAAAACAACAACACCTTTTTTACGCGTAAGTTCCATAGCCTGCTGAATAATAGCATCCTGCTTTGCAGCAGCGGTAATAATTGTCGCATCAACGCCATAATGATTGGTAATATAATTTACATCAGTAAGAACCGTATCCTCTGTTGCATGCAACACATAATCGGCCCCGATTTTTTTTGCAAGCTCTAAACGCTCTTTAATCAGATCAATTCCAATAACGGTACATCCTGCGCGCTTGGCTAACTGCATAGTCAACTGACCAAGTAAACCTAATCCAATAACACAAACCGTCTCGCCAAGTTTAACATCAGCTTGACGCAATCCTTGCAATGCAATGGCACCAATGGTGGTAATACTTGCCTCTTTTAAGTTTTCTTGAGCAACACGCACAACTAAATGTTCTGGAACACAAACCAAATCTGCATGATGTGCAAAACCGGCCCCAGCACAGGCAACATAATCGCCAACACGAATGGTGCGCACCAATTTTCCCACAGCAATAACACGACCCGAACAGGAATAACCTAATGTCTGCAGTTCGCCCTGCAATTTGCTTTTTACTAAAGCAACCGTTCCTTCAATGCCATGCGATGCAACCGATTCAAGAACCTTTTTCATTTTGTGCGATATATTTGAAAGCGGACCATTTTCAGATGCTTGTGCAAGCGTTGCGCTTTCGGTACCAGAGCTGATAAACGAATAATGTACAGCAATTAATATTGCATAATCATCCATAATCGGTTCACAAATTTCTTTAACAACTACTGCACCTTTGTGTAAAAATACTTGCCTCATAATAACTCCATATGGCCAGTTGTGGATGGCTGCTCAATTTCATATATAAAACAGTCGCGTGAACGTGCTGGCCAATACAGATGTTCCTCATCTTTTTTGCTTTCTTGCAGCACACCACAAAAATCTAATACTGTTTTACCATCTAATAATTTTCTATCTACTGCTTTAAACCGAGTGTGCGCTACTAAAAAGATTATTACATCAGCCTGCTGCAATCCTTGTGAAATAGGTACTGCACGATCAGCGTACATGGTTTGCATCTTTTTTTGGCTCAAATTCGGTTCACACAGCAGCAGATTAACCGATTGATGCTCTTGCAACAGATCAACAATCCGTATTGCTGCTGATTCTCGTATATCATCAATATCAGGTTTATACGTAAGACCCATAACCAGAACATTACAGACCCGCTGGTTTTGTTTGCACCATTGGTTGATTGCTTTATACACATGAGTAACAATTTCAAGAGGCCGTGCATCATTAACATGGCGCGCTGCTTGCAAAAGTTTGCTCTCTTGAGCAAATGTTTCAATTAAAAACCAAGGATCAACGGCAATGCAATGACCGCCTACACCTGCTGAGGGTTTTAAAATATTGACACGTGGATGCTTGTTGGCAAGTTCAATTACTTCATAAGGGTCAAGGCCTGCCGCATCGGCCATAGAGGCTATCTGATGTGCAAATGCAATCTGCACGTCTCGTGAACTATTTTCAATAAGTTTTACCATTTCTGCTGTTTTACTATCAGTGATATAAAGCTTTCCTTGCGCAAAACGTTGATATAATGCTTCTGCTTTGTAACCAGCCTCTTGCGTGATACCACCAATGACACGATCATTTTCAACTAATTCTTTAAAAATCTTTCCGGGCAATACGCGCTCCGGGCAATGAGCAATAAAAATATCATGTTGCAATGAAAGGCCTGTTTTTTCATGCAGATAATCAGCAAGCATCTGGGTTGCACCAACAGGAACCGTTGATTCTAAGATCACCACGTCACCTTTTTTAAGTACCGGTGCAATCGATGCGGCAGCATTAAAAACATATTTTAAATCGGCACGCTTGCCTTCTTTAAATGGTGTTGGCACCGCGATAATAAAATAATCAGCCGATACAACTTCCATTGATGCTTTAAAACGTCCTGTTTGAAGCACAATCTGCAATTTTTCAAACAGATCCGGTTCTTGAATAACCGGTTCACCTTTGTTAATGGCAAGCACGCGCTCAGCATCTATATCAACTCCAATAACATCAAATCCTGCATCTGCTAACACAATACTGGTCGGCAAACCGATATAACCAAGACCTAATACCATAACTTTTTTCATACTATCCTCATGATACTTTTTAATTAATGGATAATGTTCACCTGTTTGATAAACATTATGTGCTATATTTGGCATCTGTTTTTGTATACTTGTAACAATCCGGTCAGCAGCAAATCCATCTCCGTACACCCTAGAAGGATTATTAACTATCTGGTTTGTTGTATATGTAGTCAAATATTCCCGTATAGCAGAAACATCGGTACCTACCAAATGTGCCAAACCACAGGCAATACCCTCTTGCCGTTCACTTTTTTCACGTAAAACTAATACCTGTTTACCCAAACTTACTGCTTCTTCTTGAATACCACCCGAATCAGTAACCACCAGATCTACTCGATCAAGTAGATATACTAAATCTTGGTATACCAAAGGCTCTGATAAAAAACAGTTTGGTAATTGGGTTAAACCCACTTGCTGTAATGCCTGAATAACATGCGGGTTAGGATGATACGGATAAAAGCAATACAGGTGCGGATGCTCTTTTAAAAAAACAACAAGCGTTTGCAGCACCTGCACAAGCGCACCGTTAAAAGATTCACGCCTGTGCATAGTAAACAGTATTACTTTTGCTTGCTTACATTGAGCAACTTGCCGCTTAATAGCATCTGAAATATGCATCTCACCTTTGCTAATAGCATCTTTGGTAATGCGCAACGCATCTACCACGGTATTACCGGTACAATATATATTTTTTGGGTCAATACCTTCTGCGATCAGATGTGCTGTTGCCTGGTCAGTTGGTGTAAAATGCAAAGAACTAACAGTAGAGACAATACGGCGATTAGTTTCTTCTGGAAACGGTGCAAAGATATCATAGGTACGCAAACCTGCTTCAATATGACCAACTGGAATACGCATATAGAATGCTGCCAACGCACAGGCCATGGTAGAGGTTGTGTCTCCCTGCACCAGCACCAAACTTGGATTAATCCGCTGATATAACTCTTTTGATTTTTGTAACAAGGACTGTGTTATATAAAAAAGATCCTGATTAATGCGCATAACACCCAAATCAATGTCTGGAGTAATGCCAAAAAGATTAAACACATCATACAATAATTGATCATGCTGCATGGTAGCGCACAGAAAAACTGGGTATCCAGCTTGCTTGAATGCAAGATACACCGGCACCATTTTGATCGCCTCTGGACGAGTACCAGCAATCACCACAATTGGTCCTTTTGCTTGCATAGAGCTTCCTTTTATGTAAAGAATGTTTTTTTTATAAACATTCATCTTATATCCGCTTAATCTGCTTGAGGATATATCTTGGCTACCATACCATACCTGTCATTCTTGGCAAGAATCCCACTTTTTATAAAATCAGATCACATATTATTGACTATCTGAAAATTATTTGTGTATTCTAAAAATAGTTACATATAAAAAGTATAGTAGAATAAACAAGGAGAATATTATGACAAAACGTAATGCAATAGCCCTGTTCAGCTTACTTGCTGCAGGCGGTTTACAAGCTGCTCGAATACCAAATGGACCTGCGATGGATGAAGCGCTAGCCCTCGTACGCCAAGGGCGTAACCCATTAGCCGCTAGCGCACAAGTAGTTCCTCAAGGTTGGGGTAGCTACTTAGCACAAAAAGCTTCTAACGCTCCTGGCGCAATGTGGGAAGGCTTGAAAGCAACTCCAGGCGCTATAAGTTCTGGCTGGGAATATGGTAAAGCTATTCCTTATGCCGGAGCACCTTTAAGAGCAGCTGGATGGGCAGGAAACACTGGTTATGATTTAACAGGCCGCGGATTAAGTAACGCTGCTGAGTATGCAAAAGCAACTCCTGGCGCAATTGGTAGCGGAATTAACGCAGGTTGGGAATATGGTAAAGGAATTCCCTATGCTGGCGCTGCTTTAAGAGGATTAGGAAATGCTAGCTCAACTGCAGCTGGTTATGCAGCAAATCCTTATATTGCTCAAAGCATTGCTAATAGACTTCCAAGCAACGCTTCTTTTATAAAAGATTACCCAACAACAGCAAACGCTGCTGCTCTTGCAGCAACAGTTGGTGCTGGATATGGCTTAAAGCAGTTATATAACAGATATTATCAAACACTTGACGATCAAATTACAAACGCCTTAGCACAAGAATTAAAACTTGATGAGCAACTGAATGGTAAAGCTCAATACAGCCAAAAAGGCCTCTTTTTGGGTTATCCAGGCGGGTTATATGATCAATTACAAAGTATACCATCTGATCAAAAAGATAAACTTAAAAAACTTCAAGCTCAAATCGAATTTATTGAAAACAATCTTGCGATAGTGCATGCTCAACTCGATGATCTTTTTGCACAAAAAATAAAGGAATTGTCGGCAAAAATGCCTGGGCAAACTTTAACACAACGATTACATCTATTATTAAATAGAGCCCAGGATCCGGCTAAAATAACGCAATTTGGATTACCTGAATATATAAATAACCCGAGATTTATTAGAGCCGTCGAAAATAGTATAGCTAGTTGTCAATTTGCACCAGCAACTTTAGATCAACGAATACAGGAATTAGCTGTAAGAAAACAGCAAATCGAAAATGAGCTATATCATGGTTATAAACAGGCATCTATTCAAGGACAGGCAGTAAATAAAGCTGTTTATCTCAATGATTTAGAGCAAAAGGCAAAAGATATAAATCAACAATTAACCGATCTTTTAGCTGAACAAAAAAATGCACAACCTCGCGGTTGGTTCAGAAGATAATCTTCTCAAATTAAT